>Ga0134092_1000045_pt1 | contig 113731 bp, 93 predicted proteins | sample 3_6taG_FD_94454 | JGI IMG/M metagenome (GOLD analysis project Ga0134092, IMG submission 94454) | Switchgrass degrading microbial communities from high solid loading bioreactors in New Hampshire, USA - 3_6_20_6_A3 metaG | ecosystem: Engineered > Bioreactor > Semi-continuous > Anaerobic >... | reverse complement strand
GGATTTGAACCCTAGATACCTTGCGGTACACTGGTTTTCGAGACCAGCTCCTTCAGCCTCTCGGACAACCCTCCAAGTTAAATTGTTTAAATGACCCGGATAGAACTCGGATAGAACAGCTCAAAAATTCATATCTATTCGAACTCCAAGGTCAGTTGAAACTGCATAAAATCAAGGTTCTCGGCTACATAACTTCCACATTGCCCAACACATTTCGAGTCAGGCTCGTTATGACCACTTCGATACGCCTCCATGTATAAATTTAATTGTTTTTTCTTTGCCTAAGTTCCTTAAAAAAATCCTTTAAAATCTTTGAGCACTCTTCTGTAAGTAATCCATAGGAAACTTCAACCCTATGATTAAACTTTTGTACACTTAAAAGATCAACTACAGACCCAGCTGCACCAGCTTTAGGATCAAGAGCACCAATAAAGAGTCTCCCTATTCTCGCCTGAATAATTGCCCCTGCACACATTGCACAAGGCTCCAAAGTAACATACATATCACAATCGTTCAGTCTCCAGGTGCCAAGTTTCTTACAAGCTTTCCTTATAGCCGATATCTCAGCATGAAGAGTTGGATCCATCCTTAATTCCTTTTCATTATGCGCTCGTGCTATTACAATACCATCTTTTACTATGACTGCTCCGACGGGTGTTTCATCCTTCTTATAAGCCTTTTTAGCTTCCTTTAAAGCCTCTTTCATAAAAAGGTAATCTTGTTCCAATTAAAAAATCTCCTATAAAGCTATATTGCTAATAAATTATAACTAAAAATAATATTGTTGTCAAATCCATTATTCGAAAAACATCTTACAAATATTCCTATTTTTATACTTCCTACTATTATAAAGTAAAAAATCGCCCGAATTATTAATTCAAGCGACCTCAATGTGGTGCGCCCAAGAGGATTCGAACCTCCGGCCTGCGGTTTAGGAAACCGACGCTCTATCCTGCTGAGCTATGGGCGCATATATTTCAACGGAATTATATTATAGACCATCTTAGCTACTTTGTCAATCCTTCATATTCGTTATTTTTTTCACTTTCCTATTCTTCCCATGAATAATAATAATTTTCACAACAATGCTCATTACTATCTTTGCAACAATATTTCTGCCCTGTAATTTTGCAATAATAGCCAGAATGTTCAACAGTATCGAGAAATACTAGATTCTCACAAAAATAACAGCTTTCAAACCCATCCATATTATTTACCCTCCATTGGGTTAATTATATTCAACCTCATTGTTGAGCAAAATTTTATGTATACATATATAATAGAATAATATATTTACCTTTACCATACAATATATTTACTAAAATTTATGTAAATAGGCTGGCAGAAGAGTAATCTGTACACCTCAATTCCCCAGCCCCAACAAAATAAACCTATAAAAAGTGTAATTGCATTTTTGACATTGACCTGATAAAAAGCATATGAAAAGGCGCAGCCTATATTAATTAAGCTACGCCTATATATTAAAAACTAAGAATTAATATGCAACACCTTGAGCATACATAGCGTCAGCAACTTTTAAGAATCCTGCTATGTTTGCACCAAGAACAAGATTGTTTTCCTCGCCGTATTCTTTTGCTGCACTGCTTGCACTCTTATAAATATTAACCATAATATTCTTGAGTTTTGCATCTACTTCCTCAAAGGACCAAGAATATCTCATGCTGTTTTGTGACATTTCGAGACCGGAAGTAGCAACTCCACCTGCATTTGCAGCTTTAGCAGGACCGAATACTATTCCACTCTTCAAGAATATTTCTATAGCTTCTGGAGTTGATGGCATATTTGCACCTTCTCCTACTGCAAAACATCCGTTAGCAACTAAAGCTTTTGCTCCTTCTGCATCTAACTCATTTTGTGTTGCACATGGAAGAGCAATATCACACTTAATAGTCCAGATGCCTGAGCAGCCTTCTGTATATGTTGCATTAGGATGATATTTAACATATTCACTAATTCTCTTTCTTTCAACTTCTTTTATCTGTTTTACAGTATCAAGTTTGATTCCATCAGGATCATAGATATATCCGTTAGAATCGCTTAATGCAACTACTTTTGCACCCAACTCTTGAGCTTTTTCTGTCGCATAAATAGCAACATTACCGGAACCGGAAATAACAACTGTCGAACCTTTGAAAGATTTACCCTTGATATCCTTCATAGCTTCCTCCATGAAGTAGCAAAGGCCATATCCGGTAGCTTCCTTTCTTGCAAGACTTCCGCCCCAGTTTAATCCTTTACCTGTCAATACTCCAGTAAAGTTGTTCTTTATTTTCTTATACATTCCAAACATGTATCCTACTTCACGTGCACCAACGCCAATATCACCTGCAGGTACGTCAGTGTCTTCACCTATATGTCTAGCCAATTCAAGCATAAAGCTTTGGCAGAATCTCATAATTTCGCCGTCGGATTTTCCTTTAGGATCGAAGTCACTTCCACCTTTACCTCCGCCCATTGGCAATCCTGTCAATGAATTTTTGAATATCTGCTCAAAACCTAAGAACTTAATTATACCTAAATTTACTGAAGGATGGAATCTTATACCGCCTTTATAAGGTCCGATAGCGCTATTAAACTGCACTCTGAAACCTCTATTTACCTGAACTACACCATTATCATCAACCCATGGTACTCTGAACATGATTTGTCTTTCAGGCTCAACTATTCTTTCAAATATTCCGGCCTTAACCCATTCAGGATGCTTTTCAGCAACCGGCTCTAATGATTCCAGTACTTCCCTAACTGCTTGGTGAAATTCCGGCTCATTAGGATTTCTCTTCAGAACTCTTTCCATGACATCAGCTAGTATTTTCATTAAAAACCCTCCTAAAAAATGATATATATGGGCAATTGCTTTTTAGGCAAATTACTTTTAATATTGTCTACAATAACAAATTAAAAAAATCATAAAAAGCAAAATTATACATTAACATATCTAAAATACTGCTGTTTTATGTATCAACTCAAAATAAATTCTTTAGCACAAGTCTTTATAAATTTTTGTGATAAAAAATAGCTAATATTTTATTTTTATAAAGCAATATACGTCGTTGTATATAGTATATGGCATACTACGTTGTATACCCCAAAATAAAAATCTGGGGATTTATTTTTGGGATTTGCAAAGCAAATGTCCCATTTAGAAAAAGTTATTTTATAGAAGAATTTTTGAATATTGTGTGATGTTAAATCAATGAAATTATATCAAATATACTTCCAAACTGCAAGAGACAATTCGAAAAATTTCGAATTTATTCGGAGTTAAAATAAGTTTTTTAGCTCACTCAAAATTTAAAGCCCGACATTTTCAAGGTTTTATCAGACTTTTTTGTTTTTTTACAATTATTGTCGTCATGTATTTATGCAAGGCGATGCAAAAAGCACTTTCATTTTTACACAAACTTTTAAATATATTAATAGGATAAATAATTAACCGAATCAATTTGTTAAGACTGACTTGTATTGAAAATATATGAAGATGGCATTGGATTCTTTCATTTACTTTTCTTACAAATTAAACGGAGCACTGGACTCATAGCATTTCCAGTGCTCCGCCGTATCTATCTTGTTTAAATAAAATACATACATTATACAAGATACCTTTTTAGCTTCCCTGTGCAAATTCTCGCTTGGATATTATAAAAAGATATTCCTATTTAGTTTTGTGCAGTTCCTTTAACTTTTACTGTGGCTTTCAACGTATTCCACATTTCGTCTGTCAGAAGTCCAAGCCTCCAGAGAGCAATTCCTTCAAGCTGATATCTCTTAGCAATACCCACCTTTGAAACCAGGCTATCCGAATTTTCACTTGGTATGGAAATACCAAGCACAAGTTTTTCTTTAGTTACATATTTTAGCGACTGTTCAACGGCTTGAATAACAAGATCATTTGGTTCCGGCTTTGTTCCATAGTCATAAGCCATGATAATAATTCTGTCGGCATATTCTGACAAAGTCTTATAATCATAACCCTTATAGACGCTGTTAGGGGCATGAAGTGTAAGTGTAAGCTTAAGCCCTGCTTTATGTGCCCGCTCGGCCAAAAGCTGAACAAACTTATTAAACGCTCTCTGGGTTGCCAGCAATTGTTCGCCTTCATCCTTGTATCCCAAACCTTCAAAATCCAGGTTTATGCCTTCATATACTGCAGCTTCCTCAATTATATTGCTAACTGCTGTAAATATGGCAGTATCATTGTTCAGTAGCGCTGTCAATGCACCGTCTCCGTCAATGGCATGAACTGTCATCTCGGTTGCCATTCCATACTTACTTGCCGCTTCTAACACATCCTCCCAACCATCCGGTCTTTGCCAGCCAGTCCTACTTTTTGTCAGCAACTGGCCGTCTTTATCAAGGCTGTACCACCCTAGTGCAAGTTGGTCCACAATATCTGTATTGCCAACAGCAATATTGGGATAGGAAGTTCCAAAAAGGTCAGTCCAACTGCTTGTCCTACTGTCGCCCAGTGCATAAAAACCTATTACTGACATCTCTTTTGGAGCAGAAATTATTTTAACTTTCCTGTTTACTCCATCCCAATCTACTTTACAATTATATGCTTCACTAAAAAACCTCAAAGGTATTAAAGTTCTTCCCCCCGAAATAATAGGGGAAACATCCAGAAGAACTGGTGAGTCATTGCAATAGGCAGTTTTGTTTCCTATTTGCAGCTTAACATCCCTTTTACCATCTGTAGCATAGACTGTCTGCGTTTTTCCGTCCCATTCCACTTGTACTCCCAACGCTTCTGCAATAGCCCGGAAGGGCACAAGTATCCTACCATTCTGAATTATTGGTTCAGCATCAAAAACAGCAGGCAGATCATCAATAAAAACCGATATTGCCTTATTCTCTTGCGCTAATGCCATAGGTGCAGCACAAAAAGCAACAATGGATACCAATATCAAAAACAAAAGTGCTCTCTTCATATGTTCCTCCCGGATAATATATTTAAATAATATATTACATCAACTTCCCTCCCAAATAAAGTATATCGATAACAATAAGTAACACTCCTCCTTTAAAGTATTAATAATATAATATCGGTAAAAAATTTCCGTAGTATATAAAATCCATATGATTATTTGTAATTTTATCAACATTAAACCTTAAACAAATCCACCACTAAATACCAAAAACGGTTTATATTCCGTATCTTTCATATATATACATCATAGGATATTAAAAATAATGCTTAAACAATTCAAATATAAGTGGTACAATGAATTGAAAAAATAAATATTGTCGTCTTCCTTAAAGGAGGTTTAATATGTTTAAAATAATCAGGAAGAAAATCTTAAATCCCTCAGTTACCCTGTTAGAAGTCGAAGCACCTCTAATAGCTAGAAAGGCAGAACCAGGTCAGTTCATAATTCTTAGAGTAAACGATGAAGGTGAACGTATACCGTTAACTATAGCCGATTATGATAGAGAAAAGGGAACTGTTACTATAATCTTCCAGATAGTTGGTAAAACTACTGAAATTTTAAGTAATTTAGAAGAAGGAGATACCATACTGGACTTTGTAGGGCCTTTAGGAATTGCCTCACATCTTGAAGGGATTAAAAAAGCTGCTGTCATTGGCGGCGGCTTAGGTACAGCAATTGCATTTCCTCAAGCTAAAAAGCTACATGCTTTAGGATCTGAAGTTGACGTAATTGCAGGCTTTAGAAATAAAGATCTTATTATCTTGGAAGAGGAATTAAAAGCTGTAAGCAGTAGAGTTTTTATAACTACCGATGACGGTTCAAACGGAAACAAGGGTTTTGTAACCGATGTATTGAAAAAACTTATAGAAGAAGGAAATAAATACGATTTGGTAATAGCTATAGGTCCCCTTGTTATGATGAAGGCTGTAAGCAATCTTACAAAACAATACAACATTAAGACAATAGTCAGCATGAATCCCATAATGATTGACGGTACCGGCATGTGCGGAGGCTGCCGTGTTACAGTAGGCGGTAAAACAAAATTTGCCTGCGTAGACGGTCCCGATTTTGACGGCCATGAAGTTGACTTTGACCAAGCTATGAGAAGGCAGCTTATGTACAAAAAAGAGGAACAAAAGTCCCTTGAATCACACAAATGTAGATTGAGAGGTGTTGATAATGCCTAATATGTCACCAAAAAAAGTACCTATGCCGGAACAGGATCCCAATGTGAGAAATAAGAATTTCCTTGAAGTAGCACTAGGCTATACCGAAGAAATGGCAAAGGAAGAAGCCCAGAGATGCCTTCAGTGCAAACACAAACCTTGTGTTCAAGGGTGCCCTGTAAATGTTCAAATACCCGATTTTATAAAGCTTGTGGCCGAAGGCAAGTTTGAAGAAGCCTATGAAAAAATCAGAGAGACCAACAGTCTTCCTGCTATTTGCGGAAGGGTTTGCCCTCAAGAAACCCAATGCGAACAATTGTGCGTTAGGGCTAAAAAGGGTGAAGCAGTAGGTATTGGCAGACTTGAAAGATTTGTTGCCGATTGGTATATGGCAAATGTAAAACCAAAAGAATCAAAAATAGAAAAACTAAATAAAAAAGTGGCCATTGTCGGTTCTGGACCTGCCGGAATTAGCTGTGCAGGCGACCTTGCAAAAATGGGATATGATGTTACAATATTTGAAGCCTTCCACACTCCCGGTGGTGTATTGATGTATGGAATTCCGGAATTCAGGCTTCCTAAAGAATTGGTTCAAAAAGAAATTGACACTGTTAAAAAGCTTGGAGTAGAAATAAAGACCAATATGGTTATTGGTAAGGTATTTACCCTGGACGAACTCATGGCTGAAGGTTATGAAGCCATATTCGTCGCTTCCGGAGCCGGGCTGCCTAACTTTATGGGTATAGAAGGCGAAAACCTTAATGGTGTATACTCAGCCAATGAATTTCTCACAAGGATAAACCTTATGAAAGCATACAAGTTCCCTGATTGCGACACCCCGGTCAAGGTAGGTAAATCGGTAGCTGTTATAGGCGGCGGAAATGTTGCCATGGATGCTGCAAGAAGTGCAAAGAGACTTGGCGCAGAAAACGTATATATCATATACAGACGTTCCGAGTCTGAAATGCCTGCAAGATTGGAAGAAGTTCATCATGCCAAAGAAGAAGGTATAATCTTTAAGCTTCTCACCAATCCTGTAAAAATTATCGGTACTGATGACGGATGGGTTAAAGGCATGGAATGCGTTGAAATGGAACTGGGTGAACCGGATGCTTCAGGCAGAAGAAAACCGGTACAAAAACCGAATTCTGAGCATGTTATTGATGTTGATACCGTTATTGTTGCTATTGGTCAAAGCCCAAATCCTTTAATAACCTCAACAACTCCTGGGCTGGACACTCAAAAATGGGGCGGAATAGTTGCGCATGAAGAAACCGGAGCAACCAGTAAAATAGGTGTTTTTGCCGGTGGAGATGCTGTAACCGGAGCTGCTACTGTTATTCTCGCCATGGGAGCCGGTAAAAATGCAGCTAAAGCAATCGACCAATATATTAAATCTAAAAATCAAGATACCAAATAGGTTATTTTTAGAAGCGGTCTAATGTATTATTAACTTTTTTGTGAAATCTTTCGATAAAAAATGTATAGGTCAAATTTTTATAACTACAATCTATACATGCGAGGGATGTTCATGCTTATAAATACCAATATATATAAACACTTAAAATCTTTTATGATAATACCGGCAGCTCTTGTTATTTCAATTGCTGCCGGTATATCAGCAAAAGCCGCTTTTTCACTTAATATTAATACTTCAGTTAGCCATTCGGATACTCAGATAAACCTAAATTGGTCTTCTGTTTCCAATTCTGTCTATTATAAAGTTGCAAGGGATAATAACGTAATAAAAGTTATCAATGTCGATACTGAAAAAAACTTCTTAAGTTTTTCCGATACTGGCCTAGTGCCTGAAACTACATATAATTATACCGTTACTGCAGTAAACTCAGACGGGGCAGTTATACAAACTGCCAGCAAAAGCGCTGCAACAACACAAATGAAGGCACCATCCATTGCCTCATATTATGTGGATTTAAATAAAAAATCGGTAACTCTTAATTGGATTAATAATTCTAAAGCTGTTCAGGAAACTTCGGTAATAAAGCTTAATGATGGTATAATAGCCAATTTACCCGATACCGGAACATCTATTACTTTTATAGATCCATCCCTTGAGCCTAATAAAGAAGCAAAATATGCCATAATGTCAAGTGACGGTAAAGGTCATAACTCTCCTTATTCTTCTGTTATAACGGTTACACCCATAGAAATACCTACTATTACTGCTACTTTAAGTAATAATAATATTAAAATTTCCTGGACTCCAAATACCAATATTGAAAAGTTCTCATTGGAACGTTCGGTATACATGGAAAACTCATGGGGACCATGGACAACCATTATTGACAGTATTCAAAAAAATAGTACCTACGTTACCGACAGCATTTCCGGTGACGGTACATATAGATACCGCCTAAGCTTAAATACCGAGACTTATGGTGGTTATAGCAATATATCAAATCCCGTAACAAGGCTTCTTTCTCCTAAAAACTTGCAGTGTATACCTGTCAATTCCCGAAGAATTGACTTAAGCTGGACTAACCCTCAAGGATGGGACTATAACATAAAAGTTGAAAGAAGGAAAGCTTCAAGTAAAAGTTATACCGTTTTAGCAACACTTGACAGCAGTATCTCATCCTATTCCGACACTAATAACATCGAACTTAATACAGGATATTACTACAGAATTACAGCATATAATGCGCAAGGTGTTTCAGCTTCAAGTTCCGAATATTATATTTATACCGGAACTCCTCGCCCTGCCAATTCGTTAAGTGCAGATATACTGTCGTCTACAAGGGTTACACTTAATTGGAAGGATAACTCGGATAACGAACTTGGTTTTATAATAGAAAGAAAGACTGGCTCCAGTGGTTTTGAAAAAATAGGTGAAGTGCCGGCAAATGTTACAACTTATACCGATAACACTCTTTCTGTTGAAAAGACTTATACTTACAGAGTTATACCCTATAACCCGTATGGCAGCGCTGATTCGTATACCAAAGAGCTGTCGCTTTCAACTTCTTTGCTAAAAGATTCTCCTGCTTCATTGACAGCTAAAGCATTATCCACCAATGAAATAGAACTGACTTGGACTTATACAGATTTGGGAAACTACGCTACCGCTATAGAAAGAAAAAGTGTTTCTAATGGCGATTGGGAAATTATAGCCACTGTTCCGGTAGGGTTTACAAGCTATAATGATACCGCTCTCACTGACAATAAACAGTACTATTACAGAGTCAAGGCGGTTCTCAAAGACAATGTATATTCAAAACCCTATCCAAACAACGATACCGGAGTAGCAGTTCATACCAAGTTAAAAGCTCCCCAAAATCTTAAAGCTTCTTGGAGTTCATCGGATACAATAAAATTAACTTGGCTTAACAGATCCTATGGAGCGGAATACTTTGTTATTGAGCGAAAAATCGGCGATGGTTCTTTCTTTGTTATAGATACTGTTCCGTCGGATGACGGAAGCACTTGGTATGATTATTCACTAAAACCCGGAACCAGTTATACCTATAGATTGCAATCAGTAAAAGGAGACTATACGTCCGATTACTCGGATGAAGTTACAGTTGAAGGATATGCAATCCCTGCACCTTCAAACTTAAAAGCTATCATTCTTTCTGAAACCAAGATAAAGCTTACATGGGAAGATAATTCAAATAACGAAACAAATTTTATAATTGAGCAAAGAACCGGTTCGAGTAAAACTTGGAAACAGATTGACAAAGTTAAATCTAATATCACCAGTTATACGGTGGATAAACTTAACCCCCATGTTGTATACACCTTTAGAGTTAAATCTTATAACTCTACTCACTTTTTAAGCGCAGAAAGCGAAGAATGCGAAGTGCTTATAAAAAGTCTTGAATCCCCATCCGGTCTGACTGCCAATGCCATATCGTCTTCAGCCATAGCACTTGAGTGGGAAGACAACTCATCGGAGGAAGAAGGCTTTGTCATTGAAAGAAAAACAAGCGGAGGAGAATTCAAAGAAATTGCAAGAACTGCCTCAAACACAGTAAAGTATACCGATAATAGTGTTGAAGCCGGAAAAGAGTATTATTACAGAGTAATGGCATTTAACGGATCATTATACACAAATTATACCAATATATCCTCTGCAAGCACACTAGCTGTCAAACCCTTTGAGGATTTAAATTCTGTACCCTGGGCAAAAAGCTCCATTGAATATTTAGCAGCAAGAGGTATAATCAAAGGCAAATCAGTAAATCCGAATTTATTTGCACCTAATGATAAAATAACCCGGGCAGAGTTTATAAACCTTGTGGTTGCCAGTTTGAAATTTGAAAAAACCCCAGTCGGTACTTTTGAAGATGTAAAACCCGAACACTGGTTCTATAAAAACGTAATAATCGCCAAAAACATAGGTATAGTTTCCGGTACAGGAAACAATTTCTTCTATCCCAATGAACCAATAAAAAGAGAAGATATGGCTGTCATATTGGCTAGGGCGTTGAAAATTTCCGGAAATCCTTTACCTGAACATGATATAAGCATCCTTGACAAGTATTCAGACAGAAGTAATATATCAGATTACGCCTTAGTAAGCATGGCTCTGCTAAACGGCGAAAAAATTATAAACGGCAAAAGCAGTACAACACTTGCTCCAAAAGATTATGCCACCAGAGCTGAAGCTGCCGTTATACTTTATAACATTTTAACTAATTACAAAACATCCGGTACTTTGTAATATGCCCCTATACAAATTTATATACTTGTTACTGTGGTGATATGGTCTTTTGTAACTTTTGACTTGATTGTAGAATAATTTCCAAATAACGTTATAGAGATTTTATGTAGTACTTAACTCACCTAATAAAATTTTACTTAGCAGCCTGTATATAGATATAAAGCAGGTTGCTTTTTTTATAGTATAATTATATAGAACTATAGAGTTAATAAAATTGCATATGAAGGACAATATATGAGTACATTAATAAAAACTTTGATTCTTGGATAATATAGTATGATAGGCTATAATTGTATGAGAAATGTAAAGCTTGGAGGATTAAACCTATGAATAATGTGGATTTGGCCGAAGCAGTGGAAGCTTTGATAAAATTTAGATCTGAACGTGATTGGTCCAAGTTTCATACTCCAAAGAACTTGTCCATGTCTATCGCAATCGAAGCTTCAGAACTTATGGAACATTTTCAGTGGAAAAATGAAGATGAGGTCAATCAATATCTATCCATACCGGAAAACCTTGAAAAAGTTAAGGAAGAAATCGCCGATATTCTTTCTTATCTCCTTCTTTTATCTACTGATTTAAAAATCGACCTTAACCGTACTCTACTTGACAAGATTCAAAAGAATGCAGAAAAATACCCTGTTTCCAAGTGTAAAGGGAAATATACCAAATACAATGAGTTATAAACAAGGAGGTATTTATATGTCCGATAGAAATGAAAATACTCTTCCTAAAAGAGATGAAATTGATGAAAAATACAAATGGAAACTTAGTGACATGTATCCGAACCTCGACCAATGGGAAAAGGATTTTAATACCGTAAAGCAACTCGTCCATGAAATTGCCAAATACAAAGGTACTTTGGATAAAAGTCCGGAAAACCTTTTACAGTGCCTTAAACTTAGTAATGATATGATGGCATTAAACGACATGGTCTATGTATATGCAAGGATGAAAAGAGATGAAGACAATGGAAATTCCACTTACCAAGCACTTTCCGACAGAGCTTCAACTCTTTCTACGGAAGTTTATGCTGCCATCTCCTACATCGTTCCGGAAATTACATCCATTCCCCAAGAAAAAATTGAGAGTTTCACGGCAAGCTGCGAAGAATTAAAAGTTTATCGCCAATTTTTCAATGAAATTTTTCGTCAAAAAGAACATATACTCTCTGAAAAAGAAGAAGAACTTCTGGCTTTGGCATCGGATATGGCAAGCGCTGCAAGGGATATATTTACCATGTTCAATAATGCTGATTTGAAATTTCCCTTTATAAAAGACGAAAACGGTGAAGAAGTTGAGTTAACTAAAGGCAGATATATAAAATTTCTTGAAAGTCCCGACAGAAGGGTTAGAAAAGATGCTTTTACTGCACTTTACGAAACTTACTCAAAATATAAAAATACATTAGCTGCTTCATTAACAGGTAATCTTAAAGCAAATAAATTTTATTCCACTGCACAAAAATACAATTCATCCTTAGAGGCTTCTCTTGATGCAGATAATATAAGCCCGGAGGTATACGATAACTTAATAGACGCTGTTAATAGAAATCTCCCACTTTTACACCGCTATCTAAGACTTCGTAAAAAAGCCCTGAAACTGGATGAATTGCATATGTATGATTTATATGTGCCCATTGTGAAAGAGACAAAAAAAGATATTCCTTATGAAGAAGCACTAAAGTTAGTGGAACAGGGCTTGGCTCCTATGGGAGATGAATATATCGGTTACTTGAAACAAGCCTTTACATCGGGATGGATAGACGTTTTCGAGAACCAAGGTAAAACCAGCGGTGCCTACTCTTGGGGAGCCTATAAATCCCACCCCTATGTTCTTCTAAACTATCAGGCAACAATAGACGATGTTTTCACAATTGCTCATGAGATGGGCCATGCGCTTCATTCGCATTATACAAACATGACCCAGCCTTATGTCTATTCGGAATATAAAATCTTTGTCGCTGAAGTAGCTTCTACTGTTAATGAATGTCTGCTTATGGATCACATGCTCAAAAATACAACTAGTCGGGAGGAAAAAGCTTATCTTCTTAACCATTATCTAGAGCAATTCAGGGGAACAGTTTTCCGCCAGGTTATGTTTGCGGAGTTTGAGAAGAAAATTCACTCAATGCTCAAGGAAGGGGAAGCTCTTACTGCTGACACACTTTGCGATGTGTATCTTAAGCTAAATAAAAAATACTTTGAAGCCGAAGTTAATGTAGATGATGCTATTGGAATGGAATGGGCAAGAATTCCCCATTTCTATACCAGTTTCTATGTTTATAAATATGCAACAGGTTTTTCTTCAGCAGTGGCAATTTCAAATATGATATTAAAGGAAGGTCAGCCTGCTGTTGATAGATATAAGGAATTTTTAAAGAGCGGAAGCTCCGATTATCCTTTAGAACTTCTGAAAAAGGCAGGAGTTGACTTATATACTCCTAAACCTATTGAAGATGCTCTACTGGTGTTCGAAAAAACACTCAATGAATTGGAGGTACTTATATGAAAGATCCACGTATAACACAACTTGCTCACAACTTAATAAACTATTCGGTAGAACTAAAACCCGGTGAAAACATTCTTATTGAATGTATCGGCAATTGCTCTGAACTTGCAAAGGAATTGATAAAAGAGGCTTATAATGCTGGGGGTGTTCCGTTCCTTACAGTAAAAAATAATGAACTTTTAAGGGTTTTATTAAATAACTGTACTGAAGAGCAGATAAAACAGACTGCATCCTATGAAATAGCCCGTATGAAAGATATGAAAGCATATATTGGAATAAGAGCCGGAGATAATGTCAGCGAACTTGGGGGTGTTCCTCAAGACAAGATGAAAATATATATGGAACATTACTCTAAACCTCTTCATTCCGACATTAGAGTTAAAAGCACAAAATGGTGCATATTAAGATACCCCAATAACTCTATGGCACAACTTGCTAATATGCCCACAGAATACTTTGAAGATTTCTATTTCAAGGTGTGCAACTTAGACTATCAAAAGATGTCCAAAGCTATGGACAACCTTGTTAATATTATGGAAAAGACCGATAAAGTCCGCATTGTCGCTAAAGGAACCGATATCTCCTTTTCCATTAAAGGTCTTCCGGCAATAAAATGTGACGGTAAGCTCAATATTCCCGACGGCGAAGTATTTACCGCCCCTGTAAAGACTTCTGTTAACGGAGTTATTACCTACAATACCCCTGCAGTTTATCAGGGAGTCACCTTTGAAAACATACGGTTTGAATTTAAAGATGGTAAGATAATAAATGCCACATGTAACGATACCGAGAGACTAAATCAAATATTAGACACCGACGAAGGGGCACGCTATATTGGGGAATTTGCTATCGGAGTTAATCCTTTCATTGAAACTCCTATGAAGGATACACTCTTTGATGAAAAAATAAAGGGAAGCATACACTTTACTCCCGGAAGCTGCTATGACGAATGTGATAATGGCAATAAATCGGCAATACACTGGGACCTTGTTCTTATTCAGCGTCCGGAATATGGCGGTGGAGAAATATGGTTTGATGATGTCCTTATTAGAAAGGACGGCCTCTTTGTTATTGATGAACTGAAATGTTTAAATCCGGAAAACTTGATATAGAATTTCATACCAATAAAATTTATTACTAATAAATAGGGGATAGCCGCAAGCAAAAGTCGGCTATCCCTTAAGTTTAAAAAGCTTAAATCTGTCAGCTTATTTACCGTACGGATGTATGGTTTTTATTGTTCCATCTTCATTATAAGTAATCTCGGTATATTTTACGCATCTCTTATGATTTACTCCGTTAGACAGCGAAGAGTCATGGTAGAACAGATACCATTTATCCCCAATCTGTACAATAGAATGGTGTGTTGTCCACCCTATAACCGGTTCAAGGATTCTTCCCTTGTACACAAAAGGTCCCTTCGGATTTTTACTTATTGCATACACAAGGTAGTGGGTTGTCCCTGTTGAATAGGACAGATAGTAATAACCATTGTACTTGTGAACCCATGCTGCTTCAAAAAATCTTCTTTCCTCATCTCCAGCTAAAATAGGATTACCATCTTCATCAACGATGGAAACCTGCTGTAAATCTTCTTTTAATGAAATCATATCATCGTTCAACTCAGCCACAAATGGCCCTAACGCCGGCTCTGTCGGTGCAGGTTCTTTACCGTCAGGATTATATTTACCTGTCTGCCATTTTTCCAGCTGTCCTCCCCACAATCCTCCTACATATATATAGGCTTTACCGTCATCATCCACAAAGACCGCCGGGTCTATACTAAAAGTTCCCTTTATGTAGTCCGGTTCTGGCTTAAACGGACCGGCTGGATTCTTACTTGTGGCAACACCTATTCTAAATATTTCGTCTTTATCCTTTGCCGGAAAATATAAATAATAAGTACCGTTCTTAAATGCTGCATCGGGAGCCCACATTTGCTGTTTAGCCCATGGTACATCTTTAACGTGAAGCGCTACTCCATGGTCAACTACAGGAGAATTCAAATCATCCATAGACAAAACATGGTAGTCCTCCATCATGTATTGATCGCCATTGTCATTTTGCTCCATGTCTATATCCCTGTCATGGGACGGGTAAATATAGATTTTTCCTTCAAATACATGAGCTGAAGGATCTGCTGTGTAAATATGTGTTACTAAAGGTTCATTTTGCTTTGGGATTTTCGCCATTTGACTCTCTCCTTAAATTATAATAACTATAATTATCTATTATATTGTAATATATTTTTACTATAACATAAAGACATAATTTGTTTTGTGTAAATCAAAAATTATTTATAGTTTCTTTAGTATTATATAAGTAAAAATAAAAAAAAGGGGTTAGTCGTTGCAACTAACCCATGTAAAGGGGGTCAAAATGTATTTTGTGAGGTCATTAATATTATTGCCCAACCTTCGGAATATATATACATGTTTTCAAAAATTTTTTAAGTATTTTCATAAAATAATTAATATCCAATTCAAAACAGCAATTACACTCTATTCATATTAATATTCTCCTTTATCTCAAAGACAATGTCCTCAATATTCTTGTTGGAACAAATAATTGTAATGTCTGCATGTTTCTCATATAGAGGTATTCTTTCATTATAGACATCCAATAGAGTCCTACCTTTCTCCATAGCTATTCCACGGCTTTTAAAGTTTTTTAGCCTCTTCTTCATCTCATCAAAGCTCAACTTGAGATAAACAATTTTGCTATCCTTTTTTAAACGGTTAAGAGCCAAATCACTATATATAACACTTCCGCCAGTTGCAACCACATGATCTTTTACATCAAGATCCATTACAACCCTTTCTTCCATTTCAAGAAACTTTTTAATACCATACTTATCGATAATTTGCTGAAGAAGCATCCCGTGTTTTTGCTGGATCAATAAATCAGTATCAATAAAAGTTTTTCCCATGGATTTGGCAAGAACTACGCCGATAGTGCTTTTTCCGGCTCCAGGCATCCCTATTAATACAATATTTGATTTATTCATAAGCAACTCCTAAAGTATTACTTAATACTATTCCAAAGCAATCTATAGATTTTATTCTAAAAATCCACAAAATCAAATTTCTTGAAAAGGCAGTTGAAAAATTTTAATTGCCTCAATCAATTTACCAATATTTATGTCCCTTTAAATGATTGAAAAGATTAATATTTGGCTAAAATATATATTACTCCGTTTTTTATATTTTAAACATTTTTATAATACCAACGGGAGGATGCAAATGGACAATAATAGAGAAATCATAAATGCCGAAAGTTTAAATATCGATTCAACTTTAGAAAAACTATCTGAAGAACTAAAAACAAATGAAACTTTAATTCTAGATGTAGGAAACAATTACTTCCATCAAACCGATATTATTTATGACACCCTTGTAATGAAAGGCTATGATGTAAAAAAATCCTTTAAAAACGGAAGAAATCAAATACTGGTAAGTAAAAAGGATTCAAATAACAATTTTAAATAATGTTCATAATTTTTTCAAAAAGTAATATAAGCCTAATATACTTTTCAATAAAAATGCAAAAACTAGTGCCTCGCAATAGAATTAACTTCTAACGCAGGTTGGCACTAGTTTAGGCTATTTTTTGCTATATTTAACAGCTGCCGCATTTATATCTTTTTATAGCATTTGTAGGGCAAACTTTTATGCATTCTCCGCAATTAGTACAAATCTCGGGATTTATCTTTGCAAGGGTACCTTCAACGGTTATGGCACCACTAGGACAGGTTTTAGAGCACTTTCCACAACCTATGCATCCCACATTGCAGTTTTTCCTAACTGTGGCACCTTTGTCCATACTACTGCATGAAACAGTATATTCATTACATGTGGGAACCATTTTAATGATTTTTTTAGGACATGTGGCCACACACTTTTCGCAAGCTTTACATTTAGCTTCATTAACTACTGCCAATCCATCAACTATCTCTATTGCATCAAACGGACATGCCTTTACACAGCTTCCAAGACCTATACATCCATAGGTACAAGCTGAAGGACCTCCGAAAAGACTCACAGCAGCAGTACAATCCTCTATTCCGGAATAATCAAACTTAGTTTTACATGATGTACAGGTTCCTCCACACATTACCCTAGCAGACTTAGCTACCGGTGCTTCAGCTTCCACCCCTAAAATATCGCTTATAGCCTTTGCGGCAGCTTCTCCTCCTACAGGACATCCATTTGCTTTGCATTTACCATTTACCACACCTTCGGCAAAACCGTCACACCCTGTAAACCCACAAGCACCACAGTTTGCACCTGGTAAAACCTCTCTTACTGCAGCAATCCGCTCATCGGTTTTCACTTCAAATTTTTTAGAAGCGAAAGCCAACCCAAGACCAAATATCAGCCCTAAACCACCAACCAAAGAAGTTGGCAACAACAATTCCTGTAGCATGACTTTAACATCCTTTCCCTCTAAATTCCAAAGAGCCCTTTAAATCCTAAAAACGCCATAGAAACAAGGGAAGCCGCAATAAGTGATATCGGCAGCCCTTTAAGTGACTCAGGTATATCACTGTACTCCAGTTTTTCCCTGACTCCGGCAAATAATATCAAAGCAAGTGTAAAACCTACACCGGAAAACAATCCATATAAAGTGGAATAAAGCACATTATAATTATTGTCTATATTTAAAAGTGCAGCACCTAATACCGCGCAATTGGTTGTTATAAGCGGAAGATATATACCCAAAGACTTATACAGTGAAGGCATAAATTTCTTTAGTACAGTTTCAACAAACTGAACCAATGAAGCTATAATCAATATGAAAACAATAGTATTTAGATAACCAAGTCCATAAGGATACAAAAACCAATCATAAATTACCCTTGTTATACAAGAAGAGATAGTCATAACAAATATAACTGCACCACCCATCCCAAGAGCAGTTTCAGTTTTTTTGGATACACCAAGGAAAGGACAAATACCCAAAAACTTTGATAGCACAAAATTATTTACCAATATAGCACTGAGTGCAAGTAATATTATATTATTCATTATTCCTCAGCCCCCTTAGCTTCTCCCGCTGCTCCGCAAGGCAACGGACATGATGCACAGTTATTCTCCTTCGTTAAATTCATAGAGGTAAACTTGTTTATAAGTCCCATTATTATTCCAAAGACTAAAAATCCACCGGGAGGAAGTATCATTATTAAAGCCGGTTCAAACAAGTTCTTTGTAACAGTAATTCCAAACCATGTTCCTGCCCCAAGCAGTTCCCTTACTGAGCCAATTGTGAGCAGTGCAAAGGTAAAGCCTATTCCCATTCCTATACCATCTAATACTGAAAGCACTGCATTATTTTTACTTGCAAACATCTCAGCCCTTGCCAATATAATACAGTTTACAACTATCAGAGGTATAAATATGCCAAGCTCTTTGTCCAATTCAGGAAGGTATGCTTTAAGAAGCATCTGTATAATGGTAACAAACCCTGAAATTATGGTTATATACGCAGGAATTCTCACCTTATCGGGAATGACCTTTCTAAGGAGCGATATTACCAGGTTTGAACCCACAAGAACTGCTGTAGCAGCAAGTCCCATACCAATCCCGTTTCTTGCCGAAGTAGTAACTGCAAGGGTTGGACATGTTCCTAAAACCAATCGAAAAACCGGATTCTCCTTTAAAATACCGTTCTTTAGCGTCTCTATTGCTTTCATCAAGACTCGCCCCCTTTTTCTTTAATCACAAGGTCAGCGTCTATTGCTGATTGTATTCCTTTCACAACCGCTTTTGACGATACTGTAGCACCACTTACAGCATCAATATCCTCTTCTTTTGAACCTCCGGATTTAACAACAGTTAATTTTTCTTTGGGTGTAATGCCAACGAGCTGTGAAACAAAAGCTTCATCCTGTACTTTTGAACCAAGGCCCGGTGTCTCACTATGGCTTATAATTTTTACACCGGTTATTTTACCGCTATTGTCTATGCCTACAGCCATGGAAATAACTCCACCATAGCCTTTGCTTTCAACTGAATAAACTCTCCCAATTACTTCACCGCCTTTTAAACATTCAAAGGCGTCTTTAACAAGCTTTTCTTCATCCGTTGTACCAATAATTGAGTCTATATTCTCAATCTCTTCAAATGCTTCTGCCTCAGAAAAAACTTCCCTTCTAGCACTTTCCTCCTGAATTTTAGTCTGTTCTGCAATAGCATCCTTTGTAGCATAGTTTGTAAGTGCCAGGGCCATCGTAACAATAACACATATCAAAAACAAAACAATTGTGGGTTTAATTATATCACGCAACGGCTTTTTCACCTCCGAAAGTTTTTGGCACTGTAAATCTGTCTATAAGAGGAACACAAATGTTCATAAGCAATATAGCATAAGATACACCCTCAGGGTAACCGGTATATAGCCTTATAACAGCTGTTAAAACTCCACATCCCACTCCCATGATTATGCGTCCTTTAAAAGTAACTGGAGATGTAGCATAATCAGTTGCCATAAAGAATGCTCCTATCATTAAACCGCCCGAAAGTATATGGTACAACCAATCACCTGTAAATAAGCTCTGTCCTCCAAAAATCCATGTTATCAATGCAACACTGCCTATATAAGTTAGAGGTATCTCGGGTCCTATAACCCTTCTATATAGCAGATATGCCGCTCCAATAAGCAGTGCAATCACTGAAGTTTCACCTATACAACCCGCTATATTTCCAACAAACAAATCCCAATATCCTGTCAAATTTGCTGCATTTCCCTTGACAAACTCCTTCATCTGATACAAAGGTGTGGCAGAGGAAATTACATCGACTGACGTAGCAGAGGAAATCACATCGGCACCTATAGGTCTCTCAAAGGTTGTCATCTGCTTTACAAAAGCATTAAGTAAAAATACTCTTGCTACTAATGCAGGGTTCATGAAGTTTTGCCCCAAACCGCCAAATAACTGCTTAGCAATGACTATTGCAACCACTCCACCAATAGCAGCCATCCATAGTGGAATTGTAGAAGGAAGGTTTAATGCAAGCAGAAGACCTGTTACTACTGCACTCAAATCCGATATGGTAGATTCCCTTTTTAATGCCTTTCTTGTTAGATATTCCGAAACAACACAGGACAATATGGTAACAAATATAACCAAAGCTGCTCTAAATCCAAAAAAGTATATACCGGCAACCGTTGCCGGAAGTAAAGCAATAATAACATCCAACATTATTCTTTGTGTATTTGTATTCGCCCTAATATGGGGAGATGATGACACGACCAATCTATTTTCCAAATTATTTACCCCCTTTTGCGTCAGCTTGCCTAACTTGTGCCTTGCCAAGCCTTATTGACTGAACAAGATGTATTTTTGCAGGACATGAATAAGAACAACAACCACATTCAATACAATCCATTGCATGGTATTTTTTTAGTTCTTCCACATTTCCCTTTAAAGCATTGTTATTTAGATAAAGAGGCAACAAATTCATCGGACATGCCTCAACACACCTGCCGCATCTTATACATGCACTGGATTTAGGAGGTATTGCTTCTTTTTCATCAAAAGCCAAAAGTGCGTTTGTATGTTTAAGCACAGCCGTATCTAAAGAAAACTGAGCAATTCCCATCATAGGTCCGCCCATAAGTACTTTGTGTGGTGGAACTTTAAATCCTCCACAAAAATCAAACACCTCCTGCAGTGAAGTTCCAATAAGGACCTCTACATTGGAAGGGTTATTTACCGCGCTACCGTCAACGGTAACTCTCTTTTTAATAAGAGGCATACCCGTCTTTACATACTCGGCAATAAACGAAACACTGTTAACATTCATAACTATGACCCCCACATCAGCGGGCAGCTTTCCGGGAGGTACCTTTCTTCCTGTGGTAGCATAAATCAACATTTTTTCGGCACCTTGAGGATATCGTGACTTAAGTTTTACAACATTAACCTTATCACTTTTAGATGCTACGTGCTCCATTTCTTTTATTGCTTCCGGTTTGTTGTCCTCAATGCCGATAAGTACATTCTCAATTTTTAATGCTTCCATTACAATATTAATTCCACTTAAAACATTCCAAGAGTTTTCAATAATCTCTCTGTAATCGGAAGTGATATATGGTTCGCACTCAGCAGCATTAATAATCAGTGTATCGATTTTTTTATCTTTTGGAGGTGAAAGTTTGATATGCGCCGGGAATCCGGCTCCACCTAGACCAACTAGCCCGGATTTTCTTATAGCAGCAATAAACTCTTCACTGTTGGAATACTTAGGAGGTTTAATGCTCTCATCAATCTCCTGTCTACCATCAGTCTTAATTTCCACCGATGTAATATAAACACCGCCGGCATAAAGCCTTGGAGACACATCGGTTACTACACCGGAAACACTCGAATGTATTGGAGCAGAAACAAATTTGTCTGTGTTTCCTATCACTTGCCCCACCTTGACTTCATCTCCCTTTTGAACACAAGGCTCACAGGGTGCACCAACATGCTGGAGCATAGGTATAACAACCTTTTCAGGTACCTTCATTTTTACTGTTTCGCAATTTTCCGTTCTTTTCAAATGCGGAACAGCGGCCCCACCTTTAAACATTTTTTTTAACAACATATATCCAACCCCATTTTATCTTTATATTTATATAGTTTTATTTAAGTCAGAACATTAACAAGTATCGGCAAATAGCTTATACCAGTGGAATATCTAGAATTTATCAGACGAAATAAAATATTCCAGTAATACATCGATTTTTCACAATAACAAGGTAATTTTTACATAGTTTTGCGATTTTAAGAAGTCCATTTTTACCTCATATATCCTATAAAACTTTATAAATGTACTTTCCTAAAACGCTAATTACCCTGTTATATTAATACTTTTGAATGAGCTAATTAGCTTAACGACATCGTCAAGAAATAGATACCCTTCATCGAGTAAAAAATAACTATTTTTCTGGACAATATAATTATATTTATTATGATTCAATAAGTCAAATGCAATTGTTGACGTTTTTTCAACATAAATTGCTTCTGAATACTGTATACAATATCTACTTTCCTCAATATCAATTTTTTATTTCATTCTATATTAAATTGAGCTAAAGTTCTTCCAAAAAAATACTGTTTTTTTATAGATATACCTGTCATATATTATTATGGGTTAATATAGGTTCTTAAAGAGAGGCTTAAAAATAAATGAAAAAAGTTTTTAAATATTACATAGAAAGATTGGCTAATTTGTTAATTTTCCTTTGTATACTTTTTGGTCTTTATATAGTAATAAAATATCTATTCGTTTTTTTCGCTCCATTTATAGCGGCTGTAGTCATATCTGAAATTAATGAACCTATTATCGGATTTCTTGAGAGAAAGGCAAAATTAAATAGAAAAGCTTCCACAGTATTTTCACTCACACTAAGCATCTGTATTATTGCAGTTCTAGCTATTTCTTTACTTTTTAAAATATATGTGGAACTTATAAAACTACAAAATAATCTTCCTAACTATGTAACTAATATTTCCTATCTTTTGTCAGGTTACTATGCAAAGCTAAATACACTCTACAACAGTCTTCCGATAAATCTCCAAGAAGTTTTCAAAAGCAACGTGCTTATTTTTTTACCGAAATTAGAATCAGTTATAACTTCTATAGCCAGCTCAATAATAACCAGCATAACCTCCTTACCAAAGCTGGGGATATTTGTTACAGTCACCCTTCTTTCTTCCTATTTTATCAGTAGTGACAAAAAGAATATAAGAAACTTTATATACAGGCAAATACCGCACAAAGCGCAAAAAAGCTTCTATAACGCTAAAAATGATGTTGTGTCCTCCATATTGGGTTATTTTAAAGCACAGCTAATAATTATGTTCATTACTTTCATAATATCTACTATAGGGTTCATAATTATAGACACCGGCTATGCAGTTCTAATGGGTTTAGTAACCGCGCTAGCCGATGGTATTCCACTTTTAGGCTCCGGTATTGTAATGGTTCCCTGGATAATATTAAATTTTATCACCGGTAATATCCGTATGGCATTAGGCCTCTTAAGCGTATATCTCTTTGCTATAATAGTAAGGCAAATAATTGAACCTAAAATTGTTTCAACTCAAACCGGACTTCACCCATTGGTTACCCTGATTTCAATGTATTTAGGCCTAATGGTATTTGGTGTAATCGGTCTGTTCTTAGGTCCCGTTGTAATGATTTTGCTAAAAAACTTCCACTCATCAGGTGTCATTACTATCTGGAAAGAATTCCGGTAACAACACGTTCAATCCCTGCCAGATCTTTTTTTACTTTAATGTCTGTAAAACTTTCTTCCATTATCTTTACTACATCTTGAGCCTGATCAAAACCAACTTCAAAGGCTAAAAGTCCCTTCGGTTTTAAAAAATCAACCGATTGTTTTACTATTTTTCTGTAAAAATCAAGACCATCTTCTCCTCCATCTAGCGCAATTTTAGGCTCAAAATCCTTTACTTGTCTGTCCAGGGTATTAATCACTTGATTAGGGATATATGGAGGATTAGAAACAATAATATCAAACTTTCGAGTCGGAACATTCTCAAAAAGGTTGCTCTCTATAAAAATAACCCTCTCTTCAACACCACAGTTGAGAGCATTTTTTTTGGCAATTTCAAGAGCCTCTTTAGAAATATCCACTCCTATAACCTTGCTGCTCTTAATGTAGTAAGCAAGGCTTATGGCTATACAGCCAGAACCGGTTCCAATATCCAAAATACTGACATTTTCATTCGGCCCAACAAACTCTATTATATTTTCCACCAATATCTCGGTATCCTGCCTTGGAATTAAAACATTGGGGGTTACAGCAAAATTCAAGGACATAAATTCCTGATACCCGGTTATATACTGGAGGGGTTCGCCGTTCATTCTCCTGTCTAATGCATCGCAATATTTTTCATACTCTTCTCTACTTAATACATAATCATCATGGGTATATAGATAAGTCTTTTCACAACCCAAAACATAACATAGTATTGCCCCGGCTGTAATTACCGGGGCATCAATATTTGATAACTTAAGCTTTTTAATACCTTCTGTAAAAGCATCCTTTAGAATCACTTTAATCTCCTTATTAAACTAAAATTATTCTATAATTACCACTTATCTTCGCCTTCTTTTGTAGTTTCCAAAACACCCTTCATAGCTTCAATGGCAACTTCAACCATACTGTCATCCGGCTCTTTGGTAGTGTAGTTTTGAAACATCAAACCCGGTACATTTAATAACTGCACAATTTTTGATTCACTTTTTCCGGCGAATTTAATAACTTCGTAGGAAATACCCGCCACAACAGGCAACAACAATAATCTAATCACCATGTTTTTCCAGGCTTCCTCATACCAACCGGCAAAGGAAAACACCAAAATACTTACTACCATAACTGTAAACAAGAAAGAGGTTCCACATCTAGGATGTCTTGTGGAATATTTCTGAATGTTTTCTACTGTAAGTTCCTCCCCATGTTCATAGCAATGAATGGTTTTGTGCTCTGCCCCATGATATTGCCAAACACGCTTTATATCTTTCAAATTCGATATCAATACAATATAGGAGAAAAACAATATTATTTTTACTATACCCTCAACAAGGTTGTATAATATTACCCCCAAACTGGTTTCCCTATTAAAAGGCAAAAATCCTGCTATAAAGTTCGGAAGCAATATAAAAAGCCCAACGCTGAATATAAGTGAAATAATTACCGAAAGGTATATCAATGCATCCTGTAGTTTATTCCCAAAAACTTTACCTAAAAGCTTTTCAAAAAACTGGTCAACCTTTGAAGGTTCCTTTCCTTCTTGCTCCTCTTCCTCAAGGTCTACAAACTCAGCCGAAAACATTAATGCTTTTATACCCACAACCATCTGTTTAAACAATCCTACAACTCCTCTTACCAAAGGCAACTTCGACCACTTGCTTCTCTTTGGTAAAGGCCTCTTTTCTACTACTATTTCTCCATCGGGTTTCCTAACGGCAATTGCTATATTATTAGGTCCCATCATCATCAAGCCCTCAATAAGAGCCTGTCCTCCTATACTGGTTATATGCTTAGGTTTATTACATACGTCCGGATTCTTCATTGTTAACCCCATTTCACATTTTTCTTTAATTATACTTCATACTAATATTAAACTCAAGTAAGGCATAAATCCATTTCAAAAATAATTCCCATTTTTTACAAATATACATTGCAGAAAATCATAACATAAAATATTTTTAAAAATAAATGCACCCCTTGAATAGAGTGCATTTGTTTTTATATTAACTTTTAGATAATTCTATTTATTTTTAGAAATTACTATATCTATTCTTCTGTTTTTCTGCCTGTTCGCTTCTGTATCGTTAGGTGCTATCGGTTTATACTCTCCATTTCCAGTTGCCGTTAATTTAGTCGGATCTAGAGAACACTCATTGATAAGGAAAAGAACTACGTTAGTTGCTCTTTTAGTGGATAACTCCCAATTGGTAGGATAAAGACTGGTTTTAATGGGCAAATTGTCAGTGTGTCCCTGTACTATTACTTCACTATCAAGTTGCTTCATTAATTCTGCAATTTTCCTTATTGCCTCTTTTCCAGACTCTTTTATATCCGCCTTTCCCAAATCAAATAATATTACGGAATCCATTCTCAATGTTAAGTTATTCTTATTATCGACCACCTGAACATATTCACTAAGGTCCATCTCCGAAATAAGCTGTTCCACCTGTTCTTTAAACTCGGAAATTTGATCAGTCTCACCCGAGCCGCCCTTATCATTGTTAACGGCATTTTCCTCTTCAGAATCCTCCGGCATATTATCATCCAATATACTTATTATATCCTCACCGTTATTATAATAGAATAACTCTCCATTGCTGATATTCATAAAGGCAGAACGAAGAGAGAAGGCAACCTCCTGGAATTTCTTACTATCCACCGATGCCATAGAAAAAAGAAGTACAAAAAAAGTCAATAAAAGAGTAACCATATCACTATATGTGGTCAACCATTCAGGTGCTCCTTCTGGTGGATCATCCTCAGGAAGACTGCGTCTGTTTCTTTTACTCATAATACACCTCACTTTAGCGCGAGCTAATTATCTGTTATTTGCTCGCAGCATTGTCATTTACTCCATTAACAACTCTGTCATATTCAAGCTTTTGTTTGGGCGACAGGAAGGTTTTTAGCTTATGCTCCAGTATCTTTGGGTTTTCACCGGCCTGAATAGACAGTATTCCTTCTACAATCATTTTCTTTTGCTGTATCTCCTCTTTACTCTTAGCAGACAGCTTGTTGGCCATAGGATTACAAACAAGGTTGGCAAGTACACTACCATAGAAAGTAGTTACCAATGCAACGGACATGGCCGGTCCAATACCAGAAGGGTCATCAAGAGATAACAGCAACTGTATAAGACCTATAAGAGTACCTATCATACCCCAGGCAGGAAACTGTGCTGCCAATGTTTTAAAAATTCCTACTCCTTTATCATGTCTGGATTTCATATTTTCAATTTCCAAATCCATAGAGTCAACAATAATATCCGGTTCTACCCCATCGATTACAAGTTGCAAAGATGCCTTCAAAAATTCGTCATCAATGTTTTCCTGCTCTGCTTCTAATGAAAGTAAGCCATCACGTCTTGCCTTCGTAGAAAGTTCTACCAACTTTCTTATCATCTCTATTTGGGAGGTCTCCTTCGAAGTAAATGCCTTGACTATGACTTTCATTACAGGCTTTATTTCAGTTAACTTGTGTGAAATAAAGGTTGCTGCAATACCTCCACCCACAACACAGACAACTGAAGGGACATCCCAAAACGGGTGAAGTGGTCCGTTAAGAGCTATTGACCCCAAAACACAAACTACTCCAGCTATTATTCCGATAATTGTTGCTATATCCATAAGTTCCCGCCTTCTGCTCAAAATTTTTTAATTTTTATTAAATTTCTAAATACTTTATCGGAAATTAAGGATATTTATTTTATAGTTTTAAAATACTAATTTTTAAAAACTCTATATATTCCCTCATTGTTAATATTATGGTATTATAAAGAGCAAAAGATTTTATGTTTTTAAAGGAGTGGCCATGTTTTCCAATAAGATAAGAAATGTATTTTCAATCGCGATTTTATTAATGTATATTGTTTTTATTTTGATCAATACGCTTTATTTGATTATTACAAAGCCATTAAAAGCATATTTTAGTGAACACGTTACCTTATTTACATTGCTTTTTATATTTGCTTCGCTTATTGGCGCCGGTATAATTATTTTTCTGTATAGTAAGTATTATAATAAATTAAAATTTGACAAGCAAATTCCTATGCTGCTACTTCTCATTCTTGTTACGGCAGTACCACGCTTGATTTGGATTGCATGTGTTAAGGTAACTCCACTAAGCGATTTTAATACATATCATATTTTTGCCACAGCCTTCGCAGAAGGTAATTTCATTGGCGGCAGCTATATTTCCCTATTCCCTCATTATATAGGATATCCTGCTTTTTTAGCTCCTTTTTATAAAATATTTGGTGCATCTACTGCCGTTGCCACTGTTTTAAATGCGGTCTTGAGTTGTGGAATTTCACTTCTTATATATAATATTGGCTTTAAGCTTTACGGCAAAAAATGTGGTTTTATCGGAGCAATTATTTGGGCCCTTTGGCCGTCTCAAATTTTTTATACTGCTTTAGTATCTACTGAAATTACATTTACATTTTTAATGCTTCTTTGTATATATTTCTTCATGAGAATTTTAGAAAGCAAAAAGGGAATTTTCTCAGCCTCAATAAATTTTTTCCTATTGGGCATAATCTGCTCTGTTTCAAATGTCATCAGACCCATAGGTCAAGTGGTTTTAATCGCTATTTGCTTATACTATCTTGTATTTGTAGTTGAACACATAAAAATAAAAAACAGTGTTTTTAGTAAAATCATCTTTTTAGCTTTACTCCTTACCGGTTACATTGTAACTTCAACTTTCATTAGTTTTGCTACTTCAAAAGCTATAGGCAGAGAAATTGCAAAATATCCCTTCGGTTTCAATATATATGTAGGTTCAAATTACGAAAGCAACGGTACATGGAATGCAGCCGATGCAAACACTCTTAGTGAAATACAAAAGACACCGGGTATCACATCACAAGAAATTCATAATGAACTTTTAAAGCGCTCTTGGGAAAGAATAAGCAACAGGTCACTTTTAGAAAACTTCATATTTATTTGCAAAAAGCACGGTATGATTTGGCCTGTTGACTATGATAGCCTGGTATATATTAAACAAGGTCTTATACAAGAGGATACAAAATTTGATTTTTATAAGTTTGAGCGGCTTCTTGTAAAGGTATCCAATTTCTATTATCACACTATCCTCCTACTTTGCGCTTTCGGAGGAATTATCCTCACATTAAGGAAAAATCAAGGGATCCCTCTTTTTCTTGTAATAATCATCCTAGGTATTATATTCCTTCACATGATAGTAGAAGTTGCCGGAAGGTACCATTTCCCTGCAATTTCAATTTTCTCAATACTTGCAGGTTACGGAATATCTTCTTTAAATGATTTTAATTTAAAAAATACCCTACTAAACTGGAAAAACAACTAACAACGACCAAGGCAAAAATATGCATTAGATTATATCAGACATCAAGAAAGCTCTTGGAATCAAATTCCAAGAGCTTTGGCGCGCCCAAGAGGAGTCGAACCCCTAACCTTCTGATCCGTAGTCAGACACTCTATCCAATTGAGCTATGGGCGCATCTGTAAATCGAACATATAATATAATAATACATATTTGAAAAAAAATCAACTACATTATTTTCTATTTTTTTATTATTTCAATCTTCATCGAAAGTATTAAAATATTATATAGAAACATCGAAATAAACTGTTTAAATTTTAGAATATACCCTGTGAATACGATTAATGAGGTTTATTCTTTCTGCAATTTGTCAAAGTTATATGATATAATAGAATCGTTTTCAATTTATAAGGACATTCTTATAAACTGACACAATTTTCCCAGACTATAATAGGGGGAGTGTAGTAATGTTATTTGAAGCTTATAAGACAATTCTTTATTCGGACACTTTAATTCCTGACATTTTCATTACTGAGTATATGCCATCGATGAATCCTGAAAGTGTGAAAGTGTATGTGTACTGCCTCTTTTTGAGCAAATACGGCAAAAATGCTTCAGTGGAAGAGTTTGCGAAAAGCTTGGGTATGGAAGTGGACAAAGTTAAAGAATGCTTAACAAACCTTGAAAATTTAGGAGTACTTACATGGAAGATGGATGGCGTTGTTTTACACGACTTAAAGGAAAAAGAAATAAAAAAATTATATCGTCTTAAAACTACATCTTCTCCTGAAGAAGCTGTTAACAATTTTGAAAAGAATAAAAGGCGTAATGAAATTATTTATACAATAAATAATTCCTTTTTCCAAGGAGTTATGTCTCCTTCTTGGTATACCGATATTGACGCTTGGTTCGATAAATATCAATTTGACGAAGATGTAATGCTGGCCCTATTCCAGTACTGTTTCGACCAAAAAGGGCTTATTAAGGGATACATAGAAAAAGTTGCAGAAAGTTGGAAAAGCAGAAATATCCGTAATGCCTTTGACCTTGACAACTACTCTATGGAGCAAAAAAAGTTCAAGGATGTTCGAGGTGCTATAATTAAAAAATTAAAGCTTGGAAGAAATCTTACAGAATATGAAGATGCTTATGTAGAAAAGTGGGTTATGGATTATAAGTATGATTTTGATATTATTGAACTTGCATTGCGGAAAACTACAGCTAAATCCAACCCAAACTTCAATTACATAAACAGTATCATTACTGACTGGTATAACCACGGTTTGAGAACAAAAGAAGAAATATTGATGTATGACGCAAACAGAAAGAAAAATGCATCAAAACGTGCTGAAGCAACTGCCCCCGCATCGGGTGCTCCACAACAGGGTAATTTTGATCAAAGAAAGTATGACGAAGATTATCTGGACAGCCTATATGAAAATGCTTAAATATGGCCAAAAACAACTTTGGGCTTATGTTTCTCAAAAAACATAAGCTCTTGATTATCAGGAGGTTCTATGTACAAAAATATACATATTCAAATTCAAAATGAATATGATAAAAGACAAAAAGAAATACACGATGAAGTAATGCTAAGAAAAAAAGAAATATATTCAAAAATACCCGAAATAGAAGAGATTGACAACGAAATTCAATTGATAGGTATAAAATATACCAAGATGATTTTGCAAGATGCAAACACTGCTGATTCTTTGGTTAATGAGCTTCGTGATAAAATTGAGAGTTTAAAGAGTAAAAAAGCATTACTGCTTAATAAATTTTCATATCCTTCCAACTATCTTGAACCTAAATATAACTGCAACCTGTGTAAAGACACAGGCTTTGTAAGTAATTTGGGATATACAGAAAAGTGCTCTTGCTATAAGCAAAAATACATAAACTGCTTATATAACCAATCAAACCTAAAACTTGCTTTATATGAAAATTTTTCGATGTTTAACGAAAATTACTATCCCGATGTGGTGGATGAAGCAAAGTATGGTATAAGAATTTCACCCAGGAAGAATATTTTAAAGATTAAAGAACGAGCTCTGGATTTTATTGAGAATATCGATTCTCCTGACAATAAAAATTTATTCTTCTGCGGTCCTACAGGTGTGGGAAAAACCTTTATGATAAATTGTATAGCTGCCGAACTGATAAATAGGGGCAGAACAGTTTTATATCAAACGGCGCCTTCCCTTTTTAACATCATAAACGAATATAAGCTGAAAAGCTTTAAAGAAACTGAATACGAAGATTCCACCTATGACAATATATTTGATGTTGAATTGTTGATCATTGACGACCTCGGTACCGAATCACCTACTGCCGCAAGGTATGCAGAGCTTTTAAATATATTGAACTCAAGGCATGACAAAAATCTTCAACGCCCTTGTAAAACTATAATTGCAACAAATATGGGTGTAGGTAAGCTCCATGAATATTATGACGAAAGAGTAGCTTCACGAATAATTGGAAGTTTCGATTTATTTAAATTTGCAGGCGAAGATATACGTATGTTAAAAAGAACAGATAAAGCCGTTTCAAAAAACCTCCCATAATTTTAATGTATTTTTGAAACGGCAGCTGTAAAATATATCTCTGCAAAATAAACTCTTTAAAACTACAATTTCTCTATTAAACTATGATAAACCTATAGTCCTATATATTTGCTCAACTATTGATAAATCTATTACATTTGCCATTCTCAGTATATCAAGAACATATATAAATAGGATAAAAACTATACCGGGAATAAATGAAGCAAAATGTCGCAACGGAATGGACTTTTCATCCCTAAGTAACTTAGTTTCTCTTTTATTGTTATGCTTAGCAAAAAAACGAATAAGAAAATAAAGCCATACAGCTGAAAAACAGAATATAATAGCATACACAACTATAACGCCTATTATTTCTATTTTACTCATTGCAGCAAAAGTTTCAAAGATATCTCCATTGCTTATATTTTCAATGTTCCCAACACCGTTTACACCGCTTTTTTTCAAAAACTCATTAGCTTTTAGTGAAACATAAGTCAAACATACTGCTATAGTGTTATTGGTAAAGTGTGCAAATATACTGCTAAATATCGAATTACTTTTGTAAGTTAGGTACCCCAGCAAAATTCCTATGAGGAAAGTCCCCAAAAACCTCTGAAAATCCATGTGCATAAGTCCAAACAAAACAGCAGTAATTAATATTGATTTTGCTGCACCAAATTTTTCTAGTCCCCTTTGTATAACTCCTCTAAAAAGAATTTCTTCACAAATTCCTGCCAAAACTCCTATAATAAGGACTCCTACGAAAAGTCCCCAGGGTTCAGTGGAAATTGGAGCTTGAAAAACTTCATACTTTCCAAATATTTGCTTTATGACCCAAAAATTTAATAAATTTAGTATACCTACAACCGGCAAAGAAAATATGACAATACCGGCAGTCAAAATTAAATTTAAAATTCCAGGTCTATTAATTCTCAGAACTTTCTTTACATCGAATTTAAAAATAATTAAAAACAGAACTGGAGGTAAAAATATCAACCCTACTTCACTTAGTATTAAGCCGTAATTTACATTCCATTTTTGAAGACGTGAACCGAAATACAAAAAGATAATTACAACAAAGGAAAAAAGTACACCAACCTGCCAAATGGAGGGTTTTCTAAAAGGCTCTTTTCTTACATCATCCAATTCAAAGCCATCATTATCAATAATGTGGTTTTCTTCCATTTTCTATCCCCCTTACTTAAAAGTATAATTGCAAAAGGCAATTCTCTTGAATTAAATTTCCAGCAATCTTAAGATTTTTTATAATGAACTTACTTATGCCTCAAAATTATATATAAGTTTTCTATTATATATCCCTTAATTTTTATAAATATATCTCTGATCCAATATATATAATTTCTATTTCATAGCAAAAAAATAAATACCGACTTAATTATATTATAAAAATGTACTTTCAAAGCAAAATGGGGCGTGAAGCCCCTTACTGCTAATTATAATAAAAAACCATTTTGCAATCAATCCCTTTAACTCTACATTGTAAGTATACCGTTAGGAGTATCTATAATCATCAGAATCTTTTCTTCTTTTCCGGTTTCTGCATTAATATAGACCAAGAAATCCCTATCGTTTAGTTTTCCCTTAAATTCATAAGTAAACAGTTCTGTTTTGTAATCTGTAGGTATTATTGCCAGACCCGAACTTAAAATCTCCATTTTTGAGGTGATTAATGCCCGGGCTTCTTCCATAGTTAATTTAGGACTAGGAATATTTCTCTCATAGTGGGATGAAAGATAACCCTTGCTTTCAAAACCAACTATTTCGCCATTATCTAATGCTATTTTTACTTTTATTAAATCAGGGTATATAATAACATCATTCTGTTTATAAGCATAGTTTATCACAGCTGTACTGTCTTCTTTAAGATAGTAAGTATCTACCATATTTTTAAAGCCGTGTTCCTCTAAAAATTTCTTGCCTAATTCCTTTGCCTTGTCCATATTAATTTTTTCCTCATTAACAGGCCTGTTATAGAGCATCCATAAAATGTGTCCTCCCTTTTGGGTAACGTCAATTTGGGCATACTGCTCTTCCGGAGCATCCTTAAAGGTAACACTGAAACTGTAAGTTTTTATGCTGTTGGAATCATCTTTTCCTGCATCGGTCACAGCTTTAACTTTATCTTTTCCAAAAAAATTTATGACACTTTGTTTTGCCTGCTCGGAACTAATATTATCTCCTGTAAGTCCTTTAGGCTCAACCGAGGTTAAGTGATCGGAAAAAGGCCCGTCGTAAATAAGTGTAGGATAGTCCTGGAATGTCTTGTCTATATTTTCAAACTGCTGACTTGGCATTTCTGAAGAAGTTTTTTGAAAAAGTTTTGTACCCTTGTTTGCCAGGTCACCCCATTTAATTCTTCCGGCCGCCAGTTGATTTTGCAGATCATTTAAGCTTTGCCTCAGTGAAACAGAATATCCGTGAAGTTTTTCAATAAGTTGGTACTGCTCGTCAGTAAGTTTTTTGCCTTCCATACTCTGATGGTTGATGGTATAAGCCAAGTCTCCAACCTGAGTTAAAAATTTTGAAGTATTTGCAAGAACCTGCTGAGATACAGGCAATTGCCCTAAGTTCGTCTGTGCCAGATTTGCCTGCCTCCAAGCCTCCTGTAGTGTTGCAGCAGTTCTAGACGGTGTAGAACTTATTAACGCTTTTATAAGTAATACTTCCACATTGTTTACATATCCGGTCATATCGTAAAAAGCACGATTATACTGGTTATCCAGTTCTTGTCTCAAATCGGCAGCATGCTTGTATTGGTATATACCCCAAGCTGCCACCAAGGCAATTACTAAAACTACTATACTATACATCTTTCTGTCGGATAAACGTCTTTTAAAATCCAGTAACTTTTCTCTTATCCCCATACGTCACACACCTCTACATTCCAAAATAGTGTTTACCAATCTTTTTAACAATTTTTCTGGACCATATCCACTTACTAGTTGCTGTTGCAGGATTCCAATAGTATAAACATCCATTGGTAGGATCCCATCCGTTTAATGCATCCCTCGCTGCTTTCACTACTGTAGAATTCGGATCCAAAGGAACATTAATCTGCCCGTCAGATACTGCAGTAAATGCGCCCGGCTGATATATTACACCGGCAATTGTTTTAGGAAATCTGGGATCTCTGGTCCTATTTAAAATAACCGCTCCAACGGCCACCTGGCCTTCATAGACCTCACCTCTAGCCTCTCCATTTATTGCCCTTGCCAGCAACTGTTCATCACTCACCCTGTTGGCTGCTGCCAATGCTGCTCCCGATTTTGCATAGGTGGTAAGGCCCATTGCCTCCAAAGTATCCTTTGCTGTTATACCGTTTACAGGGAGGTCATAAACTCTTTGAAAATCCATTACTGCAAGATAAGTTTTTAAGTCATATTTGCCACTAATACTCCCATTATAATATCCCCAGTTTTTCAGCCTTTGCTGTACTTGCATAATTTCTTCACTTTCCATCCCCGGTGCCAGTTTTTCTGCTATAGGAGTAATAAATACTTGTCCGTCAAAAATCAGAGATATGGCTATGGAAAAAACTATTACAAGTACTGCCATTACTTTTATTACAGTCTTCAAATCAATTTCCTCCTTCCAAATATTAAAGGCTTACTCCGTTTCTTAAGTTCCCTGCGCCCCGGACGCTTTTAATAAAACCTTCTTGGGTATTAGTAGCTAATTACCATAAAATTTGCTATAGAGGAAAAAACATAAGTTTTAAGCCTTTTTTCCAAGGTTGCTTTTTTATTTTCTGTGTTTTTAATAAAAATATTCGCTTATTAATAAATTCATACAGCCGCTAAAGTTCTATGCAATTTCAAAAAAAGATTACTATGATTCCTCTTTTTACTACGATTTTCTAACGCTTTGACAGCAAATTATGCTATAGTATGTATAAATTTCATAGCACTTCCAAATACTAATAAACAGTAAATGTTTTATATATTTTGTTAAAAACTTATGTATTCTAAAATTTAAGTTTTCACAAAACCTAAATGTTAATTCATTGAAACGTGCAATATAAGTATAATTCCTTTTGCACAGTCAACATAAAACCATAAAATTTAAACATTATCACAATAGTTGAGGGAAGGAAATGAATGTTTTATATTTGTCAACATCAATGGGTGCAGGTCATTTAAAAGCTGCTGAGGCCTTAAAGGAATATGTGGATCAAAGATATCCCGATTCAAGGTCTCTAATAGTTGACACATTTAAATATATAAATCCAATAGTTCATAAAATCATTGTTGATGGATATCTTAGTCTTATAAGAAGTATACCGTGCATTTATGGTGCTCTTTATAAGATGTCTGAACGCATGGAAAATATCAACAGACTAAGTAATGCCTTAAGTAAAGTCTTTTCCTATAAACTGTTAAAACTTATTAAAGACTTTAATCCTTCTATAATTGTTTGTACACATCCCTTTCCTTTACAAATTGTATCTTGCCTAAAAAGAGACAATAAAATTAATATACCGGCAATGGGGATTTTAACAGACTATGTAAATCACCCTTTTTGGTTTCATGACAATATTGAATGCTATATAGTAGCCCATGACAAAATAAAACAGGACATGGTTAATTGCGGAATACCTGAAAATCGAATATATACCTATGGAATTCCTGTTTCAAAAGATTTTCTCGAAAAAAGCCCTAAGGAAAAGCTGTTGAAAAAGTATGGTCTAAAGGACAAATTAACGGTTTTAATCATGGGTGGCAGCCTTGGATTTGGGGATATAAAAAAAATTTTTCTGGCTTTCCTTAAAAGTAGAGGGGATATACAATTAATAGTTGTCACTGGAAAAAACGAAAAATTAAGACGTCAACTTCAAAGTTACATAAACCCATATAACAAAAATGTGTTATTAATGGGTTATACTAACGAAGTCTACAATTTAATGGATATAGCAGACTTAATCTTTACCAAGCCCGGAGGAATGACAATATCTGAAGCCCTTGTAAAAGGACTTCCAATTTTTATAATGTCTCCAATACCGGGTCAGGAGGAACGTAATTCATACTTTTTGATAAGCAATGGTGCGGCTGAAAAAATATATACAGAAAAGGATGTTCAAAACGTTATTAATACAATATTGGATAACCCACATAAGCTTAAAAGCATGAAGCAAAAATCAAAGAAACTTTCCATACCCAATTCAGGATATAAAGTAGTTAACCTTATGGAATCTCTAATAGAGAACTTCTAAAAGATTTTATATCTTTATTTTGTTAACTTATTTTATTCACAAGTAAAAAGAAATTTTTCTTAATAGTGAAATTGGAGGATTAGAAATAAATAAAAAATCCATATTTCTGATGATGATAAAAAATATTCCGGAAATTAATTTCCGGAATATTTTTTATATAATAATTTTATTCATTAAATGCTAATTTCTTATAGGGTGTTTGTACTTCAAATCTCCTGATAATTTAAAGCTGAAGAACACTATGATGATCATAAAAGCAAGAACAACTATATATGCTAACTCAGTTCCTTTTGTTGGGATTAGTATAACAGCATCTTGCAAATAATTCCATGCGAGATGAAATCCGATACACATCCACAAATTGTTCGATTTCATATACATTATCGCTAATAATATACCCGCCATAAAAGTTCCTAAAAGCGTTAGCAATGTTGTTTCGGAATTAACAAGATGTATAAGCATAAAAACAAACGAGGAAATTAATGCTGCTAATAAATTTAAACCTGCATTCCGTAATGTTGAAATAATGTATCCACGAAAAAATAATTCTTCTCCGAAGGATACTAAAAAATAGAACCCAAGTAAAGATAAATTGTCAATATTGAACCAATCAGATGAAATTAATAATTTCGTACCTTCAATATTAAAATAAAAAGAATATACAGCTACCGCAGTTACAGATACTAGTGCAATAATTAATCCATAAATAAACATATATATACTTTCCGGTGAAAATTTAAGCCCTAAATTATAGATGTTTTCCTTATCAAAAAACAGACTGCAAATCAGAACTGACATAATCAATCCTGGAATGATAACTGATCCGATATATTTATTTAATATGGGAACAAAGTTACAAAAAATTCTAAGCAATATTATTACAAATATAGTACAAAAAATTAGCCGTATGATTCTAAAAATGGCTTTTAATATCGAAACTTTCTGTTTTCCCATCGCATTATTCCTTTCATAAGGATTAATTTCTTATAAGATTATATAAAAACTAACAACAAAATAATATACATAAATATCCTTTTGTGTCAATAAATATATGTTCCGTATTTGTATTAATATTTCAAATCTTTTTGTCTATCCTACTTTCTTTCTCTATTACCTTTTACCTAAACTATTTTTTACAATTCTAAAACTGTATCCATTAATAAAATGCCAATTCCGTTTTATATAGTTATTTTTTAATCATGTTTTTTATCAAATTCTTTAGGAAACAATATTCCCATTTAGAAACCTTTGCCTCTAACATTGTTCACAATTTATTCATAAATATGCAAAACTTTTTCCTTAGAATCATAATTGTATTTGCCGGAGTAAAACTTTATATTAATAAAGGGTTAAAATTTTAATAATAAATTAATTTTACAATATAACTGAAAAGGATTTTACAAAGCTAATATTATTTTCACGGCAATATATCAAGAAAATAAAAATGCGATGTAAAATTTTAATTGTTTTTAAATTCAGTAAGATTTTATTATCTGTTATATGTAAATAATATTAGTTTATCAAAAAGTCTAATTTATATTGGCATGGAGGAGTTTATATGGAGAAATTAGACATCACAAATGAATCAAATATCATTGCTTCACTAAAAGAAGAAATACATAAGGTAATAATCGGCCAAGAATATATGATTGACAGGATTCTTATAGGCCTACTTACAGGAGGCCATATCCTATTAGAAGGAGTTCCCGGACTTGCAAAATCATTAACGGCCAGTACAATAGCTCAAGTTGTAGGGCTTGATTTCAAGAGGATTCAATTTACACCGGATTTATTACCGGCTGATATATTAGGTACAGAGATATATAATCAAAAAACCGGTGAATTTATAATAAAGCAGGGCCCAATATTCAGTAACTTAATACTTGCCGACGAAATAAACCGTGCACCGGCAAAGGTTCAATCGGCCTTACTTGAAGCCATGCAGGAAAAACAGGTTACCATAGGGGAAAAAACCTATCCATTGGACAAACCTTTTTTAGTAATTGCTACTCAGAACCCTCTTGAACAGCAGGGTACCTATCCTCTTCCCGAGGCTCAGCAGGACCGTTTTATGCTTAAATTAAAAATAAACTATCCTGGCAGGGACGAGGAAAGAAAAATAATTGATGCCTTTACATCAGAAGAATCTTTACAGCCTGAGATAAGAAAAATTTTAACCCGAGAAGATATTTTCCGGCTGAAAAAAGTAATTGACAATATTCATATAGATGAAAATATCAAAAATTATGTACTGGATATTGTATTAAAAACCAGGGAAGAATCGGGATATATAGCCTGTGGTGCTTCTCCCCGTGCTTCAATAAGTCTTATTAAGGCTGCAAAAGGACGCGCTTTCTTAAAAGGCCGAAGTTTTGTTGTTCCCGATGATGTTAAGGCAATGGCTTACGATGTATTAAGACATAGAATCATACTGTCCTATGAAGCGGAAGCTGACAATATTACTCCTGAAAACATAATAGCCAATATTTTAGAGCAGGTTAATTTGCCTTGATAAAAGAAAGAGGATTTTATATGGTTTCTAAAGAGCTTATTAAAAAGATAAGACAGATTGAAATAAAATCAAATAAGTTGGTGGAAGAGATTTTTTCCGGTGAATATCGTTCAGGATTCAGGGGTAAGGGTATTGAATTTGATGATATAAGAGAATATTATCCCGGGGACGACGTGAGAAACATCGACTGGAATGTTACTGCCCGTCATAACAAAGCCTTTGTCAAACAGTTTTGCGAGGAAAGAGAACTGAACATGTTTCTTTTAATTGATATGTCCCGCTCAAACAGTTTTGGCAACAAGAAGAACCTTATTGCTGAAGTAAGTGCAACACTAGCTTTTTCAGCAAGCAAAAACAACGACAAAGTGGGAGTAATTTTCTTTACCGACAAGGTTGAGAAATTTATTCCTTCATCCAACGGTAGAAAGCATGTATTATCCATTATAGAAAACATATTAAGCTTTGAACCTGAATCTACCGGAACAGACCTTGCAAATGCACTGCAATACTTTAATCGTGTTGTAAAAAAACGTAGTGTAGTTTTTGTAATATCGGATTTTCTTGATGATGGATACATAAAAGACATAAAGATTACCGATAAAAAGCATGACCTGGTTTTAATTCATATAATAGACCGGGCTGAAGAATTAATTCCTGCCGGAGCTATCTTTACTTTTGAAGACCTTGAGACCGGTGAAACATTGGTTTTAGATAATATGAAACAAGAGCGAAGACTTGATACCGGCATTACTTTATTTAAAAGGAATCTCATTAATATTTATACTGATGAAGATTATGTCAAACCCTTAAAACAATTTTTCAAAAGAAGGGGACAGAAATGAAAAAAGCAAAAAAAATACTTTTTTTGTTGATTATATGCTTATTCTTCGTTATTTTGCCGGTGAGTATATGGGCAGAAGAACGAAGTATCTATGTAGGCGACTTAATTGAATTAAAAATTCAAGCTGAGGACCTTACTCTAGATGAACTTAAAGATAAATTTAAAGACTTTGAAATTGTTGATGTTACTGATATACGGGAAGGCTATATTATCACCCTGCGTACTTTTGAAACGGGTGAAAGAACGATAAATATAGGGGATAAAGAACTTAAAATTGTAGTTAAATCCACCCTTGATGAAATAGAGAGAGATAATATCTATGAAGGGAACCTAGAGCCTTTAGAATCAGGATTCTATATAAAATGGAAATATGTTTTTATTCCATTAGTGTTTGTATTTTTATTGACTCTTATTATAAATATTAGGCGTTTACTAAAGAAACGAAAAACTTTGCCGCTAACACCTTATGAACGTTTTAAAAAAGCAATTGGAGATTTATCCGTTGAACAAAAGGATTATTTGGTCAAATTGACCTTAATTTTTAAAGAATATTTGGAATCGGTCTACTCCTATTCCATAAAGGGAAAAACATCAACAGAAATTATTTATGAATTAAGCCGTATGCCTCAATTAAAGGAAAAACTGCTTGAAGTCAAATCCTGGCTTACAGAAACTGACTATTTTAAGTTTTCAGGCACTCCGGCTCCAATGGCTAAAAAGTTAGAACTCATGGAAAAACTTACTTCTTTAGTAGCCAAGATAGAAGAGACAAAAGAGGGAGAAATAGGATGACACTACATAACTGGTATTTCCTTTTATTTATACCTTTATTAATATATTTATTTTTTAAACGGGAAAAAAAGTCGGCACTTAAATTCTCCAGTGTCAAGCTATTAAAAAGTTTTGGGTATAAAAATACAATTAAACACAAAATCGGAAGATATACTATTCTTACTAGTCTTATACTTCTGGTTATTGCTATGGCAAGACCTCAACTGCCAGCTGCAAATGCTCCCGTTTCCAAGCATGGAATTGATATTGCCATAGCGCTGGATGTGTCCGGTTCCATGCAGTCGGTAGACTTTGATCCCAACCGTTTGGAAGTGGCACGAAAGACTATTCGAGACTTTGTTGACCAGAGGCCAAATGACAGAATATCTTTAATAGTATTTGCCGGAACTGCATACACCAGAGTTCCTCTTACCCTTGATCACAATGTGGTTAGAGAGTCTCTTCAAAACGTTAGTTTTGAATCGGTAAATGAGGATGGTACAGCTATAGGCATGGCTATTTCCGTCGGACTTAACCGACTGAAAAAGAGCGACTCTCCATCAAAGGTTATCATTCTTGTTACTGACGGTTCAAATAATGCCGGTTCCATTAATCCCGAAACAGCTAGTGAATTGGCAAAAGATTATGGAATAAAAATCTATACAATAGGCGTAGGTTCCGACCAAACTCTTATCCCCCGTGAAATATTCGGTATTACTACCTACCAACAATATGATGATAACCTTAATGAGGAACTGCTCAATAGAATTGCAGAAAAAACAAATGGTAAATATTATAGGGCAAAGGACCCGCGTGCCCTGGCTCAAGTTTTTGAAGATATAAACCAGTTGGAAAAAACCGAATTTGAAAAAGATGACTTTAAACAATATATAGAACTGGCTTTTAGCTTAATAGTAATTGCCCTTATTTTGCTTGTCATAGGTATTTTTCTCGACCGTTACTATTATATTCGTATACCATAATCTAAAGGAGGAGCTTTTAATTGGATTTCTTGGAGTTTAAACATCCTTCTAATATAATATTTGCAGTGTTACCTTTAGCCTGTTGTATTCTTCTCTTTTTAGGCAGCAGAAAAAAGGAAAGAATATTGAATAGGCTTAATATTAAAACTGTGAGCAAATACAGAGTTCTGCGTTCTGTATTTGCAATTTTGGGATTGGGTTTGATTCTTTTTTCCTTATTAGGTCCCCAAAGTTTTATAGGAGTTACCAAAGTGCACAAAGAAGGCCTTGACATATATTTTCTGATAGACACTTCCAAAAGTATGCTGGTAGAAGACGTTAAACCAAACCGAATCAGCATGGCCAAAAATATTATTGAAAACATAATGAATAAACTTGAGGGTGATAGAATTGGCTTTATTCCCTTCTCCTCAGCCGCCTATATACAAATGCCTCTAACCGACGATTATCAGCTTGCTCGCATGTTTCTTGATGTAATTGACACCGATATGATTGGAGGAGGAGGTACAAATATCGGTACTGCATTAAATCTCGCACAAAAGTCCTTTAATGAAACCTCAAGCGCTGACAGGGTGATAATTATATTGAGTGATGGCGAAGAACACAACTCAAACAGCATAGATGTATTAAAGTCAATCAATGATGACCGTTTAAAAGTATTTACCATAGGTATTGGTACAGAAAAAGGAGGTCTCGTTCCTGATTATGAATCTTCGGGAACACAGAAAACCGGCTATAAGAAAGACAAAAACGGAGAATTCGTTATGTCAAAATTAAAAGCTGATACTCTTAAGGATATCGCTTCCATTGGCAATGGTGCATACTATCAAGTCTCACTTGGCGGCGAAGAGATCTCTTCGCTAACTAAAAAAATATCCTCTTTAAAAAGAGATAATTACAATGAACATGAAATAAAGAGATATAAACAACTTTATCAATACTTTTTAGGTCCTGGAATCTTGCTGTTTTTAGTTGCCTATCTTCTTCCCGAAAGGAGGAATATAACATGAAAATAACTTCTATCATAACGGGATTAATGGTTACCGCCCTTATAACATTATTCTTTACAGGAGTAATAAGCTTTGATGGTGGTATAAACGAAATTATTAAAAACGGAAATAAAGAATATACTGCAAAGAACTATCAACAAGCTCTTGAAACATACCAAAAGGGTTTAAATATACATCCTGATGATGCCAAACTAAACTATAATTTGGGTCAGACCTCGTACCAATTAGCCGGATATGATGAGGCAATCAATTACTATGCAAAAGCCGATAATACCACAGATAAGTATATAAATTCAGGAAATTGCAGCGTAAAACTTGCTGAATCCACTGATGACCCTGTTCAAAAACAGCAATTATATAAGCAGGCGCTTGAAACTTATAAAGAGGGCATAATTGCTTTCCCTCAGAATGTACCTTTGAAGTACAATTATGAATATGTAAAAAATAAACTAAATGAGTTGAAAGATCAAAATAACGAACAGCAGAATGAAAATGAAAATCAAGAAAATAAAGACCATCAAAATGATAACCAAGACCAACAAGGTAATAATTCGCAGCAATACAGCAATCAGAACAATCAAAAGGAGAACTCAGAGAAGACTCAACAAAATCAGCAGTCTTCCGAAAGCAATCCCAATAAAAATTCGGAGCAAAAAAATAATGAGGAAAAACAGCAATCTTCACAGGATAAAGAAGGTACCGGGCAGGATGGGTCACAAAAAGATAACAAAGAGCAAAACTCATCGCCAATGGATGAATCGGATCCTTCCAATCCTGAAAAAAATGACAGCAATATTGCCCGAATACTTAGAATGCTTGAAAAACAGGAGGAAGAAAGTCTAAAAAATAACCAGGAGATAAGAAGAAGCACTAAGGAGGATGAATATGACTGGTAAAAAATATAAGAATATCTTCTTATTGTTAATGCTAATTATTTCCATTTTAGCACCAAGCAACAGGGTACTGGCAAAAGATCCTCAGTTCCTTTTAGATATTGACAGCTCGAACCTGCAAAAAGGAAAAAGTACTAAATTAGTACTTTCAATAGTAAATGCCCATGGGGCTAAATTGTCTCAGATTAATGGCCTTGAAAATTTTGATGTATTGTCCACCAATCAGTCCACATCTACCCAGATTATTAATGGAGATATGACTTATCAAAACGATATCACTTATATTATAATGCCAAAAAGTACAGGGCAATTTACCTTAGAAGGTATCATAGAATATAAAGGCAAGACCTATAAGACAAACCTGCTTAATATAAATGTAAGTGAAGCCAAAGATCTCCCTCAAGAAAACCTTTCAGATTTATTTATTAAGACTGTTTTATCCGATAGCGAAATTTACATAGGACAAAAGGTTATTCTGGCCTATGAGCTTTATTCTCGCTATAACATTGAAGACTACGGATTCAGGGATAATATTGAAATTGACGGTTTCATACTGAGTGACGTACCTCAAGATAAACTAAAAGCAGAATACGTTTATCTTGAAGGTAATAAATATGCCAAATTTGAAGTAAAGCAGACTTATCTAACTCCAATAAAAACAGGTACCTTCACCATACCGGAATATAACTTCCAGGTAAATATACCCACAGGCAGAGGTTTTTTCAGCACTACCCAGCCGGAATATCTAAAAACAGAAGCTAAGCAATTGACAGTTAAACCCTTGCCAGAAAATAAACCTGCCGACTTCTCCGGACTGGTAGGCGAACTTAATTTACAATCGGAGTACAGTAGGCTGGAGGTCCCCTATGGCGATTCCTTAACTCTTAAGGTAACTGCATCCGGCAGCTGCGATCTTTCTATATTGGACAAAATATCTAAAAACGGCATCAATGGCTTTACCGTCTATGAAACTGAAAAAAACACGGAAGAAAGCATTATAGATAATAAATATTGGTCAAAAAAAGAATACGAGATAATATTAGTTCCTGAAAAAAGTGGTGAAATAAAAATTGACCCCATTTATATTTCCTACTTTGACACAAAATTAGGCACATACAAGCAAGCGGAAATCCCCGGCACAACAATAACAGTAACAGGAAATGCACCGCAGTCACAGACACAAGTACTAAATAACAGCCTACCTGCAATAAGTGAAAAAGTTGTAATAGATCGTATAAGCTATACACCTATAGATGAAGGATATCTTATCCTTAAATTAAAAAAGAGCCATATAGTTATTGCATTCATCGTATTTGCTGTTATTGCAATTATACTTGCTTTATCAATTCTCCTCACCAAATGCTTTAAGCACCGGGATAAAAGGCTATTGGAAATGTATAATCAAATAAACAAGTCAAAAGATAAAAATGAAATTTATAATATTTTGAACAATATGATTAAATACCGTTTCAATCTAAGTATAAAAGCAAGTCCAAAAGACTTAATTAAAGCCGAACTTGCGAAGTATAATCTATCTGATCCTGTTTTAGAAATAATAGATTATATTGAAAGTAATAAAACTAATTCTGATGAAGTAACTTCTTATTTGAAAGATAAGATGAAAGAACTGTATAAGGAAATTATAAAAATTTAGAGCATTTGTATTATTTTTTGAATAAATGAATATGAAGATTTTTAAAGACTTTTTAAAATGAATAGTATATAATTATTTATGTATATACATACTCAATAATTCTATATGTAATAATAACAATAAATATTTATCTATCTATATTGATCTCAATTAGTATTTACATTGAGAATCCTTATTTCATTGTACCGACACACATTATAGAGAAACTTGATGTAAAACACTTTGAGAGAAATAAATATCTAATCAGAAGTTTCAAGTAATATGTGCAAGCATCTAAAAAAATTCTATGGAAAAGGAGAATAGGCCATGTTAGAAAACAACCAAAACTCTCTTCAACACCGTATGGGAAGTACCACAATAAAGCTTGTTGCTGCTGATGGAACACCTCTTGCAAATAAAGAGGTAACAGTTAAGCAAACAAAACATAAATTTCTTTTTGGATGCGCAGAATTCACTTCTATCCCTTATGCAAACAATAAGTTCGAGGGTAAAGAAAAAGAAAAAATTGAAGAACGTTATGAAAAATTCTTTGATTTATTCAATTTTGTGACTTTGCCCTTTTATTGGGGAAGGTTTGAACCTGTGAAAGGTAAACCGGAAACAGAAAGTTTAAAAAACGCAGCACAGTGGTTAAGAACAAAAGGCGTAGAGTTAAAAGGCCACCCACTATGCTGGCATACAGAAACAGCACCATGGCTTCTTGATATGAGCAATTCAGAAATTTTTTCTACTCAAATAGATCGAATCCATCGTGATGTGACCGACTTTAAAGGTCTGATTGATATGTGGGATGTAATAAATGAAGTAGTTATAATGCCTATCTTTGATAAATATGACAATGGAATTACTCGTATTTGCAAAGATATGGGCAGAATAAAACTTGTTCGTGAAGTCTTTAAAGCAGCAAAAGAATCCAATCCTAATGCAACATTCCTTATAAACGATTTTGAGACTTCTGAATCTTATGATATTTTAATTGAAGGTTTATTGGAATCAGGCGTTACCATTGATGCAATAGGAATTCAATCCCACATGCACCAAGGATATTGGGGAGTTGAAAAAACTCAGGAAATCCTTGAAAGATTTTCACGCTTCAATCTTCCTATTCATTTTACCGAAAATTCATTAGTATCCGGACATCTCATGCCTCCGGAAATTGTGGACCTCAATGACTACCAAGTATCCGAGTGGCCTTCAACACCAGAGGATGAAGAAAGACAGGCACAGGAAGCAGCTACACATTATAAAACCCTCTTTAATCATCCATCTGTTGAGGCTATCACATGGTGGGATTTTGTAGATGGCGGTTGGCTTAATGCTCCTTCAGGTTTCATTACTCAGGATAACAGAGTAAAACCTATATATCATGCACTTCATGACCTAATAAAAAATCAGTGGTGGACAAAACCAATGAACCTTGTCACCGATGAAAACGGTTTAGTAAATGTTTCCGGATTCTTAGGTGAATATGAAATTGCTTTTGACGGAAAGAGTAAAAGCTTTAATCTTGATAAAAACGATGAAACCATCACCATAAATATATAAATCTTTGAAAGCTCTATCTCTTTGTAATTAAAATACTCAAAAAATCAATTATTCAAAGACAATAAAAAGTGATTTTATGAAAATTTAGTTCATAAAATCACTTTTTTAATACCAATTTAAAACTTTTAAGAAACCATGTAACTTTGTCTATACTCTATATTTTATACTGTTACTCTGAAAAAAGCCGTCTTATACCCTTCATACGCTTTATAAAATAATCGGAATTCAAAGAAGCACTGTCAATCCGTCCCTTTGACTTATTTGCATATATAAAATTATCATTTCCTACATAGACACCAATATCCGATATATCCTCCAAATCTTCATTTGTACTAAAGAACAATAAATCACCTACTTTTATATCCTCAACGCTTTCAATACCATCTTTAATGAACTCAAACTGTTCTAAAACACTTCTAGGCAAATCAATGCCATTTATCTTTGCACTTATGTATACCAGTCCCGATCCATCTACGCCTTGCCAGGCACTAGTTCCTCCCAACAGATACTGGGTATCTTTAAACTTCTCGACAGTAGCAGCAAAATCACTGGCTGAAGTTACAGGAATTGGTGCATCAGCTCCAATTAGAATTGTATTTTTACTTTCAACCCAACCGGTGAGGTTACCAGGTACTACAACCTCATAATAATTTTTCTTTTTACTCTTTACAAAAAGCTCAGTTCCCATTGAGACATCTTTTAAAGTGGCTCCCCCTCCATAGTTGGTATAAACAGCCTTCTTTTTGCCCGTTATAACAATTCTCTCGGTATAAAGTTCCTTTTTTACACTAGTACAATCCCTATCTATGAACTTTGAACGAAGCCATCCTATACTGCCATCATTAGTTCTAACTTTAACCCAGTTATCTCCCTCTTCAATAATAGTAACTAGTTGATTGAACAAGCATTGAGTTATCCTTTCAGAATTAATATCGGCCTCTTTAAAAATATCAACAACCGTATCGATGGTAACAGCTTTATCTTTATATCTTTCATTAATAATTTCTTCACTTTCTTTTTGTGATACATCCGAACTAACTGTTTTGCTGAAACTGCAACCAGTTAATATTTGCGCAATTATTAATATATATAATAGTAAACCAAATTTTACTTTTCTCAAGGCAAACTCCTCTTTATGTCAATATTAATAATTTATAATACAAAATAAAAAATAGCTTTTTAATTGTCTAAAAACCTAACTATAATTTTATTATATTTATATTGCTATTGCAAACAGATTTAACCATGTCAAGTTCCCTTGACTTACAAGTAAAAAATATAACCTGTCTTTCATCAGATATTTCTTTTAACATTCTTATTGTATTTAAAGACCGTATTTCATCATATTGTGAAAGTATTTCATCTAAAATAAGAGGAAGTTTTTCATACTCTTTTTCTATAGTTTGAACCAAAGCAATTCTCAAAGCTAAATACATTTGATCTATAGTTCCATTACTCAGGACTGAAACCGGAACTATATCCTTCAAATAAGGATCTGTCGTTCTTAACACAAGGTCTTCATCGACTTTAAGTTCCTTATATTTGCAATCTGTTATTAAATTAATTATTTTTGAGGCATTGCTATTTACTACAGGAGCAAAATCCCTTTTAATTTCTGTATTTGCTTCTTCCAAAACCTTCAGGGCTGTTTTTAACGAAAACCCTATTTCTTCAAGTTTTTCTTTTTCCGCTTCTAGCTCTCTAATATCCTCTTCAATCTTTTCTAACTCATTATTATCATCGCTTAGCTCTGACAACAGCATTTCTTTTTCCTTTAAGCTAACTTGTACACTGCTTAGTCTATCAAATACCCTTTTTGTAAACTCTTCTATATTACTTTTTGCATCTTCAATTCTTAAGTCCAATAATATTTCCATTAATTTATCATAATTTATACCTTCAAATTCACTATCCAAGTAAACTTCCTTTATTTTACAAGCGTATATATCAAGGCTTTCATACAATTTCTCAATTTTTTTCTCTATTGCATATAAAATATCCTTAAATTGACTGATATCGCTTATTTTTTCTCCACATGCTGAATAAGCTCTTAAGTAAAGTTTTTCAATTTGCCGGTAAAGGTCATTAATCCTAGCTTCCCCATTACTTAAATATGTTATTGTCTCTTTATATTTATATATGCCACTTCGGAAGGCATCAATATGTTCTTTACTTACTTTAACCTCAACCGAATCAATTATCCGAGACGCCAAAAGCTTGTCCTTAATAAATTTTAATATTTCATTAATCATAATGCAATTCTTCTCAAATTCATCTTCCACTTCAGCCATTTTTTTCTCCATACTGCTAAGTTCATAAACTTTACTTTCGTAAAGAACTTTCTTCTTTAGAAATTCATCCATGCTGTTAACTTCAAGCAATTTAAACATTTTTTCCTGTAATGACTTTTGTTCTTCCATTTTTTCATGCAATAATTTTAAATTCTTATCTAATTGGTATTCTTTATCCAAAAGCAGATTTAGCAGTTTACTATTTTGGTACTTAAAAGTACTTATTATAAAAAAAATAACTAAAAGCACTACATCTCCGATAACCCAAAAATAGTTTTTACTCAAAAGGCTGTAAAACAATAAAGATGCCATGGCCAAAAAAATAGCTGCCATAGCTGTAATTATTGCTGTGTTTTTGAGCTTTAGCGTATTGATTTTGGCTTGAACTTCGGACCTATTAATGCTTTCCAAATTAAATTCAGAACTAAGTGATGAATCTACTATATTTATATCCCTATTAACTTCAAACACTTTTAACGTTTCTATAAATCCTCTGATTTCATCAATACTTTTTTTAATTTTGTTAAGCTCCTCTAAAAGTCTTGTATTTTCATCCTTCAGATTTTCATACCTTGTATATTTAATATATAAATCATCAGCTTCATCAAATCCGAACTTAGAGAAATTCTCAAATAACTCCTTTGTTTTTTGATATTCACCCATGCTCATCTTTAAATTATCCAATTCTTTACTTAAGGCAGAAACCTCATAAGCAATATCGCTTATATCCTTTTTTCTTCTTTTGAAATCACTAAGCTCTTCCCTAATATTTATAATATCTTTGGCAAATTGAATAACAGTTTTGAGTTCTTCAAGCCTGCTTTTTTTATCATTAAGAACAGCTATTTCCTCTTCCACAGAAAACAACGATTCTTTTGCCTTAAGTAAATTCTGTTTCTTTCCCTTTAATTGATTCAATTTGGTATTTATTATATCTAGAGGACGAGTGGATGTTTTGTCTGTCCCTACATATCTTTTCAGCGCTTCTCTTATAGCTTCACTGGCGTTTATAAAAGATATATCTTCCGAACCGGTTTCAGAGATATTTGCAATATTATCTAATATTTCTTTTTTGTCACGATCATCAATTTTAGTTGTCATCTGCCCAATATATAATGTTTTTTCAAAACAAGTCTCCGTAAGTCCAAGATGTTTAACAGCAAATAAGGGACCTTTGTCTTTACTTTGGTCAAAGTTCTTTGTTATATCCTTATATAATGAATCATATATTTTGGTTTCACCATTTTGAAAATTTCTTTCAACTATATAAGCTTGTCCGTTTTCTAAAATATATCTTAAACTACCTTTATATTCTCCTCCACCCCAAGGCCTATATTTATTAAGTGGGGTATAGATTCCTCCCTTTAAATTCCTGCCCCCCTTTAGAGAATAAAACATCGCTTTAATAAAAGCTTGAATTGTAGATTTACCCGATTCATTTACTCCATATACAATATTGAATCCTTTATCAAATTCCACTTCAAAATTATTAAATTTGCCAAACCCCTTTATGTCCAGTCTATCTATTCTCATATCTGCTCCCTTATACAAGTAACTTTTTTATAATTCTTCTATTTTTCCTTTTTCAAGGGCTTGTAGTCCATAATAAATAGATTTCATTAATAGATATTTCTCTTTTTCACTTTTAGCCTTATTTACCATATCCATAAGCTTTCGGACATACAATCCCCTTAGTCCCGGTTCATTTTTTAGTTCTTCATAGTCGTAGAAAGGAATAGTCCTATCTTCTATATTGACATAGAAAAAACTCTCTTCTAATAAATCCCTTAATTTTAACTTATCTACATTATCTTCATCCTTTGTACAGCCTTTTAACGTAACTGATAATAAAGTATCTCCAATCGGCAACCCCTCTAAAGAAAAACAAATTTTTTCCGCTGCTTGTTCATTACTATCTATATCTTCAACATTAAGCTCCACTGACTTATAATATCTTCGGTTCGTACTTATATATTCTATATCCAGTAATTCTTTAGAGACAGTCCCTACAAAAACTCCATGCTCTCCTTCCTCATCAAATCCTAAAGGCTCAGGACTTCCCGGGTTATAAATCATTCCTTTTTGTCCTACATTATCAATTCTGTTATGAAAATGTCCAAGGGCTATGTAGTCCATATTTAGCTTTGAAAGTTCCTCGCTGGTAAATAAATTGTATCCCTTCTTTGTAAAATTCATATCAACAGTTCCATGGACTAAAAGAATATTTATCTTTTCATCGTTAACCGATTTAATTTCCTCTCTTATAAAACTGTCTTTATAAAAGCTTTCAAACCCCAACCCATAAACACATGTATTTAACTCCTCAATTTCCACTTTATATCTTTCTTCTGACAAAATATAGACATTACTGTTCCATTGAAAATTTTTGTAATATGAGTTGTTTAAATATGGGTCGTGATTGCCGGGCACAATAACAACTTTCTTGTCATTTATTTCTCTAAATCTATTATTTATATGTTTTATGGTAGATTTCTTTACATAGAAATGTTCGTATAAATCGCCACTTATTAAAAGCAAATCCGCATGCTCTTTCTTTGTCAATTCTATTATGCCGTCAAATACATCTAATAGATCTTGTCTTCTTCGCTCAATCTTTTTTAAATCAGGACCTAAAGATGTAAATGGGTAATCCAAATGTAAATCGGAAAAATGAATAAATTTTAGTTGTTTCATATAGAATCATTCCTCTACTGTAAGATACCAGGTTATGGTGCACTAGAGCTGTTTGATTTCTTTGTTCTGTATAAAAAAGCTGGTGGTAAGAATTGATTTGTCAATCTTCTTCATGATATTTTTAATTTCCAATACTACACCCGGATAAACCTTTTTCAGCACCGTTATCTCACCCTCGCCTTTTGTCCTTAAGGCATTTGTAATTATTCTTTTGTTATTTTCAAGCTCTCTAATTTTATCTTTTATGCTAAAAAACTCAGACTGAGCTTGCATAAACCTATCCCTTTGTACATCAGTAAGTTTCGTATTAATACTTAAAGCAGACATTTCTTGTTTCAGCTTTTCCATCTCATTTTTCATATTTTCAATTTCACTTATTATAGTTTCAAGCTTCTCCTTTAGTTCATCCCTATTAAATCCCTTAACCGATATTATTGTCTTACTTTCACTTGCAGAGCCTAAAATAGAAGATACAACCTTTATTTCTGCCTGTATATTTCCACCAATTATTTGGCCTTTAGGAGAATCAATAATAACTTCCTTCGCAATAATATTGCTATTTTTACAGTAAAACCCTATATAAACGCTTCCTTCACAAATAACGGTAGCATCAGAAACAAATTTCGTGTAAAGTTCCCCTTTACATTTTATAACTGCTTTGTTTTTTCCCGCTATTCCACCTTTAATACTTATACTACCATTAGTGCTTTTTATTTCTCTTACACTACCTATTCCATAATCCCCCAATATTTCTATATCTCTAGTTGCCTCAACAATAAAATTATCTTCAACAGTTCCCTTTATAGTAACATAACCGTCAAAATTAATGTTCCCTACCTTAAAATCCACATCACCCGGTATTTCTAAATGATTGGAGATACTTATTTTATCACCTTCATAGTGAACAGCCCCACTTCTTAAAGCATAGAGAGTTGTAACACCATCTTCATACTTTTCTCCCACGGAGTTTTTATCATATTCTAAAGGATGTTTTTTACCGTGAATAGGCTCAATAATCTTTCCTCTAACTGTCTTTCCGGGAACTCCCGGAGTAGGGTCTATTCTTTCTCCTATCCAATCTCCAGCTTTAACTTTGTTTATAAGACTTAATTCATAATAGTCAACTTTTCCGTCCTGCTTTATTTCAGGCTTTACTTCTTTTAACTCATACATCTTTATAATAGAATCCTCGCCATTTTCAGGAGGAATTCCCTCTGCTATTAAGATTTGCTTATTATTGCAGAGTTCACCCTCTAAAACATCATGCTTAATACCAAAGATTATTCCATTTTCCTTAAGCTTTTCAGTAATTTCCTTTGTCAGTTTTAGCTTTCCATCCCCTACAAGCTCACTCTCAGGTACTGATAGCTTTACGTAAGCTTTTAGCTCATCCCTTGATACTATTATTGAAATTCTCTCTTTTAGCTCTCCAAATTTCTCCATTGGTTTTGGAGCAAATAAAATTGCATTCTTAATGGCAAGAAAGCTGACTATTTCAATATTTGGATATTTGCTGATAACTTCATTAAAATGATTAATAGACATACCCGGTTTATAAGATTCAATAAAAAAGTCATTGTCTCTTTGGATTATCTTTATGAATTCAGATGAATAGATAATTTCATCCTTTGGCATATATAGTCCTCATTTCCTGCATGCTTTATTAATATTTATCGGCTGAAATCCACTCTAAAAAAATCTCTTTCATAAATTTAGTTATCTAAATTTTATATACTCTAAATTGGATTTAAAAATTGGACTTATAAGACTCTCTAAATCTCTATAATACTAATAAGCACTTTTTTTCCTTTTTTGCCTCTGATCTAGTACATTTTCAAGAGCTGTAGCCTCATTAAGAGCATTTTCAATTTTCTCAAGCATTTCCTCGGATTCCATACTCAATCCGATCTGATGCTTAAACATACTAACAGTACTTGTGATATAATCAAGTTTTGTGTCAATTCTCTCTAATTCTTGCTTTTCTTCCTTTAATCTATCTAATATTTTTTCATCCATTTCTATTGTTCGCTTAAGGTCTTCGTATATTTTTTGGTCGTTTATAAAGTTGAGCTTTCTTTTATTCTGATTTATTCTCTCTATTATAGGGTTTACATCGGTTAAATTAAGATCCCTACACCTTTTACAGAAATTTTTTAAAAGCTTAATATAAGTTATAACCAAATTTAAAGTCTGTTCGGTTATCCTTTCCTTAAGATAATTAAATTCATCTTTGTAATATGCTTGCACAATCTCAGATTTATCTTCCATAATTGAACAAAGCTTTTTATAATATGCTGAGTTTGTATATCTCTTTGTCTCAGCAGCCAGCTTAATGCACATTTCATTTAAATTCTTTATATTTTTTTTCTTTGACTCATGAATAAAATTTTCCTGGAACTTTTTACTGGTAAAACTTTGTAAGGAAAATCCCAAATACACTGCAATAGATACCAAAAAGGCAATATAAGACATATTGCCATGTAAAGTTGAAGAAAGTATTAAAAGTACTATAAGTATACCTAAATTTCGATAATTGGTTAATGCACTTATTAAAAGCTTAAACTTCATTTTATCTCCCTTTTTCATATTATTACATGGACACACCTCTTCTTTGAGAGATGTGTCCTATCGCAAACTACCATCTAATATAAATTTTAATTTCTTCTACTAACTCTAAAATTCTACGGATTTTTTAACAAATTTATTCACTTAATTTATTTTCAGCCTTATCTTTTTGCTCTAATGTATCTTCATTAGTTATAGTTGCTGTCTCGACCTTTTCCTTAACTTCAAATCCCTGCTCGCCTGCAAGTAAGGCTTCTGCTCTAGCACGTGCCCTATCACGAGCAGAGTTCATATCAAGTTTTTTGAGCTTAATGTCTATGTTTTCATTGTTAAGGGATTCAATAGCATTAGCTTTTGCAATCTTCCTGTTAACAATCTCCCTTGCTCTTTCCATATCTTCGTTTATATTTCCAACTTTATTGTTCTTAGCTGTATATTTGGCATTAACAGAATTAATATTTTCTTTAAGTTCCGCCATTTTTTGCTGACTCTTCAAGGTCTTCAACTCATTTAATTTTGAATTCATTTCAGACTCGAATACCTTATAGTTTTCCCTAATTGCTTCTACTTCTTTCATTGCATTTTCATAGGTAGCCTTATGAGTTTCATATACTGTCTGGTATTCTTCTTCTTGCATAAGAAGTTCAACCAACATCTCTTTATCGCCCATTTTTTGTGCAGATTCTATCCTCGCCCTTATAGCATTTAAATTTTTCTCGGAGTTTTTCATTTCAATTTTTATCAACTCTGCATTTGTCTGAATTTCTATTATCTGCTGCTCTGCTTCTTTTCTAGCCTTCGCAATTTGATTTTTTATATCTTCAAAAAGCAGTTCAGGGTTTTTCTCTTCCAATCCTCCAACAAACTTACCGAAAAATCCTCTAATCAAACTACCCAATCTACTAAAAAAGCCCATGTAAATTACCTCCTATTTATATATGCCATAGTATTAATTTATAATAAATATGCATTGTTGTAAACTATGAAAATAAAAATTTGCCAAAATATTGTTATACTAGTCTAATGTTGTTCTTTACCAATCATAATTTTGTTTCTTTCATCTAAAAATGTTTTATATCTATCGGGCAGCAAATCTTTATCATCACACTCGTTAATAGCAAGCATTGTCATAAACTCCACCTGTTGAGTACTTGGTCTGCACCTCGAAATTGCCTCATTAAGCACTGCAGCTGTAATTACCGTTCCTTCAACATCATCTTCATTTGCAATTTCATAAGCTTTTCTTACAACAGTCTCTATTTCAGCTCCTGTATAGTTTTCTGTCTGTTTTGCAAAGGGAAGAAAGTCCTCAATATCTGTATCAAATCCGAATTTTTTAATCATAATCTTAAAAATCTGTGCTCTTTCTTCCTCTTCCGGTAGCAATATAGGAATTTTCTTGTCAAATCTTCCAGCCCTCTTCAAAGCAGGATCCAAAAGATCCGGTCTGTTGGTCGCAGCAATAAATATTATTTTTCCTCTATTATTTGTATTACCGGTAAACTGTAAAAATTCACTAAATATGTTTCTGCTGACCCCACTGTCACTACTGTCACCCCTTCTAAAGGCTGTATCTATTTCGTCAACAAATACTATAACCGGTTCTTGAGATTGCGCACCTAAAAGACACTTCTTAAAATTTTTTTCACTCTCTCCGACATACTGTCCCAAAATTCTTGACATATCTATCTTTACACAGTTAAAGCCGCTGGATTTTGCTAAAGCATTAACCAAGAGAGTCTTTCCTGTTCCCGATGGTCCACACAAAAGTATTCCCATGGGTACTCTTCTTAAATCACCTGCTCTTATAGGCTCAACAATGTTTTTAATAAGATAATTTTTGGCTTTTTCCATTCCACCAACATCATCAAAACTAATAACAGGGTATATAAATTCCAACACATCTCCGTACTCTTTCTTTAATATGGAATGTTTTTTCTCTTTTATAAAATCAAAACTAATAGCTACATTTTCCGACTCTGCTTTTAATTTTATATCTTTAATAGCCTTTTTACTAAGCCCTGAAGAAAGCTTAGCAAACTCATCTATGGAAATATCCATTTTAATATTTTTTTGCTCCACAAGATACTTAATATAGTTTTTACGCTCTTCTTCATCAGGGAGTTCAACCAATACAGGTTCTACTCTGTATGCAGACCTTAATATTTCAGAGTTTACTTCCTCCAAATTATCTGCCAGCATAAATATACAACTTCCTACCGAAGATATTTTAGCATCATTTGACCATTCACAAAGCCAAATTAAGTCAATTCTTTCCTCCATGGACAAACTTCCTAAATCCCCCGATGGAATTATCTTATCTGCATGATCTATAAAAAGCGCCATTTTTGTACCTTTTAAAGCCATATCTATATAGGGGAATAATTTTGATGGCAAAGAATTTAAAAGGTTAACTGCCATATTTGATGTAATCTTATGAAACTCTCGCTCCATAGAGGCATCATAAAAAGTAAGGCCTTTTGATATATCATAGAAGGCTACTATAGCAAATCCTCTCTGTTTTATAAATTCATCATATATGTATCTCTCAAGACTTCTATAATTATCAACTACATCCCTTATATTAAAATATAAAAGGAACTCATGAGAAATTCCGGCTTTGTAGGTATTTAGGAACTTTTTATACCACATATTCATCTCCTAATAACTATAATTATTTATAAGAAAATTCTATTTACCATAACTTTCGGTATTAGTAAAAATACTCCACTATTTCCTTCTATAAAGATTCCTGATATTAAGATATACTCATAAGTAGCCTTTCACTATAAAACTATTAGTCTTAACTACTTTTGTACTATTTCTATTTTATCATATGTAAAATTCATATCAACAATAATATCTTAAAAATTCATTAACACCTCAAATTATACCGGTAAAATTCCTTTTCCCGCCGCAATTTCCTGTATTCTTTTTGAAATTTTGTCTATATCAACTACTTCGTCAGACAAACCCGATTGATAAACACTTTTTGGCATGCCATAAACCACGCAGGTTTTTTCACTTTGGGTTATGCAATAACAATTACATTTTTGCTTAAGCCTCATAACTCCATTTTTTCCGTCACTGCCCATACCTGTTAGTATCACTGCAAGAATGTTTTTATTCTCATATATATTTGCAACAGAATAAAACAACACATCGGCGGCAGGTCTTACTCCATTAACATAGGGTGTTGTTTCAGTCTTTATAATAAGGCTTGTCCCTTCCCTCTCCACAATCATATGATATCCACCTGGAGCAATAATAACTTGTCCTTTTTGTACTAAATCATTGTTACAACCTTCTTTAACACTTATCTTACACTTTTTGCTGAGACTTTCCGACAAGGATCGGGTAAATTTAGGAGGCATATGTTGTACAACAAGTACCGGTACATTAAAGTCAGAATCAAAACCCGTAAAAATTTTCTCAAGAGCAGAAGGTCCGCCTGTCGATGATGCAATTAATATAAGATCTATACTTGTAAACTTCTTTGAATCAAACCTATTTACAAAGTTAGCTTCACTTTTCTTTTCTTTTGTCTTATTAATGTTCCTCATTACAATTTCTTTTGACTTATTGTCAATAATATTCTTAAATCTCTTTAATATTACTTGCATAAAAAGAGTCTGAAGCTGCATACGTATAATTTCTGCGCTTTTTTCATGATCTGAATATGCCGGCTTTAGAATAAAGTCAATAGCTCCATTATTTAATGCTTCCATAGTCAATTCAGCACTGTGCACACTATCTGAACTGATCATTATAACATCAATATTCGGGTAATTCTTTTTTATTATTTTTAAAGCTTCTATACCATCCATTTCAGGCATAAATACATCTAATAGAACTAAATCCACAATCTCCTTTTTTAACCAATCAATTATCATTCGCCCATTTGATGCAACGAATTTAACTTCTGCCATTCTTGTTCTATTAACTGCTTTTGAAAGTACCTCTCTATATAAACTTGAGTCATCTGCTATAATAACTTTTATTTTTTCCAAACAGTCAAACCTCCTTATAAACCTGCAATTCAAATTTAAAAAATCTTAGATTTCAATAAAAAAATTTTTATGCTCTGTTTTAATTAATAATATTTATATATTCAAATTTATAGATTTTAAATCTGTAACTAAACCTGGTATATTTTCCAAAATTATTTTCTTTAAAATAAATAATATATTACCAATATTTATACGTTTTATAAGCAATAATTAAAATTTTTGAAGCAAAAGCTTTAAAGTTATAAAAAAATAGTCCTATGTTAAAAAGCACTAGAATAAATAATTTTATTATTGAAATATTATAAACATAACGTATTTAAAATAGCTAAACAATTATTAGTAAAAACAACAATCTCCAGTTACTTTGATAAACTTTACAAAATAAATCGCTATTTTTTACAACACCGAAGTTATTTTTTATAATCCAAACCTAAACTTTAGGAGGTAAGTATGGAAACAGCCACCTTTAATGTTCCTTCAATATCTTGCAGTGCTTGCTCAAGTAAAATACAAGAGAGTGTCAAATCCCTTAAGGGAGTAGAAAATGTTTCGGTTGATTTAAAGAGTCAACAAGTAAATATTGATTATAATCCTGACAATATAAAGCCTCAGGAAATAAAAAATTATATTTCTCAAATGGGTTACGAAGTAATCTAGTTAAGATTGATTTTTAGATACTATCAATCCAGTGCTTTTTACATTTCAAACACTTTATTTTGCATCTAAAAAGCACTGGATTATTTGTTTGAATTGATCCTTTTCCTACTTCATATTCTTTATTGCTTTAATTATTACCTTTTCTTGATTATTTATGTGGATTTTAGCACATTCTTGTGCCATATCTGAATTTCTTGCAGATATAGCGTCACAAATATCCTCATGCTCTTTAATAAGATTTTTCGGACTGCTATAATCTTTAATGTATATAACTCTAAAACGCTGAACTTGTTCTCTAAGATTGTTGTTAATCTGTAAAAGTCGGTCGTTTCTTGATGCTCGATAAATCAATTCATGAAATTCAACATCCTTTTTTATAGAACCTTGTAAATTGTTCTTCTCAACATAATTTATAAACTGAGCCTGAATTTGCCTTAATTCCTTAATCTCATCATCAGTAATTCTTTCAGCTGCAAGTCTTGTAGCAAGACTGTCCATAGCTGCTCTAACCTCTAAAACATCCATTATGTCTTTCACAGAAAGTTCTGCTACGTGTGCACCCTTTCTCGGAAGCATATCAACAAGACCTTCGAGTTCAAGCATCCTTATTGCTTCTCTCACGGGAGTACGGCTAACACCCATCTTTTCGGCAAGTTTAACTTCCATCAATCGTTCTCCAGGTTTTAACTCACCGGTAATAATTGCTTCTCTTAATGTATCAAATATAACTTCTCTTAGTGGCTTATAGTCATTTAAATTTACCTTTGAAAGCTTACTAGCCATATTTACATCATCTCTCCTCGCAATATGTTTCGGTTAAGATACAGTCCCACCTGTCATCTTTGCTAATTTCTTCATAAGCCTTCTGAGCAGTTAACCTATTTTCAAAAATGCCAAACACCGTAGGACCGCTTCCACTCATAATACTACCGAAAGCACCAAGTTTAACAAGCTTTTCTTTTATTTCATTGATAATTCCATGTTTATTTACGGTAACATCCTCTAAAACATTAACCATTTTCTTTCCAAGACTTTGTAAATCTCTTTTTTCAATTAAGCTAATAATATAATCAGTATTGGGTCTTAAAACTATTTTCTCTATATTAAGATTTTTATATACCCATGCTGTAGAAACAGAAATTTTAGGTTTCACAAGAACTATATCCACATTTTTAAGAGGTTCAATTTCCGTAAGAACCTCTCCTATCCCCTCTGCCAACATAGTTCCACCTTTAATACAAAAAGGAACGTCTGCCCCTATAGTTTTCCCTAATTGCATCAATTCCTCTTGCCCTAAATCTAGAGAAAACATTTCATTCATTCCTTTTAAGACAGCCGCTGCATCTGCACTACCACCAGCAAGACCAGCTGCCACAGGTATATTTTTAACTATTTTGATATCTATACCTTTTTGAAGATTAAACTTATCTATCAAAACCTTTGCAGCTTTATATGCTATATTATCACTATTTGAAGGAACCCATCTTTTGTCACAAGATATTTTTATGCCTTTTTCATCTGTAAGGCTTAGGAATACATTATCATGTAAACTTACAGACTGCATAATCATTCGCACATCGTGATATCCGTCTTCCCTTTTTCGCAGTACATCAAGTGACAAGTTAATTTTTGCTCTTGCTTTTATACAAATTGAATCCATTTTTCACCTGACATATAATTTATATTTAAAAATTAAATTGTATTTAAATATCTATAGAATTATTTCAAAAAATCACCTATATGATTTTTTGGCTTCAAATCTCATAACAAATTTCTTGAAATAACCTCAATACTTTTATGTTTTTATATTATATACAAAATACAAAATGTTTTCAATAAAAAACTCCATAGTTATCTAGTTTCTGCGTTTTTCTTCTCTTTTTATAAATATAAACAGGAAAATCCAAATACAAAATCCTTTTAATCCTATTATATCAACAAAAAGCTTGAGAAGGTAATCTAAAACCACTCTCAAGCTAGTTTTTGTTTCAAAATCAACGCCCCTTCACCTGCAGCCTATTTGAAACAGTCCATAGAAAATATTTGGGGCGATAAATATTATTTTTTAGAAATAATTGCAAATCTTTTTAAACTTTTTCTTCAGTAAATTTACTGTGAAATATTTAGTTTTCTTGGAACTATAATTTGCTGTCCCGGAAGAATATTATCCTCATCTGATAAATTATTAATTTTCTTAATATTATCCACAGTTGTATAATATTTTTTTGCAATTTTCCACATGTTATCTTCAGGCTGTGTGAAATAAATGGTTATACTTGGGCTCTCATTCCTTTTTTCATCTAAAGGACTTTCACTGACTTTAGTAACTAAAGGCAACTCAACTGAATCAATGACTTTTATACCTATATTCACTATCGCTCTTATTTCAACTTCATTAGAAGATAACATGCTGTAATTGCAATGTTCCACGTCAAGTTCTATTTCGCATCCCATTTTTGGATTTATATCTCTAATTTCGATATTTTGCTTGAACGGAATTTCATAATCATAACATGAAACAGGTTGATCGCTATTATTCGCTAAATACAATATACTATTATTTATCGCACCTTCTATAGTTACAGCACCGTTTTGTATATTGCACTCCACTAAACTTGGTTTGGAAAGAACATTGAACACTTGAGCTATTCCAGGATTATCCCCATCAACATAAACTGTCTCTTTTATATTTATCTGATTTTTTTCTTTACTTACTACTTTTTTCGTTTTAAAGGGCTTTTGCTCAATATTCAGTTTCCTGCTTAGGCTATAGGCATCAGCTAATATATCTACTCTTTTTCTTTCGTATGCTTGCGCTCTTAACATCAATTCAACCTCTGCATTTAGAATTCTAAGTTCCCCGTCATTATCCTCTCCTGCTCGGAAAGAGTAGTTAATAATTTTATAATCTACTTCACAATCGCAAGCATCATTAATCCCTTGCAAATCAATAAATTGTGTAAAAGGCAATTCATGTTCCATAAATTGAATACTGTTTTCTTCATCATCGGCTATGTACAGTGTAAGTATATTTAAATCACCTTTGGCAATTATTTTATTGTCCGACACCTTGTAATCTTTACCTACTACTTTTACATCACTTCTCAATATTTCTTTAATAGTCGGCTTACTTGCAGGAATTTCAATTGATTCATTAACATTGCAATAAGCACTGCTCTCACCTAAGGTACTATTTATATCAATATAGTCCCTTAGAGTTTCAATATCTTCAAGTCCATTAATATTGTTAACGAAATCATGTTCAGTTTCTTCACACACTTTTACATCAAATCTCACAATAGATTTAACTTTAATCTTTCTTCCGTACAAGATTTCATAGTCTATATGTTCTATTTCACATTTCACATTTGCTTTCAACCCAAACCTAGCATTTAACACATCAGCATTATATGAAAAATCACTACTGGTATTTATACTTCTAACCCTACGGCTTTCATCATCAGATATATAAAGTATCTTATAACGGATGGCACCATTTACAGCAACTTTATCCTGTAAAACCTCCGAGCTTTTTTCATATACCTCTCCGTCTATCAAAAGAATACGAGCTGCATCAGGATTGGTGTCAGGAACAATTATGTCATGTTCAATTACTGTCTGCGCAGTATCTTCTCCTATCAGATTATTAATTTTTATAGATTCTTTTACAAGCTCAAGAGACATCTTCAATCCTCCTCTAAATAAAAAGATTATTTACCGGTTTTGGCCAACTTATGATTAATGTCATATCAATCTGCTCTACGCACCTTTATTTATATATATGACAAGGTATATAAAATATTCCATGTGCAAGTATAAATAAAATTTTGAGGAGAATTTACAACTCACTATTACGTGTCTTTCATTTAGAGCAAAAAATAAAAGAATCCTCTAATCTAAAAGGATTCTTTTATTTTTAGCTCTAGCTTCAAATTTTATGTGCTAAATACAATATACACCTTAGCTTACTTGAATCTTTTTGTTATCTTTGCATATAACAATTTCTACAGCCTTCGTTAGTATATCTGTATAACTGTATGAAACTCTTCTCGTTGCCTCGTAATCATTTTCAAACTTTACTACGAAGATGCTAGGATAGGTGTTCTCAAGTATTCCTTCTCTTATAAAAGCCTTTTTTCTGCCTTTATTAGCTTTTAACTGAATCTTTTGACCAACGCATGTTTCTATATCTCTCTTAATCTGAAACAAGCTGCTTTTATCCATGTTTGAATCACCTCATCTTCTGTTTGCAAATATTATATCACAATAAAAACAGCTTGTCAAAAAAATATATATTATAACAAGGGAAATTTATTTGTGTCAAGTACTTTTTTTAAAAACCCACTATTTGTATGGTTCTATTGGATATCCATCCCTGTATTTCCCTCTTGTTTCGATTCCTCCTATTCCCTTAAATCCAGTAATAGTGGTGCTTACAGCTTCCTCAGGCGAAATTATCCTATCAATTCCAGTAAAAGCAACTTTTTTGCATATATAAACAGGATCTAAAGCATGTATTAAAACTCTATAGGGTGCACTTGCATAATTGGCACCCGCTTCAATTATTTTATGATACATGGATTGGCAAGCACCTGCAAAAATTACAAGTCCGTCACAATTACTTTCATATCTTCTTGCCTCTTTAACAGCTTCAATGAAATATTTCGAGTTTCTATAATTATCTATCCTGCCATATCCGTTTTCATCTTTTATGACACCGTCATGACCGGTCAATACAAGGATATCCGGCTTATGTTGAACCAATAACTCATATACCCTCGCCGGTTGGTCTTTTTCCTTAACATGTACTCCTACAGCTTCTATGCCAAGCTCTTTATACTTCTCAAGACATGTATTGAGATAATCATTATCTCCGTCAATATGAAGTACCTTACCTGGTTTTGGAAACTTTAAGCCATTATTTATATTTAGGTCACGATAGAATTTTTTTTTTGCATATATCCATACCTTGAAGGCCGTAAACCTCTCATTTTCATATTAATTTTACTGTTTATCTTATCATTGTATTCTCTTACATAGGATTCCGGCTGTAAAACAAGATCCGATTCAGGTGCATCGGCTTCAAGTCTGTAACAAATTCCTCTTAAAACAACTGTTTCTTTTCCGTTTTCATTTTTGATATCGACAACTTTAAAAAGTATATCTGAGTTGTATGATTTTCTCCCTACTATATCTCCAATTTTTAATTTACTCATAAAATTTCATCTCCTATGATAATCCTTCTACTATACATAATATGAAATTTTACATTTTATGTGATTTCCGTAAACCGGTACATATTAAAAAACTATTTTGCATTGCACCAATAAAATAGTGTTTAATTAAATTTAGCACAAAAAATAACTTGCTTTAAAATAAATCCCTATTTCTCAGAATAGTATTATATAAAACTTAAAAATATGTCTATTGAAAATAGCTATTATTAAAAGTTATAATGAATTATAAATACTAGCAGAATAAAACATTAGCGTCGATTAGTCCTTAATACTAGTAATTAGCTACATATTAGGAGGTAATGTAATTGTTAACAGATATTCAAATAGCCCAGTCGTGCAAGATGCTTCCGATTACTGAAATTGCAAAAAAACTTGACATTTGTGAAGATGAACTCGAGTTATATGGAAAATATAAAGCAAAATTGTCCAATGAACTGTGGGAAAGAGTAAAAGATAAAAAAGACGGAAAATTAGTTTTAGTAACTGCCATAAATCCCACTCCTGCAGGTGAAGGTAAAACTACAACCACAGTAGGATTGGGGCAGGCTATGGCGAAGATAGGTAAAAAAGCAATAATCGCTTTAAGGGAACCATCATTAGGTCCTGTTATGGGTATTAAAGGTGGTGCAGCCGGCGGGGGTTATTCCCAAGTTGTTCCTATGGAAGATATCAACCTTCATTTCACCGGCGATATGCATGCTATAACAGCAGCTAACAATTTGCTATCAGCAGCTATAGACAATCACATTCACCAAGGAAACAGCTTAAATATAGACGTGCGTCAAATAGTATGGAAAAGAGCTATGGATATGAATGACCGCGCTCTAAGAAACATTGTCGTCGGCCTTGGAGGAAAAGCCAATGGTATACCCAGAGAGGATGGTTTTTTAATTACAGTAGCCTCGGAGATAATGGCTATATTATGCCTTTCTATGAATCTTATGGATCTAAAAGAACGCCTTGGGAAAATAATCATCGGTTATGATTATGATGGCAATCCAATTACTGCAAAGGATCTAAAAGTTAATGGTGCTATGGCACTTCTTCTCAAAGATGCTATAAAACCAAATATTGTCCAAACATTAGAAAACACACCGGTAATTATGCATGGAGGTCCGTTTGCAAATATAGCTCATGGATGTAATAGTATAATAGCCACAAAAATAGGATTGAAGCTTGCAGATTATTGTATAACAGAAGCTGGTTTCGGAGCTGATTTAGGCGCAGAAAAGTTTTTTAACATCAAATGCAGAATGGCAGGCTTAAAACCCGATGCCGTTGTCCTTGTTGCAACAATAAGGGCATTAAAGTACAATGGCGGTGTAAAAAAAGAAGACCTCAGTTTAGAAAACCTGGACGCTTTGAAATTAGGCATTGTAAATCTTGAAAAACATATTGAAAATATCAAAAAGTTTGGATTACCGGTTATAGTGGCCATAAACCATTTTGAAAGCGACACTGCTGAAGAAATTGAATTTGTAAAGAACTTCTGCAAGAACATGAATGTTGACGTAGCATTCTCCGATGTGTTCTCAAAAGGCGGAGAGGGTGGTAAAGAACTTGCCGAAAAACTTGTTAATCTTTTAGATACAACTGTATCGGATTTTACCCCTCTTTATGATTTAAATCTGTCAATCAAAGAAAAAATAGAAATCATTGCTAGGGAAATTTATGGAGCAAAGTCAGTTATATATTCATCACAAGCAGATAAATCAATTAAGAAAATTGAAAGTCTGGGATTGGATAAACTGCCTATATGCATGGCTAAAACCCAATACTCTCTTTCGGATAATCCATTCTTGTTAGGAAGGCCGGAAGGCTTTGACATAAACGTTAAAGAGTTAAAGATTTCTGCAGGAGCTGGATTTATAGTCGCATTAACCGGAGACATAATGACTATGCCCGGATTACCTAAAGTTCCTGCAGCCGAAAAAATAGATATAGATTCTTCGGGTGTTATACAAGGCCTATTTTGATAAAGTATGTACATATTTTTATAATTAAATTACTCGAGAATACTGAAAAATAATTTATTTTTATACTTTTAATCCTTCTTCGTTAATTTAGTAAAATAATAAAAAATAATACTATTCTCGTACATAAATTGAACGCGCAATATCTAATATAAATTCTTTTGCGCGTTCAATACTATATTTCTAATTTCAGTTTCTCAAAACACTATAGCTTTTTATAATGTTTAACCTTTATGATTTTTTTAATAATAAATTTATACATGATGCCATCTTTGTTAATACAAATAGTCATAGGTATCAATAAATTTTTTATGATATTTTATTTCATCTATAACCTCTTTAAACTTTCTCTCAAAGTTTTTATCTCTCCAACACCTTCTGCTATTATAATACTTATTTACCACTCTCCAAAACTTTTGTGGGAATTGGAGCATTATTTTCATCACAAAAAATTCATCGTCCGATATAGGTTCCACTGTCCTATAAGCATCAATAATGACTTTAGCTTCTTTAATATCCCAGTTACATTTTCTCATTTTACGTCTTAATAGGTTAGCCAAATCATATACCTTTAACTCAAAACAGCATAAATTGAAGTTTATTATAGACGTTTCATTATCACCAATAATTATATTACTGTGGGTATAATCATGATGGCAGAACAACCTCTCTTTTCGTGTTTTTTCAACCAATTCATTGTACTTAGATTTATTAATCAAATTTATAGCTTCTTCACCCAAACTGTAAAAATAATCTATATATTGTAGTATTAAATAATCAAGATTGCCCTTTTCCTTCTGTGCTATTTTTTTCGCTCTCTTAATTTCTTCAAGTCTTTTTAATAACTGAGAGGGGAGCTTTCCCAAATCATCTTTAATCAGACTTTTCTCCGGTGGAACATAGCCTCTTGAGCAATTATGCATTTGTGCAAGAGCGGTAGAAGCTTTTATTACATCCTCCCTTTTTTCAAAATCACATTCCCTCCCCTGTATTAACTCAGTTATAGCATAATTGCTGCCATTAATATTTACATATGGAAGTCCTTTTTTATTGCAAATAAATCTATCAATATTATAAAAGTTATTCTTAAACAAATGTTCTTTAGCACCATGAATAAATAAAATTCTCTCTTGCGAAAAATTTAGCTTCCTTAAAATCTTTTTACCTTTTGAACTGTCGATAATAAAAAAATCTTTATAAGGAACAATTGCTTTAACTGAAAAATCATATTCCTGAGATATCTCTTTCTGTAGATCACTCATTGTAATTTGACCTCCATTTTATTGGTACAGCCCATTTAATCTAAATATATGCATATAAATTAACTACTAGAATTTATTTTTTGATTTCATTGATGCATAAAATATAAAAACCTTGATCAAGGTTTATCCTTTGTCAAGGTTTACCAAAACTATATATCTATTCTTTATTTAAAAAAATAAATAGTAAATGTTTATCTATTGGACATCTTGATTTACATACGGTAAACAATAACCTTTTATTAAACAATTAATTGTAAAAAGATTCTTTATCCTGCATAAAAATTCTTTTTCAATATCTAAATCACAAATTTCTGATTTTAAAAAATTTCTTAGAAAATCAAATTTTACATCAGAGAGTGAAGCATAGGTTGTAGCATTAATCTTACCACTCAATAAATTTCTTTGGCATACTTCAATAAATTTAACCAACTCACTGAGAAGTTTTTTCTTTGCATGCATCATTATTAATTACTCACCCCTATATATCTTTATATATTTAATTAAAACGCAATAAAATCATTTTTTGCAAACATACTTTACAAAAATTTTCATAAATTCAATAACAATTTTATGTATTTTTTCAAATTACTTATTAATGCTTTACTTGCTAAAATAACAATAAAAAAGTTAAAAATATTACTAAGCTTACCGGATAATAGTTTATATTAGACTAAAATCTATGTCAATATATGGTTATAAAATTAATGCATATTTCCTGTTTATGTCATATATTCACCTATATTTTTATTAAATACTAAAATCTAAGTACATTAATTTGGCATATATTTTTATGCCTATCGCTTTACATTTGATGTAAAAAATTATATATTAATGTAAGAAAATAAAAAGGCAATCAAGGTGATTCAGTGAGTGACTTAGCAAAACTTTTCCGGGAAATAAGGTTAAGTAAAAATTGGTCAATAAGACAGGCTGCAAAAAATATGGGTATAAGTTACTCATATTTAAGTATTCTGGAAAAGGGTAAAGACCCCAGAACCGGTAAAGACTCCAATCCTAAGCCGGAAATGCTAAAAATAATATCAAAAGCTTATAATTATCCTTATGAAGAGCTTATGAAGAAAGCCGGCTATTTAAATGATGACAGCAACCTTACAAAGAAATTTGATATGCATATATTTGCTAATAATCTCAAGCTGGTTATGGGGAGTATGAGCATTGAAGAACTTTCAAAGGATATCTACGAAAAGACGGGGTACCAAATAGATGCCAGCCAAATTAAAGGCTATATTAATGGAGACATTCAACCCTTCCCTGGCACACTAAATATTTTAAGCAAATATGCACAAGTAAGCACTGATTTCTGGCTAATACATAACACCGAAGAAACCCTCAAAAAAGAAAAAGAAGCTTATAGAAAAAACCTATTAAAATCAGTTCATGAGCAGTTTAGTAATGAATATATAAAATTTTCGCTTTTACCTGACGATGTTAAAAAGTTTGTTACAGATAAAGAAAATCAGCCATACCTAAAAGCCGCAATGGATGCAAAAATTAAAGGGATTAGTTCTAGTACTCTAAACCGCCTTATAGAAACAATAGCAAATGAAATTAAATCTTTAAAATAAAAATTTTAATGTACCTACTGGTTTTATGTAACAGTTATTTATCTTTTACCGGTATTGAACCCACAAAAGAACTTATATCTATCATTGTGCGTTCAATGAATTAAACTATATCATTATCTTGATAAACATATTTTTATAAGGTGCAATTGTTTTAAGTAGAATCTATATAATAACTTATATAAGGATGTGTTAACAATGAATAATTCATATTTAAGTTTCATACTGATCAGTCTTCCAGAGTCATTTTTAATTGGAATATTAAGCATCCTATCTATCGGAAAGTTTTCCTTCCTTAGAGAAAATAAAAAAAACATAGTTAGAATATTGATATATGCGATAATATCTGCAGCATTATCCGTATATTTCCGTAACAGGGTATCCGGTGAAGAAAGTATTCTGGTATATGCATTAATAACACCTTTGCTTCTTATATTTTTATTAAAACTTAAACTGCATGAATCGATTATTGCTTCAATATTCGGAATTGGACTGCAAGTAATGACGGAAGTATCATGGCTTTCACTTGTTCAACCTTTTATTGTCGATAATATCGATAATATCTATTCAAATACAATCTCACTATTTTTACTTTCTCTGCCGACACGTATGCTTCAACTGGCTTTAATACTCTTATCATATAAATTTCGCATTAAAATAATTGATTTAGAAGGAAAGAATGTTAAAAAAAAGGAATACTATATTCAAATCATTGTCTATGTATTATCAATAGGAACATTAGTTTTTTTAGCTTTTCTATTGACAAAAATGGTCGTTTTTGGCGATCCCAATAAAGTTTTATCCATAGACGGTTCCTTAATTAGGATTAATATCTATTTAATTTTATTTGTAATTATAATATTAACTTTAGCTGTAAAAAATACGGCGGATTATTACAAAAACAAAAGTAAGTTAAACAATAACGAATTTTTACAGAATATAATATATATATCTAATCTTATAAATGAGGAAAATATAACAGAGGCAAAAGATGCTCTAGAGAGACTCAAAACACATTTACAGATAAATAAAAATTGCTAACGTTTCTAAGAATCTATGTGATAGTCGCACTGAAAGCCTACATACTTGACTTTCATTTAACTTCTGTGTCTTAAAAAGATTTTAATAAATATATATTTATGAACGCTCCAAAAGAGTATTAGTACTTCGTGTAGAAAATAAAGTTAATTTACTAAAAGTTTTAGACTCAAGTTAATTTAAACTACTTTTATAGTCTTTGTAAATTTAAAAAAAATCATAAATATATCGAGAGATATATCAAGTTAAAAACTAGGGGGGTACAATTGAAATGAAAAAATTTCTTGAGGTAATTACAGTTATTATAACTACACTTGCTATTTTTTCTGTAAGTACGGCATCGTGGATATTTTTTTATCAGCCCATTGCTCCAAAATCAATTCACAAAAGTGTTACTTAAATATCTATTTATAAAACCATAGGCTACAATAATTTCACTTCCTTAACTAAAAATGAAGCAATTTATTATAAAAAAACCGCACTACAAATTACTAGTGCGGTTTTTTTCATATCAAATATTTTTATTTGTTATAAAGTTCTGCAAGCTTTACTAAACGCTCATAGCGTTCTTTAGCTTCCTTTTCAGACTCACTAAAGAGTTTTTCAGCACGTTCAGGATATGCACGAGCTAAGCGGGCAAAACGTGTTTCGCTACTTAAGAACTCTTGGTAAGTTCCATCCCCTGGCTTGGATGATATTGTCAACGGATTTTTACCTTCTGCTTTGAGAGCAGGATTGTAGGAGAAGAGGTTCCAATAACCGGAAGCAACAGCCTTCTTCATTTCACTCTGACAATTCATCATTCCGCCTTTTACACCATGAAGTTCACAAGGAGCATAAGCAATAATTAATGATGGTCCATTGTAAGCTTCTGCTTCAGCAATAACCTTTATAGCATGAGCTGGGTTAGCACCAAGAGCAATTTGTGCAACATATACATATCCATAGCTCATAGCTATTTCTGCAAGATTCTTCTTGCTGGTTTCTTTTCCAGAAGCCGCAAACTGACAAACTTCTCCTAATGTAGAAGCTTTAGATGTCTGACCTCCAGTATTTGAATACATCTCTGTATCAAATACCAATATATTTACGTTTTCACCTGTAGCGATTACATGGTCTAGACCACCGAATCCGATATCATATGCCCATCCATCGCCACCGAAGATCCAAACAGATTTCTTAGCAAGGAATTGCTTTTTCTCAAGAACTTCTTTAGAAAGCTCACATCCTGCATTAGCAGCCTTTTCAAGTTCAACTATCAATGCTCTAGTTGCAGGTGCATTTTCTTTTGTCATATCCTTAGTTTCCATAAATTTAGCAATGGCTGCTTTTAACTCGCTAGATGCTTTATCGGAAGCTGCTATCTTTTCAAGTTTAGAGATTGCCTCATCACGGATAACTTTTTGTCCAAGATACATACCAAATCCATGCTCAGCATTATCTTCAAACAATGAGTTTGCCCAAGCAGGACCCATTTGGGAATCTTTATTTACTGTATATGGGCTGGTAGCAGCTGGACCTCCCCATATGGAAGAACATCCGGTAGCATTTGATATATACATCTGCTCACCAAACAATTGAGTAACCAAACGAGCATAAGATGTTTCAGCACATCCTGCACAGCTTCCTGAGAATTCAAGAAGTGGCTGATTAAACTGTGAACCTTTAACTGTAGTTTCAGCCGGCACTCCAGGTTTCTTGCTTACATTAGCTACTAAATAATCAAATACAGGTTGCTCATGAGCTTGAGACTCTTGAGGTACCATCTTAATAGCATCTTTAGGACATACTGTTACACACTCTCCACATCCCATACAATCCATAGGAGATACGCTCAATGTATATTTATATTCACTAGCCTTTGGTTTTGTATCAGCAAGTTTGATGTTGGAAGGAGCAGCTTTTATTTCTTCCTCATTCAACATGAATGGACGAATTGTAGCATGGGAACATACAAAAGCACAGCTATTACACTGAATACACTTTTCTGCATCCCATTCCGGAACAGTTACAGCTGTAGCACGTTTTTCATAAGCAGAAGCACCATGTTCAAACTGTCCGTCAGGAATATCCTTGAAGGCAGATACCGGTAGACTGTCACCATCCATTAAAGCAATCGGATTCATAAGTGTCTTAACCATCTTAACTGTCTCAGGACGACCTGTGATTTCCGGTGCCGGAGCATCTGGCTCAGGATTTGACCAAGAAGCCGGAACTTCAACTTTATGAATTGCGTTTATTCCAGCGTCAATTGCCTTGTAGTTCATTTCTACAACTGCATCGCCCTTCTTGCCATATGTTTTCTTGGCAGCTTCCTTCATATATTTTACAGCATCTTCAATTGGTAAAATATTTGCTAATTTAAAGAACGCAGCTTGAAGAATAGTATTGGTACGTTTACCCATACCTATTTCAATAGCTTTGTCTATAGCATTAATTGTATATAGCTGAATATTGTTATCAGCAATATACTTCTTAGCCTCAGCATTTAATTTAGTTCCTAACTCTTCATCAGACCACTGACAGTTGATGAGGAAAATTCCGCCTGGCTTAACGTCTTGAACCATTTTAAAGCCCTTAACAACATAGGACGGATTGTGACAAGCAACAAAATCAGCCTGATTTATGTAATAGGAACTCTTAATTGGCTTATCACCGAACCTTAAGTGTGAAATAGTAACACCGCCGGTTTTCTTTGAGTCATATTGGAAATAGGATTGAATATATTTATCTGTATGGTCACTAATAATCTTTGTAGAGTTTTTATTAGCACCAACAGTACCATCTCCACCAAGACCCCAGAACTTACACTCTATTGTACCTGGAGCAGCTGTTATAGGAGCCGGTTTAACTTCCGGTAAACTTAAGTGTGTAACATCATCTACTATACCTATTGTAAAGCGTGGCTTCGGATCATCCTTCTTAAGTTCAGTATAAACAGCAAATACTGATGATGGAGGAGTATCCTTTGATCCAAGTCCATAACGTCCGTTTACAACTATTATATCATTAAGACCTGCTTCACGGATTGTTGATGAAACATCAAGGTATAATGGTTCACCTAATGCTCCCGGTTCTTTTGTACGGTCAAGTACTGCAATTTTCTTAACTGTTTTAGGAAGAACCTTAAGGAAACTGCTGGAAACCCAAGGACGGTATAAGCGAACTTTTATAAGTCCAACTTTTTCTCCATGGGCATTTAAATAATCTACAACTTCTTCAGTTACATCACAGAAAGAGCCCATTGCAACAATAACGCGATCAGCGTCTGGAGCTCCATAATAGTTGAAGAGATCATAGTTTGTACCAAGTTTCTCATTTACCTTTGCCATGTATTTTTCAACTATAGCCGGTAATCTATCGTAAAATACATTACATGCTTCACGATGTTGGAAGAATATATCTCCATTTTCATGGGAACCACGCATTTTTGGATTTTCAGGATTTAATGCTCGATCACGGAAAGCTTTTACAGCATCCATATTGCACATTTCTTTTAAATCTTCATAATCCCATACTTCAATTTTTTGCATTTCATGGGATGTACGGAAACCATCAAAGAAGCTAATAAAAGGAACCCTGCTTTCTATTGTTGCAAGATGTGCAACTGCACTTAAATCCATAACTTCTTGAGGATTTGATTCAGCCAACATAGCAAAACCTGTCTGACGACAAGCATAAACGTCACTGTGATCTCCGAAGATGTTTAAAGCATGTGTTGCAACAGTACGTGCTGATACATGGAATACACTTGGAAGCAATTCCCCAGCAATTTTATACATATTGGGAATCATCAAAAGCAGTCCCTGTGAAGCTGTAAATGTTGAAGTTAAAGCACCGGCAGCAAGAGAACCATGAACAGTTCCTGCAGCACCTGCTTCCGATTGAAGTTCAACAACTTTAACTTGATTACCGAAAATATTTTCCCTACCCACAGCAGACCATTGGTCAACAAAGTCAGCCATTGGACTTGAAGGTGTAATTGGGTAAATGGCAGCAACTTCTGTAAAAGCATATGCCACATGTGCGGCAGCTGTATTACCATCCATTGCTTGTTTAATTCTTGGCATTTTTTTGCTTCCCCCTTTTTTATTACTTTGCGTTCGATTTTACTTTTTGAATACTTCCCTGTAGATACTGTATACATTACAATGTATACAATATACATTATAATACAAACATTTATCCTGCCTTGTATTATTACATCTTCCCACATGAAAGTTAGAAGAAGTGCTAACATAAGATTAATTAAAATCCTACAGGGCATAACCTCAAAGTATCAAACTAAAGAGACAGAATTATGGTAGCCTGTCATGTTAAATTTTAAACGAAGTTTTTTATTACTCTTTTTATTGTAACACTTTTTATAAAAAAAACAAAGTCTTATTTATTTTGATATTATTATTTATTTTATCTATATGAAATAAAAAAGCTATACTCCTTTTGGTATAGCTTTTTATTATCAATTATTCTTTTAAAAACTGAAATAATAACTATATATTTAATATATATTGCAATACTACTATTAAGCAAATCCCGGGTATCCCAAGTGTCCCTACTATAAAAGAGGTAATAAAATTTAAGGAAATACTAAAGTTAAAAATGCTTCCGATTAGATTCAGAACAATAATTACTATGCCCCCTAATATGCAGCTGTATATAAATTTTATGATTGCTTTCATAGGTCCTGAAAAAGTTCTTCCTATAAAAAACAAAAATATCACTCCAATAATATACAAAAAAATAGTACTATATTCTATTCCCATTAATTATCACTTCACTCTCAATTTGATATCATTCGGATTGATATACTTGAACACATATAATTTATAGTAATAACCTACTATTAAAAATATATAAATTATACAAAAGATTTATTACATAATGATAATTAATTACATGTAACTTAATGATTTTAAAGGATTTTTTAAGATATATTAGCTACTTTGAATATAGTAGAATATTTATAATAAACTACAAATCGGTAAAGACTTTTCACTTATTCTTTATTAAAATTTCAGAGTACATTATTTATAGAAATCGTCATGTAATTACATATAGAACAATATTTTCTAATTAAATGGAATAATAGAGTTTTAATTTTTATTATTTAACATTAAATATGATTAATAGTTTTATTTTTTCATTAAGTTTGCATCATATCTTATGCCTTTTTCTTTTGCTATTCTCAATAGATATTCATATCTTGCTTCATAAGCTTTAATCTTATATGTAAAATAATCAACCATTTCCTTATCCACTACATAATTAAAATCTTCGCTAGCTTCTATCCATTCTCTTTTAGCTGTTATTATACTATCTATAAGATTCTTGGTCTCATTTATATCTTTTTGTGTACACTCGTTACTTTTTATAATATTAAGAATACTAAGAATTTTCTGGAAAATATAATTTCTGTTTTCCTTCATTTTTTCATGTTTCTGGATATTTAAATTCATAAAATCACCTTATACTTATAAATTTATTGAACATCTCTTAATTCAATATATGATTCTTAAAAAGTATTGCTATTATAGTTTGTTTTAAGAATTCTTACTTTATATTTTTCACAGTTTATTCAAAAATTTATCAAGTATCTAAATATTGTATATACAAAATGGTTGTCTAAATGTTCTTTTTTTATAAGTATAAGCAAAAATTATCTATTCTATACATATAATAGTAACTTAAATCATTGTTTATTCTCTTTACTTTTTTATACATATTATTGTTGGATAAGCTTAAGTTTACATTTTTACATAGAAAAATATATTGTTTTTTTCTATTAATCTTGCGATAATTATTATATACTTTAAAAAATTTAGCTAACTAACATAAGTATTGGCTTTCAAGGAACTTTATATAATTATTTGCAGTCTAAAATTTATTAGAAATAAATCAAATTTATTGAAAATGGAGTGTAGATATGGCGAACCTTGTAATATCAAAGAAAATTTTTAAGCCAAAACCAAAAAACATATTCATACTTACTATGTTAATAGTAATTTCATTATTGCTTTTAATTTTTTTAATTAATTCTATAGCTACTTTATCATCCAACAAGTCTTATGAAGGGATTTACATCAATAATCACAATGTCAGTAAAATGACAAAAAGTGATCTACATTCATTCTTAACAGCTAACTTTTCTGACAAAGTTAAAGACAATAAAATTATCCTAAAATATAAGGATAAAGTAAAAGAAATAACTTTTACAGAAATCGGTGTAAATTATGATATAGAAAAAGCAATTGATGAAGTTATGAATCTAGGTAGGCAAGGCAATATATTTAAGAGACTTAAGGAAGTATCCCGCCTTAAAAAGAGTGGCAAAATAATTGAAATGAACTATTCCTACGATAAAGACAATCTTAAAGCAATTATTGATAACTTCAATAATGAAACAATTAAACCTGTAAAGGAAGCTGATTTGATTATTGAAGATTCAAAAGTAACATTACGTACAGGACATCCTGGTGAGCAAATTGATACAGACGATATATATAAAGTCATCGAAGAGTCTGTTAAGTCTTGTACAGAACTAGAGCATGATGTTCCTACAGTAATAGTTCCTCCTCGTAATATTGATGTTGATGAAATTTATAATAAAATATGTGTTGAACCTGTTGATGCAAAAGCAAAGCTGGATGACAATAGAAATATTTCTATTATACCCCATTCGAGAGGAAGGTCTATAGATAAAGCTGAACTGGCAAATATTATAAATGATATTGGGAATAAATATGATACTGAAAAAGTACTTCCGGTGAATTTTATTGAGCCTAAAGTAACTACATCTATATTTCAAGTTAATCTTTTTAAAGATGTTCTTTCAACAGCAAGCACAAGTTTTTCTACTAATACTGAAAATAATGCCAATAGAGCAGTAAACATGAGATTAGCAACTTCAAAAATAAACGGAACAATATTGTTACCCGGTGAAGTTTTTTCCTTTAACGAAGTTGTTGGTCCTAGAACAACTGATAGGGGATATTTGCCGGCAAATTCATATGTAGGGGGTAAAATAGTTAAAGATATAGGCGGAGGTATTTGCCAGGTATCTACAACCCTATACAATTCAGTACTAAAAGCGGACTTAGAGACTGTATCCAGAAGTAATCATATGTTTACTGTAGCTTATGTCCCTTATGGTTTAGATGCTGCTGTAGATTATGCTTCTTCTGTAGATTTTAAGTTTAAAAACAATACCGGAATGCCAATAAAAATTCAAGGAAATGTTACCAATGACAATCGTGTGGTGTTTACAATTATAGGTACAAACGAAAATCCTAATAAAACCATTGAGCTTACTACTGTTCAAGTTAGCTCAACACCGGCTCCTGTTAAGTATATTTATGATCCTAATCTTCCGGAAGGGCAAAAAGTAGTTGTCGACAATGGAATGACAGGATATGTAATCGATACTTATAAGATTGTTAAAATAAATGGAGAGGTGCAAAGTAAAACAAAAATTCACAGAAGTACCTATAAAACTTTAGACAAAACTATTAAGATAGGTACAAAAAAGGTTCCCGTAGCAACGCCTTCTATATCTGCAGCGCCGGAAACACCTGCTTCAAATCCGGATAATGTCATTAATTCTTCCGGGGATGGTGTTATTGACTCACAACCCGCTAATACTGAAAATGAAGATGTTGTATAACTTTTAACTTTTTCATCAAAGGCTTCCTTTATAGTAATTATACTTTAAAGGAAGCCTTTATGTTCTTCCTTAGCATTTTAAAAAAGTATTAATAGCTATCTACACTTACTGCTCCGTTATTACTTAATATAGAACTGACAAAAGAAACTTTATCATCATCATCTACTTTCATACTGAAAAGAACTTTTCCGGCTTTTATATCCGTTTCATATTGACGACTTTTATTTTCCGGAATGCCAAGGTCAACAAGTCCACCAACTATGCCTCCCGTTACCGCTCCTGATAGCAATCCTGCAATAGGTCCTGCTGCGGCAATTATTCCCAATCCCGGAATCATCAGACTTCCAGCACCAATTAATAATCCTGCTAAACCTCCAAGTATACCGCCTGATATAACTCCATCAGATATATTATCATTAACATCTTTCTGGCTTGTACTCATATTAAATCCTGATGTTTCACCGGTATCCTTATTATCTCCCTTATCTTTTGCAACAATGGAAATGTCATCTGTTCTAAGCCCTTCCTCTATTATTTGCCTTGCTGCATTTTCAGCTTTGGAATAATCATCAAAAATAGCTACAACTGTTCTTGACATTTTTTATCCTCCTAAATTAAGGTGTATTATAAAAATGAAATAACCTCAAACTTTGTATCCATCACACAACAACACCACTCAAAAATAAATATACACTTCTTATATTACACATTTCATAAACACATATTTTTGAAATAGTTATTGCAAATTTTTTTAATAGATTTACCAAAATTTCGATAGCTATTTCATTTATCTTTATAAATATCATTAGTTATTACATATCATTTTATTCATTTATTAAAATGTAACTTTTTTTTAATATTTATAGGTTTTTTCATAGTGTATAATTGAATTATATTTTAAAATATTAATATTTCATTATAGACCTAAAATTAAATATTCAATGGTTTATTACAAACTCAAACTATTATAAGGGGTGTTACATATACAAATGAAAAAAAGATTAGGTTTTCTCATTATTTTAGCTATGGTATTTTCTTTAATAGCCAACATAAGTATTTCTCTTGCTGCATCCTCTAACAATTCTGTAATGGAGGAGAATGCAAATACTTTGGTTAATCTCGGAATAATGAAAGGGTATGAAGATGGAACCCTTAGACTTGATAATAAAATAAAAAGAAGCGAGTTTATTACTCTAGTTGTAAAAATGATGGGATACGACAAAGACACCAATTTAGGAAACACAAAAATCAATTTTAAAGATTTGCCAAAAAAACACTGGGCCTATACAAATATTGGTCTCGCTCTAAAATATGAACTTGTATCGGGATATCCGGATAATACTGTAGCACCTGACAAAGACGTAACTTATGCCGAGGCATTAGCCGTAGTTATAAGAGCCTTAGGCTATGAAAAAAGTTTGAAGGGAAAATGGCCCGATAATGTAGTTAGCAAAGGTGCTGAACTTAACCTTAATAAAAATTTATCCCTATCCCCTAACCAGCCTTTAACCCGCGGTGAAATGTCCGTTATCATTTATAATGCACTGACTGTAAATTTTGCTAGCAATTAAATTTCATAAGTTTTAAATAATTTATTGTAATGAAAAAATAAAGCTGCTAATATATTATAGGCAGCTTTATTTATCTGCTGTCTGAAATAATATTATACTAGGAGTAGGAAATGCAGTTAGAAAGTATTTTACTTTTACTTGTAATGATAATAATTGTACCCGTTTTTTATATGGCATCAAATCATACTGTTTTTTTTATAATTTTTTCTTTAGTCATTGCTTTTTCTTCAATAAAAGACATCTTAAGTTCTTTCTTACCTGATTTTATTGAAGAAGATGAAGAAATGGAAGATTTGATAGAAGAGTTTAAAGATTCTATTAATTTTGATCTTAATAAAATTAAATTAGGTATAGAAACCGTTAAAGCTATGATTTTCATTCTATACTTTATTTATAGTTGCTTTTTTATAGATAAATTCATTTATAAAATAGCAACTGCTTTTATAATAGTGTATTGGATTCAATATGTATTAGAAAATATTAAGAAAAATGCAGAAAACAAAAACTTATCAGAAGATCATATTTCTTTTTTTGATAGATTTCTGAAAATTTTAGTCAGCATTATAAGTTTAATAGTAATTTTAACAACTAATTACAGTAGATTTTTAAGATAAAAGACCATTTTTATAACCTGGGAATTTTTCAACTAAATTCTCTTTAGTATGTTCCATTTCCAATATATTTACTAAAATTTATTTATAAAGATATTTTCCATATTTATATAAAACCTATTTACAAAAATAAGGTTATAATGCAATTTATTGCATATAACTTTATTTTTTTACACTCTTTATTTTTTGCAAGTATGATATTTTTAAATTGCAAATTTACTTACTTTTTTTTATAATTTTATTGAATTCAGTTATATATTTATGTTATAATAAAGAAAAACACAAGTTATTAAAATGGATTTTTGTCCACAAATATAGCAATGGTGCTAAAAATTTAGAAGAACAAGCGTACTCAATGGCGAGAAAAATAGCTTCGTTTTGTGTGCGCTTTTTTTGTACCATAACCACTTTTGCAAGTTTACACTTTATAAATTTCATTTTTGAAATAAAATATGTGTTTATGGAAAGGACGTATAACTATGAATAATTATGGATTACCTCCAAAACAAGGTTTGTATGACCCGCAATTTGAACATGACGCCTGTGGAATTGGTTTGGTTGTTAATATAAAGGGAAAGAAATCCCACGAAATTGTTAAACAAGCTTTAACCATCCTTATAAATCTGAATCACCGCGGTGGAAGCGGCTCGGAATCAAATACAGGTGACGGTGCGGGTATATTAATTCAAATACCTCATAAGTACTTTGCTAAAGAATTACTAAAAAAAGATATTAAACTGCCTGAACCGGGAAATTATGCAGTAGGTATGGTTTTCTTGCCTCAGGATGAAAATAAACGTAAAGCTATGGAAAATTATATTGAAAGTATAATAATTGAAGAAGGACAAAGATTTATAGGCTGGAGGGATTTAAAATTAGATGACAGTTCATTAGGAAATGCTGCCTTGTCAGCAAAACCTTTTATAAGGCAACTTTTTATTGAAAAAAGTGATAGCCTAGATACAGGTATAGCTTTTGAAAGAAAGCTATACGTTATAAGAAAGCGTATTGAAAAATATGCTATTGATAACAATGAATACGTATATTTCTCAAGTTTATCCTCAAACACTATTGTATATAAAGGTATGTTAACTTCCCATCAAGTTGAAGAGTTTTATACTGAGCTGTCAGATACTGATGTTGAATCAGCTCTTGCCCTTGTACATTCAAGATATAGTACAAATACTTTCCCCAGCTGGGAAAGGGCACATCCAAACCGTTATATTATACATAACGGAGAAATTAACACATTAAGAGGTAATGTAAATTGGATGAACGCCAGACAGGCTCTTTTAGATTCTCAACATTTCGGAGAAGATATAGAAAAAATACTTCCTATTATAAATCCTAACGGAAGTGACTCGGCAATGTTTGATAACTGTCTTGAGTTTTTAGCACTTTCAGGACGTTCCCTTCCTCATGCCATTATGATGATGATTCCTGAACCCTGGTCAAACCACGAAAGCATGAGTGATGAGAAAAAGGCATTTTATGAATACCACAGCTGCTTAATGGAACCTTGGGATGGTCCTGCTGCTATAGCCTTTACCGACGGTTCAAAAGTAGGAGCTGTTTTAGATAGAAACGGTCTCAGACCTGCACGTTATTATGTTACTACCGACGACCTTGTAATATTAGCATCAGAAGTTGGAGTCCTGGACATACCTCCTGAAAATATAATATGCAAAGAAAGACTCCACCCTGGAAAAATGTTACTTATCGATACTACTGAAGGAAGAATTATAACCGATGATGAAATTAAGCACACTATTGCTTCCCAACATCCTTATCGTGAATGGTTAAATAAGTACTTATTAGACCTTGAGAGCTTGCCCAAAGCTTCCAATGTTTGTGAAGCAGACCATGAAACTCTGCTTTTAAGACAAAAAGCCTTCGGTTATACTATAGAAGATATAAATTCAACTCTACTTCCGATGGCAAAAGAGGGTGTAGATCCGGTAGGTGCAATGGGTACAGATATACCTTTGGCTGTATTGTCTGATAAGCCCCAGCTATTGTACAACTATTTTAAACAGCTTTTTGCCCAAGTTACAAACCCTCCTATCGATGCAATTAGGGAAGAAATTATAACCAGTACTGAAACAATGATGGGTTCGGAAGGAAATCTAATTAACCCCGTACCGGAAAGCTGTAGACAAATAAAAATAAAAACTCCTGTTATAGATAATTCCCAGCTTGAAAAACTTCGTAACATAGAACAAGAAGGATTTAAGTCTGTAACTCTTCCCATACTTTATAATGTAAAGGAAGGCGGCAAATCTCTTGAAAAAGCAATGGAAGACTTATTTGCCAAGGCAGATTCCGCAATTGCAGAGGGTGCTAATATTCTGATACTTTCCGATAGAGGAATAAGCTCAGACAATGCAGCAATTCCTGCCCTTTTAGCTGTATCGGGATTACATCATCATTTAATACGTAAAGGTACAAGGACATTGGTAAGCATTGTTTTAGAGTCGGGAGAACCTAGAGAAGTACATCATTTTTGTCTGCTTATAGGTTATGGAGCTTCGGCCGTTAATCCTTACCTTGCATTAGAATCCATAGACCATATGATTAAACAGGGATTGCTTCCAAACATGAGTTATGAAACTGCAGCTCAAAATTATTTAAAGGCATGTAAAAAAGGTATAGTTAAAGTTCTTTCAAAAATGGGAATTTCAACTATACAAAGTTATCAAGCTGCCCAAATATTCGAAGCAATCGGTCTTTCAGAAGAATTTGTAAATAAATACTTTACTTCAACTGCAAGCAGAATTGGCGGATTGGGAATGGATGAAGTCGCAGAAGAAGTAAGATTAAGACATATAAAAGCTTTTGATGAGCGCGTAAAAGAATTATCGTTAGATTCCGGCGGTGTCAATAAATGGAGAAGCGACGGAGAATACCATATGTACAATCCCGAAACTATTCATAAGCTTCAAAATGCCTGCAGAACCGGAAATTATGATGAATTCAAAGAGTTTTCCAGACTAATAAACGATCAAACTCAAAAATTGTGCACAATAAGGGGACTTTTGAACTTCAAACCTCTCAAACCTATACCCATTGATGAAGTTGAATCGGTTGAGTCTATTTGTAAGAGATTTAAAACCGGTGCTATGTCCTACGGTTCAATAAGCCAAGAAGCCCATGAATGTTTGGCTATAGCGATGAATCGTTTGGGCGGTAAGAGCAATACCGGTGAAGGCGGCGAAGCCCCTGCTAGATTTATACCCGATGAAAATGGCGACTCAAGATGTAGTGCTATTAAGCAAGTGGCTTCCGGAAGATTTGGAGTTACAAGCCATTATCTCGTAAATGCAAAGGAAATCCAAATAAAAATTGCCCAAGGAGCAAAACCCGGTGAAGGCGGACAATTACCTGGACGTAAAGTTTATCCTTGGGTTGCCAAGGTAAGAGGTTCAACCCCCGGTGTAGGTTTGATATCACCACCTCCTCACCATGATATTTATTCAATTGAAGATTTGGCAGAACTTATATATGACCTTAAAAACGCCAATAGAGATGCTAGAATAAACGTAAAACTTGTTTCAGAAGTTGGCGTTGGAACAATTGCTGCCGGAGTTGCTAAAGGAAAGGCTGATGTTGTGCTTATAAGCGGTTATGACGGAGGAACGGGAGCATCTCCCCGTACCAGTATAAAGCATGCAGGACTGCCATGGGAATTAGGCCTTGCTGAAACCCATCAGACTCTATTACTAAACAATTTGAGAAGCCGTATAGTTGTTGAAACCGACGGTAAACTTCTTACAGGAAGAGACGTGGCAATAGCAGCATTGCTAGGTGCCGAAGAATTCGGTTTTGCCACTGCCCCATTGGTTGTACTGGGTTGTGTCATGATGAGAGTATGTAATCTTGATACTTGCCCTGTGGGAATTGCAACACAAAATCCTGAACTTAGAAAGAAGTTTTCCGGAAAGCCTGAATACGTAGTTAATTTCTTTAGATTTATTGCTCAGGAATTACGTGAAATTATGGCACAGCTTGGCTTTAGAACTATAAACGAAATGGTAGGAAGAACAGACGTTCTCGAAACTTCTACTGCAATACGCCACTGGAAAACCAAAGGAATCGATCTGTATAAAATTTTATACAGTCCGAAGTTACCGGAAGGTGCAGTAATGTATTGTACTGAAAGTCAGGACCACGGACTGGAAAAGACTCTTGACATGACAGAACTTTTACGAATATGCGAACCTGCTTTAACTTCAAAGGAAAAAGTAAGAGCCATACTTCCAATTAAAAATACAAACCGGGCAGTAGGAACAATACTCGGATGTGAAGTGACAAAAAGATATGGAGCAGAAGGTCTGCCTGATGATACTATAAGCCTTCACTTCCAAGGATCAGCCGGTCAAAGTTTTGGTGCCTTTGTACCGAAAGGGATAACTCTAACTCTTGAAGGTGACACTAACGACTACTTGGGTAAGGGGTTATCGGGAGGTAAAATAATCGTTTATCCTCCAAAGTCCTCCTCCTTTAGAGCTGATGAAAACATTATCACCGGTAATGTTGCTTTCTATGGTGCAACAAGTGGTGAAGCATATATCCGAGGAATTGCCGGTGAAAGATTCTGCGTAAGGAATAGTGGAGTAAATGCAGTTGTTGAAGGTGTAGGCGACCACGGCTGTGAATATATGACAGGCGGAACAGTTGTAGTATTAGGGAAAACCGGAAGAAACTTTGCAGCAGGAATGTCCGGTGGAACAGCTTATGTACTGGATGAAGAAGGGAACTTCAGCAGTAAGTGCAATAAAGAAATGGTCGGATTGGAAAAAATCGCTGATAACGAAGAAGCCAATAAAATAAAATCAATGATCCAAAAACATTACGAATACACCAACAGTGATGTAGCAAAAAGAGTCCTAGATAACTGGAGTAATCTGGTTGATAAATTTGTTAAAGTAATGCCTATTGATTACAAGAGAATGCTTCTGGCTATAAAGAAAGTTTCCGAACAAGGTATTACCGGTGAGGACGCTTTAATGGCAGCTTTTGATGCAAATCATAAAGATCTTGCCCGTGTTAGTGGAAATTAGAAATGGAGGAATTGCAATGGGTAAACCAACTGGATTTATGGAATATAAACGAGAATTACCACCAGATCGTTCCCCCCTTGAAAGAATCAAGGATTGGAATGAATTTCATGAAAGCTTTTCTGAAGAAAAGCAGAGAATTCAAGCAGCAAGGTGCATGGACTGCGGTATACCTTTTTGCCACTCGGGAATTTTACTAAACGGTATGGCATCGGGATGTCCTTTACACAATCTTATTCCCGAATGGAACTACCTTTTATATAAGGGATTATGGGAAGAAGCAGTTAAAAGGCTTCTTAAAACCAACAATTTTCCTGAATTTACAGGCAGGGTGTGCCCTGCCCCCTGTGAAGGAGCATGTACTGTTGGTATAAATGATCCCCAGGTAACAATAAAGTTAAATGAATGTGCAATAATTGACAGAGCTTTCGAAGAAGGATGGATAACTCCAAAACCTCCAAAAGTACGAACCGGTAAAAAAGTAGCAATAGTCGGCTCCGGGCCATCGGGTCTTGCCTGCGCAGATCAATTAAATTCTGTGGGACATAGTGTTACAGTATATGAAAGAGCCGATAGAATTGGTGGCCTTCTCATGTATGGAATTCCTAATATGAAACTTGATAAAAGTATAGTTCAAAGAAGAGTAAATATCCTTGAGAAAGAAGGGATTAAGTTTATCACCAATACAGAAGTAGGTGTAGATATCTCCGCCGAAGAACTTTTAAAAAATTATGATGCCGTAGTATTATGTGGCGGAGCTACTAAGCCAAGAGACTTAAATATTGAAGGCCGAGAGCTAAATGGTATATATTTTGCCATGGATTTCTTGCGCGCCAATACCAAAAGTCTACTTGACTCACAACACACCGATTCCAAGTATATTTCTGCAAAAGGAAAGAATGTTATTGTAATTGGCGGGGGCGATACCGGTACCGACTGCGTTGCCACCTCTATAAGACATGGATGCAATAGTGTTGTTCAATTCGAAATACTACCTAAACCGCCTTCTACAAGACAACCAAACAATCCTTGGCCCCAATGGCCAAAAGTTTTAAAGGTTGACTATGGACAGGAAGAAGCATCTGCTCTTTATGGAGATGATCCTAGAATTTATTGCATTACTACTAAAAAGTTTGTCGGAGACGATAATGGTAATATAAAAGAGGTTCATACTGTAGATGTTGAATGGAAAAAAGACAGTTCAGGACGTTTTATTCCTATAGAAGTCGAAGGTACTGAAAGAGTATGGAAAGCAGATCTCGTCCTCTTATGTTTAGGATTCTTAGGTCCTGAAAATACAATTTTAAAACAGCTAGGAGTAGAACAGGATGAAAGATCTAATGCAAAGGCTCTGTATGGAAGTTTTAAAACCAATATAGAAGGTGTATTTGCTGCAGGAGATATGCGGCGTGGACAGAGCCTGGTAGTATGGGCTATTAATGAGGGACGAAGTGCTGCCCGTGAAGTTGATAAATTCTTAATGGGTTATACAAATCTACCATAAACACAAATTAATTTAGATTACTTGTAGAAACTGCATAGCTGCAGTTTCTCTTTTATTTTAGTTGTTTTTAATAGCTTTAAATTAAAATAATACTTGAAATTTATCAAAAGCTATATCAATATAAATTTTAATTACGCCCGGTATAATATTCACAAAATTAAATAAATTATAAAATATATTATTTATTTGGCGAAAAATATAAATCTTAAGAAACTGAGTCTAGTAGGGTTTAATCTTTTGTTTATAATATCATTATATATTATTAATTTTTTGCTTTCATTTTTATGTTATAATGATAAACAATTACAATCTTAGTTTACATTAACATAAATTTGAGAAAGGTAAGGTATTAACATTTATAATGGAGAAGAAAACAGTCAAATTTAACACTATATTGACACTTACAATACTTATTTTGTCAGCTTCCTTGGATAATGCCGTATTAGGTTTATTCCCCCCCTTATTTTCATCTATTTCAGAGGATTTAAACATAAATGTTTCTGCCATGGGTGTGGTATCAGCCGTAACTATATTTTTTTCAGCAGTATCATCAATTTTATGGGGATATATGGCTGACAAAGGAAAAAGAAAACCATTAATAATTATAGGGACTTTTATATTTACTATTTCTACTTTCTTAACAGCTTTTAGCAAAAACTTTTTCCAACTAATCCTGTGTCAAATATTTACCGGTATAGGCCTTGGATGTATCGGTTCTATAGGATATAGTGTGTTAACTGATTTCATACCTAAGAAGTACCTAGGAACTTTACTGAGCTTATGGGGATTATCTCAAGGATTTGGAGGCATTGCCGGAGCTATTATGGCTCCTATAATATCTACCCATTCCTCATGGAGAAGGCCTTTTATTATAATTTCTATAATAGACTTTATTTTCATGTTTTCATTCTTCATTATGAAAGAACCAGAAAAGGGGTCTGCCGAACCAGAGTTAAAAGACCTTTATAACGAAGGGTTAAGCTATAATTATTCAATTCAGCTTAATCATATACCTATAATAACTGCAAAAAAGAGTAATAAGTGGCTTATGATGCAGGGTTTCTTTATGCAAGTTACAATTGGTACGCTTATATGGCTTCCTACACTTTACGCATCTAAAATCAGATCAGAAGGTATAAATGCAGATACAGCAGCAATAGCTGCAGGATATTTTTATGGACTTCTTCAAATGGGAGGTTTGTCATCTACATATTTCGGTTATCTCGGTGATAGATTTCAAAAGAAAACTTATAGAGGCAGGGCTCTTATGACCGGCAGCCTTTTACTTGCAGCCATCCCACTTTATATACTCATGTTTTTACTACCAATGGATAATCTTAAGCTTCCTACATCGAACGAACCTTTTTTAATTCTAGGTTCACTTATAAAGCAATTTATAACAAACCCATGGATATTTTTGATGTTCATACTGGCTGTTTGCGCTACCGCCGCACAGTCAGCTAATACACCAAACTGGCTGGCTCTTTTAACTGATATAAATCTTCCGGAACATAGAGCAACTGCCTTCAGTATAGCTAATCTTATAAACGGATTCGGTAGAGCAATAGGTAACATACTTATTGGACTAGTTTTAGAATTTATGTCACTGAAATTTAATGAGCCTTTTAATTATATATATACTATGATTTTATTTCAAATATTCTTCATTCCCGCTGTTTACAGTTACTATAAAGTTTCTAAAAATAGCGGCCGGGATATCAGAAAAGTAAAATCCATTTTGAAATTAAGAGCAAAGAAAATATCTTAAGTTTTGAAAGAAATAGAAAAAGCATTCCGTATTTTGGAATGCTTTTTCTATGGCGGAGAAGGAGGGATTCGAACCCTCGCGCCGGTTACCCGACCTAACGGTTTAGCAAACCGTCCCCTTCGACCTGCTTGGGTACTTCTCCATATTCGAAACCTCATTTTATTGAGGTTTCTTTAATATTGGCGGAGAGAGTGAGATTCGAACTCACGGTAGGCTCACACCTACGCCGGTTTTCAAGACCGGTGCCTTAAACCAACTCGACCATCTCTCCATTTCTTGTGACAACAAATACTATAACATGGCTAGTACCTATTTGTCAATACTTATTTTAAACCTATTTTAGGTAAATTGATAGATTTTTTTAAAATATACTCATTTTACATAAAATGTAAGATAAATATACTTTCTAATTCTTATTTATAAACTTCCCTAAGATATACGTATCTTTCTTTATTATTATAGGAAAGCTAATATGCTAATGTTAATATACACTATTTCCAGCATTTAAATAAGCTTCTATTTTATTGAATTTTAATAATAAGTATCAAATAAATTTGCAAATAGGGCCGAAAAACTTTTGACCTTATTTGCAAATTTTACACTAAAATTATAATATATTTTTATATTCACTGAGTTATACGAAAGGTGCACTTATTTAATAATATCCACACCATTCATGTATTTTATTAAAGCTTCAGGCACTTTAACCGTTCCATCTTCTTGCTGATAATTTTCAAGAATACATGCAGTTGCTCTACCTATAGCAACCCCAGATCCGTTTAATGTGTGTACAAATTCAGGTTTATCGTTTGCACTTCTTCTAAACTTAATACCAGCTCTTCTTGCTTGGAAATCTTCAAAATTACTACATGATGAAATCTCAACATATCTATTATAGCTTGGCATCCATACCTCTAAGTCATACTTCATTGCTGCTGTGAAACCAAGGTCTCCTACACATATCTTAACAACCCTATAAGGTATACCTAATAATTGTAAAACTTCTTCTGCATCTCTTGTTAGTGATTCAAGCTCTTCATAAGAAGTTTCAGGTGTTGTAAATTTCACCAGTTCAACTTTATTAAATTGATGCTGTCTTATAAGGCCTCTCGTATCCCTACCGGCTGCTCCTGCTTCAGCTCTAAAGCATGCCGAATAAGCTGCATGTTTTATCGGTAAATCTTTAACATCTAATATTTGTTCCCTATACATATTGGTAACCGGAACTTCAGCTGTTGGTATTAAGAAATAATCAGTATCTGCAACTTTAAATGCATCTTCTTCAAACTTAGGAAGTTGGCCTGTCCCTATCATACTGTTTCTATGAACCATAAAAGGAGGAAATACCTCAGTATAACCATGTTTAGTAGTATGCAAATCAAGCATGAAATTCATTAATGCTCTTTCAAGTCTTGCCCCTAAGCCTTTATAGAATGTAAATCTAGCTCCTGTAACTTTAGCAGCAGCTGAGGAATCAAGTATACCTAATTTTTCACCTAGTTCCCAATGGGCTTTAGGTTCAAAACCAAACTTTCTCGGTTCTCCCCATCTTCTTATTTCAACATTATCCTCATCACTATCTCCATCAGGAACTGTACTATTAGGAATATTAGGTATTGTCAAAAGAAGTTTATTTAATTCTTCATCAATATCTCTCACTTGAGCATCAAGAGTTTTTATCTTATCCGACAAACTTTTCATTTCTTCCATAAGTTGTGATACATCTTTTCCTTCTTTTTTGCAAACCGGTATCATTTTTGATGCAGTATTTTGTTTATTCTTAAGCTGCTCAACTTCAAATAAAATTTGTCTCCTTTTTTCATCAAGAGTTAAAATTTGATCAATATCAAAGTTTTCTTTTCTTTTTAATAATGCTTTTTTTAGAATATCAGGATTATTTCTTATTAACTTAATGTCTATCATAATTGCTTCTCCTTATAATATTATTTTATCTATTTAATAATATTTTCTTTCCATAAACAATAATTAGTAATAAAAACTGCTTATCATTATTACTAACTAAACAAATAGATAAATTAAATAAGTAATCTAAATTATTTTAATATCTTATCCAATTGTCTATAGAAATCATTCCATTATTACAGATATATTTAAAAATAATTATACTATAAAAAAGTATCATTTCAACTGTCTATATTCCTAATATATTATCTTTACCGTTTTGAATAAAAAAATAATTATGTACTACTCTATCTCAATTATGTAATTAAACCTAATCATTAAAATTTAATTTTAAAAATTTCTCAACATCTTTTTTATAAGAACTATTCGGATATTTATCAAGTAAAGTTTTCATTGCTTCTTTTGCTTCATTTAAATTACCTTTTCTAAAGTATGAATATCCAATAAAGTAATAGCAATCATCCGAATAATACTCATTATCTATTAAACTTAATGAATTATTGAGACTTTCTATAGCTTTATCATAATCTTTATTTTTATAGTATTCGTATCCATCATTATAAAATTCCAGTGCAGCTTTCTTAATAGACATATCTAAAAGTTTTTGATACAGTTGTTCTGCATCTTTTTCTAAATATTCTTTATTTACTTCTTTAGTTAGAATTAGTGAGCAACTTTTAATATCTCCACTATAATAACATATATTAGCTCTAATCAGTTTTTCGTAATTATCAAGTTTTAATGAATTTCCATTTTGTAAATCCCTTAATTCCTTTTTTAAATTAGACTCTGTTATTCTTAAGTCATCTATTTCTTTTTCTAAAGTTTCTATTTTTTCATTTAACTTTTTATTCTCTGCAAGAGCAGAGCTCAAACTCATCTGAAAATTACTCTTTTCCTGCTCTGTACTACCTAATTTATTTCTTACTTCATCAATATTTTTATTAACCTTTATCTGGCTATATGCTGTTATAAGCAATACAATAAATGCACTTGTAAACAATACAACAGCATAAATCCATACTGTTTTTTTATCATTATTATTCATATTTTTTAACACTCCTAAAGGATATGTCAAATATGTTCAACATATCTTCATTATAAATTTTTTCATTAAATAACTCATTCTTGTATTCTGACCTTTGAATATAATTTTACAAATAACATCTAAAAAACTAAAATCAAAATCTATATTATAACTATAAAAACATCATAAATTCTACTTTATAAACTCAGTCTAAAACATTAAAAATTGCCCTTTCAAAGAAATTTTTAAAATTTCATAATTAGTCATTAAGCAAACTTCTTCTATTTTTTTAAAAAGCTTTACTTTTCTTTGCAATATCAATTGCCTGAATTTCTTCAGCTGACAAAGGATACTTTGATTGTCCGTTTATTATTGATTTTGCATAAGTAGTTGTTGACTCTCTTGAATATATTCCATTTAATACTACTCCGTTATCATTACCATCAAGTAATGCTATGGCAAAGCTTAAATTGCTACCCACATCGTCAAAAGCGTTATATCGAACCATTCCAACTTTTTGAACGCATTGAAGCATATTTCTTTCAACATAATTAATTTTGCTTTCTATATCTTTATTCTTATTTAATATTTCGTTACACAAGTCAATATTTTCTTCTACCAACCTTTCAATATTTAAATCATCTGAATCCTTAAAGAACTTTTTGTATCTGTTATTTAATTTTTTCAGTTTTGATTTCGTAGAAAAAAGCAAAATCATTAAAACCAATGTTAATACAATATTTCCAAGTAATAAATAAGGGCTAAAACTTTCTATAACATTAAAAATTTCTTCCATAGCTTTTAACATACATTACTCCTTTTTTAAGTATTGTATTTTTAATATAATAAATTGTTTCACGTGAAACAATTTATTATATATTTAATTATTTAATTAAAAACAGTCAATTTTTTATTATTGTAATTTATTATGTAAATTTATTTTTATACTTTTTCCTATTTAGCTCTATAATCGTTTTTAAGAACTTTTATTTTTAAATAATATAATTACATTCCTTTATCAAAAAAAGTGGCTTATAAACAAAAATACGAGGTCATTTTTTTTCCATTTTTTTGAATAATTCTAATATTCTCTCTAATTCGTCATTAGAATAATATTCTATCATTATTTTCCCCTTTTTATTTTTGTTAAATAGCTTAACTTTTGTTCCTAAAATCTTTTCTAAGTCATATTCAATTTTTTGTATGTTCTCATCTTCATTTTTTACTTTCCGTTCTTTTTCTTCACCTTTTTGTATTCTTTTTACCAGATTTTCAGTTTCTCTAACACTAAGTGATTTTTCGATAATTTCCATGCATACTCTTTCCTGCAATTCTTTATCATCTAAAGCAAGTAGTGCTCTTGCATGGCCGCTGGTAATTTCTCCATTGATTAGATATTCTTTTACTTTATCACCCAAAGCTAAAAGTCTTATTATGTTAGCAATTGTTGATCTGTTTTTACCAATTGATTTTGACAACTCCTCTTGCGTCATATTATATTCATTTAATAATCTTTCATAAGCTTCTGCTTCTTCAATGGGATTCAAATCTTCTCTCTGTATATTTTCAATTAAAGCCATTTCCATAACTTGCCTATTTGTAAGTTCCTTAACAATTACAGGCACAGTTGTCAATCCCGCTAACCGTGCAGCTCTCCATCTCCTCTCTCCGGCAACTATCTTATAAGTATTCTCTTCTTTCCTAACAATGATAGGTTGCACAATGCCGTGTTCTTTTATAGATTCTGATAGCTGCATTAATTTTTCATCATCAAACTTTTTTCTTGGCTGTCCAACATTCGGCTCTATTTCATTTATTTTTAGTTCTATAACTCCACTTGATTGAGTTTCTTCATTTGCTGTAGAAATAAGCGCACCTAATCCTTTACCTAAACCTTTCTTACTCATAATTACTTTTCCTCCTCAGAATATTCTATAACCTCATCGGCCAAATCAAGATAACATTCAGCTCCTTTTGATTTTGGGTCATACAGTATTATAGGTAGTCCATAACTAGGTGCTTCACTTAACCTAACATTTCTTGGTATTACCGTACGGTATACCTTATTCTTAAAATATTTTTTTACTTCTTCCACCACTTGAATTGATAAATTCGTTCGAGCATCAAACATTGTCAATACAACACCTTCAACGTCTAACCCTTTATTTAAATGTTTCTGCACTAACCTTACTGTTTCCATAAGCTGACTTAATCCTTCTAAGGCATAATATTCACACTGAATCGGTACAAGTATTGTATTTGCTGCTGTCAAAGAATTTAATGTAAGTAGTCCTAAAGATGGTGGACAATCTATTAGTATAAAATCAAAATTTTCTTTTACTTCTTCGAGTGAGTTTTTCAATCTTGTTTCTCTAGAAATAGTTGATACAAGTTCCACCTCAGCACCTGCCAATTGAATATTTGAAGGGCATAATAAAAGATTTTCTATAGGGGTAGAAACAAAAGTCTCTCTAATATCAACATCGTTAATTAAAACATCATAGGATGATTTTTTGATTTTTTTCTTATCTACTCCTAATCCACTGGTTGAATTTCCTTGAGGATCAATATCAATAAGAAGAACTTTTTTACCCTTATAAGCTAGGCAGGAACTTAGGTTTACTGCAGTAGTTGTTTTTCCAACTCCACCCTTTTGATTAGCTACTGCAATTATTTTTGCCATTAAACTCACTCCTTAGTTATCATTAGTTTAAATATGTAAAAAATGTTTATATATTATATTTTAGTAATACCAGGTTAGTAATTCGTTAAATTCAAAATAATATTCATCGATAAACTAACTGGACTAAATTGTTTTATATAATATATAATCTTAAAAACTATTATATTATTATAGCACAATTAAATTTTATAACAAACTATATTTTATATAAAAATGTTTCACGTGAAACATTTTTATATACTTTTTATAAATATATATTTATTCTCCATTTTGTTTGATTATATTTTTCGTTTTTATCTTCCTTTCATATAAAAAAACTACCTAATGAATTATATATCTGAAATATATTTTTAAATTATATTAAAGCATTAAATTTGCCCAATAAAAAACCCCATTTTATAGGGGTTTCCTAATATTATATATTTAACTATATATCAAGATTTGTTACATCTTTAGCATTTGCTTGTATAAATTCTTTTCTTGGTTCAACTTTTTCACCCATAAGTATAGAAAATATCTCATCAGCTGCCATGGCATCTTTTAACTCCACTTTTAGCATAGTTCTAGTTTTTGGATTCATAGTTGTTTCCCAAAGCTGTTCGGGATTCATTTCTCCAAGTCCTTTATATCTCTGAATAGTACATTCGCCCTTATTCCAGCCCTTTTCATTCATAATTTGCTCTAACTGCTTTTCATTGTATGCATAAACCTCTTCTTTACCTTTAGAAATCTTAAATAGTGGAGGTTGAGCTATATATACATATCCTCCCTCAACCAAAGGTCTCATATATCTATACAAGAATGTTAACAGCAAAGTTCTTATATGTTGTCCGTCAACATCTGCATCTGCCATAATAATTACTTTGTGATATCTGAGTTTTTCAATATCAAAGTCATCACCAATATTAGCCCCGAGTGCAGTAATAACAGGTAAAAGTTTATCATTTGTATAAACTTTATCCATTCTTGATTTCTCAACATTAAGCATTTTACCCCATAAAGGTAAAATCGCTTGAAATCTCCTATCTCTTCCCTGCTTAGCAGACCCTCCAGCAGAATCTCCCTCTACTATATAAATTTCACATAGTGAAGGATCTTTTTCTGAACAATCAGCTAGCTTACCAGGTAAAGTTGTGGATTCTAGAGCAGTTTTCCTTCTTGTCATTTCTCTAGCTTTTCTTGCTGCTTCTCTAGCCCTTGCAGCTGTAATACATTTTTCTACTATTGTTTTCGCAATTGAAGGATTCTCTTCTAAAAAAGAAGACAATTTATCGGTAACAATATTTTCGACTAAACTTCTTATTTCGGAATTTCCAAGTTTAGTCTTAGTTTGTCCCTCAAATTGAGGCTCATGTAATTTTACACTTATTACAGCAGTTAGTCCCTCTCTTACATCTTCACCTAATAAATTTTTATCATTTTCTTTTAAATAGTTGTATTTTCTGCAATAATCGTTAAATACTTTAGTAATAGCAGTTTTAAAGCCAGTTAGATGTGTTCCTCCTTCAGTTGTAGCAATATTATTAGCAAAGCTATAAATACTTTCGTTATATGTATCATTATATTGCATTGCTATTTCAACATAATTTCCATCTTTCAAACCTTCGAAATATATTGGAGGTTGATGGATTACTTCTTTGCTTCTATTTAGATGTTCAACAAAAGAAATAATTCCGCCTTCATAATAAAGTTCCTTAACTAAAGGTTCATCTTTCCTTTTATCAATTAATCTTATTGTAAGACCTTTATTTAAAAAAGCAAGTTCTCTAAATCTATTTAAAAGTGTCTCATAATCAAATTCAATCTCTTCAAAAATTAGCGGGTCCGGTTTAAAAGTAGTTTTAGTACCAGTTCTATCAGTTTTCCCTATAACCTCTAATTTAGTTACAACATTCCCTCTTTCATATCTTTGTCTATAGATATTACCGTCCCTATATACTTCAACTTCCAAATATTCAGATAATGCATTAACTACTGATGCTCCAACACCATGTAATCCTCCTGAAACTGAGTAACCTTCCCCTCCAAACTTTCCGCCTGCGTGTAATATAGTATGAACAACTTCAACAGTGGGAATTCCCATCTTTGGATGTATGCCAACAGGAATACCTCTTCCATTATCAATATTTGTTATGGAATTATCAGGATTTATAGTTATTTCAATTTCATTACAATAACCGGCTAAAGCTTCGTCAATACTATTATCCATTATTTCATATACTAAATGGTGTAAACCTCTAGATGAAGTACTTCCAATATACATTCCCGGTCTTTTTCTTACAGCTTCAAGACCTTCAAGCACTTGTATATCACTTTCATCATATGAATTGTTTATATTTTCTATTTCGGACATTTTATCCTCCTGCTTTCAAACAAATAAATTTTATAAATAACTAGACTATTTTAGCTTGTCTGCTAATTATTAAATCTATAAAGTAAGATTGTAATATTTCCAAATTTATTTGTTGTTTAAGAATTAGTATAAATTTATTTAATTAAATGATATACATTATTGTAAATTTTAAAAAATATAACTTGTATATATAAATACTCTATTTTACATTTGATATACCGTCTACAAATCCTGATCTCTTTTGTAGAGTTACTGATGATATTGGAGAAAGATATATTTTGCTCTTTTTATCAGTTTCAGTAATTATAAAAGATTTTGGTATATCATCTGATATATTTTCAATAAAGCCTTCTTCCTCAGCTATGGACAAAAAATCACGGGTATCTTTTGATAAAGTAGTAGATTCTAAATCCATTATAGCAATAACATTTTTAATTGGCACTACAATATCTCCACCAATGTGTAAAAACATAAATTCCTCCTAAGCTTAACATTTATAAGTTTGCTGTTCAAACCCTTTCCACGAAATAATTCATATAAATTTATTAAAAAACATTATTAGATTTAAAACTTATTTTCCTTTATTTTATCCCAAATGAACATAAACTGCAAATTTTTATATAATAAAATTTAATATAGTTTAATATAATTTAATAATTAAGGTATATTGGATATAATAAAAAATTATTTCATTTTTAATTTTAATAGATCAAAATTAATCTTATATTTTCTATCTATTCAACTATAGTGTTCCCGTTTTTTACATTGAAAAAAAGTATATTTTTAAATTCTTTTTTACTAAAAATATCTTTTTCAGTGCAAGTTATAAAGGTTTGGATATTATTAATGCAATCAAACAAAATTTCTCTTCTCTTATAATCCAATTCCGACATTACATCATCTAATAAAAGTACAGGGTATTCACCTGTTTCTTCTTTAATTATCTGTAGTTCAGATAATTTTATAGATAAAATAACAGTTCTCTTTTGTCCTTGAGAACCGAAAGATTTTACATCCAAATCATTTATATATATTTCATAATCATCTCTATGAGGACCCTTTAAAGTTGTCCCTCTCATTATTTCGATATTTTTTATTCTATCTAATTCATTAAAGACAGTTTCTTTTATTTTTTCTACTTCATCGTCAAAATTATCAATTTTTATAGAAGAAGAATAATTTATTTTCATATCTTCATTGCTGGATGATAATAGGCTATGATATCTATTGGCATATTGTTTCAACCTGTTTATAAAAATATATCTTGTTTTTATAATTCTTGCAGCGGTTTCAGCAATTTTGATATTCCATATGTCTAGTGTATTTAAAAGGCTTTTATTGTTTTGAATTTCTTTTAACAGAGTATTTCTTTGCAGTAAAATTCTGTTATATTGCTGTAAATCATAAAAATAAGCCGGTTTTATTTGACTTAAGGTTATATCAATAAATCTCCTTCTCTGTGCTGGACCCTCATTTATAACTGATAAATCTTCCGGTGAAAATATTACAGCAAGTAAATTACCCATCAGATTCCCTATTTTTTTTAATGGTATTTCGTTTATCTTAATAAATTTCTTTTTGTCTTTCTCATGTATTATTTCTATAGATAAATTTTCTTGATTTTTAATAGAATCCAACTTTATATAGTAATTATTGCTGTTTATATTTAAAAGTTCACTATCTTTTGATGTTCGATGGGACCTCCCTGAGGCGCACAAAAAAATTGCCTCAATGATATTTGTCTTTCCCTGGGCATTTTCTCCGTAGATTATATTATAATTTTTTGCAAAATCTAGTTTTATATCTTTGTAATTTCTAAAACCTTTAAGGTTTAAGCTTTCAATATACAAAATGATACCTCCGGATATCATTCGATTATAAATTTAATGTCATCTACTTCAATGATATCATTTTTTCTAAGTTTTTTTCCTCTTCTAGTTTCAACTTCACCGTTAACTTTTACCAAGCCATCGCTTATTAATATCTTTGCCTCAGTTCCAGTTGGTACTATATCTGCCCATTTTAAAAATTGGTCGAGTTTTATATATTCTGTGTTTATTTTTATAGTTTTCATACTTTTACCATATCCTCATCTTTTATTCGTTTTTTATTCTAACCGGTAATATCATGTAAGCATAGCCGTAATTCTCAATTGGTCTGATTGTACATGGTCCTATGCTTGATGTAAAGTATATATCAACTTCTTCATCATCAATAACTTTTAATGCTTCTATAAAATACCTTGGATTAAATCCTATATCTAATTTATTTCCTGTAGTATCAACTTTAATTTCTTCTCTGACTGCTCCTATTTCAGTGTTGGAGGATATTATTATTTTTTCATTGGATATATTAAACTTAACTGGGTATTTTTTCTCTTCAGCTGTTATAAGTGACGCTCTTTCCAAGCTTGATAATATGTCTTTTGTTTTGACTCTAACTTTTGTCTCATATTCTTCAGGAATAATGCTGTTGTAATTTAGGTATTCACCTTCTAGTAACCTTGATATAACTTTGCATTTTCCCATATCGAATAAGATTTGGTTTTGCGTACTGTATATGGATATTGAGTCTTCCACAGGTTGAAGTATTTTTACAATTTCGTTTAATGTTTTCCCAGGAATTACTACACTAAAGTTTTGGTTTTCATTTTCTATTTTGCTTCTTCTGAGAGCAAGCCTAAATCCGTCTATAGACACAATGGTTACGTCCTTATCTTTGCACTCTAATAGTGAACCTGTTAGAATCGGCCTGTTTTCATCAATGCTGACAGCAAAAAGTGTTTGTCTTATCATATCTCTTATAGTTTTTTGTTTTATTATAAAAGCATTTTCCTTTTTTATTGAAGGAAGAGCTGGGTATGTATCTGAGGAAATACCTTTTAACTCAAAGTGTGAGTTTTCACATTCAATTATGACTGAGTTGTTAGGAAGAACTTCTATTAGAACTTCGCTGTCTGGAAGTCTTCTAACTATATCTCCAAACATCTTTGAGTTAAGAACAATGGATCCAGTATTTCTGATGTCAGCATCTACATAGCATTCGATACCTAGTTCTAAGTCATAGCCTGTTAATTTGAACATGTCAGTAGCTTCAAGTAGTATGCCTTCAAGTATGGCAAGCGTCGATTTGCTTGATACAGCTTTTTGTACTATGTTTATTCCTTCGATTAAATGTTCCTTAGAACAGATTACTTTCATCTTCTTTGTCCTCCCGGATTACTTTAATATATATGATAATTTTTCAGTAATAATAGTAATAAGTTGTGTTAATTATGTGAATAACTTTCCTCAAACTTTGATCTATTGGATTTTGAGGTTGTTATTAACATGTAGATAACTTGTACTAAATAATCAACAGTTTTTTTAAAGTTTAAAATTTCGAATTTTATACACAGGATAATCACATGAAGTTTTCCCCATATCAACATTTTCTGTTGATAAAACTATAAAAAATAAAAAAACTTTGTTGATAAAAAAATTTTTTTTAAAATTTATCTACAACATGATGAATTAGTGCTAAATATTTATAATCCACAGAAGCAGAAAATTGCTAATTACTTGTTAAGTTCTTTTTTAACTCACTAATAGCTCTTTTCGTTTCGGGGTTAGTTTGTAATTCCTCTAAAATTTTTTCACAAGCATGAATTACTGTAGTATGATCTCTTCCACCAAAAGCTTGTCCGATTTTAGGTAAGGACATATCTGTCAATTCTCTGCAAAGATACATAGCAATTTGCCTTGGATATGCTATATCCTTTGATCTTTTCTTAGATTTAAAATCTTCCGGACGAATATCAAAGTATCTTGCGACAGCATCTTGGATTGTGTTACAATTTATTGCTCTAACTTTATTTGTTGTAAGTATATCTTTAAGAGCTTCATTTGCAAGTTCTATGGTTATTTCATTTTCAGTAAGTGACGAATAGGCAATAACTCTATTTAAAGCACCTTCTAATTCTCTAATGTTTGATGCAATTTTCTCAGCTATAAATACAATAATTTCATTAGGTACATCTAAATTTTCCAATTGTGCTTTTTTTCTAAGTATAGCTATCCTAGTTTCCATATCCGGTGCCTGCATGTCGGCTATTAATCCCCATTCAAACCTTGATCTTAGACGCTCTTCAAGGGTAACGATTTCTTTTGGCGATTTATCGCTAGATAGAATAATCTGCTTATTTGCTTCATACAGGGCATTGAAAGTATGGAAAAATTCTTCCTGTGTTCTTTCTTTACCGGCTATAAACTGAATATCATCAATTAATAGGATATCTATATTTCTGTATTTAGCTCTGAACTCTTCGTTTTTATCATCTTTAATGGCATTAATAAGCTCATTTGTAAATTTTTCAGACGATACATACAATACTTTGAGTGAGGAATTTTGTTGCAACACAAAGTGTCCTATGGCATGCATAAGATGAGTCTTGCCAAGTCCAACCCCTCCATATATAAATAAAGGATTATATGCCTTTGCTGGTGCCTCTGCAACAGCTAAAGCGGCAGCATGGGCAAAACGATTGCTATTACCGATCACAAATGTGTCAAAGGTATACTTTGGGTTTAACATCGAAGCTGAAGTATCTTCGTTTAAAGAAGTATCTGTAGTATTTTTATACTTTTCTATATTTTCTTGTGAAGGAACAACAAAATTTATTGAGTATTCCTTGTATGTCACGTGTTTAATAGCATTTTTTATAAGAGATTGGTACCTTGACTCTAAAATGCCTTTGTTAAATTCGGCAGGAACGGCCAGGTTAATAGTATTATTTTGTATAGAAATAGGTTCAATAGTTTTAATCCAAGTATTAAAACTTATTTCAGTCAACTCGTTTTGTAGAAGGCCTAAAGTTTTCTGCCATATTTCTGTTAATTGGATACTCATAAAATTCCTCCAAATATATGTAAATAGTTAGAAAATAGTATTGGTTTTATACAATTTGCTATTTTTAACACAAAATAGCATTTTTCATAATATAATGTACATTTGTAAAACAAGTCAAATAAAACTGATCCAATCAATTTTCAATCAGTTGTTTATATATTCCATATATTTTATTTAAAAAAAACCATAGGCGATAAAACTCTATGATAATCATTGACAAAATTGATAATAATTAAGCATAAATAATAAATTATTGTATAAAATTAAAAAAAATTATTATCCTAAGTGTGACAAATTATCAACAAGTGATATAAAATTATATGTTTTTATTACCCACATTATTGCACACAGGTTATAAACATAATTTTTTTAGTAATTCATAGGTTATCAACAGATGGTTGTTGATAAGTCATAGGTTATCAACAGGTATTATTTATATTATCAGACTTTTGATTAATAATCAACAGGAAAAAATAAAAGATATCCACAAAAATATCTATGAAATTTTAGGATTATCCACAAAAATAGTTCCTTGACATCAAATAAGTGTTTAATATATAATTGCTATGTTGCTTATTTGAAAATATTAAAATAACTTTTGTTATTAAGTGTACTTATAGTACTAGTATGTATTGAATTGGCTAATATTGTATACACTATTCAATACAATTAAAAAATATTGTTTTTTCGAAAATTATAATATATAAATAAAGTTTTTTTCGGGAAAAATAGTTAGTACATGATTAAGCAAAACATAAGTAACCAAGTACATTAATGGAAAAAGGAATGGGGGTGTTTGGTTTGTTAAGAACATATCAGCCTAAAAATAGACAAAGAAAAAAGGAACATGGTTTTAGAAAAAGAATGAAAACCGCTAATGGAAGAAAAGTATTAAGAAGGCGTAGATTGAAAGGTAGAAAAGTTCTTTCAGCGTAAGACCGCATAATTGTGGTCTTTTTGTTTAAAAGGATATTATTTTAAAAATAATATTATTTTAATATATCAGATATGAATAAAATATATGTGATATAAATCAAAAAAAATAACCGGAGGCATAGCTCCTAATAATGATATTTACTTTTCCTATAAAAAAGAATAAAGATTTTCTTAAACTTTACAAAAAAGGAAAATTTTTTGTTGCAAAGTACCTTGTACTTTATGTTTTGAATAATAATAGTAATGTGAATAGATTAGGTGTAACTGCAAGCAAGAAGTTTGGGAATAGTGTAAAAAGAAATAGAATAAGAAGACTAATAAAAGAAAGTTATAGATATTATGAAGGCCAATTAAAACAAGGCTTTGATTTAGTTTTTGTAGCGAGAAGCTGCGACGAGCTTCCTGACTTCTCAGAAGTAAAAAAGGAAATGAAGTATCTACTGAGAAAGCTTGAAATGTTTAAGGAGGATATTTAATTTGGTAAATAAGTTGGTTATACACTCCATAAAAATTTATCAAAAATTTATATCCCCTTTAAAAGGTGTTTCAAGCTGTAGATTTTATCCTACATGTTCACAATATGCAATTGATGCAATAGAAAAGTATGGTATAATTAAAGGAAGTTTTATGTCAATTAAAAGAATCTTGAAATGCCATCCGTTTCATCCGGGAGGATATGATCCGGTTAAATAAACAAAAGGGGTATTGCGGCAATGTTTAGTTTTATACCGAAGGCTTTAGGCATAATTTTAAATTTTATATATGAGAATTTATCTTTTAAAAATTATGGATTAGCTATTATTCTCTTTACAATTTTTGTTAAGCTTATATTGCTTCCTCTTACAATAAAGCAATCTAAATCTACTGCTAAAATGCAGGAGTTACAACCAATTATACAAGACCTGCAGAGAAAATACAAAAATGAGCCCAATAAACTTAATGAAGAATTGGTAAAACTTTATGCAGAACATAAATATAATCCTGCTAGTGGTTGTTTGCCTCTTCTTATACAGCTTCCGATAATTTTTTCTTTGATATATGTAATAGGTCAGCCTTTAACATATATGTTTAATTATAGTTTAGAAGAAATAAATTCATTGTTAAGTACAGTGCCGAAAGAAATGGCTATTTCCGGCTTTTATGCGCAGTTAGGCGCTGTTAATTATCACAATATTTTAAATATGAAATTTTTAGGCTTGGATTTGGGATTGGTTCCTACATGGAGACCAAATATTTTGTTTGGGCCGGAGATGGCAAAGTATCTTCCTTTATTGATATTACCTATACTTTCGGTTTCATCTACAGTTTTATCTAATAAATTAATTATGATGTCTAATATGAAAAAAGAAGGTAACGGCACTAAGAAAGACAATTCGCAGGATCCTAATGTAGCAATGCAGAGAAATATGTCTATTATAGCACCTTTAATGACTTTATGGGTATCTTTCCAATTCCCGGCAGGTTTGGGTCTATACTGGTTTACCAGTAATGTATTTCAGATACTTCAGCAGCTGTATATAAATAAATATATTGTGAATAAGAAGGAGGTTAAGGAAAGTTAAATGGCAAATTTCGTTGAAAAAACAGGCAAAACTGTACAAGAAGCAATTGATTTGGCCCTTGAAGAATTACAGTGCGATATAAACAGTGTTGATATAGAAGTTTTAGAAGAAGGATCGAAGGGAATTTTCGGACTGATTGGCAATAAAGTGGCTAGAGTTAGAGTTACCGTTAAAGAGTCCGGCGCAGATAAAGCTAAAGAATTCTTGGCCAGTGTATTGGAAAAAATGAAGGTTGATGCCGAAATAACAGTTGAAGAAATTGAAGAAACCATACTCCTTAAAGTAAAAGGAGATGATATAGGGATCGCTATTGGAAGAAGAGGAGAAACTTTAGATGCTCTCCAATATTTGACAAGTCTTGTTGTTAATAAAAATAGGGAAAATTATAAGAGAGTAATAATAGATATTGAAAACTACAGGCAAAAGAGAGAGGAAACATTGGTAAAACTTGCAAATAAATTAGCAGATAGAGTGGTAAAATATAAGAAAAATATTGTTTTAGAACCGATGAATCCATATGAAAGAAGAGTAATACATTCATCGCTTCAGGATCACAAATATGTAGAGACTTATAGTATTGGAGAAGAACCGAATAGAAAAGTAATAATTACACTTAAATAGAACTTTTTTATTTGAAAATGTAAAAAAATAACTGGTCATATTGCCTGTCAGAAAGAGTGATATAAAACACTTTGTGTAATAATAAAATAGCTGGATTTTTACACTGAGGCACTATGCAACCAATGTTATTTTTTATTTAAAGATATAAATATTGAAGATAATACCTCAGAGAGGATTTATTGTTGGCTGTTTATGTGGTTCAGGATAATTATTTCTTGGGCCATTTTTTAACATTCTAAAACTTATCAAGCTTGTTATAGAATTTACTTCCGCAAATTTGGAGGATTATTATGTTATATAGTCAAGATACAATTGCAGCTATTTCTACACCGCATGGAAACGGTGGAATAGGTATAATCAGAATTAGTGGAGAAAAAGCTTTTGAAATTGCCGCAGAGATATTTATTGGTAGAAAAAATTTTGATGAAATAAAGACCCATACAATAAACTATGGAAAAATAGTTGATCCTAAGTCCGGTGAAATACTGGACGAAGTATTACTTTCAAAAATGAAGAAACCAAATACTTTTACCAGAGAAGATGTAGTTGAGATAAACTGTCATGGTGGAACAGTAGTTTTAAAGAACATACTTGAACTTATATTAAAAAAAGGGGCCAGACTTGCAGAGCCTGGAGAGTTTACGAAACGTGCTTTTTTAAATGGTAGGTTGGATTTGTCTCAGGCTGAAGCTGTAATTGATCTTATAAATGCAAAAACCAGTGAAAGTTCAAAGGCAGCTATGAATCAGCTTGAAGGTAAATTATCGGTAAAACTTAAAGAAGCAAGAAGTAAGCTTATAGAAGTTTTGGCACATATTGAAGTTACTGTTGATTATCCGGAGCATGATATTGAAGAGATCACCGGAGAAAAAGTATATTCGGAGATAAAGGAAATAAGAGAAAAACTGAATAATATTATTAAAGGTTTTGAAAAGGGAAGGATTATAAGAGAAGGAATAAATGCCGTAATTGTAGGAAGGCCCAATGTAGGAAAGTCTTCTTTATTGAATGAGTTAACCGGTAAAAATAGGGCTATAGTAACCGATATACCCGGCACAACCAGGGATATTATTGAAGATTATATAAATTTAAATGGAGTTCCTGTAAAAATTATTGATACAGCAGGCATTAGAGAAACTGAGGATTTGGTTGAAAAGATAGGTGTAGAAAAGACTCACAAGGAATTAGAGACAGCTGATTTGATAATAATGATGATAGATGCTTTTAAGGGAATAGAAAAAGAAGATATGGAGATTCTTGATAGAGCTAAAGATAAAAAAGTTATTGTAATACTAAATAAAATAGATATAGCAGATGAAGATAAATTGGTGGAGATTGAAAGTAAGATAAAGAATAAAAAAGTAATAAGGATGTCTTTAAAACAGGGAATTGGAACAGATGAACTGGCAGACGCAGTAGTTGAGCTTTTTGTTAAAGGTGAAGTGAGTCTTAATAATGAAGTCTTAATAACCAATGTCAGACACAAAAATTTAATTGATAAAGCAATAGAGAGTATTGATTATGCAATTAATGCCTATAAAAGCGGTATGCCTTTAGATATGATAACAATAGACATTGTGAATTCTGCGCAATTTTTAGGAGAAATTACGGGAGAATCTGTAAGTGAAGATGTCATGAATGAAATATTCAGTAGATTTTGCTTAGGAAAGTGAGAGGAAGGTTATGGAGTTTATAGCGGGAGAATATGATGTGATAGTTGTAGGTGCAGGTCATGCAGGATGTGAAGCTGCCCTGGCTTCAGCTAGACTAGGTGTAAAGACGGCAGTTTTTGCTATAAATTTGGACAGCATAGCAAATATGCCGTGTAATCCGAATATAGGAGGCACAGCAAAAGGCCATCTTGTAAGAGAAATTGATGCTCTTGGCGGAGAGATGGGGAAAAATGCAGATAAAACTTTTATTCAGTCAAAAATATTGAATAAAGCTAAAGGACCTGCTGTGTACTCACTTAGAGCACAAATAGACAGAAGAAGTTATCAAATTGAAATGAAAAATACTCTTGAACTACAGGAAAATCTTGATGTCAAGCAGGCTGAGATTATTGAAATATTGAGAGAAGAAGCTGACGGTAAGTATAAAGTTATCGGAGTTCGTACTCATACCGGTGCTATATACAAATGTAAGGCTGTTGTTCTTACTACAGGGACATTTTTAAGGGCAAAAATTATTATTGGCGATATAAGTTATAGCGGAGGTCCGGACGGGCTCTTCCCTGCAAACAAACTTTCCGATTGCCTTAAAGAGATGGGAATTGAGCTTATAAGGTTTAAAACCGGCACTCCAGCTAGGATAAATCGTAGAAGTATTGATTTTTCAAAAATGGAAGAGCAGCCTGGTGATGAAACAATTGTTCCTTTTTCTTTTGAGAATGAGGAACTTAAGAAAGAACAGGTATCATGCTATCTTACATATACAAACAGTAAAACCCATGAAATAATAAGAAACAATATTCATAGGTCACCACTTTTTAGTGGAGTTATAGAAGGTGTAGGTCCGCGTTATTGCCCTTCAATAGAAGATAAAGTAGTGAAATTTGCTGATAAAGAATCACACCAGGTTTTTGTTGAACCTATGGGGCTTAATACACAGGAAATGTATTTACAGGGGATGTCAACAAGTCTTCCGGAGGACGTTCAGATAGAAATGATAAAAACATTACCAGGCCTTGAGAATGCTTCGGTAATGAGAAGTGCCTATGCAATTGAATATGATGGTATAAATTCAACACAACTAAATCTTTCTTTAGAGTTTAAACATATAGATGGCTTATTTTCTGCCGGGCAAATCAATGGAAGTTCCGGATATGAAGAAGCAGCAGCTCAGGGAATTATAGCCGGTATAAATGCAGCTCTCAAAATAAAAGGAAAAGAGCCACTTATATTGGATAGATCCGAAGCATATATAGGGGTATTGATAGATGATTTAGTAACTAAAGGGACAAGAGAGCCGTATAGGATGATGACTTCAAGATCCGAGTATAGGCTTTTACTGAGGCAGGACAACGCCGACCTTCGGTTGACCCCAATAGGTTATCGAGTAGGTCTTATAAGTGAGGAAAGATATAGAAAATTTGAAAAAAAGAAAAGGGAAATTGAGGAGGAAATAAAAAGGCTTAATAATACATATGTTCCTCCAAGTGAAAAGGTGAATGCATTTTTGCAGAGCAAAAACAGTACTCCTATAAAAGGTGGAATGAAGCTAAGTGATTTGCTGAAAAGACCTGAGCTAGATTACAAATCCCTTGGAGCAATAGACGAAAATAGACCTAATCTTAGTGCTCAAGTTATAGAACAGGTGGAAATTACAATAAAATATGAAGGATACATTAAAAGGCAAATGCAGCAGGTTGATCAATTTAAAAAACTTGAAAGCAAAAAGTTAAGTAAGGATATAGATTACTCTTCAATTCAAGGACTTAGACTGGAAGCAAGGCAAAAGCTGGACAAGATTAAACCCGAGTCAGTCGGACAGGCATCAAGAATATCAGGGGTATCTCCAGCGGATATATCGGTTTTACTGATTTATTTAGAACAGCGGAGAAGGAAAAAGGAGAATCAATAGATATTGGAGTAGGCTTGAAATGAGTGATTTATTACTAAAACAATTTATCAACATTTAATATGAAATTTTACTACAATTTGTAGATTAATTGAAGGTGGGAGAACTAATCTGTGGATAGTGAATTGAAAAAGCTTCTTTTAGATGGTGCAAATTTATTTAATATATCTTTAAGTGAAGAACAGGTGGATAAATTTTTCCGATATAAAAATATTCTTAAAGAATGGAATGAAAAGATAAACCTAACAGCAATAGAAGAGGATAGGGAAATTATTATAAAGCATTTTATAGATTCATTAAGTATTCTTCCTTTTATAAAAGATGAAGGTACGAAACTTATAGATGTTGGTACCGGCGCAGGATTCCCTGGAATTCCGGTGAAGATTGCCCGGGAAACCATAGAAGTCACTTTGTTGGATTCTTTAGATAAGCGGGTTAAATTTTTAAATGAAGTTATAAAAGAAAATGAGTTAAACGGAATAAAAGCATTACATGGAAGAGCGGAGGAAAAAGGAGTTCTTCCTGAATTTAGAGAAAAGTTTGATATTTCTACTGCAAGAGCTGTTGCAAGTTTACCCGTGCTAATTGAATATTGTCTGCCCTTTGTTAAAGTCGGAGGCTACTTTATTGCAATGAAGGGAAGCAATACGGCCGATGAGATTGAAAGTTCCAAAAAGGCTTTAGATATAATAGGAGGAAAAATTGAGGAAGTTAAAGAATTTAATTTACCTTTTACCGATAGTAAAAGAAATATAATTATTATAAAAAAGTTTCGACAAACTCCAACAAAATATCCGAGAAAAGCAGGGAAACCATCAAAAGAGCCGCTGATTTAACCCGTAAAATACAGTAATATAGCGTATTTAGACGAACGATTCTTTAAATAAAAAAAAGGAATTTTAAAAAGGTGTGCGAATATTATCCTTATAATTTTAATATCAAATAATGGTAACTTAACTTTGATTTAACAAATTATAAAATTTATTGTTAGGCAATAAATTTGTTTTAACAAAGGATAAATATTAAAATTACGAAGGATGGTGTTCGCTATGTTAGAAAGTAGAATGCAGGTAGCCAGAATTGAAAAGAAGGATGATTTGAAAAACATCACTTATGTTAAAATTGAAAACATAAGACCTAATCCCTATCAGCCAAGAAAGCAGTTTAATAAGATTTCATTGGAAGAGTTGTGTGAATCAATCAAACAATATGGTGTTATCCAACCTATTAACGTCAGAAAAATATCCGCAAATATGTATGAACTTGTTGCTGGTGAAAGAAGACTTAGAGCAGCTACTATGGCTGGGCTAAAGGAAATTCCTGCAATTGTTGTGGATATAAACGATAATGATTCAGCAGTAATGGCTTTAATTGAAAATCTTCAAAGGGAAGATTTAAGTTATATGGAAGAAGCCGAAGGCTATAATAATTTGATAAACGAGCATGGTTTTACACAAGAAGAGCTGGCAGCTAAAATAGGAAAAAGCCAATCAACGATAGCAAATAAGATACGCCTATTAAAGCTTCCGCCTTTGGTTAAGAAGATTCTTGCAGACAACAACCTTACTGAAAGGCATGCAAGGGCCTTACTAAAGCTACATGATGAACAACTTCAGTTAAAAGTTTTAAAAACTGTTTGTGAAAAAGGCCTTAATGTTAAGAAAACTGAAGAGCTGGTGGAAAGAGCAATAGACAGATATACAAGACAAGAAAATGAAAAGAAGAATAAGGCTAAATATACAAAGGCAATAAAAGATATTAGAATATTTGTAAATACAATAAAGCAGTCGATAGAATTAATGAAAAAATCAGGTGTAGATGCAAAAGCAGCCCAGTTTGATAGAGGAAGTTATGTTGAATTTATAGTAAGAATACCGAAATAAGAGGTATCAATGCTAAAAACAAAGTTGACTGTGCAGTAAAGAAACTAATCTACATAAAAAAATTTAAATATTATTCTATAGATTCTTTAGGTATTTATATTGAAAGAATTGGGAATGATTTAATATCATTCCTTTTATTTATTTTCTATTTTTATATAACAAGATTTCATAATTAATTGGAATATTAATAAATCATGAAAAAAGTGGACAGCTTTTTAAAACTTTATTAAAATATATATTGATTAGTAAGGATGAGGAGAATAACACAAACCTATAGAACGTTATAGAAAAGAGGTAAATCGATGGCAGATATAATTGATGTCAAAGACCAAAACATAATACCTGTTGACATTGAAGCCGAAATGAAGAATTCATTTATAAACTATGCTATGAGTGTAATAGTGGACCGTGCCTTACCTGATGTTAGAGACGGGTTAAAGCCGGTACATAGAAGAATATTATATGCTATGTTCGGCCTTGGTTTTACACCGGACAAAGCATATAGAAAGTGTGCTACCACTGTCGGAGAAGTTTTGGGTAAATATCATCCTCACGGAGATGCGGCTGTTTATGATAGTATGGTTCGTATGGCCCAAAATTTTTCTTTAAGGTATCCATTGGTTGACGGGCATGGGAATTTTGGCTCTATAGATGGAGACCCTCCTGCAGCTATGAGGTATACCGAAGCTAAGCTTGCAAAAATTTCCATGGAAATGGTTAGAGATATAAATAAAGATACGGTGGATTTCAAACCTAACTTTGACGAACACGAAATGGAACCGGTTGTTCTTCCTTCCAGATTTCCGAATTTGTTGGTAAACGGTTCTTCAGGAATAGCTGTAGGTATGGCAACAAATATTCCGCCACATAATTTAAGTGAAGTTATAGACGGAATAGTAACGGTTATTGATAATCCACAAACAACAATAGATGATTTGATTAAAATTATTAAAGGTCCTGATTTTCCAACGGGAGCGACCATAGTAGGAAAATCAGGTATTAAAGATGCCTATAGAACAGGTAGAGGCAAGATAATAATGAGGGCGGTAACAAATATCGAACAAATGACATCCAATAAGCAGAGAATAGTAGTTACTGAACTGCCCTATCAGGTAAATAAAGCGAGATTAATTGAGAAAATAGCAGACCTTGTAAAAGAAAAGAGAATAGAAAGTATATCTGATTTAAGAGATGAATCGGATAGAGAGGGAATGCGCATTGTTATTGAATTAAAGAAAGACGCTAATGCCAATGTCGTATTGAATCAACTTTTAAAATTTACTCAGATGCAAGAAACTTTTAGCGTAAATATGCTTGCTTTAATTCAAACACCGGATAAAAAGTTTGAACCACGGGTAATAAATTTAAGACAAGCCATAGATTATTATATCGATCACCAAAAGGATATAATTGTAAGAAGAACTAAATTTGATCTTGATAAAGCTGAAGCAAGAGCTCATATTTTAGAGGGTTTAAAAATAGCCATTGACAACCTTGAAGAAGTTATCAGAATTATAAGGGCTTCAAAAAATGAGGCAAATGCAAAAGAAGCTTTAATGGAAAGATTCAATTTTAGTGAAAAACAAGCTCAAGCAATTGTTGATATGAGACTTGGAAGGCTTACCGCATTAGAAAGAGAAAAAATTGATGCGGAATATGAGGAATTGCTTGCAAAAATAAAGTATTATAAAGATGTCTTAGCTAATGAGTATATGGTACTGAATATTATAAAAGAAGAATTAACTGAAATAAAGCAAAAATATGGGGATGAAAGAAGGACTAAGATAATTTCCGATGAAGGTGATTTTGACGTTGAAGATCTAATTGAAGAAGAGAGTAGTGTAATTACTCTTACACATTTCGGATATGTCAAGAGAATTCCTACCGATACCTACAAGAGCCAAAGAAGGGGCGGTAAAGGAATTATCGGCCTTAGCACTAGAGAAGAGGATTTCGTTGAAAACTTGTTTACAACCTCTACCCATGATTATATTTTGTTCTTTACAAACAAAGGAAAGGTATATAGGCTAAAAGCCTATGAGATACCGGAAGCAGGAAGACATGCAAAAGGGACTGCAATAGTAAATCTCCTGCAATTAGAACCGGATGAAAAAATAACTACGGTAATTCCTTTGGAAGAATATAAAGAAGGTCTTTACTTAGTACTTGCAACTAAGAAAGGTATTGTAAAGAAAACTGACCTTATGGAGTATGATAATATTAGAAAGGGCGGACTTACTGCTGTTACATTGAAGGAGAATGACGAACTTATTGATGTCAAACTTACCGATGGTACTAAGGATATTATACTTGTCACTAGAAATGGTATGTCCATAAGATTTAATGAGCAGGATGTCAGACCTTTAGGAAGAGTTTCTATGGGTGTTCGAGGTATTAAACTCGATGATGATGATGAAGTTGTCGGCATGGGAGTCTATATTGAAGATACTAGCCTACTTGTGGTAACTGAAAGAGGTTTTGGTAAGAGAACAGAACTTGAGGAATACAAGGTTCAGACAAGAGGTGGAAAAGGTATATTAACTTACAGGGTGACTGAAAAGACCGGTAAGATAGCAGGCATGAAACTTGTAAATGAAAAAGATGATGTAATGCTGATAAGTTCAGACGGATCTATTATCAGGATAAATGTTAATGATATAAGTATTTTAGGAAGAGCAACTCAAGGAGTAACCTTAATGAGATTGGATGAATCGGTGTATTTAGTTGGAGTTGCAAGGATAGTAAATGAGGATGCTTCAGAACATGGCGAGGACCAAGAGGTTAATGAGGAAGAGGGAGTAAGAGAATCAGAAGATGAAAAAGACAATGCTTAAATTTTAATGTGTTTTGATAATATTTTGAGATTATATTTAAATATACGTCAAAAAACCTTCTTTGTTAACTGTATATAATTTTATAGGGCAAAATAAATTTAAAGAGATAATAGGAATTCCATTCTATTAAAATTTATTAGTAGAATGGAATTCTTTTATTATTTCAGGGTACAAAGAATTAAATTTTTCTTTTTCTTGGTTCAACTCATTATTAGCATTTATAAAATTAATAGATTTCTGTTTTAATAACTTAAATAACTATACAATAGCTGTATAATAATCTATCTAATTAGATATTTGATTTTTGGCGGAAGAAAATAAGCCACACAACAGGATTATTGGAGTGATGAAAAGAAAAAATATAAGCCGTTGTATGCATTATAAGATAAAAAGTTAATAATATTAATAAATCGACGTAATGAGTATTATAATAGAAGATTTTCAAGAATTAAAGTGATATATTTAAATTATAAGTAATAGCAGAGGTTTATCGAGGTTGATAATAATGTGGTAAGGTGCTATATTATTATAGCTGTCGCGAGACAGCAACTAAAAAGGTAAGATATAAGAAGTATAAAATTGTTTGTGTAAAAAGAATAAAAAAAGTGTTGACAAAATAAAAACAACGTGATAATATATAAAAGTCGCTCGCAACGAGTGACTGAAGCTAAGAAATATGGACTTTGAAAAGTGAACAGTGTAAGACGATAAGGAACTCGTTAATTTAAATGAGTAACTTGCGAACAAATACGCGAGTAAGTAATTTAGAGCCAAAGGGCTTTCTAATTAAGATGTATACGTAGCTGCTAAAGTGGCGAAGTAAATAAATTTTTCTTAGAGAGTTTGATCCTGGCTCAGGACGAACGCTGGCGGCGTGCCTAACACATGCAAGTCGAGCGGAGATGCATTGAAGATTTATCGGATATGTATCTTAGCGGCGGACGGGTGAGTAACGCGTGGGTAATCTGCCTCATACAGGGGGATAACACTGGGAAACTAGTGCTAATACCGCATAATATAACGAAGTGGCATCACTTTGTTATCAAAGGAGCAATCCGGTGTGAGATGAGCCCGCGTCCGATTAGCTAGTTGGTGAG
>Ga0134092_1000043_pt1 | contig 114962 bp, 114 predicted proteins | sample 3_6taG_FD_94454 | JGI IMG/M metagenome (GOLD analysis project Ga0134092, IMG submission 94454) | Switchgrass degrading microbial communities from high solid loading bioreactors in New Hampshire, USA - 3_6_20_6_A3 metaG | ecosystem: Engineered > Bioreactor > Semi-continuous > Anaerobic >... | reverse complement strand
TATTAAATTTTCTAGTGTCCTGTAATTGAGTTATTCCATTTCTGCGAAATGCGGAGCGCCATCTTTTACCTGATAGTTCAACACGTTTCATACCTAAAATATCTATGTTAAATCCACATTCCTTAAATATTTCTATTTCTTTTTCTGTAAATAATTTTTTGCTCATTACATTCTTCTCCTAATGATATTTATTTTATTATACATAAAAATACCCTATGGAATAGACTTTTTTTAAATTGTCTATTCCATAGGGTACATTTTAGATTAATTTTGCGTAGCAGCTTTTTTATATAGGATTTTATTTAATTTTAATCACGATATAATATTATTAGAATATTATAATTGTAATATAATTTAATTATAATATTAAGGTAAATAATGCTAAATAGCATTGTTTATAATAAAAATTATTTAGTAGTATGGTAGGATAGAAGATTAAAAAATAGGAGGATTGTATTATGGTAGGAAAAATGAAAATTGCTTTGATTCTTGCAGGATTAGTGACTCTTACTATTTTTTTTGGATGCCAAAATAATGATGAAATGACTAAGGATGATGAAAAAATAAAAATAGGAATAAGTCAAATTGTGCAGCATCCGGCTCTTGATCTAGCAAGGGAAGGTTTTATTGATGGCCTTAAAGAAAAAGGTTATGAAGATGGTAAAAACATTATTATTGATTATCAAAACGCCCAAGGGGATGCAGCTACATCTCAGACAATTGCTCAAAAGTTTGTTTCTGAGGATAAAGATATGATTTTGGCTATAGCGACACCATCGGCTCAGGCTGTATATAATGCTACTAAAGAAATACCAAGTGTCTTTACGGCGGTTACAGATCCCGTTTCTGCAGGAATAACAAAGAGTTGGGAAAGTTCTGGAACTAATTTTACTGGTGTGTCAGATATGGTTCCTATTGATAAGCAATTGCAATTATTATTAAAGCTTGTGTCAGAAGTTAAAATATTAGGAGTAATTTATAATACTTCTGAGGTGAATTCAATAGTTCAAGTTGAAAATTTAAAGAAAGAGGCTGCAAGATTTAATTTAGAAATTAAAGAAATTGGTGTTACGAATGTAAATGAAATAAATCAAAATCTTACTGCAGCAATAAAAAGTATAGATGCCTTATATACACCTACAGATAATACTGTTGCATCGGCTTTTGAGTTAATTGGAAAAATTGCTGTTGAAAATGATATACCAATTCTAGGAGCTGAGGAAGCAGTAGTAGATGTGGGAGGATTATGTTCAATAGGTATAGATTATTATAAATTGGGAAAAGAAACAGCTAATAAAGCTGTTAAAATAATAGAGGGAATAAATCCAGCAGAAATTGAAATATCTACTTTAAATGATTTTAGTGTAAAGATAAATAGTGATGTTGCAAAGAGATTAGGAATAACAATTCCTGAAGATATTGATTAATGTTTGAAAAAATAGAAAAAGTTATTATGCTATTAAATTAGTGTAATAACTTTTTTGTATATCATGTATATCTTAAACTATAAATGATTCAAATATGTTAAACAATAGATAGTTAAAAAAATAACTAAAATTTAGCAAGTATAAAGGGTTAGATTTATTAAAATATAACATTAAACTACATTATTATTATTAAATTTTAAAAATATTAAAATAATATGAAAAAGCAACAAATATAGATTGACAAAAATTAAACAATAAGCTAAAATGAATTTACAAGAGATTGATAAATAAATAACAATTAAATGTATAAAATTTTTGTACAATATTTTTAGGAGGATATGAAAATGGCTGTTACAAATTTACAAGAATTAACTAAGAAATTTGAAGAATTAAGAGAGGCTCAAAGAAAATTTGCTACTTATACTCAAGAACAAGTAGATGAAATATTTAGACAAGCTGCAATGGCTGCTAATAATAATAGAATTAAATTAGCAAAAATGGCAGTTGAAGAAACTGGAATGGGAATCGCAGAAGATAAAGTAATTAAAAATCATTTTGCTGCTGAATATATTTATAATCAATATAGAGATATGAAAACCTGCGGAGTGATTGAAGAAGATTTAACAAATGGTGTTACAAAGGTTGCAGAACCAAAGGGAGTAATAGCTGCAATAGTACCAACTACTAACCCAACATCAACAGCTATATTTAAGACATTAATTTCACTTAAAACAAGAAATGCAATAATTATATCACCACACCCAAGAGCTAAGAAATCTACAATAGAAGCTGCAAAGATAGTATTAGAAGCAGCGGTAAAAGCTGGTGCACCAGAAGGAATAATTGGATGGATAGATGAACCATCAGTTGAATTATCACAAGCTGTTATGGCACAAGCAGACTTAATATTAGCTACAGGAGGACCTGGAATGGTTAAGGCTGCTTATTCATCAGGAAAGCCAGCAATAGGGGTTGGTGCTGGAAATACGCCTGCAATAATAGATGAAACTGCTCATCTAAAAATGGCTGTTAACTCAATAATCTTATCAAAATCTTTTGATAATGGAGTTATATGTGCATCAGAACAAAGTGTTATTGTATTAGATAAGGTATATGATGAAGTAAAAGCAGAATTTGCTGCAAGAGGTGCTTATATATTAAAAGGTGATGAAATTCAAAAGGTTAGAAGCATAATATTAAATGATAAGGGTGCATTAAATGCAAATATTGTTGGTCAAGCACCATGGAAAATAGGAGAATTAGCAGGAGTAACTATTCCAAAGAGTGCAAGAATTATAATAGCAGAAGTTGAATCAACAGATTTATCTGAACCATATGCTCATGAAAAACTTTCTCCAATTTTAGCGATGTATAAGGCTAAGAGCTATGATGAAGCTGTAGAAAAAGCTGCTAAATTAATAGCTCAAGGTGGTATGGGACATACTTCTGTATTATATACAAATGAAATTGCTTCAAAAGATAGAATTGAAAAATTCCAAGATTCTATGAAAACAGCAAGAACATTAATCAATATGCCTGCTTCCCAAGGAGCTATTGGAGATTTATTTAACTTTAGATTAGCACCATCATTAACATTAGGATGTGGATCTTGGGGTGGAAACTCAGTTTCAGAAAATGTTGGTCCAATTCACTTATTAAATGTAAAAACAGTTGCAAGAAGGAGAGAAAATATGCTTTGGTTTAGAGCTCCAGAAAAAACATACTTTAAATTCGGATGTTTACCATTCGCTATAAAAGAATTACATGAAATGAATAAGAAAAGAGCATTTATAGTTACAGATAGAATATTAGATAAACTAGGATACACTGATAAGGTAGTTAAAGAATTAGAAAAATACGGAATAGAATTTAGAGTATTTACTGATGTTGAACCAGATCCAACACTAGCATGTGCTAAGAAAGGTGCACAAGAAATGTTATCTTTCAACCCAGACATGATAATTTCATTAGGTGGCGGATCACCAATGGATGCAGCAAAAATCATGTGGGTAATGTATGAACATCCAGAAGTAAGGTTCGAAGACTTAGCTATGAGATTTATGGATATAAGAAAGAGAATTTATAAATTCCCAACAATGGGACAAAAGGCTATGATGGTTGCTATTCCAACTTCAGCAGGTACTGGATCAGAAGTAACACCATTCGCTGTTATTACAGATGAAGAAACTGGAATTAAGTATCCACTTGCTGATTACGAATTAACTCCAGATATGGCTATAGTAGATGCTGAACTTATGATGTCAATGCCAAAAGGTTTAACAGCAGCTTCAGGTATAGATGCATTAGTTCACGCAATAGAAGCTTATGTTTCAATAATGGCATCAGAATATACAAATGGATTAGCTTTAGAAGCAATAAGATTAGTATTTAAATATTTACCACAAGCATATAATGAAGGAACTACAAATGTTAAAGCTAGAGAAAAAATGGCTCATGCAGCATCAATGGCTGGTATGGCTTTTGCAAATGCCTTCTTAGGTATCTGCCACTCTATGGCTCATAAGCTTGGTGCTTTCCATCACTTACCACACGGAACTGCAAATGCTCTATTAATAAATGAAACAATAAAATTCAATGCTGAAAATGCTCCAACAAAACAAGCTGCTTTTGCACAATATAAATATCCTAACGTTGCTTGGAGATATGCAAGAATTGCAGATTACTTACAATTAGGTGGAAATACTGAAGAAGAAAAAGTTCAATTATTAATCAATGCTATAGATGAATTAAAAGAAAAAGTTGGTATGCCAAAATCAATAAGAGAAGCTGGAGTTCCAGAAGATAAATTCTATGCAACATTAGATGATATGGTTGAACAAGCATTTGATGATCAATGTACTGGAGCTAACCCAAGATATCCATTATTCGGTGAAATAAAGCAAATGTATATAAATGCATATGAAGGAAATAAAAAAGCTAAGAAAGCAGTTAATAAACAAAAATAAGCTAATAATATATAAATACAATTAATTTAAAACTATATGCTAATAATTTAATAAATATTAGCATATAGTTTTTTTATATTAATATGTAATTAAATATGATATTATAAAATGGAAATAAATATATTGGGAGGCTTTATGAAGAAAAGTATATTAAAATTATTAATGATTATTTTTACTATGATTTTATTCATCAGTTGTTCAAATAGTAAGTCTGAAATAAGCAAGGCCGAAAAAGATAAGATTAAAGAGACTATAGATTTAGTTTTATCTTATGATCATGGTTATGATGAAAAGATAAGGAAACATATTAGTGAAAAAAATTTTTATGTTTGTAATTATGTTGAGTTTTATAGTTTATATATAGGAGAACTTAAATTAAAGGAATATAAAAGTGAAATGATTAAAGTTACAAAAGATAAGGATGGTCTTTATAAGGCGGCTCTAATTCTTAATATGAGAGCTGAAGCATTAGAAGTTCATGAAGGTGAAGAAGAGGGTAGTGATGAAGCGATTGGAGAAGATGTTCCAGTAGAAGTTATTTTAAGTTTAGAAAATGGAAATTATTACGTTAAATCCTTTACTGAATACGAAAACCTTGAGAAAGCCAGAGAAATAAGTGAAATGTTTAGGTAAATAAAAAATTGGAGGGCAAAGGATGAAACCATTAGCAGAGAGAATGAGGCCTAACAGTTTAGAAGACTTTATAGGACAAAAGCATATAATAGGTCCTGGAAAACCATTATATAATTTAATAATTAATAAGAAGATTCCAAATTGTATTTTGTATGGGCCCCCAGGTACAGGAAAGACAACTTTAGCAAATATAATAGCAAATTATGTTGATAAGAAATTTTATAAATTAAATGCTACAACTGCATCTGTTAAAGATATTCAAGATATAGTATCAGAGCTGGATACTTTGTTAGGTTATAATGGAGTTGTAATTTATATTGATGAGTTACAGCATTTTTCTAAAAAACAGCAGCAATCCTTATTGGAGTTTATAGAGAATGGAAAAATAACTTTAATAGGAAGTACAACAGAAAATCCTTATTTTGTATTGCACAAAGCTATAATAAGCAGATGTAACATTTTTCAATTTCAGCCTTTAAAAAGGGAAGAAATAATGGAAGGAATTATAAAGGCTATTAAAAGAGCTAAAGAAAAGGAGCTAAATATAGAATATACAGAAGAAGCTATATCTTATATTGCAGAAATATCTCAGGGAGACTATAGAAAAGCTTATAATATACTAGAGTTAGCTATTAACTCTCAGTTAAGTTCAACAATTAATCTTTCAGTTGAGTATATTGAAAGTTTAGGGCAATCTCATATTAGATCTGATTCCTCTGGAGATGAATATTATAATTTGCTGAGTGCCTTTCAAAAAAGTATAAGAGGAAGTGATCCGGATGCAGCTGTACATTATTTAGCAAGATTAATTAAAGGAGGTAATCTTCAAGCTATTATAAGAAGAATTTCTATTATTGCTGCAGAAGATGTAGGATTAGCTTATCCAAACGCGTTATCGGTGGTAAATTCCGGAATAGAATTGGCCTTAAAAACTGGATTACCAGAAGCACAAATAATTTTATCTGAATTAACCATATTTTTAGCTGCTTTACCTAAATCAAATAGTGCTTATTTAGCTATTAATTCAGCAATGGAAGATTTAGATAAATTCAATATAGGGGATATTCCAAATCATTTAAAGGATACACATTATAATGGAGCAAAGGATTTGGGAGTGTTTGGTTATAAATATCCTCATGATTATAAAAACAATTATGTAAAACAGGAATATATGCCAAAAGAGTTAGTTGGGAAAAAATATTATATTCCACAAAATAATAAATTTGAGGAAAACATTAAAAATTATTGGGCAAATATAAAAAATAAGGTAAATAATTCAAGGTAAAATATTAAATAGTGCTTGATGTATTATGAAAAATAGAGAATATTGACATCAAAAAATCAGTTTGATAATATATAAATACAAGTAAATTAGTCAACATTAAAGAAGGTGAAAAAATAATGAAGCTTTCAACAAAAGGTAGATATGGTGTAAAAGCCATGGTGGATCTTGCTATACATTATGGCAGTGAGCCAGTTTCTATAAAAACTATTTCTAAAAGGCAAGGAATTTCAGAGTATTATTTAGAACAGTTATTTTCATCCTTAAGAAAAGCTAAATTGATAAAGAGCATAAGAGGAGCTCAGGGAGGTTATGTATTAAATAAAGATCCAAAAGATATTACTGTTGCAGATGTAATGGACATACTAGAAGGTCCAGTTGAAATTGCAGAGTGTATAGAAGGAAATGACTGTAATAATTTAGACTTTTGTGCAACAAGATTATTATGGGAAAAAATTAAAAAAAGTATAGATGAAGTAATGCAAGGTATTACTCTTCAAGATATAGTTGATGATTATAATAGAATGAATGAGATAAATCAACAAATTAATTTAGTTAAGAGGAGAGAATAAATATGAGAAAGGTTTATATGGATTATGCTGCAACTACTTATGTAAAAAAAGAGGTACTTGAAGAAATGATGCCTTATTTTACTGAAAAGTTCGGCAATCCATCATCCTTTTATAGTATTTCTAGAGAAACAAAAATAGCCCTTGATGAGGCGAGAAGTAGAGTGGCAAAGGCTTTAAATTGTCTTTCAAGCGAAGTATATTTTACAGGAGGAGGATCTGAAGCTGATAATTGGGCTATTAAAGGAATTGCAAGTGCAAACAAGGAAAAAGGAAATCATATAATCACTACAAAGATAGAACATCATGCGGTATTACATACTTGTGAGTTCTTAGAAAAGCAGGGCTTTGAGGTTACTTATTTAAATGTAGATAAAGAAGGTTTTGTAAATTTAGAGGAATTAAAAAAATCTATTACAGATAAAACAATTTTAGTTTCAGTAATGTTTGCAAATAATGAAATAGGTACAATTCAGCCTATCAAAGAAATAGGATCAATCTGTAGAGAGAAGGGTGTTATCTTTCATACAGATGCAGTTCAAGCTTTAGGAAATGTAAAAATAGATGTACAAGATATGAATATAGATTTACTATCTTTAGCTGGACATAAGATTTATGGGCCTAAAGGAGTAGGAGCTCTTTATATTAGAAAGGGAATAAAAATTGATAATCTAATTCATGGAGGAGGCCAGGAGAGGGCAAGAAGATCTGGAACTGAAAATACAGCTTCTATTGTTGGCCTAGGAAAAGCTGTTGAATTAGCAATAGAAAATTTAGAAGAGCATAATAAATATTTAGTAAAATTAAGAGATAAACTTATAGATGGATTATTAAAAATTCCTAATACAAAATTAAATGGTCCATTAGGGGATAAACGACTTCCTGGAAATGTAAATGTTGTGTTTGAATATGTAAAGGGAGATTCGGTTATATTAAATTTAGACTTTGCTGGTATATGTGCTTCAAGCGGAAGTGCTTGTACTTCAGGTTTCTTGAATCCATCTCATGTTCTTCTTGCAATTGGATTATCTAAAGATTTAGCAGAGGGATCTTTGAGATTAACATTAGGAGATGATTCTACTGAAGAAGATGTAGATTATGTTTTAGAGGTACTACCTCCAATTATAGAAAGAATAAGAAAGACCTCTTCTTTATGGAGGGAAAAATCACAAAAATAATAAAAAATATTTATTATAGAAAGTAGGGAAAAATGAGTAAGAGAGTTGTAGTTGGTATGAGTGGTGGAGTTGATAGCTCTGTTGCAGCATATCTATTAAAAGAACAAGGTTATGAAGTTATTGGGGTAACAATGAAGCATTTTGACGATGATGATGAAGATTTTACACAAAGAGAGGGCGGATGTTGTTCTCTTTCATCTGTTGAAGATGCTAGAAGAGTTGCCGATAAATTAGGAATTCCTTTTTATGTCTTAAATTTTAAGGATTCCTTTAAAGAAAAAGTTATAGACAATTTCGTTGAAGAATACATAGAAGGTAGAACACCTAATCCATGTATTCAATGTAATAAGCATATTAAGTTTGATGAGTTCTTAAAGAGAGCAAAGGAAATAGGTGCTGATTATGTTGCTACAGGACACTATGCAAAAATAAGAAAAAATGAAGATGGAAGATATCTTTTAATTAAGGCTGATGATGATACAAAGGATCAAACTTATGCTTTATATAATTTTACACAAGAACAATTAAGTCAAACTCTAATGCCTTGTGGAGATTATACAAAGGTTAAAATAAGAGAAATAGCAAAGGAGATAGGTTTGGCTGTTCATAATAAGAAAGACAGTGAAGAAATATGCTTTATACCAGATAATAATCACGGTAAATATATATCAAAGGTAAGGCCAAAGGAAGTAAAAGAAGGTAATTTTGTTGACAAGAATGGAAATATATTAGGAAAGCATAAAGGAATAGTATATTACACCATCGGTCAAAGAAAAGGCCTAGGAATAGCTCTTGGAAAACCTGTATATGTAACTGCTATTAACCCTAAAACAAATGAAGTAGTATTAGGTCCAGAAGAAGATGTATTTAAGAAGGAATTAATTTCAAAGGAAAATAATTTTATTCCTTTTGATAAATTAGAAAAAGAAATTACTGTACAGGCAAAGGTTAGATATTCAGCAAGACCAGCAGAAGCAACAATAACTCCATTGCCTGATGGAAGAGTTAAAGTATCTTTCAAGGAAAGGCAAAGAGCTATTACAAAAGGTCAGTCTGTTGTATTTTATGATGGAAACATTGTTGTTGGCGGTGGAATAATAGATGAGATATTATAAAAATTCCCATATAAATTATGGGAATTTTTTTTATGTATATAGGAAATAATATTTATATATCAGGAAGGAGAAAGATATGCTAAAGACGAAGGATTTCTATTTAGTAAAGGTGTATGACATCAGGGGGAAGTACTTAGGGATTGTAGATGATATATATATCAACTTTTATAAGGGCACAATAGAGGGATTATTTATTTCTAATTATATATTTTTTAGTAAAAGAAATTTTGTTAAAGCCTCTGATATTATTTCCTTTGAAGAGGTTATTATTGCTAGAAAGCTAAGCGAAAAATCGGGAGTTTCTTTTAAAAGTATAAAAGATATGGAAATAAAGGATAATAAAAATATAATAAAGGGAGTATTGGAGGATTTAATTATTGAAAAAGGAAAACTAACTATAAAAGGTTTAATAATGAGTTCAGGTTTATTTGATAGAATAATAAAAGGAAGAGAGATATTATTACTTAAAAATTGCCTCTTAGGAGAGGATTTTATATTACATCATGGAAATGGTGAAGTAAGATTAAAAAGTATTCCAAGAAGGAAGTATTATGATGAAGAAGGATAATATTAAGTATTTTATTAAGATTCTTTCAATAATATTGCCTATTATAATAATTATATATTTATATATAAAATTAGAAACAATAAGCAGCATTATTAACTTAATTTTAACAGGAATAGTTCTTGCTTATGCTTTAAAACCGATAACTTTTTTTATAAGTGAAAAATATAAAATAACCCATAGATTATCAGCAATATTATTATTAACTTTAATATTAGTAACACTTATTTTAATTATTTGTACTGTAGTACCTTCAATATTTGAAGAAAGTCATAATGTTGGTAAAATATTAGACAATATGGATGATTATATAAATAAATTAGTCAATAAAATAAAGCTGGGAAATACAAGAACCTTTGAAACTATATATGAGCAAATAAGTGAAAAAATCAACATTTTTATTAGGAGTTTTTCAGTAAGAGCTTTAGATTATTTAATAAATTTTTTTGAAAGTTTAGTTTCCTTTGCAATTATTCCAATTGTAACTTATTATTTTTTAGTAGATGGAGAGTTAATATACAATAAAATACTATTAATCTTACCAACAGAAAAAAGAATAGTAGCTAAAAGGATTATTAGTCATATTGACAAGGTTTTATCAAGATATATAGTCAGCCAATTATTATTGTCATTAATAATTGGAGTTTTAACAACTATAGTTTTAATAATATTAAATGTAAAATTTGCAATAATTCTTGGGATCTTTAATGGAATATTAAATATTATTCCTTATTTTGGCCCTATAATTGGAGCAATACCTCCTATATTTATAGCTCTTATTGAATCTCCAGAAAAAGCTCTATGGACAGTTATAGCAATGGCAGTAATTCAACAAGTAGAAGGGAATATATTATCACCTAAAATTACTGCTGACAGTACTAATATGCATCCCTTAATGATAATAATATTGCTGCTTTTAGGAGAAAAATTAGGTGGATTTATAGGTATGATAATAATTATACCAATTGGAGTAATGATTAAAGTAATTTATGAAGATATTAATGATTATCTATTCTAAATAGTATTTGACATATTTACTTAAATAATCTATAATTTCTATGAAATTATTTAAAATTTTATATAGTATAGCGATGAAGAGAAGGAGTAAATATAGGCGTGCATTCAGAGAGGAAGTGGATGGTGTAAACTTCTTGCATAATATATTGAAGCTGTCTTGGAGCTAGTATAACTAAGTGATGCAGATTTCTGCATAATTAGGGTGGTACCGCGGAACTGTTGCTTTCGTCCCTTTCTTTAGGGATGAAAGCTTTTTTAATACAATAGAATAAAAAAATGGAGGTAATATTGTGAGATACATTGGAACAAATGAATTAAGAGAAATGTATTTAAAATTTTTTGAATCGAAAGAACATTTAAGATTAGAAAGCTTTTCTTTAGTTCCTAAAAATGATAAATCTTTATTATTAATAAATGCAGGAATGGCACCTCTTAAGCCATATTTTACAGGCTTAGAAACTCCGCCTAGAAAAAGAATAACTACTTGTCAAAAGTGTATTAGAACTGGCGATATAGAAAATGTAGGTAAAACATCTAGACATGCAACTTTTTTTGAAATGTTAGGAAACTTTTCTTTTGGAGATTACTTTAAGGAAGAAGTAATTCCATGGGCTTGGGAATTTGTAACAGAAGTATTACAAATTCCAAAAGATAAATTATATGTGACTATTTATCTTGAGGATGATGAAGCTTTTGATATATGGTGTAAAAAGACAGATATTGATCCAAAAAGAATATTTAGATTAGGTAAAGATGATAATTTCTGGGAAATTGGAGTAGGTCCATGTGGTCCATGTACAGAAATACATTTTGATAGAGGAGAAGGCCAAATTACAAGTGTAGAAGAATTTTTAAAGGCAGCTGATGAAGACAGGGTAGTTGAGTTCTGGAACTTAGTATTTACTCAATTTGATAAAGATGAGGATGGAAATTACAATAGATTAGAACATCCTAATATTGATACTGGTATGGGACTTGAGAGAATTGCTACAATTATGCAAGGTGTAGATAATATCTTTGAAATAGATACAGTAAAAAATATATTAGGAAAAGTATCAAAACTAGCAAATGTTGAATATGGTGCAGATAAAGATAAGGATATTTCTTTAAGAATAATAACTGACCATGTGAAGTCAGTTACAATGATGATTTCAGATGGAGTACAACCTAGCAATGAAGGAAGAGGATATGTATTAAGAAGACTTTTAAGAAGAGCAGCTAGACATGGAAGAATACTAGGAATAAAAGATTTATTTTTAACAGAAATAGTAGCAGCTGTAGTTGAAAATTATAAAGGAGCATATACAGTTCTTGAAGAAAAACAAGAATATATAGAAAAAATAGTTTCTTTAGAAGAAGAGAGATTCAATGAAACTATAGATTCAGGAATGAATATTTTAAATGATTATATAGAAGAAATGACAGCATTAAAAGAAAACATTCTTAAAGGTGAAAAGGCATTTAAGCTATATGACACTTATGGTTTCCCAATTGAGTTAACAGAAGAAATTCTTGAAGAAAAGGGAATGAAAGTTGATAAAGAAGCTTTTATGAAGGAAATGGAAGAACAAAGACAAAGAGCAAGAAGTGCAAGGGGCGAAACTTCCTACATGGGTAATGATGAAAAGCCTATAAATAAGATAGAATCTTCAGTAAGTACAAAATTTGATGGTTATGGAAGTATAGAATTAAAGTCTAATATTATATTATTAGCAGATGATAATGATTTTAAAGAGTCAATAGTTGAAGGAGAAAAGGCTTATATAGTTACTGAAAAAACTCCTTTCTACGCTGAAATGGGTGGTCAGGTAGGAGATAAAGGTTATATAACTACATCTACTGGGGAAGCCTTTGTATATGACACTAAAAATAATGTTGGTGGAAAGATTATTCACTATGTTGAAGTTTTAAAAGGTGAAATTAAACTTAATCAAGAAGCTGATTTAAGAGTAGATGGAAGAAGAAGAAAAAATATAGCAAGAAACCATACTGCAACTCATATGCTTCATAAGGCTTTAAAAGAAGTGTTAGGAAGTCATGTAAATCAAGCAGGCTCCTATGTTGATGATGAAAGACTAAGATTTGACTTTTCACACTTCCAAGCATTAACTTTTGAAGAAATTGAAAAAATTGAAAAACTAGTTAACGATAAAATAATGGAAGTTCTTAATGTTGGAACAGAAGTTATGACTTTAGATGAAGCTAAGAATTCAGGAGCTATGGCTTTATTTGATGAAAAATATAAGGATGATGTTAGAGTTGTAAGCGTAGGAGAATTTTCAAAGGAATTATGTGGAGGAACGCATGTAATTAATTCTGGAGAAATAGGATTATTTAAGATAGTTTCAGAATCTGGTGTTGCTGCTGGTGTAAGAAGAATTGAAGCTATAACAGGCGTTAATGCTATGAAGTACATGGAAGAGAAACAAAATTTATTAAAAGAAGCTTGTGCTATGTTAAAATGTTCAGAAAAGAATCTTATAAAGAAAATATCTCAACAAAATTCTGAACTAAAAGAAAAAGATAAAGAAATAGCTGAACTTAAGAGAAAGTTAACTCAAGGATCAGAAAATGATATTTTAGCATCAGCTAAAGAAATTAAGGGAATAAAAGTAATTGCTTATGAAATAGATGGGGTTGATCCTAACTCATTAAGAGATTTAGCAGATAAATTAAGAAACAAAATTGGAACTAGTGTTGTAGTATTGTTTAGTAATGTAGATGGAAAAGTAAATTTAGTTTCAATGGCAACTAAGGATTCAATAGATAAAGGAATTCATTGTGGTAAGATAATAAAAGAAGTTGCAGCAGTTGTTGGAGGGGGCGGCGGTGGAAGACCAGATATGGCTCAAGCCGGTGGAAAAAATCCAGCAGCTATAAAAGATGGAATAAATAAAGTATATGAGCTTGTAGAAGCTTTAATAAAATAAATTGTGTACAAATATGGAAATTTAGTCTATAATTAAATTAATGATAATAGTATTAATATTGTTTATTAAGTAGAATAAATAATATTAAGAGTGGGATAATATTATTATTATATGTTTAACTAAATAAAGTAAGGGGGTGAGCTGCGATTAGCAGCAATTGTATGAATAATAACTTAGATCAAACAATGCAATTTAATTTAAACATCAATAGAGAGGATTTAACAAAATCAATTTTAACCGATGTTTATAATGCGTTAAAAGAAAAAGGTTATAATCCAATAAACCAATTAGTAGGTTATCTTATTTCAGGGGACCCTTCTTACATTACAAGCTACAACGGAGCAAGAGCTTTACTAAGAAAACTTGAAAGAGATGAAATTCTTGAAGAAGTAATAAAATCTTATTTAGAAATAAAATAGAGAGTGCCCGTTAAGGGCACTCTTTAATTATAAAATTATATTTATAAGGAGTAAAAATGAGGATATTAGGTTTAGATTTGGGTTCTAAAACTATAGGAGTTGCTGTTAGTGATCCATTAGGTTGGACAGCACAAGGTGTTACAACTATAAAAAGAACCAAAAAAGAAAAGGATATTGAAGAAATAAGGAAAATTTGTGAAGAATATAAAGTTGATACAATAGTTTTAGGAATGCCTAAAAATATGAATGGAACAATTGGAGAGGCAGGGGAAAAAGCTATTGAATTTTCTGAACTTTTAAAAGAAAAATTAAATATTGAAGTTCAAATGTGGGATGAAAGATTAACAACTGTAGCTGCTCATAAAGCAATGCTGGAAGCTGATTTATCAAGGAAGAAGAGAAAGCAGATTGTAGATAAAATTGCTGCTGTATATATATTACAGGGATATTTAGATAGAATAAGCAAAAAATAATATTGTATTCTTAATTGAAAATTATTATTGACAAGCATTAATTATAAATCTAAAATTAAGAAAAAGGAGAATGATTATGAATAAAGATTTAGAGCAATTGGAATTATATGATGAGGAAGGAAATTTAGTAAAGCTAAATGTAGTAGCTTTTTTTGATATGGTAAATCCTGATACAGAAGAAAAAAGCGAATATGTTATTGTATTTGATGACAATTATACTGAAGAAGATTTATTTGCATTAAAGGTTGAAAAAGATGAAGATGGAGACGATCTTTTAGTACCAATAGATGATGAGGTAGAGTTAGCTGCTGTTCAAGAAGCTTACAATACGATTTTTTTTGAAGAATAAAAAATAAAGGGAGGGGTATTGTTTATGGAACAATCAAATACTATAGATTTTAATGTTTTAAAAGAAGAATTAAAACAAAAAGGATATAAGTTAACTCCTCAAAGAAGGGCTATAGTTGATACAATAATTGAAAATGAAGGAGAACACCTAACTACAGAAGAAATTTATGATGAAGTTAAGAAAAATTGCCCTGAAATAGGTTTAGCAACAGTATATAGGACAATAATATTATTAGAAGAATTAGGCGTAATTTGTAAGCTTGATTTAAACGATGGCTGCAGCAGATATGAGTTAGTTAGAAAAAATGAAGGCCATAGACATCATCATTTAGTTTGCAATGAATGTAAAGGTGTTATAGAAGTTCAAGATGATTTATTAGATGAATTAGAAGAAGAAGTAGAGAGATCCTATGGTTTCCATATAATAGATCATAGTGTAAAATTTTTTGGTATTTGTAGAAAATGTCAGAGCAAAAATATAGATAAAATTGAATAATAAGATAAAGGATGGCCTCTCTTAAGAGAAGAGCACCTTTGTATTACATATATTGAAAAAAGGAGGGGACATATTGAAAAACGAAAAAGCAAAAGTTAAAATTATTCCTTTAGGAGGAATAAATGAAATTGGTAAGAATATAACAGCAATAGAATATAAAAACGATATTGTTGTTATAGATTGTGGGCTTAAATTTCCAGATGACGATATGTATGGTATTGATTTAGTCATACCTGATGTAAGTTATTTAATAAAAAATAAAGAAAAAGTTAGAGGTATTTTTTTAACTCATGGACATGAAGATCATATTGGTGCTCTGCCATATGTTTTGAAGCAGTTAAATGTACCTGTATATGGTACAAAACTTACAATAGGAATTGTTGAAACAAAGCTTAAGGAACATGGCTTGTTAAGCTCAACAGAATTAATAAGAGTTAAACCAAGGGATGTCATTAAATTAAGTTCGGTATCTGTTGAATTTATTAAAACAAATCATTCAATTGCAGACTCAGTAGCAATTGCAATTCATACTCCTTTAGGAGTAGTATTGCATACAGGAGATTTTAAAGTAGATTTTACTCCAATAGATGGTGTGCCTATGGATTTTGCAAGATTTGCTGAAATAGGCAAAAAAGGAGTATTAGCTATGATGGCAGATTCAACAAATGTTGAAAGGCCAGGATATACAATGTCAGAAAGAGTTGTTGGTGAAAATCTCTTTAAGCTTTTTGCAAAAGCTAAGGGAAGAATAATAGTAGCAACTTTTGCATCGAATATTCACAGAATACAGCAAATTTTAGATGCTGCTAGAGCATTAAATAAAAAGGTTGCTGTTTCTGGCAGAAGTATGGAGAATATAGTTGCTGTTGCTAAGGAATTAGGTTATTTAGAGTGCGAAGATGATGTTTTAGTAGGTATAGATAATATAAATAAATATAATAATAACCAAGTAGTTATTATTACAACAGGAAGTCAAGGAGAACCGATGTCAGCTTTAGCTAGAATGGCTAATGCAGAACATAGAAAGGTAACAATAGTTGAGGGAGATACAGTAATCTTATCAGCAACTCCTATTCCAGGAAATGAAAAACTTGTTTCTAAGGTTATAAATCAACTATTTCATAAGGGAGCAGAAGTTATATATAAATCTTTAGATGAAGTTCATGTTTCAGGTCATGCATGTCAAGAAGAATTAAAGCTTATGTTATGTTTAGTTAAACCTAGATTCTTCATTCCTGTACATGGAGAATACAGACATTTAAAGCAGCACTGTGAACTTGCAGTATCAGTTGGAGTCTCAGAAAATAATGTTTTAATACCTGAAAATGGTGCAATTATTGAAGTTAATAGAAGCGGAATAAAGAAAAATGGAAGTGTAACTGCAGGTCAAGTTTTTGTTGATGGATTAGGTGTTGGTGATGTTGGAAATATTGTACTAAGAGATAGGAAACATTTATCACAAGATGGAATTCTAACAGTAGTAGTTACAATTTCAAGAGAAGATCAAAAAGTTATAGCTGGTCCAGATATTATTTCTAGAGGTTTTGTTTATGTAAGAGAGTCCGAGGGATTAATGGATGAAGCTAAGGAAATAGTTAAAAGTGCTTTAAAGGAATGTGAAGAAAAGAACATTACTGATTGGGCTAGCTTAAAGAGTAGAGTAAGGGATGAATTAAGAAATTATCTTTACGAAAAAACAAAGAGAAAGCCTATGATCTTACCTATTATTATGGAAATATAATCTTGAATGTTGACATTCTAGCATAAAAAACTTACAATGTATTATAGTATTTAATATGGTTATTAAAAAATTGGATACAGGTGTATCCAATTTTATTTTGGGTAAAATAATCTATAGGTTTACAATAGACTTAATAATGGAGGAATTTAGATGGAATTAATTATAAGAGACGATATAAGAAACATAGCGATAATAGCTCACGTTGACCATGGTAAAACAACTTTAGTTGATGCTCTTTTAAAACAAAGCCATGTATTTAGAAGTAATGAGAAGATTGAAGAAAGAGTAATGGACTCAAATGATCTAGAAAGAGAAAGAGGAATAACTATTTTATCAAAGAATACTGCTATTATGTATAAGGGGATAAAAATAAATATAATAGATACTCCAGGGCATGCCGATTTTGGTGGAGAAGTTGAACGTGTTCTTAAGATGGTAGATTCAGTGTTATTGGTTGTAGATTCTTATGAAGGACCAATGCCTCAAACGAAGTTTGTCTTGAAAAAAGCTTTAGAGCTTGATCTTAAGCCGATTGTGGTTATTAATAAAATAGACAAACCTAATGCTAGACCAGAAGAAGTAATAGATGAAGTTTTTGATTTATTTGTAGAATTAGGTGCAAATGATGAACAATTAGATTTCCCAGTTGTGTATGCTTCTGCAAGGGAAGGTATTGCTAAATATGAAGTTGAAGATGAAAATAGTGATATGACACCTTTATTTGAGACTATTATCGATAAAGTTGAAGCGCCTAAGGGATATATAGATGAACCATTTCAAATGCTTATTACAACTTTAGATAATAATGATTATGTGGGAAGAATAGCAATAGGTAAAATATATAGAGGAACTATTAAGAAAAATCAAACTGTAACCTTAATTAGAAAAGACGGAACAAAATCAAATTATAAAATTTCAGCTATATTTACATATAGCGGATTAAATAAAATTGATGTTCAGGAAGCTTCAATGGGGGATATAGTTGCCTTAAGTGGAATACCAGATTGTAATATTGGAGAAACAATAGCAGATTCATTACAACCTGAAGCTTTACCATTTGTACATATTGATGAGCCAACATTAAGTATGAATTTTATGGTAAATGATTCACCATTTGCAGGACAAGAAGGAGAATATGTTACATCAAGACATTTAAGAGATAGATTGTTTAAAGAACTAGAAACTAATGTTAGTTTAAGAGTAGAAGAAATAACTCCAGAGTGTTTTGAGGTTTCAGGAAGAGGAGAACTTCATCTTTCTATACTTATAGAAACTATGAGAAGAGAAGGTTATGAGTTCCAAGTTTCAAAGGCTAATGTCATATTTAAAGAAGAAAATGGTAAAAAGTTAGAGCCTATAGAATTCTTAACCATAGATGTGCCAGAAGAATTTATGGGACCAGTTATGGAAAAATTAGGACCAAGAAAGGCAGAGATGGTTAATATGACCTCAGCAGTTAACGGATATACAAGGTTAGAATTTAAAATTCCAGCAAGAGGCCTTATTGGATTTAGAAGTGAGTTTATGACTGACACAAAGGGAAATGGTATTATGAATCATGTTTTCCATGGATATGATGAATATAAGGGAGAAATACCAGGAAGAAGCAGAGGCTCATTAGTTTCTTTTGAAGAAGGAGAGTCTATTACTTATGGTCTATATAATGCACAAGAAAGAGGTACTTTATTTATAGGTGCTGGAGTTCCTGTTTATGAAGGAATGATAGTAGGTGAATGTTCTAGAGCTGAAGATATAGATATAAATGTATGTAAAGGTAAAAAATTAACTAATACAAGAGCATCAGGATCTGATGACGCTTTAAAATTAACTCCTCCAAGAAAAATGACCTTAGAGCAATGTTTAGAATTTATTAATGATGATGAACTTGTAGAGATCACTCCTAAAAATATTAGAATGAGAAAAAGAGTATTAAACTCAAGTGAGAGAAAGAAAATAATAAGCAGAAAGAAAAAATAACTAGCTAAAATTCTTTATTACTTTAAGGAAAAGTATTATAATAAGGTAAATAGCCTAATGGCTATTTACTTTATATGTAGGGGGTTTTTATGAGAAAGTTAAAACTAAAAATTTATCCCTTAATGATTATTTTTATAGTTATTCTTGGCTTTTTTTTGATGTTTTTCAATGTTATAAATAAGCCAATAAAAAGTAAAGAGGATATAGTTATAGAGATAAAAGAAGGGGATAGTTTTTACAGCATAATAAATTCTTTATCAAAGGAAAAAGTTATAAGAGGAATACCATTTATAAAATTATATGTTTTATTATCAGATGAAACAATAGAGGTTAAGCCCGGGAGTTATCTATTAAGCAGTGAATTAACTTTAAAAGAGCTAATTACTTTGTTAACAACTGAATCTACTTTAGGAATAGTAAAATTTACAGTTCCTGAAGGATATACAATAGATAAAATTAGTGAGAAGCTTGAAAGTGAAGGGATTTGTAGTAAAGAGGATTTTATAGCTTCTATAGAAAATTATGATCTGCCTTCATATGTAAAAAGGGATGATAATAAAAAATATAATTTAGAAGGATATTTATTCCCTGATACATATTCCTTAAAAAAAGGTATGAATCCTAAGGATATAGTTACTATGATGCTTAATAGATTTGAAGAAGCATTAGATCAAGTGACATCTGAGTTGGGAGTAGATGTTGAAGATATAAATGTTGAAGAAATTATTACTATAGCTTCAATGATAGAAAGAGAAGCAATATTAGATGAGGAAAGACCTATTATTTCTTCAGTAATAAGAAATAGGCTAAATCAAGAAATGAAGCTTCAAATAGATGCTACAGTGATATATGCATTAGGAGACCATACTGAAGTTGTTTTACATAGCGATTTAGAAGTTGATTCTCCATATAATACATATAAAAATTATGGTCTTCCAGCAGGGCCAATTTCAAATCCAGGTATACCATCTATTAAAGCTGCCCTTAAACCAGCTGAAACAGATTATATTTTTTATGTTTTAGAAAATGAAAATGGAACTCATTATTTTACTAATAATTATGAGGATTTTTTGAATAAACAAGAAGAATTAGGTTACTAGGGCATGTTTTGAAAGCTAATAGTTATTGGAGGAAAATTATGAGTGGAATAACTTATGACTATATGCAAGATTATATTAGAAATCTTATACCTGAAAGTAGTGGTAAATATTTAGAGTTAGAAAAGTTTGCTCAGGAGCATATGGTACCAATAGTTCAAAAGGAAACTGCAAAATTCTTAGAATTTATAGTGAGTATGAAAAAACCCTATAAAATTTTAGAACTAGGTACGGCAATTGGCTACTCAGCAATTTTAATGTATGAAGCTTCAAAAACTAATCCTAAAATTACTACTATAGAACGTGATAGAAAAATGATAGAACTTGCAGAAAAGAACTTTGAAAAATATGGACTTACTGATGAAATAAAAATAATTGAGGGAGATTGTTTAGAAGTATTAGAAACTTTAGATGAATCTTATGATTTAATTTTTATGGATGCTGGTAAAGGTCATTATAATCATTTTCTGCCTCATTGTTTAAGGCTTTTGGCTGAAGATGGTATTATAGTTGCAGATAATGTTCTATTTAGGGGAATGGTTGCAACTGATGAATTAGTAAAGAAAAGAAAAATTACAATTGTTAAAAGAATGAGAGAATATTTAGATATAGTATCAAAAGATAAAGATTTGATTACTTCTGTAATACCAATGGGGGATGGAATTGCAGTGACAAAAAGGAGGTAAAAATATGAAAAAACCAGAAATTTTAGCACCCGCAGGAAGTTTGGAAAAATTAAAAATTGCTGTAGATTTTGGTGCTGATGCTGTTTACATAGGTGGTGGAAAGTTAAACTTAAGAGCATTTTCAGATAATTTTACAAATGAAGAAATAGCTGAAGGTGTTAAGTACTGCCATGATAGAGGAAGAAAATTATATGTCACTATGAATGTCTTTCCTAGAAATTTTGATTTAACAGGTGTAGAGGACTACATTGTTGGCTTAAAAAATTTAGGAGTAGATGCTATTATTGTTGCCGATCCTTCTATTATTATGGCAGCAAGAAAAGTAGCACCGGACCTTGAAATTCATATAAGTACACAATCCAATACAACGAACTGGATGGCAACAAAGTTTTGGTATGAAGCAGGAGCTAAAAGAATTGTTTTAGCTAGAGAATTGACATTAAAAGAAATTGCTAAAATTAAAGAAAATATTCCAGAAGATTGTGAAATTGAAGCTTTTGTTCACGGATCAATGTGTATTGCATATTCAGGAAGATGTTTAATATCAAATTATATGCTAGGTAGAGATGCAAACAAAGGTATATGTTCAAATGCATGTAGATATAAATATTATTTAGTTGAAGAAACAAGACCAAATGAATATTATCCAGTCATTGAAGATGACCAAGGAACATATATTATGAATTCAAAAGATCTATGTATGATAAAATACATACCTGAATTAGTTAAAGCAGGAATAGATTCCTTTAAAATTGAAGGAAGAATGAAAAATGAATTTTATGTGGCTTCAACAGTAAAAGCTTATAGGGAAGCAGTAGATTCATATTTTGAAAATCCAGATAAATATGAGTTCAAAGAAGAATGGATGGATATGCTATTAAAAATAAGCCATAGGCAATATCATACTGGTTTCTTCTTTGGAAGAATGGGTGAACAATGCTATGAAGAATCTTCTTATATAAGAGATTATGAAATAGTTGGTATAGTGCAAGATTATAATGAAGAAACAAAAGAAGCTACTATTTTACAAAAAAATAGAGTCTTCGAAGGTGATGAAGTAGAAGTATTAAGAGCACAAACTCCATATTTTAATATAACTTTAAATGATATGTATGATTTGGACAAAAAGACTAAAACAAATGTAGCAAATAGGGCACATATGTTATTTAAAATAAAGGTTGATACACCATTAAAAGCAAAAGACATGTTAATTAAAGGAAGAAAAGTAATTAATCTTTAATCCTATAAAGGGGGAACTATAAATAATGAAAAAGCCAATACTAATTGGAATAGCAGGTGGAACTGGATCAGGAAAAAGTACTATTGCTGATGCAATATATTCAAGTTTTTCAAATGAATGTATAGCAATGATACAACAAGATATGTATTATAAAGATCAAAGCCATTTAACTATGGAAGAAAGGGTGAAAACTAACTACGATCATCCTCAAGCTTTTGATAATGATTTGCTTATAAAACATTTAAATGATTTATGTAATGGAATTCCCATAGAAAAACCTATTTATGATTTTTCTGTACATAATAGGGATAAGGAAACAATAAGGGTTGAGCCCAAAAGTATTATAATTGTTGAAGGTATATTAGTATTAGAAGATCCTAGATTAAGAGAGTTATTAGATATCAAGGTTTATGTTGATACTGATGCTGATATTAGAATTTTAAGAAGATTAATAAGAGACATAAATGAAAGAGGAAGAACATTAGAATCTGTTGTTGATCAATATTTAAATATAGTAAGACCTATGCATATGCAATTTACGGAACCAACTAAAAGATATGCAGATATTATAGTTCCCGAAGGTGGACAAAATAAAGTAGCTATTGATATACTTGTAAGTAAAATTAAGGATATTTTAAAGTAAATATTGTATAGAAAAGGCTTCCCAAGGCTAGAATTAAGCTTAGGGAGGCGTTTTTTATGTTAAATGAAAAAAATAAAGTAAATAAAAAGAGAGTAGTTACTTTAAAAATTTCTTATATAGTCTTATTTTTGACATTAATTATAAGATTAGCATTTCTTCAGCTTAATCCCTCTGAAAAAGTTTCTGGTGAAATGAATAATTATCAATTAGAAAATTTATCTCAAATGAAATATAGAATATTTGATATAAATGGCAAAGATCTTTTAGATTATAATAAAAAGTATGTTGTAGTTTTAGATACAAAACCATTTAGGTTAAATAATTATGAAGAAACTTTAGAAGACTTGATGGCCTTAAATTTCATAATGAAGTCAGAAGTTGGAGATTTTAATTATTCAGATGTAATGAAAAATGAAGGGAAAATATATTATACTGTTAGTGAAGAAACTTTTAATAAGGTAAATAAGTTGAAAAATATTAAAGGAATATATACATATATATATGATGAAATAGATAATAAGGAAGCTTGGAAAACAAGTAATTTTTTAGTTGATATAAATGAAGAAAATCTAGTAGAAGACTCATTAGAATTTGAATTATATCAATATATAAAGGATAACAAATATCCACAAGGAAAATTTTATATGGATGATGGAGCTGTTTATGGAAAAGGATTATTATTAGCATACGATAAGAATAACAATATAAGATTAACTATAGATCAAGCTTGGGAAGAAAAAATTAGGGAAGTATTAAAAAAAGAGGAATATTCTTTTCTTAATAATGTAGGTGTTGTTGTATCAGAAGCAGCTACTGGTAAAATTAAAGCTATGGTACAGAAAGATGAAACTCAGGCTAATGTAAATTTAGGGATAGGTCAGTTAGGATATGAACCAGGATCTATCTTTAAGACTATAGTTGAAACTGTAGCCTTAGATTTAGGTTTAATAAGTCCAGATGATGTTTTTACTTGTACAGGGGAAATATGCCAAAAGAATGGAAAGCCATATAGCCATGGAAGTCTTTCAGTAGAAGATGCTCTTAAGATATCATGTAATGATGTTTTTGCAAAGGTAGGAAATATTATAGGGTATGATAAAATGATAGAATACCTTAAAAATATGGGCTTGTTTAGTCCTGTATTAAATTTAAAAGGAGAAAATAGAAATGAAGCTGCTGGAAGCAAGCCTAAGATTGAAGATAGTATGAATAATATTTCAATAGGCCAAACTGTTTTAGTTACACCTGTACAAATGGCAGGATTATATAATACTATAGTTAATGATGGAATTTATATAAAGCCTACTATAGTTGATGCTATAGTAGATAATAATGATAATGTTATAAAGGAATATAAGGAGAAAGAAAAAAGGATTTTTAGTGAAACTGCTGCAAAATTAGCTCAGAATTCTTTGCAAAAAGTTATTTCGGAAGGATCAGGATATGAAGCCAGGGTAGAAGATGTATTAGTAGGTGGTAAAACCGGAACTTCAACTGGTAATGGAGGCACAAATCATGGATGGTTTGCAGGTTATTTTGAAATTAATAATAAAAAATATACTATTATAGTTATAGCACCTAATATTGGAGAAAAGCATCCGGATGGAAGAGAGCTAGGAGGAGGAAATACTGGAGCTCCGATATTTAAAGATATTGTAAATTCTTTAACTAAAAAGGATTAAGTAAAAAAAGGACTGTGGAAGCAGTCCTTTTTTTATTTATAAATATTTTATTAATCCAATATAAAATTTACTTTTATTTACAAAATCACAAGCAATATTTTTGAATTTCATCATATTATATAATAAGCACTACTAGGAGGAAGTTCTATGTTTTTTTTATCTAATATTATAGAACTATTATGTAATTCTGTATTTTTAACAGGTTATATTACAGGCAATAATACTTTTCCAAAACCATTAGACGAAGGAGAAGAGGAATATTATTTAAATCAATTGAAAAAGGGAGATAGAAATGCAAAGGGAATATTGATTGAAAGAAATTTAAGACTTGTGGCTCATATAGTGAAAAAGTATAATTTCCCTAATAAGGATATTGATGAATTAATATCTATAGGAACAGTAGGATTAATTAAAGCTATAGATTCTTTTGATGCCTCTAAGGGAACTAGACTTGCAACTTATGCTTCTAGGTGTATAGAAAATGAAATTTTAATGCTTTTTAGGAATAATAAAAAGCAAAGAAATGAAGTATATTTACAAGATCCAATAGGGGTCGACAAAGAGGGAAATGAAATTTGCTTAATTGATGTATTAAGCAGCGAAAAAGATTCTGTTTTAGAAAAAGTAGAAAATAATTTACAAATTAAGCAGTTGTATAATAAAATTGGAATTTCATTGACTGAAAGAGAAGGTAAAATTTTAAAGATGAGATATGGATTAATTGATGGAAGATGCCGAACTCAAAGAGAAATAGCTGCATTATTAGGAATATCGAGATCTTATGTATCTCGAATAGAAAAAAAAGCTCTCAAAAAATTAAAAAAAGAATTATATAGTAAGTAGAAAAATAAATAAATTTCAAATATAATTGTATTAAAGGAAGGAAATAAAAATTTTTCATAGAATATTTAATATAGAGAGCAAGTAGTAACATGGAGGACAAAAGTTAATGTATGCATTAAAAGATCTATTAAGTAAAACTATAGAAATGGGCGCATCTGATTTACATTTAACAGTTGGATTAGTTCCAACTGTAAGAAAAAACGGAAGTTTAGAAAAGGTAGGTGATCATAAATTAACTCCTGGAGAATTAAGAGAATTTGCAAAGGAGATCTTAGAAGAAAAATATGCTGAATACAATGAAGTTGGAGAAATTGATACTTCCTATTCTATTTCTGGAATTGGAAGATTTAGAGTAAATATATTTAAACAAAGAAATAGTGATGCAATTGCAATAAGAGTAATTGCTTTAAAAATTCCAACCCTAGATGAATTAAAACACCCAAAAGTTATAAAAGAAATAATTAAAAAGCAAAGAGGTCTAGTATTAGTAACAGGGGCAACGGGCAGCGGAAAAAGTACTACACTAGCAGCTATAATTAATGAAATTAATAATACTAGGGAAGCGCATATAATAACATTAGAGGATCCTATAGAATATCTTCATAAGCATAATAAATCAATAATTAATCAAAGAGAAATAGGAAAGGATAGTAAAACTTATCAAAGTGCCTTAAGAGCTATTTTAAGGGAAGATCCTGATGTTATTCTTGTAGGGGAAATGAGGGACCTGGAGACGATATCTATTGCATTAACTGCTGCGGAAACAGGACATTTAGTTTTCTCTACATTACATACAATAGGGGCAGCAAAGACAATTGATAGAATAATCGATGTCTTTCCACCACATCAGCAGCAACAAATTAGAATTCAGCTTTCAGCAGTTTTACAGGGAGTGATATCACAACAATTAGTACCTACACAAAAAAATAATGGAAGAGTTGCTGCCTTAGAAATTATGGTTTCAACACCTGGCATTCAAAATTTAATAAGAGAAGGTAAAACATATCAAATAGAATCAGCTATTCAAACTGGTGGAAAATATGGTATGAAAACAATGGATATGGCTTTAGCTGAATTATATAAAAAAGGAGAAATAGATTTAGATACTGCCTTAAGTTATTCTGTAGATAAGGAGACTTTGAAAAGGATTATAATGCTTTAAAAAACAGAGTAAACTCTGTTTTTTTTATTAATTTTTTAAATTACCAAGAGGAAATAAAAAAAATTTGTTGAATATATTTTTAAGAATAATTTTAATCAGTGCAAATTTATTATAAAATTAAGTAAACTGTTGAGTTATTTAAGTATAAATGATAAAATATAATTGAATTTCATTAAATATAATTATAAAAATAATGACTTTTTTTATAAAAAAAATATAATTTTACATTTTTTATCATAAAAAAACTAATTTATAAGGGAAATATGTTAAAAAGAAATAAATTATTTGAATATACTAAAGCATCGTTATATAGAGTTTTTATGATGAAAATTAGTGTATTATAAGTAGACTATAACTGAAATTTAGAGAGAATAATCAAAGTATAAAATTACTAGTAGCTATTTTCTAAAGGAGGAATTATTTTGTTAGATTTCGAAGTGGATATGCAAGAATTAACTAATATTAAGGTAATTGGTTGTGGCGGCGGTGGTGGAAATGCCGTAAATAGAATGATTAAAGAAGGTTTAAAGAACGTTGAGTTTATTGCCGTTAATACAGATAAACAAGCATTAATGATGTCTCATGCAAATGTAAAAATACAAATTGGAGAAAAATTAACAAGAGGACTAGGAGCAGGCGCGAACCCTGAAATTGGTAAAAAAGCTGCAGAAGAAAGCAGAGAAGAAATTGCTGAAGCTATTAAAGGGGCAAATATGGTATTTATTACTGCTGGAATGGGTGGTGGTACAGGTACTGGAGCTGCACCTATAGTAGCTGAAATAGCAAAATCAATGAATATATTAACTGTTGGAGTTGTAACAAAACCATTCCCTTTTGAAGGAAAAAGAAGAATGAGACATGCTGAGATGGGTATAGAAAACCTTATGAAAGCTGTTGATACTTTAGTTATAATTCCAAATGAAAGATTATTAACTATGGCAGATAAGAAAACTACTCTATTAGACTCTTTCAAATTAGCAGATGATGTGTTAAGACAAGGTGTACAAGCAATTTCAGACCTTATTACTATACCAGGGGTAGTTAATGCTGACTTTGCAGACATAGAAACTGTTATGTTAAATAAAGGTTTAGCACATATGGGAGTTGGTATAGCTAAGGGAGATAATAAGGCTCAAGAGGCTGTAAAACAAGCAATTTCATCGCCATTATTAGAAACATCTATTGATGGAGCTACTGGTGTAATTATAAACTTTACTGGCGGAGTGGATTTAGGAGCTATTGAAGTTTATGAAGCAGCTGATATTGTTAGAGAAGCAGCTGACCCAGATGCTAGTATAATTTTTGGTGCTGTTATAGATGAAACTTTAACAGATGAAATCAGAATAACTGTTATTGCTACAGGTTTTGAAGGAGCTAATAATAATATATTAAAAGAAGAGCCTGTACTCGATAAAAGAGTTCATAGAGAACAAGCTATTAATAGGGAAGAAGAAGTTAATGAAACAAAAAGAAGAGTAGACCCTTTATTAGATTTTGAAACTGATAGTGTAAATATTCCAAGTTTTTTAAGATCAAGAAAATAATTTAGGATTGCCTGTAGGCAGTCCTATTTTTTTGCAGCATATTAATAATTTTATTATTAATATGTTGTTTTTTATTTTTTTTATAAATTACCTGTAATTAAATGTAGCAAATAATAGATTAAAAATTATAATGAAATCCACTTTTATGACAAAATTTTAATGAAACAAAGTTTATAATTAGTTTTAAAGGAGGGGGAGGTTTTGAGAGTTTACATAGATATACTTATTATAGAGAATTTTACTGTTAATTTATTTTTATTAATAATAACTATGAAGCTGCTTAGATATGAATATAATAGAAAAATATATCTCTCTGCTTTAATAGGAGCCTTATATACAGTGGTTATATTTTTAGAAAACAGCTTCTTATCTTCAATGATAGCAAAAGTCCTTATAGTGTTTATAATGGCCATAATATCTCAAAGAAAGATAAGTTTAAAAAATACTATAAAGATGGTTTCAGTATTTTTTATAGTATCCTTTACTCTGAGTGGCATAAGTTTTTCTCTTTCTTTGATGGACAACCAATATAGTATATTTCAAAACTTCCAAATTAGAAATTTTGCTATTAAGTATTTAATTATTTCTATTATGTTGCTTTATATTGTTTTAAATAGAATATTAGATTTAATAAAAGAACGAACTTTAATTAAGAATTTTATTTATGATATAGAAATAAGTGATGATAAAAATGTGATTTATTTAAAAGGTCTTTTAGACACAGGAAATGGATTAAGAGAACCTGTAACAAATTTACCTTGTATAATTATTGAAAATGATTTTATAAAATTATTAGATCTTAATAAGAATCAAAAATATTTTATTAGCTATAATACGATTACTGAAAAGGGGAGTTTACAAGGATTTAAAAGCAAAAAGATTAGAATACGAGGGAAAAATAGTGAATGGATAAATGTTGAAGCTATAATTTGTGCTTCAAAAAATAAGTTAAGTAAGGAAAATGAATTTAATGCATTATTATCAAGAGGGGTTATATAGGTGATATTATGATAAGTATAAAAGTTTTGTTGAATATTATTTTAAAAAAATTAGGAATAATAAAAGGTGAAGTTTATTATGTTGGAGGAAGTGATGCTCTTCCACCACCCTTAAAAAAGGAAGAAGAAGATGAATTAGTAAAAAAACTTAAAGATGGAGATGAAGCAATAAGAGATATATTAATAGAAAGAAATTTGAGACTGGTTGTTTATATTGCCAGAAAATTCGAAAATACTGGAATTGGAGTGGAAGATTTAATCTCTGTTGGTACTATAGGTTTAATAAAGGCAGTAAATACTTTTAATCCTGATAAGAAAATTAAATTAGCAACTTATGCTTCAAGATGCATTGAAAATGAAATACTTATGTATTTAAGAAGAAATAGCAAGATTAAAGCGGAAATATCCTTTTATGAACCATTAAATATAGATTGGGATGGAAATGAACTTTTACTTTCTGATATATTGGGCACAGATAATGATATTGTTTATAATTTGATTGAAGATGAGGTTGATAAGGAATTATTATTTTTAGCCTTAAGAAATTTAAATGATAGAGAAAAGGAAATTGTAAAACTAAGATTTGGCCTTAATGGAACAAGAGAAAAAACTCAAAAGGAAGTTGCAGATATGCTGGGAATAAGTCAATCCTATATTTCAAGATTAGAGAAAAAAATTATTAACAGATTGAAAAAAGAAATCAATAAAATGATTTAGTTTGTCTTTAGTATAAAAGCTTTAACTCTCGGGGATACTTTTTAATGCAGTATGTTATTACTTCCTAAGGAGTTGATAAGCTGATGATTAACAAGGTTGAAATATGTGGAGTAAATACATCTAAGTTACCTATTTTAAAGGAAAAAGAAAAAAAGGAGTTGCTTATAAAAACAAGGAATGGAGATAAAAAGGCAAGGGAGACCTTTATAAAGGGAAATTTAAGACTTGTTTTAAGTGTTATTCAAAGATTCAATAACAGAGGCGAAAATGTAGATGATTTATTTCAAGTAGGATGCATTGGTTTGATGAAAGCAATAGATAATTTTGATTTAGAGCAGAATGTTAAGTTTTCTACCTATGCAGTTCCAATGATAATTGGTGAGATAAGAAGATATTTAAGAGATAACAATTCAATTAGAGTAAGTAGATCCTTAAGGGATATTGCATATAAAGCTTTGCTGGTAAGAGATAGATTAGTAAAGGAAAATAACAAAGAACCTACTATCTCTCAAATAGCTGAAGAATTAAATATTCCGAGAGAAGAGGTTGTTTTTGCTTTAGATGCAATACAAGATACTGTATCTTTATTTGAGCCAATATATCATGATGGTGGTGATGCAATATATGTAATGGATCAAATAAGTGATTCAAAAAATAGTGACGAAAATTGGCTTGAAAATATTTCAATAAAGGAAGCTATGAAAAAGTTAAATGATAGAGAAAAGTTAATATTAACTTTAAGATTCTTTAATGGAAAAACACAAATGGAAGTTGCAGATGAAATTGGAATTTCACAAGCCCAAGTATCAAGATTAGAAAAGACGGCATTAAAGCATATGAGAAAATATGTATAGAGCTCTAAAGGAGCTCTTTTAAGTTAATAATTTAGTAAGGGGAGAGTTTTATGGGGTTTTTTGATAATTTTAAGTTAGAAGAAAACATGTCTAGCGAAGAAAAAGAAAAGGAAAATGAACTACTTTTACATTCATTAAACGCCTTAAGAACTATGGAAGTAATAGATATAAAAACTGGAACAAAGCTAGGATATATAAAGGATATAGTTATTGATATTGAGAACAGCAAGATTGTTTCTATTCTACTTCCTGGACTTCCAAAAGGATGGTTTAGTAAAGAAGAGGATATTGAAATACCATGGGATAAGGTTATTAAGGCTGGTATGGAAATAATATTAATAGATAGTTCAGAGCTGGATAATTTTAATTATAATATCTAGAAAAAATATAGAAAAACTTGTATAATAAGGGCATAAATTATATATTCTTGAAAGGCGTTGGTAAACTTGAGATGTCCCTTTTGTTTACATGAAGAAAGTAAAGTAGTTGATTCTAGATCCACTGATGAAAATAAGACTATAAGAAGACGAAGAGAGTGTTTAGCTTGTGGAAAAAGATATACAACTTATGAAAAGGTAGAAGATATTCCAATTTTAGTGGTAAAAAGAGATTCAACAAGGGAAAATTTTGATAAACAGAAAATTATAAATGGTATTATTATAGCTTGCCAAAAAAGACCTGTATCTAGAAAACAAATAGAGGAAATTGCAGAAGAAATTGAGAAAGAGATATCTAATAAGATGATAACAGAAATAGAATCAAAGCAAATTGGAGAAATGGTAATTGATAAATTAAAAGATATAGATGAAATTTCTTATGTAAGATTTGCCTCTGTTTATAGAGAATTTAAAGATATTAATACATTTTTAGAAGAAATTAAAAATTTAATATCAAAAAATAATAATTAAGAAAGGTACTGTTTTTAAAAGAAGATTAAGCTTAGTCTTCTAATAGACAACAGTACTTTTTTATTAAGTAATTTTTTAATTAATAATAATCAGAGATTTCAGTTAAAATTAGGTTAAAAATGGTTATAAAAATAGAAATTAATTATATAAAATGTTAAGATTATATTAACTATATGAAATTGTGAGGTGATTTTATGAATAAATTAACACCAATAAATTTTGAAAAGAGGGAAGATTTTTTATTATATAATGTTGGTAAAATAAGTATAGTATTTTCTACTGCAGAAAAAGGTAGAAGTTTTAATAGAAGTACAGAAGAAGGAATAAATAATTTAAATAGTATAAAAGAAGAATTTAACTTAAAAAATATTATTTATTTAAGGCAAGTTCATAGCGATAAGGTTTATAAGTATGATAATGATGATAATATAATTAATTATGAAGGGGATGGAATAATAACAAATGAAAAGAATGTGGCAATAGGAGTATTTACAGCAGATTGTGTTCCTATAATAATAATAAATGAAGAAAAAGAAGCTGTTGCAGCTGTACACAGTGGTTGGCGAGGAACTTTTGATTCTATTGTAAAAAAAGCTATAGAAAAAATGAAAGAAAGTTATGACATAGATATAAAGAATACTAGAGTATTTATAGGGCCTCATATTAGACAATGCTGTTATCAAGTTTCTGAAGAATTAAAAGAGAAATTTTTAAATAAAACAAAAATCAAAGAAGAAAAGCTGTTCAAGAATAGAAAGCTTAGTATGGAAGAATGCATATTAAAAGATCTTAAAGAATCAGGAATAGAGGAAGAAAATATATATTCCTTAACATTATGCACTCATTGTGAGAAGGATATAAAATTATTTTCTTACAGAAAGTCTGAAGGAACTTATGGAAGGTTATTTTCCTTTACTTTTATTAAATAGAAGGGAGTTTTTTATGGCCAAAGAAAAGATTTTAGTAGTAGATGATGAAGAACACATTTTGGAGCTAATAAGATATAATTTAGAAAATTCAAATTATCAGGTTTTGACAGCAAAAAATGGAATTGATGCCATTAATATTGCAAATGAAGAAAAACCAAGTTTAATTTTGTTAGACTTAATGATACCTGGAAAAGATGGCTATGATGTATGTAAAGAAATTAGAACTAACAAAGAAACTAAAAATATTTCAATAATAATGCTAACTGCCAAGGGGGAGGAATTAGATAAAATTTTAGGTCTTGAATTAGGAGCAGATGATTATATAACTAAACCCTTTTCTATAAGAGAGCTACTAGCAAGAATTAAGGCTGTTCTTAGAAGAGTTGGAAATACACCAGAAAATGATGATGAAATTTTTAAAACTGAAACCTTATTTATTGATTTTAAGAGCAGGGAAGTTAAAGTACTAGATAAAAATGTAGATTTAACTTTAAAAGAATTTGAACTTTTAGAGATATTAGTAAAAAACAAGGGGAAAATTCTTACAAGGGAAACACTTTTAGATAAGGTCTGGGGTTATGAATATATTGGAGAAACAAGAACTGTGGATGTTCATATAAGATATTTAAGAAAGAAAATTGAAACGGATGATAAAAATCCTAAGTATATAGAAACTATAAGGGGAGTAGGGTATAGGTTTAATCCTAATATATAAGATATGAAGAAAAAAATATTGACATCCACATTAATAACTGTAGTAATAGCCCTTACTATTATAACAAGTTGTTTTTTTGTATTATTAACAATTAGAGATATAAATAATAAAAAAGAAATATTATCTAGTTATAATAATATAATAATAAAATGTGGCGAGTTAAATAAAGAGACTTTAGGAGAAATAAAATTATTTAATAATAAAGTAAGATTTTCTATTATAAATAGTTTAGGAAATTCTATCTTTGATACTGTAAAAATAGAAAATGAAAATTATTTAGAGAATGAAGACGTAATTAACGCCTTTAATAAGGGATTGGGAGAAAGTTTTGATTTTGACAAAAAAGAAGGAATAAGCTATGTTTATTATTCTACTAAAATAGATGATAATACAATTATAAGAGCATCTATTCCAGTTGGAGGAATACAAGAAATTACAAAAGGATATATAAAATATTATATTTTTATAATTATTTTAGTAATTATCCTTTCCCTTCAAATTTCAAAAAAATTAATAAAGTCAATAATAGATCCTATAAAAGAGATGGAAGATGTGACCAACAAGATTGCTTCAGGGGATTATAGCAAAAGGGTAAAAGTTTATAGCAATGATGAAATAGGATCTTTAGCAAAAACCTTTAATGATATGTCAGCTCAATTACAGGCTGAAATAAAGGATTCTATGGATAAGAATAATAAACTTGAAGCAATTTTAGAAAGTATGGAAAGCGGAGTTATTGCTGTAGATAATAAGTTTAATATAATTTTAGTTAATCAATATGCTAAATGTATTTTTGATTTAAAGGATGATATTATAGGTGAAAATATATTTCAGTATATTTTAGATTATGACATAAATGAGTTTATTAAAAATAAAGATAGTTTAGAGGCAAAGGAAATAAAAATTTTGCATCCAGTAGAAAAAATTATAAGAGTTAAGAAGGCAAAAATAATAAATTATAAAGACATACCTATTGGTACTGTTATAACCCTTCAAGATATTACAGATTTAAAAAGACTTGAAAATATGAGAAGTGAATTCGTCGCTAATGTTTCTCATGAATTAAAAACTCCTTTAACATCTATAAAGGGATTTTCAGAAACTCTCCGTTTTGTTGAAGATAGGGATACTAAAAATAAATTCCTAGATATTATTGATAAAGAAGCAGAAAGACTTAGTAGTTTAATAAATGATATACTTATACTTTCAAATTTAGAAAATAATAATAAAATGAAAGAGGAAAAATTTAATATATCTGAAGTTATTGAAGATGTAATCAATATGGTTACTCCTCAGGCAATAAAAAAGAATATTATTATTAATTTTATTGATGAGGGAAGTAAATATCTTATTGGAGATAGTGATAAATTTTTTCAAATGATATTAAATTTAGTGGAAAATGCCGTTAAATATTCTGAAGCAGAGAAGAAGGTAACAATTAGAACTTATGATGAAGAAGAACATATTTTTGTTGAAGTGGAAGATAAGGGAATTGGAATACCAGAAGATGAGATAGCAAGAATCTTTGAAAGATTTTATGTAGTAGATAAATCTAGGGCAAAAAAAGGAACAGGTTTAGGTTTAGCAATAGTAAAACATATTGTTAAGATGTTTAATGGTGAAATATTTGTTGAATCTAAATTAGGGATAGGATCAAAGTTTATAGTGAAAATTAAAAGAAATGTATAATGGATTGTTTGAAGGCTGTTTTGAACAGCCTTTTTTCTATGGCTTAATTGTTAAAGGTCTTTTACATTTATTTAATTTATCTTAACTTAATGATAATATCTGCTTAACATTCATGAAATATCATAAAGATGTAAAGTAAATAAAGTAAGAAATAAAATTAATATATGGAGGATATTTATGAAAAGAAAAAGTTTAAAAATGATATGTAGTGTGTTAGTTTTAGGGCTAATATCAACAAGTCTTGCTGCTTGTGCTAGTAAGAAAGATGGTGAAAATTCAAAAAGTACAGGAAATATTAAAATAGCTATATCAGGATCTACTTCAGTAGGGCCTTTAATGGAAAAATTGGCGGAAAATTATGAAAATAAAAATGAAGGAATTACAATTGAAATAAATCAAATAGGTTCATCTGCAGGAATTAAGGATACAATAAATGGAGTTTCAGAAATAGGAATGGCTTCAAGAGAACTAAAAGATGAAGAAAAGAAGGAAGTTAAGGGAACAGTAATTGCTTATGATGGAATTGCTATAATACTAAATAAAAATAATAGGGTAAAAGATTTAAATATTGATCAAATAAAAGGAATATATACAGGAGCAATTACCAACTGGAAGCAAATCGAAGGCGGAAAAGATTCGCCGATAGTTGTTGTTTCAAGGGAAGAAGGTTCAGGAACAAGAGATGCCTTTCAAGAAATAATTGGATATGAATCTAAGGATTTAGTGAAGGACGCAATGATTTCAAATGGTAATGGTGGCGTTAAAGAAACTGTAGTAGGAAATGAAAATGCTATAGGATTTGTTTCCTTTGAATATTTAGATGATAGTGTTAATGTTGTTACAGTTGAAGGGGCAGAAGCTAGTGCAGAAGCTGTAAAGGCTGGTAAATATAAGATTTCTAGACCATTTAATATAGTAACTAAAGATGGCAATTTAACTACAGATGGACAAAAATTTATAGATTTTATTTTAAGTACAGAAGGACAACAAATTGTTGCAGATAACAAATTAATAACTATTGAATAAAAATTTAATAGAATTATATAGTTTATTGGCAAACATCTTAAAAACATATAACTTACTTTGAAGGGGCTGTTTAGACAGCTTCTATTTTTGTTAAATTTTTTTTACATAAATATAACTTTTTTTTACCTCACAATAATATTTCCTTAACTTTTAGGGCTTAATATTATTATTAAGATAGTATTTGCTTTATAAAGATTATATTGAAAGTTGTATGTTTTTAAGGAGGAATTTATGAAAAGAATAAATTCAAAAATAATTTGCTTTTTCTTAATATTTGGAATAATTAATATTATTTTTGTTGCATGTAGTTCAATAAATAATAGGATAAATAACAAGGGAAATACTTTAATATCTATTTCAGGTTCAACTTCAGTAGGACCTTTAATGGAAAAATTAGCAGAAGAATATGAAGATAATAATGAAGGAATATCTATAGAAATAAATCAAGTTGGATCTTCAGCAGGAATAAAGGATGTAATAAATGGAATTTCAGAAATAGGAATGTCATCAAGAGATTTAAAAGAAGAAGAAGGGAAAGAAGTTAAGGGAACAATAATTGCTTATGATGGTATTGCAATAATAACAAATAAAGAAAATCCAATTAAGAACCTTTCAATGGATGAAATTAGAGGAATTTTTACAGGAGAAATAACTAATTGGAAAGAAATAGAAGGCGGAAAGGATGCACCTATAGTAGTTGCCTCTAGAGAAGATGGTTCAGGAACGAGAGATGCCTTTCAAGAGTTAGTAGATTATACAACAGAAGATCTAATTAGAAATTCACTTATTTCTAATGGTAATGGAGGTTTAAAACAAATAGTTATTGGAAATAAAAATGCAGTTGCTTTTGTCTCCTTTGAATACCTAGATGATTCTGTAAATATTGTAAGAGTTGATGGAATTGAGCCTACAGCTGAAGCAGTGAGAAATGGGAATTATAAGATTTCTAGACCTTTCTTAGTTGTAACAAAAGAAAGTAGATTAACTGAAAATGGTCAAGAATTAATTGATTTTATTTTAAGTGAAGAAGGACAAAAAATTGTGATAGATAATAAACTGATTCCTGTTAAATAAGTTACTTTAATTAGGAGAGGATAATATGTTAAATGTAAATGAAAAAAGAAATAATAATAAATATTTAGCTGAAAAAATATCAAAAATAATATTTTTATCTAGTGCTTTTATAGCTGTATTAAGTTTATTAGTGATTATAGGTTTTGTTTTTTATAAAGGTCTGACGCCTTTTGTATCAAAAGGATATTCATTTTTAGATTTTATTGCTGGAAGGGAATGGTACCCTAGTTCCGATAAGTATGGAGTATTTCCAATGATAGTGGCTTCAATTTATGGAACACTAGGTTCTTTAGTTTTAGGGGTACCTGTAGGAATTTTAACTGCAGTATTTATTGCTGAACTAGCACCAAAGAAAATAGGAAAGTTAATATCCACTGCTGTAGAATTATTAGCTGGTATTCCATCAGTTTTATTTGGAGTATTTGGATTAGCAGTTATAGTTCCCTGGATAATGAATAGTTTTAATTTAGCAAAAGGACAAAGTATTTTAGCAATTATTATAGTTTTAGCAATAATGATGTTACCAACAATAGTTACAGTTTCAGAAAGTGCAATAAGAGCTGTTCCTTATAGTTATAAGGAAGCTTCCCTTGGCTTAGGAGCATCTCATATAGAAACAACATTCAAAGTGGTTTTACCAGCTGCAAAATCTGGTATACTATCAGCTGTTGTTCTTGGCCTAGGCAGGGCAATAGGTGAAACTATGGCAATAATATTAGTTGCAGGTAATTCAGCTATAATGCCAAAATCAATAATGGATTCTGTAAGGCCCTTAACAACTAATATTGCTTTGGAAATGGGATATGCTTTTGGTACCCATCAGGAAATGCTATTTGCTACGGGGGTAATTTTATTTGTATTTATATTGTTACTTAATTATATATTAAGTAAACTTTCTAGTAAGGAAGGTAAGTAGTATGAGAAAATTTAAAGAAAACTTATTAAAATTTATTGTTTATTTATCTGCCTTTATAACAGTTGGCCTACTTATTATGATTTTAGGTTATATATTTGTAAAAGGTTTTTCTATGTTAAGTTGGGATTTTATCGTTAATGATTATGCAGCTTCAGGGGATGGTGGAATATTTCCAATGATTATAGCTACATTATATACAGTAATATTATCAATAGCTATTGCAACTCCTATAGGAGTGTTAGCAGCAATTTACCTAGCAGAATATGCAAAGCAAGGAAGAACTGTTAGAATAATAAGATTTGCTGTACAAAGTTTAGCGGGTATTCCATCAATAGTATATGGATTATTTGGATCAATATTTTTTGTAGTTGTATTAAAATTAGGATATTCACTATTGGCAGGTTCATTAACTGTTGCAATTATCATTTTACCAGTGATTATTAGTACAACAGAAGATGCAATAAAAACAGTTCCAATTTCCTATAAAGAGGCTTCCTTGGGCCTTGGAGCTACAAAATTCCAAACATTATATAAAGTAATATTACCAAGTTCCTTATCTGGAATTTTAGTAGGGATAATATTATCAGTAGGGCGTATAGTTGGGGAATCAGCAGCTATATTGCTTACAGCAGGAACAGTTGCCAAAATGCCTAATGGAATTATGTCAAGTGCCAGAACTTTAACAATACAAGCTTATTTGGTAACTCAAGAAGCAGGTAATATTCAAGAAGCTTCTGCAGTTGGAATAGTATTAATTTTAATAATATTTGTAATAAATATAATAGCAAAATTAATAACAAAAAAATTTAGTAAAGCAAATTACTAATTTTAGTTATATGAGGTGTGAAAATGAGTAATAATACTAAAATAAAGGTAAGAAATTTAAATTTATATTATGGAGAAAAACAAGCGTTAAAGAATATTAATTTAGATTTAGAAGCGAATAAGGTAACTGCTTTTATAGGGCCTTCTGGTTGTGGAAAATCTACATTTCTTCGTAGCTTAAATAGAATGAATGATTTAATTGAAGGGGTAAGAATAGAAGGAGATATCTTAGTAGATGGCGAAGATATATATAAGAGTAAAGATGTTATTGCTCTAAGAACAAAAGTAGGAATGGTATTCCAAAAGCCGAATCCTTTTCCTATGTCAATATATGATAATATAGCATATGGTCCAAGATTACATGGAGTTAAAGATAAGAAGGTATTGGATGGAATAGTAGAAAGAAGTTTAAAAGGTGCAGCTCTTTGGGATGAAGTAAAAGATAGGCTAAAGACAAGTGCATTAGGATTATCTGGAGGTCAGCAGCAAAGATTATGTATTGCTAGAACAATTGCAGTATCACCAGAAATAATATTAATGGATGAACCTACTTCTGCTTTGGATCCAATTTCAACTAGTAAAATGGAAGATTTAATGGAAGAATTAAAAAAGAATTATACTGTTGTAATAGTAACTCATAATATGCAACAAGCAGGAAGAATAGCTGATAAAACAGCCTTCTTTTTAAATGGAGAAATAGTTGAATATGGTGATACTGAAGATATTTTCTATAAGCCAAAGGATAAAAGAACTGAAGACTATATAACTGGCAGATTTGGTTAGAGACTATTAATAAGAGGAGTTGAAGAGCATGAGAGATGTAATGAGAAATAAAATAAAATCCCTCAATTCAGAGCTGATGGAAATGGCTGCTTTAGTTGAAAAGCAAATATATGATAGTATTACGGCTCTAAAAAATCAAGATAATGAGTTAGCACAAGAAGTTATTAATAATGATGATAAGGTAGATAATTTTCAAAAAGAAATAGAGGAAAAATGTATAAAAATAATTGCAACAGAGCAGCCAGTTGCAAAAGACCTACGTAGTTTATATACAACTTCTAAAATAGTAACAGATTTAGAAAGAATGGCCGATTATGCAGTAGATATTTCAAAAGCAGTTTCTAGAGTTGTAGGAGTGAATTTTTCTGAAGAAATATCACCAGTTTGGGAAATGGTAGATATAGTTACAAAAATGATAAGAGGTGCTATAGAAGCATATATAAATGGCGATGTTGATTATGCATATGAAATATGCGATATGGATGATAAAGTAGATGCTTTATATCAGGGAATGTTCTCACTTGTTTTAAAGAATATGGTTTCAAATGAGGCAATGATAAATCAAGGAACCCAAATTCTTTTTGTATCAAAATATCTAGAAAGAATTGGGGATCATGTTACAAATATTTGTGAATGGATTATATTCCATAAAAAAGGTAAATATGTTGATTTAAATGAGTAATTACAAAACATCCCTAATTTTTAGGGATGTTTTATGTTGACTAAATTTAATTAATAATGGTAATATTACTAAAGATATCTATTATTATTTATAGCCACGAAGTTTTTATAAATAATAATATGATTAGAGAAAAAAACAGATAAATTTGGGGCAAACTATATAATAATTTAATGGTTATATATTAATAAACTCAAAGGTTAGGAGGAAAATTAATGGCTAAACCAATAGTTGCTATTGTCGGAAGACCAAATGTAGGGAAATCTACATTGTTTAATAGATTAGCGGGACAAAGAATTTCAATAGTTCAAGATATACCTGGCGTAACTAGAGATAGAGTTTATGCTAAGGCGGATTGGTTAAATTATAATTTCACTATTATTGATACAGGTGGTATTGAACCAGAAAGAGACGATATTATTGTAAAGCAGATGAGAAGACAAGCAAATATAGCAATAGAAACTGCTGATGTTATTATATTTGTGGTAGATGGAAAAGAAGGTTTGACAGCTGCTGATGAAGAAGTTGCAAACATGCTTAGAAAAAGTAAAAAGGATGTTGTTTTAGTAGTAAATAAGGTTGATTCTATGAAGGAAGTCGAAAATGCCTGGGAGTTTTATAATTTAGGAATAGGTGAGCCTATTGCAATATCTGCCTCTCAAGGTTTAAATATTGGAGATATGCTTGATAGAGTTGTAGAAAATTTTGATAAGTTTAATGATGATGAAGAGGAAGATGAGTACATAAGAGTTGCTATGATTGGTAAACCTAATGTAGGTAAATCCTCACTTATAAATAGGCTTCTTGGAGAAGATAGGCTTATTGTTTCAGATATTCCAGGAACTACAAGGGATTCAATAGACAGTGTTTTAGAAACTGAAGATGGTAAGTTTATATTAGTTGATACTGCAGGAATAAGAAGAAAGAGTAAAATCAAAGAAGAAGTAGAAAGATATTCTGTAATTAGAACCTATGCTGCTATTGAAAGAGCTGATGTTTGTATTCTTATGATAGATGCAACTGAAGGGATAACAGAGCAAGATGAAAAAATAGTAGGTTATGCCCATGAAATGAATAAAGCCATAATGGTAATAGTAAATAAGTGGGACTTAATTGAAAAAGATGATAAAACAATGCAAAAATACTTAGAAGATTTACAAACAAATCTTAAGTTTTTAAAATATGCAAAATACCTATTTATATCTGCTAAAACAGGACAAAGAACTCATAAAGTTTTAGAGATGGCCAAAGAATGCTATGATAATTATAGTAAGAGAATTCCAACTGGAATTTTAAATGATGTTGTTAGTAAAGCGGTATTAATGAATGAACCTCCATTAGTAGGGGTTAAAAGGATGAAGATATATTATGCTACTCAGGTTGCTACAAAACCACCTAAATTCGTTTTCTTTGTTAATGATGCAAGTGCAAGACATTTTTCTTATGAAAGATATTTAGAGAATCAGTTACGTGAAAGTTTTGATTTTAGCGGTACTGGTATACAAATAGAATATAGAGAAAGGAAAGAGTAATTTGAGTAATGTTGCTTTTTTAGGTGGAGGAAGTTTTGGAACATCTTTAGCAATATTATTAGCTAATAACGGCAATAAAGTATCTATTTATGATAGAGATAATAATGTTGTGAAAGATATTAATGAAAATAAACGAAATGATAAATATATTAAGAATTTAATAATACCTAACAATGTAACGGCTTATAATGATATAGATAGTGCGATAAAGGATGCTGAATTTATTGTTTTATCTGTACCCTCTCATGTTATTCGAGATATAAGCAGACAATTAAAAAATAAGATAAGTAAAGAGGTTATTATAATAAGCATTGCAAAGGGTATAGAGGAAGGAACTAATTTAAGATTATCAGAGGTAATAAAAGAAGAATTACCACAAAATGATGTAGTGATTTTATCAGGACCAAGCCATGCTGAAGAAGTTTCTATTAATATACCAACTACAGTTGTTGTATCTTCTGAAAATATGGATAAGGCAACAGTAGTTCAGGATTTATTTATGAATCCTAGCTTTAGAGTTTATACAAATGAGGATTTGGTTGGTGTTGAAATTGGTGGGGCAGTAAAAAATATTATTGCATTAGCAGCTGGAGTATGTGATGGTCTGGGATATGGAGATAATACTAAGGCTGCCCTTATGACAAGAGGAATGGCAGAGATTGTTAGAATAGGTTTAAGACTTGGCGGAAAAGCTGAAACTTTTCTAGGTTTAACAGGAATGGGCGATTTAATTGTTACATGTACTAGCTTGCATTCTAGAAACAGGCGTGCAGGATATTTAATAGGAATTGGTAAAAAAACTGAGGAAGCTATAAAAGAAGTTGGAATGGTAGTTGAAGGTATTAAAGCCTGTAGGGCTTTTTATGAATTAAAGGAAAAATTAAAGGTAGAAATGCCTATAACAGATATTCTTTATAAAATATTGTTTGAAGATGTCGATGTAAAAGAAGCTGTAAGCCATTTAATGGAAAGAGAAAAAAAGAACGAAATCTACTAATTTAAAAAAGAATAATTTTTAATTAATCACAGTCAAAGATCTTAAAAATATTTAAAATCTTTGACTGTGATTTTTTTTGGAATATTTTTATCTTAATTTTAGTAATATTCTATATAAATAAAATATAAAAAATTAATAATACTGTATACTTTTTTTAAAATAGGAATATATATATATTGTTAAAAATAAATGGGAGGGTACAACGTGGACAACTTGAACATATACAAGAATATAGCAGAGAGGACACAAGGGGACATATATATAGGTGTTGTTGGACCTGTAAGAACAGGTAAATCAACATTTATAAAAAAATTTATGGACCTAATGGTAATACCAAAGATTGAAAATGCATATAAAAAGGAAAGGGCAAAGGATGAATTGCCTCAAAGCGGCTCTGGTAAAAGTATCCATACAACTGAACCTAAATTTATCCCAAATGAGGCAGTAGAAATAACTCTTGAAGAAGATATTAAATTAAAAGTTAGAATGGTCGACTGTGTGGGATATATTGTTAAAGGAGCAATGGGCTATATGGATGGAGAAGAGCCTAAAATGGTAAATACCCCATGGTATGAATATGAAATTCCTTTTGAAGATGCTGCTGAAATTGGAACTAGAAAGGTTATTACAGATCATTCTACAATTGGATTAGTTATAACTACTGATGGTAGTATAACTGGTATTGAGAGAGAGGATTACTTAGAAGCAGAAGAAAGGGTAATTGAAGAACTTAAATCTATAAATAAACCTTTTATAGTTGTACTTAATACTAAATATCCTAATTCATCAGAAGTTAAGAAAATGCAAAAAGAATTAGAAGAAAAATATAATGTGACAGTTCATATTATGGACGTTGCTAATATGGATGAAGAGGATATAGAAGAAGTATTACAACATATACTTAAAGAATTCCCTGTTAAGGAAATAAACATAGAAATGCCAAGCTGGGTAGAACAATTAGAACCAGAGCATTGGTTAAAGAAAGATTTCTTTAAGATCATTAAGGGAATGACTGAAAACATAAGCAAGATTAGAGATATTAAATCTATTATAAACTTATTAAATCAAGAAGAAAATTTAGCACCAACAGAAATGAATTCGGTAGATTTAGGTGAAGGTAAGGCAACAATATCAATGAAACCTAAGGAAGGAATATTCTACAACATATTAAGTGAAATCTGTGATTTAGATGTTAAGTCAGAAAGTGATTTATTATCCTTAATAAAAGATCTTAACTATGCTAAGAAGGAATATGATAAGGTAAAGGATGCCTTAAATGATGTTCGTGAAACAGGCTATGGCTTGGTTGCTCCACAACTTTCTGAAATGAAATTTGAAGAACCTGAGTTAGTAAAACATGGTTCAAAGTTTGGAGTAAAATTAAAAGCTTCAGCACCATCTTTACATTTTATTAAGGCTAATATAAAGACTGAAATAAGTCCAATAATGGGTTCAGAAAAAGAAAGTGAAGAGTTAATTAAATCCCTAATGGAACAGTTTGAAGAAGATCCTTCAGCTTTGTGGCAAAGCAATATGTTTGGTAAACCATTAGAAGTATTAATCAAAGAAGGATTACAAAATAAACTATATAAAATGCCAGAAGATGTACAAGTTAAAATTCAAAAGACACTTCAAAAGATTATTAATGAGGGCAGTGGTGGATTAATCTGCATAATTTTATAAAAAAGAATAATATAAACATTGATAATACTTTTTCCTTGGAGGCTGTGACAGCCTCCTTTTTTATTGTATATTTAAAGTAAAATTATAAAAAGTTTTGAATAATATATATTATAATAAAATATAAATTGCACTTCTAATACCATAAAGAATAGAGGGATATTGTGGAAGAAAAAATTTATACCTATAAAAGAGTAGGCTATTTCAAAGAAAAAACGGCAATGATTATAGGGGTAAAATTTTCTGGTACCATTTATGTATCTAATAAAGTAATAAAGCATATAAAGAAAAGGCATGGAAGGCATTTAAATAAAAAAATAATAAATAATCTTATTGAATATATGAGAAAAATTATTGATGCACCTAATTATATAGGAGTTTATAAGTCGACTGATAAGGTTATAAATATAGAATTAATAAAAAAATTTAATGAGTATATATTAATGGGGATAGAAATAGATGATGGTAAAGACTATATTAATGTTTCAACCATGTATCCAATAACAGAAAGAAAAATATATTCAAAATTATATAAGGGAAAAATAAAAAAATGTGGATAAAATAAATATAGAATATAAATAAATATAGTTATATAATAAATTATTGTAATGAAATAATAATCTTTAAAATTTTATACTATTTAGGAGAAAATTATGAAAAAGGTAGCTTTGGTTTTTAATGGTGGTACAATATCAATGAAAATAGATGAAAAAATAAATGCTGCAGTACCTGGTTTAAGTGGAGAAGAAATTCTTTCTATGGTAACTGGAGCTGATGAGTTTGCGGATATAGAAACTCATAGTTATTCAGATAAACCTTCTCCTCATATGACAATAGAAGATATGTTTAAGCTTAGTAGATTTATTGATGAATTAGTAAAACGTGATGATATAGATGGGGTTGTCTTAACTCATGGGACAGATACTTTGGAAGAAACTGCTTATTTTTTAGATCTTACAATTAATACTGACAAGGTTATAGTTGTAACCGGAGCAATGAGGAGTAGTTCAGAACTTGGATATGATGGTCCTTTTAATTTAGCAACATCTATTTGCACAGCAATATCTGAAGAGGCAAAGGGAAGGGGAGTGTTAGTGTGTTTTAATGGTGAGCTGCATTGTGCTTCAGAGGTTACTAAAGCTAACTCTATGGCATTAAACGCCTTTAGGACACCTAATTTTGGCCCTATTGGTATAGTAGATAACAATCAAGTAATATTTCATAGAAAAGCTATAAAGCACAAAACTTATAAAGTAGATAAAATAATTGGTGATGTTGCATTAATCAAATGTGCTTCTGGAATGAATTCTGATTTTATTGATTTTGCAATTGAAAAAGATTATAAGGGAATTGTAATAGAAGCATTAGGAAGAGGAAATGTACCTCCCTTAATGCTGACAGGAATAAAGAAAGCCTTAAATAAAAAAATTCCAGTAATTGTAGTTTCAAGATGTTTCGAAGGAAGAGTCAGGGAAGCTTACGGATATGAAGGCGGTGGAAAAATGTTAAAAGATTTAGGAGTATTTTTTGAAGAAAATATGCCTGGACAAAAAGCAAGAATTAAGTTATTAGTTATCTTGTCTAGTAAAGAAAATAAAAAAATAAGGGAAGCTTTTAATGAAAAATAAAAACTTTTTAATAATTAAGGGGCTGTAGGACAGCTCTTTTTTATTAAAGCAATATAATCGTTAAAATATGAATAATTTGTTAACAAAGCATTGACTTATATTTGATAAGATTTTAATATTAATAAAAGAAGTAAATTATGGCTAAATAAAAATTAGCTGATAGAAACTTTGGAGGCAAATATGGTAAGGAGTATGACTAGTTTCGGAAGAGCTAGTAATGATGAGGGAAGTAAATATTTATTTTCTGTTGAAATGAAAAGTGTTAATAGCAGGTATTTAGATATAAATATTAAGTTACCTAAAAATTTAATACCCTTAGAAGAGCAAATAAGAAAATTAATAAATGAAAAATTAAATAGAGGGAAAGTAGATGTTTATATCAATCAAAAGTCTTATTCTCAGGGAGAAGGAGTGGCAAGATTAAATTTAAGTCTTGCAGAGAGCTATTACAAGTGTTTATTAGAAATAGAAAAAAAGTTTAACCTAAAAAATGATATTGCTGTTTCTCATATTGCTAGATTTCCTGATGTAATAGAAATTGTTGAAGAAGAAGATAATATTGATGAAATATTTGAGATTTTAAAGCCCCTAATTAATGAAGCTTTAGAAAAAATGGAAAAGATGAGAATAGTAGAAGGAGAAAAGCTAAAAGAAGATATATTAGTCAAATTAAGCGATATAGAAATTTTTGTAAATAATATTGAAGAATTAGCTTCTTCAATAGAAATTACATATAAATCAAAATTAGAAGCTAGAATTAAAGAACTTTTAGATAAGCTTGATATTGATGAAGCAAGAATTGCGCAAGAAGCTGCTATAATTGCAGATAAGGCTGCAGTAGATGAAGAAATTATTAGGTTAAAAAGTCATATAGATCAAGTAAGAAAGACTTTTAAAGAAACTGAACCTATAGGAAGAAAACTTGATTTTATAATTCAAGAAATGAACAGAGAAGCTAATACAATTGCGTCAAAATCAGCTGATATAAATATGACAAATTATGTCATTAATATAAAAAATTTAATAGAAAAAATTAGAGAACAAGTACAAAATATTGAATAATTAGGAGGAAAGAAATGAGTATTAAATTAATTAATATTGGATTTGGTAATATAGTTTCTGCAAATAGGCTTGTAGCGATAGTTAGTCCTGAATCTGCTCCAATAAAAAGAATAATACAAGAAGCAAGGGACAGAGGTATGCTTATAGATGCAACCTATGGAAGAAGAACAAGAGCTGTAATAATTACAGACAGCGATCACATAATTTTATCAGCAGTTCAACCAGAAACTGTAGCTCATAGATTAGTTGATAAAGATGAAGTAGTAGATGAGGTTGTTGAATAATGAAGAAGAATAAAGGAGTTCTAATAGTTATATCTGGACCTTCTGGCGCAGGAAAAGGAACTATATGTAAAAAACTTATTGAAAAAAATAAAAATATATATTTATCAGTTTCTGCTACAACAAGAAGTCCAAGAGAAGGAGAAATTGATGGAGTAAATTATTATTTTATTACAAAAGAGGAATTTGAAAGAAGAGTTAAGGAAAATGGCTTTATAGAATATGCTGAAGTTCATGGTAACTTTTATGGAACCCCAAGAGTTAATGTTGATAAGATGCTTGAAGAAGGAAAAGATGTTATTTTAGAGATTGATATACAAGGAGCTTTACAAGTAAAAGAAAATTTTAAAGAAGGTGTATTTATTTTTATTCTTCCTCCATCAATGGAAGAACTAAAGAGAAGAATAATAAAAAGAGGAAGTGAAACAGAGGAATCTCTAATGACAAGATTTAAAAATGCATATAAAGAGATAAACTATGTTTCAAAATATAATTATGCTGTAGTTAACGATACTTTAGAGCTTGCTGTTGCTAAAGTAGAGGCAATTATAGCTGCAGAAAAATGCAGAGTTGATAGAATAAAAGATAATACAATTTTAGAATCTAAGGAGGGCTTAATTCATGAACAACTCTATGATTAATCCATCAATAATGGACTTATTAAAAAAAGTAGAAGATAGATATTCATTAGTAATAATTACTTCTAAAAGAGCAAGGCAAATAATAGATGGCAGCAAACCTTATATTGATACTAAATTAAAGAAAGCATTAACAATTTCAATTAATGAAGTTAATGAAGGTAAAATTAATTACTATACATCAAACAATAAAGAGGTAAATAAATCAAATGAACAATAAAAAATGTGTATGCGTAGGAGTAACTGGAGGAATAGCTGCTTATAAGGCTTTAGAAGTAGTAAGTAAGTTAAAAAAGCATGATTTAGATGTTAATGTTATTATGACGAATTCAGCTACAAAATTTGTTACACCTTTATCTTTTCAATCTCTTAGTCAAAATATGGTTGTAACAGATATGTTTGCAGAGCCGAAGGCTTTTGAAATACAGCATATTTCATTGGCAAAAAAGGCAGATATTTTCTTAGTGGTTCCTGCTACTGCAAACATTATAGGAAAGGTAGCAAATGGAATAGCTGATGATATGTTATCAACAACAATAATGGCTACCAAGGCAAAAGTTATTTTTGCACCTGCAATGAATACGAATATGTATCAAAATAAAATAGTTCAGGAAAATATAAAAAAATTAAAAGCTTATGGTTATTACTTTGTTCAGCCTGATTCAGGAAGATTGGCTTGTGGAGATGTTGGAGAAGGAAAGCTGGCTGATGTTGATATTATTGTAAGTAAGGTATTAGAGGTAATAGATAAACTTGAAATTAATAAAGATTTAGCTGGGAAAAAAGTTTTAATTAGTGCTGGACCAACAATAGCTCCTATTGATCCAGTAAGATATATAACAAATAGATCTTCAGGGAAAATGGGATATGCTATTGCTGAGGAAGCTGCGGCAAGAGGAGCAGATGTAATTTTAGTTTCAGGTCCTACAAATTTAGAGAAACCTGATGGAGTAAAAGTTATTGATGTGCTCACTAACGAAGAAATGAAAAATGCAATATTAGATAATTTTACTAATAGTGATATAGTGATTAAAGCAGCTGCAGTTACTGATTACAAGATAAAAAATTATAGTAATGAAAAAATTAAAAAAACTGAAGGAGATTTAAATTTGTCCTTTGTTAGGGATAACGATATTTTAAAAATCCTAGGCGAAAAGAAGGCTAATCAAATATTAGTAGGATTTGCTGCTGAAAGTAGTAATGTAGTAGAAAATGCAAAAAGAAAAATCAAAGGTAAAAATTTAGATTATATAGTAGCAAATGATATTACAAGTGCTGATACTGGATTTGGAAGTGATAATAATAAAGTTATTATTATTTCTAAAGATGGAGAAGAAATATATTTAGATAAGATGAGTAAAAGAGAAGTGGCATCAAGAATCTTCGATATTATATTAAGAAAGCGCTAAGGCGCTTTCTTCTTCTATAAGAGAAATAACCTAGTAAAAGGGTGATATAATTGAAATTGTATGCAGAAGTTATAATAAATAGTGATGCTTTAGAAATAGATAAACCCTTTACCTATGAAATTCCAGAGAATTATATTAAGCTTGTAAAGATTGGGCAATGGGTGAAGGTTCCCTTTGGATATAGAAATTCAATGGATGCTTTTATAATAAAGTTAATAGAACAAGAAGAAATAAAGGAATTTGAAATAAAGGAAATAAATAAAATTGAAAATATAGAGCCATTATTAACAGAAGATGATTTAAAAATAGTAAATTTCTTAAAAGATAATTACTTATGTAAATATATAGATGCTATAAGATTATTTATTCCTCAAGGGATATTAAAAGGAATAAAAAATAAACAGAAGATGGTTATTTCTATAAATAGAGAGAAATATAATGCTGATATTTATGAAAAGTATAAAGATATACTCTCAATTATAGAAAAAAATGATGGGAAATTTACTAAAAGCGAATTATCAAAAAATTTTTCCTTATCTTTATATAAAATTAATAAATTAATAAAAGAGGAATATTTAAAAGTCGAAGAAGAAACAATTTATAGATATAATATAAAGGAATACAAAACATATGGTGAAAAAACTTTAAATTCCGAACAGATAAATGCTGTAAATGTTATTAATAAATCAAATCGTAAAGTCTTTTTGTTAAAGGGAGTTACAGGTTCAGGAAAAACTGAAGTTTATATGAATGCAGTAAGTGATGTTTTAAAGGAAGGAAAGTCAGCTGTAATATTAGTACCAGAAATATCTTTAACACCACAAATGATTGAGAGATTTAAAGGAAGATTTGGAAGGGAAGTTGCTGTATTTCATAGTAAGCTTTCAGATGGGGAGAGATATGATGAATGGTATAGAGTAAAGGAGGGAAAGGCAAGGCTTATAATTGGAGCAAGAAGTGCCTTGTTTTTACCTGCAAAAGATTTAGGAATAATAATTTTAGATGAGGAACATGAAAATACTTATAAATCAGAACAAAACCCTAAATATCATACAAGGGAAGTAGCAGAATTTATTTCTAAAATAAAGGGATGTAAAGTTATTTTAGGTTCGGCAACCCCCTCAATAGAGACCTACTATAGAGCTCTTTCTGGTGAGATAGAATTAATAGAATTAAAAAATAGAGTTTATAATAAAGCAATGCCTAAAATGGAAATAATAGATATGAGAGAAGAATTAAAGAGCGGAAACATATCTATGTTTAGTAGAAAATTGATGAAGGAGATAAGGGATACATTAAGTAAAAAAGAGCAGGTAATTTTATTTTTAAATAGAAGAGGCTTTTCAACCTTTGTATCCTGCAGAAGTTGTGGTTATGTTTTTAAATGTCCTCATTGTGATATATCTTTAACATATCATAAAAATGGTTTATTAAATTGTCATTACTGTGGCTATTCTACAAGGCAGGAAAAACTTTGTCCAAAATGTAAAAGCAAATATGTCAAGTATTTTGGAGCAGGTACAGAAAGAGTAGAAGAAGAAATAAAAAAATATTTCTCTAGTGTTAAAGTATTAAGAATGGATATTGATACAACAAGAAATAAAAATTCTTATGAATATATTTATGATGCTTTTAAAAGAGGAGAAGCAGATATTTTAATAGGAACTCAAATGATATCTAAAGGATTGGATTTTCAAAATGTAACATTAGTTGGAGTTTTAGCTGCAGATATGTCTTTAAATATACCAGACTATAGATCTTCCGAAAAAACTTATCAGTTAATAACTCAAGTATCAGGAAGGGCAGGAAGAGGGGATAAGAAAGGAAAAGTTATTGTACAGACCTATAATCCAGAGCACTATAGCATAGAATATGCTAAAAAATATGACTATGAGGGATTTTACAAAGAGGAATTTACCATGAGAGGTTTGATGAATTATCCCCCTTTTGCTAAAATATTATTAGTTAACGTTTCATCAAAAAATGAAAGATTATTAATAGATTTTATGAGGAAATTAGAGGCGGAGTTTCCTAAGATTATAGGGAATTATTTAAATATTGAAATGCTTGGACCAGTGCCATGTATAATATCAAAAATTAAAGAAAATTATAGATGGCAAATATTGTTAAAAGGAGATTTGTCTTTAGAATTTTGTAATAAAATAAAAGATAGAGTTTATCAATTGAATAAGAATGTATATAATGATATTAAAATTAGTTTGGATATAAATCCAAATAGTTTAAGCTAGGAGGTAAAAGATGGCTATTAGAAATATTAGAATAAATGGAGACGAAGTGTTAAGAAAAAAATGTAAACCTGTAAAGGAAATTACAAATAGAACATTAAAATTAATTCAAGATATGGCTGATACAATGTATGAAGCTGATGGAGTTGGTTTAGCAGCACCGCAAGTTGGTATCCTACAAAGGATATTTGTTATAGATGTATATGATGATAATGGATTAAGGGTGTTTATAAATCCAGAGATATTAGAAGTTTCAGGTTCTCAAGTAGGGCCAGAGGGATGTCTTAGTATCCCAAATGAAGAAGCAGAAATTGAAAGACCAAACTATGTTAAAGTAAAAGCTTTAAATGAAAAAGGAGAAGAGTTTGTCTTAGAAGCTACAGAATTATTAGCAAGGGCAATTCTTCATGAAAATGACCATTTAGATGGAAAGCTATATATTGATTATTTAAAATAGTAAGGGATGAAGTATTATGAAGATAGTATTTATGGGAACTCCTGATTTTGCAGTACCAACTTTAAAAAAATTAATATCTAACTATGGCGTTGAAAGTGTATTTACTCAACCTGATAAACCTAAGGGAAGAGGAAAAAAGATGTCCTTTTCCCCTGTTAAGGAAGTTGCATTAGAAAACAATATTAAAATTTTTCAGCCTGTTAAATTAAAGCAAGATTTAGAAGCAATTGAATATTTAAAAAGTTTAAAGCCAGATTTTATTATAGTAGTTGCCTATGGGCAAATATTAACAAAAGAAGTATTAGATATACCTAAATATGGTTGTATAAATTTACATGCTTCATTGCTTCCAAAGTATAGAGGAGCAGCTCCAATTAATTGGGCAATAATTAATGGAGAAAAAGTATCAGGGAATACAACAATGTTAATGGATGTAGGATTAGATACTGGAGATATGCTTTTAAAGGATGAAGTAGAAATAACAGAAAATATGACTGCAGGGGAGCTTCATGATATTTTGAGTGATAGAGGAGCTGATCTTGTAGTTAAAACAATAGAAGGATTATTAGATAATAGTATAAAAACTATTAAGCAGCCAGAGGAAACAAATTTTTATGCAAAAATGTTAAATAAAGAATTAGGAAGAATTGAGTGGAATAATTCGGCCAGGGATATTCATAATTTAATTAGAGGACTTAATCCATGGCCAATTGCACATACTACATATAAAGAGCAAAATATGAAGATCTTTGAAAGTATTGTACTAAATGAAAATTCTAATAAGGAGCCTGGTACAATAATAGATGTTTCTAAATTTGGTATTAAAGTAGCTACATCAGAGGGAATATTATTAATAAAGAAAATACAATTTCCAAATGGAAAACCATTGACAGTTGAACAATATATTAATGGTAATAAAATAGAAGTAAATGAAAAACTTGTTTAGTTTAAATTTAGGGCATAAATAGCTGTTATTTATATGATAGCTATGCCTAATTTCTGAATAAAGAGGTATAAATAATGAACAGTAGAAGAATTGCAAGACAAATTGTACAAAGAGTTTTAGAAGAAGGAGCATATTCAAATTTAATCCTATCTAATGAACTTAATAGCAATGAAATAAATGATAAAGATAAAGGGCTTATTACAGAAATAGTTTATGGTACTTTAAGAAGAAAGGGTACTTTAGACGTAATTATAAGTAATTTTGTTAAGGATATAAAATTGCTTAATACTACTACATTAAATATATTAAGAATTGCAATATATCAATTGTACTTTTTAGATAAAATACCTGAATATGCTGTTTGTAATGAAGCTGTAGAGGATGCTAAAACTGTATCAGAAGAAGATTCAAAACTTGTAAATGCCATATTAAGAAATTATATAAAAGATGATAAGGAAATAATTGTTCCGGGTAATAGAATTAATGAATTAGCTTATAAGTTTTCATTTCAGCCTTGGATGATAAGACTTTTTATAAAGCAGTATGGTGAAGATAGAACAAAGAGAATAATGGCTGGATTAAATGAAACTCCAAAAGTTACTGTAAGAGTTAATGAATTAAAAGCTGATTACGAAGAAGTTTATGAAAAGCTTGAAGAACTAGGATATAACATAGAGGATGGATATGCTTGTCCAGAAGCTATTTCCATAAAAGGTGGAAAGGGCATTGAAAATAATGAATTATTTCAACAGGGGTATATTACTGTTCAAGATGAAAGTGCAATGCTAGTAGCCCCTTTGCTTGATTTAAATGAAGGAGATACAGTATTAGATTTATGTGCAGCACCAGGTGGAAAAACTACTCATATTGGAGAATTATTAAATAATACAGGTAGAGTGTTGGCCTTTGATCTACATGAAAATAAATTATCTCTTATAAGGGAAAATGCAGAAAGATTAGGCTTAAATAATATTGAATGTCATCAAATGGATGCTGCAAAATTAAATACAAATTATATTAGTTTCGCTGATAAGGTGTTAATTGACGTACCTTGTTCAGGTCTCGGAATTATAAGAAAGAAACCAGAAATTAAGTGGAATAAAACTAGACAGCAATTAAAAGATTTAGTCCAAATACAAAGAGATATAATGGAAAATGCATGGCAATATTTGAAGCCAGAAGGAATTCTTTTATATTCTACATGTACCTTAAATAAGGAAGAAAATGAAGAGAATATTGAATGGTTTTTATCTAAACATAAGGATGCTGAAATAGAAAAGTTATTTGTTGGTAAAAATAATAACTTTATATATAGCAAGGAAGGATGTTTAACAATATTACCGAATGAGTCGATGGATGGTTTCTTTATAGCAAAATTAAAGAAGAAAAAATAGGTGAAACAAATGGAAAATATTTTGAATTATAGCTTAGAAGAACTTTCAAATTGGATGAAGGAAAATAAGGAAAGTACATTTAGGGCAAAGCAGGTATTTTCCTGGATATACAAGGGCATTTATAAATTTGAAGATATGAAGAATTTACCAAAGGCTACTATAGAGAAGCTTAATAATAGTTTCTCTATAGAAATGCCTAAAATTGTTCATAAATATGAATCTAAATTAGATAAAACCACTAAATTTTTATTTGCTTTTAGTGATGGTAATGTTATCGAAAGTGTAGTAATGAAATATAAACATGGAAATTCTATTTGTATATCTACTCAAATAGGATGCAGAATGGGATGCAAATTTTGTGCGTCAACTTTAGAAGGAAGAATAAGAAATTTAACAGCAGGAGAGATGCTTTCGGAAGTTATTCTAGCACAAGAAACTATAGGAGAAAGAATATCAAATATAGTTTTAATGGGAAGTGGAGAACCTCTTGATAATTTTGATAATGTTACAAAATTCATAGAATTAGTAAATTCTGATTATGGCTTGAATATTGGACAAAGGCATATAACCTTATCAACCTGTGGATTGGTTCCTAAAATATATGAGCTGGCTGATAAAGGATATAGTATTACTCTAGCGATTTCATTACATGCATCAAATGATGAAAGAAGAAAAGAAATAATGCCAATTGCAAGAAAATATTCAATAGCTGAAATATTAAAATCCTGTGACTATTATGTAGAAAAAACTAAAAGACGTATAACCTTTGAGTATTCTCTAGTTTCAGGAATAAATGACAGCGTAGATGATGCTGTTGAATTGTCACAATTATTAAAAGGAAGGTTATGTCATGTGAATCTTATTCCCGTGAATGAAATTAAAGAAAATACATTAAAAAGACCTTCAAAGAAAACTATAGAAGAATTTGAGAGAACCCTTAATAAATATAAAATAGAAGTAACAGTAAGAAGAGAAATGGGTAGTGACATTGATGCTGCTTGTGGTCAATTAAGGAGAAAATACTTAAAAGGTGAAAATTAAGGGAGTGGGATATATGGTTGGTGTAAAAACGGATTTAGGTAACATAAGAAGCTTAAATGAAGATTATTTTGAATTTTATGAAAGTGATAATTATAAAATTTATGTTGTTGCTGATGGAATGGGTGGACACAATGCTGGTGAAGTTGCCAGTAAAACAGCTGTCAGGGCTTTAGTTGAATATATAAAAAATAATTATCAAGATAAAGAAAATAAAGAACTTTTAAAGGCTGCAATAGAATATGCTAATAAACAAGTTTATGAATTAGCAAATGAGGATGAAACTTACAATGGCATGGGAACTACAATTGTCGCATGTTATATTACAAGGGATTTTATTCAGATTGCTAATGTTGGAGACAGTGCTTGTTTTGGAGTAAAGGATAAGGAAATTATTAAAATAACAAAGGATCATTCATTAGTACAGGAACTTCTTGATGCAGGAAGTATTTCGAAGGAAGAGGCAGAAAATCATCCCAATAAAAATATAATAACAAGAGCTATTGGAACATATAAAAATGTAGAAATAGACATTTTTGATATTGATAAATCGCAATATAACCTATTTATATTATGTACTGATGGATTAACTAATGAAGTTTCTTTGGAAGAAATATCTAATGAAATAGTGCAGGATAGAGACTTACAAAATATATGTGAAAATCTTGTAGGCTTAGCAAAGAAAAATGGTGGAAGAGATAATATAACTGTAATGTTAGTTGGAGGAGAGGTGTAATATGATAGGAGTAATTCTTGGCGGAAGATATGAAATCCTTGAAAAAATTGGAGAAGGGGGTATGTCAGAAGTATATAAGGCTAAGTGTAATAAATTAAATAGACATGTAGCAATAAAGGTTCTTAAGAAGCAATTTGCAAATAATGAGGAAATTTCACAGAAGTTTAAGAAAGAAGCTACTGCTATTGCAAATTTATCAGATACTAATATAGTGAACATTTTGGATGTTGGAACACAAGATGATATAGATTATTTAGTAATGGAATATGTTAATGGAAAAACTTTGAAAGATCTTATTAAATTTAAAGGTAAACTTTCATATACAACAGCTATAAATATTGCTTTGCAAATTGCTAAGGCTTTAGATTGTGCCCATAGAAATAATATAATTCATAGGGATATAAAACCACAAAATATCTTGGTTACAGAATCAGGGGAAATAAAGGTTACTGATTTTGGAATAGCGAAATCTGTAGATTCACAAACAATAACTAATACTACTAGTGTCATTGGTTCCGCACATTATCTTTCACCAGAGCAAGCCAGAGGAACATATATAGATTTTAGAACCGATATTTACTCTCTTGGAGTAGTTTTATATGAAATGGTAACTGGAGTTTTACCTTTTCAAGGAGATTCACCTGTTACAGTAGCTTTAAAACATATCCAAGAAGAACCTATACCTCCAAAGAATTTAAATTCATCAATTCCGTCAAGTTTAAATAATTTAATTTTAAAGGCTATTCAAAAAGAGCCAATTAGAAGATATGAGAATGTAAGGGAATTAATTCAAGATTTAAATAAAATAAAAGAAAATCCAGATGTATTAATTGGTGATAACAAAGAAGAAAATAATGAAAGAACAATAGTTATGTCACCAATATTAGGAAAGAATCAAAGTAAAGCAAAAGAAGATAGTATAATTGAAGATAATATAAATGAAGACAATGATTATTATGATGATGAAGATTATGATGATGAATATGAAGATGAATATGAAGATGAAGATTTAGAAGAAAAGCCAAAAAAGAAGAAAAATATTAAGAAGAAAGTTTTTATAACAATAGGTTCTTTAATAACAGTATTTCTTCTATTATTTATAGGATATTATTTAGCTGTTGGAGGAGGGAATTCTGAAATAGAGGTACCTAATCTTGTTGGATTAAAGGCAGAAGAGGCTGCCAAAGAGTTAGAAAAGCTTGGCTTAAGATTAGAAATAATAAAAACAGAAATAAGTGATGAGGAAGAAAATACAATATTGAGCATAGATCCTAAAGAAGGTACTAAAGTTAAAAAGAATACAAGTATAAAAGCGGTAGTTTCTGGTGGAGAAGAAACATATAATATGCCAGACTTTAGGAATTATGAAGTAACTAATATTAAGCAAATTTTAGAGAGCCAAGGATTTACTAATTATACTATTACAGAGGAATTTAGTGATGATGTTGAATATGGTTATTTAATAAGTCAAAATCCAGCAGCCAAAACTAAGATTAAGAAAGATACTGCAATTCAAATAGTTGTTAGCAAGGGACCGGAAATTAAATTAGTTGAGGTACCAAATGTTGTAGGAAAAACTGAAAATGATGGTAAAGGTCAGTTACAAGCTTTAAAATTAGTTGTAACAGTAGAGACAAAAACAACTCATAATAAATCAGAAGACGGTATAATTTTGTCTCAGTCAATTTCAGGTAATAAAGTTGAAGAAGGAACTCCAATTACTATAATAGTAGGTAAGTTTGAAGAAAGAATTATTAACGTTAGAAAAGAATTAGGTTTAAATGAAGGACAGACACTTTCAGTTGCTAAAGCAAGGCTTGAAGTTGCAGGTTTAGGTGTAGAAATAAAAGGACCAAAAGATGATGATGCTATTGTAGTATCCTTTACTGAAGAAGTTAAAGAAGGTGGAACTGTAACACTTAATACGCAAAAAGAAAAAAATCAACAAGAAGAAAATAAACCACAACAATAAAAAATCAGCCAAAGGCTGATTTTTTTATAAAAATTATTTGCAATTTTTTATATAATTTGGTTATTATAAATAGAAAAGAAAAATATAATCTTGGAGGTAATATGGAAGGAAAAATAGTAAAAGGAATTGGTGGATTTTACTATGTAAAAACTAATGAAGGTATAATTGAATGTAAAGCGAGAGGAATATTTAGACATAAAGATTTAAAGCCTGTAGTTGGAGATGATGTTACAATAGAAATTTCTAATGGCAAGGGAGTAATAAATGACATAAAAGAAAGGAAATCTTATCTTGAAAGACCAACAGTTTCTAATGTTACTCAGGCTTTTGTTGTTTTTGCAATAAAAAATCCAGATCTAAATTATGATTTGTTAAATAGATTTTTAATCATTTGTGAATACAATAATATTAAAGCAGTAGTATGTTTAAATAAAATAGATTTAGCTAGTGAAGAGGAAAAGAAAGAAGTTGAAAGTAAGATAAAGGCTATCGGTTATGATGTACTTTTTATTAATGCTAAAAAAGGAGAAGGAATAGAACTGCTTAAAAAGCGATTAAAGAACAATGTAACAGTCTTATGTGGTCCTTCTGGAGCAGGTAAATCAACTTTAATAAATACACTATTAAACAGGACACATATGAAGACTGGTGAAGTTTCTGAAAAAATTGGCCGAGGTAAACATACAACAAGACATAGTGAGTTAATTGAAATAGAAGAGGGATTTTTAGTAGACAGTCCTGGATTTTCAAGCATAACTCTTGATTTTATAGAGGAAGAAGAACTAAAATTTTGTTTTCCTGAATTTGAAGAATATAATAGGGAATGTAAGTTTAGAGGATGTCTTCATTATAAGGAGCCAGGCTGTGCAGTAAAAGAAGCTTTAGAAGATGAAAAAATTAATGAGTATAGATATAATTTTTATATAAGAGTATTAGAAGAGATAAAAGATAGGAGGAAGAATAAATGGTAAAGATTTCACCATCAATATTATCAGCAGACTTTGCAAAATTAGGTGAGGATGTAGTACGTTTAGATAAGGCAGGGGCAGAATTTATTCACATTGATGTAATGGATGGAAATTTTGTACCTAATATTAGTTTTGGACTACCTATAATCAAATCAATAAGAAATAAAACAAAAAAGATTTTTGATGTGCATCTAATGATAGAAAATCCTTCAAGATATTTAGATGACTTTATAGATGCAGGTGCAGATATAATAACTATACATTATGAAGCAGAAAAACATATTGATAGAGCAATTGATTATATAAAATCAAAAGGAAAGATGGCAGGAGTTTCTATTAATCCGGGAACACCAACTTTTGTGTTAAAAGATATATTAAGTAAATTAGACTTAGTATTAATAATGTCAGTAAATCCAGGTTTTGGAGGACAAAAGTTTATTCCATATACAATAAATAAAATAAAAGAAGTTAAAGAAATGAGTAGTAAGGCAAATCCTAATTTATTAATTGAAGTTGATGGTGGGGTAGATAAAAATAATTCAAGAGATATTATTAATGCTGGAGCTAATGTTTTAGTTGCTGGTTCAGCTATTTTTAAAGATGGTAAAATTGAAGAAAATATAAAAGCTATAAGAGGAGAATAAAATGAAAGCTTTAATAGTAAGCGGAGGTAATCCCCCAAGTTATGAGCTTTTAAAAGATAAATTAGAGAATTCTGATTTAATAATTGGTGTAGATAGAGGCTGTGATGTATTATATAAATACAAAATAAGGCCGGATTATATACTGGGGGATTTTGATTCTGCAAATCTTTCAAGTCTAAATTATTTTGATAAACTAGGGGTAGACAAAATAAAATTAAAAAGAGAGAAAGATGATACAGATAGTAAGGTGGCTTTAGATTTTGCAATTAGTAAGGGAGCTAAGTACATAACTTTTTTAGGTGCTATAGGAACAAGATTGGATCATACCTTAGGTAATTTAGGGTTAATGTTTCAAGGATTAGAAAAGGGAATATTAGTAATTATTGAAGATGAGTATAATAAGGTGTTTTTAACAAAGGAAAATATTAAGATAAAAGGTGAAAAAGGGCAAATAGTTTCCTTTAAGGCTTATTCAGGATTAGTAAAAAATCTAACAATTAAAGGAGCTAAATATGAACTTAATAATTATAATTTGAATATAGAAGATGGAATTACAACTTCAAATGAATTTATAGGGGAAGAGATTGAGTTATATTTTGATAGTGGAATTTTAATGATATTATATTCAAAAGATTAAATAAAAAGGCACTTATTTCTTTTATTCGCATAAAATGTATATAAAGAGATAAGTGTTTTTTTAGGAGGTAAAAATGAAAATAGTTGCAATAAAACTGCCTAAATTCATATCAAACTTTATAAAATTTTTTAGAAGGAAAAAGTAATCTTACATATGAAAAATAGGACATAAAAATTTATGCAAAATAAAAAATGCAATTGCTATCAATTGCATTTTTTATTTGAACTATATTGCTCTTTGAACCTTTCCAGATCTAAGGCATCTTGTACATACATGAACTGTTTTTGGTGTTCCATTAACTAAAGCTTTTACTCTCTTTATGTTAGGAGCCCAAGTTCTCTTTGATTGACGATGTGAATGGGAGTATTGAGATCCTGAAATAACTCCTTTATCACAAACTTCGCATCTTCTTGCCACTTGAAAACACCTCCTTATTTTCGAAGATAAATTCTCTTCAATAGGACAAAATAGATTTTAACATAACTATCATAATAAAAGCAATAGAAAAGAAGAAAAAAAGATAAAACTTTTAAATTATAGAAAAATTTATATAGTAACAAAGATTATCATATAATACATATGTATAATATTTACTTGAATAATGGAAATAAGTAATATAAAATATAGTGTAAGGAAATGTAAAGGAGGATTCTGTATGGTAGGATATTCAAATGAAATTGGAAATATACAATACTCTGAAGAGGTACTTGCTAAAATAGTTGGATTATCAACTATGGAATGCTATGGAGTAGTTGGTATGGTTTCTAAGAATGCAACAGAAGGTTTATGGGAATTAATGAGAATTGAAAATTTAAGTAAGGGCGTAAAATTGAAATTTGATGATAATAAATTAATAATAGAATTATTTGTTATGGTAGAATATGGAACAAAAATTTCTGTTATAGCAAGTAATATTATACAAAAGGTACGTTATAGTGTGGAAAACTTTACTGGATTAAAGGTTTCATCTGTTACAGTAAATGTTCAAGCAGTTAGAGTCTAGGAGGTTAAAAGATGAAATATCATAAAATAAATGGCCATGATTTTTATAATATGGTTGTTCATGCTAGTAATAAATTATTAGAGGAAAGTGAATATGTGAATTCCTTAAATGTTTTCCCTGTTCCAGATGGAGATACAGGCACTAATATGTCTGCAACTTTTAGAGCTGCAGTAAAAGAAATAGAAGGATTAAATTCTAAATCAATTGGAGAAATTTCTAAGAAACTTGCTAAAGGTGCCTTAATGGGAGCAAGGGGTAATTCAGGAGTAATACTTTCACAGATTTTAAGAGGTATTTCAAAGGGACTTGGAGATAAAGAGGAAGTAGATTCAGTAGAATTTGCTATAGCATTAAAGGAAGGAAGCAATTCAGCTTACAAGGCAGTTATGAGACCAACTGAAGGTACAATTTTATCAGTTGTTAGAGCTGCAGCTGATGGAGCGATAGATAGTGACGAAAAAGATATTGTAGATTTAATGAAGCTTGTTGTAGATGAAGCTAAGAAAATGTTAGACAAAAGTCCTGAGTTATTACCAGCTTTAAAGAAGGCAAATGTAGTTGACTCTGGTGGAATGGGCTTATATATAATATTTAATGCTATGTATGAGGCGTTGAGAGATGACATAAAAGCTGAAATTAAAGATGTTAAACCTGCAAGTGCTAAAGCTGCTGGAGCATCGGGAACAGAAGATATAGATATTAAATTTGGATACTGTACAGAATTCATCATTATGGGAAATGCAGATAAGGCTAATGAATTTAGAGAAGAAATAACTCCATTAGGAGATTCTCAGATTGTTGTTGGATATGAAGATGTAATAAAGGTTCATATTCATACAAATGATCCAGGTTTAGTTTTATCAAAGGCTGTAAAACTTGGAGAATTATCAAAGATAAAAATAGATAATATGAGAGAAGAACATAGAGAAGTGCTTTTAAGTAAAGAAGAATACAAGAAAGCTAATGTAGAACAAGGGGATGTTTTTTCAGAAGAAGTAGGTTTAGATGCTGAAAAGAAAAAATATGCTTTTGTATCAGTAGCAATGGGTGAAGGAATTAGTAATATATTTAAAGATTTAGGTGCTGATTATGTTATTGAAGGCGGTCAAACAATGAATCCTTCTACTCAAGATATTTTAAATGCGATTTCAAAATTGAATGCTGAACATATTTTTATACTTCCAAATAATAAGAATATAATAATGTCTGCAAATCAAGCTGCAGAAATTTCAGATAAAGATATTAGGGTAATTCCAACAACAACAATACCTCAGGGAATAACATGTTTAACGATGTTTAATCCTGAAGCAGAGGTAGAAGAGAATGTAGAAAATTTAAAAGAAGCTATAGAAATGGTTAAAACAGGATCTATACTTATGCTGTAAGAGATACTGAAGTAGATGGAATTAAAATAGAAGAAGGAAATATTTTAGGTCTTATAGAAGGTAAAATAAAGAAGGTAGGAACTTCTTACTGTGATGTTGCTGAGGAAGTGCTTTCAGAAATGATTGATGAAGACAGTGAGCTTATCACTATATTCTATGGGGCAGATGTTTCAGAAAAGGAAGCAGAAAATTTTGCGAAGAAAATAGAAGATAAATATGAAGATTTAGATGTACAATGTTATAGAGGAGCACAACCTCTTTATTATTTCTTAATATCAGTAGAATAATAATAACAAGCACAAGTTACTAATTTATTTACATAAGTTATAGCTTGTGCTTTTATTAATAAATTATTAAGTCACTTAAATTTGAGGTGAATAAATGAATATATCAATGGAAATTTCTACTTTAAAGGGAGTAGGGCCAAAGCTTTGTGAAAAGCTTAATAAATGTGGAATATTTACAATTTATGATTTGCTTTTATATTTTCCGAGGGATTATGAATATATAATATCAAATTGTGAATTTGAAGAAATTGACGAAAATAAAAAATATATATTGTCCTGTAGAGTAATTGGATTTGATAGAGATATAAGAACAAAAAGCGGTAAAGTTATTTCTACAATAAAGTTTGCCTATAAAAAACATATTGTCTTAGCGAAATGGTTTAATCAAAAATACATAAAAAACCAATATAAACTTAACGAGACTTATGATCTAGTAGGAAAGTATAAAAAAAATGGAAATAACTTAGAAGTAGTAAATCCTATAATTGGATGTAAAGATGCTATTGAAAGTGAAATCATTCCTAAATATTCTTTAAAGGGAGATATGTCAGAAAAAATAATTCCAAAATTAGTAAATCAAGTATTAGATAATACTATCATATCTGATAATATTCCAAAAAAAATATTGTTAAAATACAATTTAATGGATTTAGACACTGCAATAAGAGAAATACACTTTCCAAAAGGCAGAGGCGATTTGTTTAGAGCGATAGAAAGACTTAAGTTTCAAGAATTATTTACTTATTCTATGAAATTGTTATTATTAAAAAATAAAATTAAGCAAAGAAATGGCATATCTTTTAGTTGGCATAAAGAACTAACTGACTTAAAGGAAGCCTTACCTTATAGTTTAACAAATGCTCAGACCAGAGTTGTTAGAGAAATTTTAATAGACCAAAAAAGTCCATATCCTATGAATAGACTGCTACAGGGAGATGTGGGAAGCGGAAAAACAATTGTTGCATTAATAGCAATGTTTAATGTAGTTAAAAACGGCTATCAAGCTACTTTAATGGTACCTACAGAAATATTGGCTAATCAGCATTATGAAGAAGCTTTAAAATTATTAAGGCCTTTTAATATTGATATTGAACTTTTAACAGGAAGTACGAGTAAAAAAGAGAAGAGAAGGATAAAAGAAAGACTGCAAAATGGGGATAATATTATAGTAATAGGAACTCATGCCTTAATTCAAGAAGATGTAGAATTTAAAAATTTAGGATTAGCTATAACAGATGAGCAGCATAGGTTTGGAGTTGAACAAAGAAATAAGCTTATAACTAAAGGAAAAAGGCCTGATGTTTTAGTTATGAGTGCTACACCTATTCCTAGAACCTTGGCCTTATGCATGTATTCAGATTTGGACGTATCAATAATTGATGAGTTACCACCAGGAAGAAAGGCGATAAAAACAAAATTCTATAGTGAAGAAGATAGAATGTTAGCCTATAGTTTTGCAAGGGAAGAAATAAAAAAGGGAAGACAGGTTTACATAGTTTGTCCTTTGATTGAAGAAGATGAAAAATTAACTTTAAATTCTGTCGAAAAACTTTTTGAGGAATTAAAAAGTGGTATATTTAAAGATATTCCTATTCAAATTTTACATGGCAAAATGAGGGCAAAGGAAAAGGATGAAATAATAAATTCTTTTAAGTTAAATGAAACTAAGGTATTAATATCAACAACGGTAATTGAAGTAGGTGTAAATGTGCCAAATGCTTCTCTTATGATAATAGAAAATTCAGAAAGATTTGGTTTAGCTCAATTGCACCAATTAAGAGGAAGAGTTGGAAGGGGAAGTTATGATTCCTATTGCATATTAATTGGAAAAGCTAAAAATGATAAGACTAAGAAAAGAATGAAGATCATGACTGAATCAACTGACGGTTTTTATATTTCAGAGCAGGATTTAAAAATAAGAGGTGCTGGAGAAATGTTTGGATTAAGACAAAGTGGTGAATTAGGCTTGCTTCTTGCAGATATATATGAGGATATGGATATATTGAAATGTGCTAGACTTGAGGCGAAAAATTTAATAAATTCTAAAGAAAAAGAAGATATTAATTTATGTAGTAATATATCGAAATCTATTGAAAGGTATAGTAGATATATTTGTTTTAATTAAAAAAATTGTATATAAATGTTTCTTGTGATAAAATCAAAATGTACATTAGGAGGAAATATAATGAGAATAATAGCGGGAAAAGCAAGAGGTAAAAAGTTACTTTCTCCTGAAAGCTTAGAAACTAGACCTACTTTAGACAGAGTTAAGGAAGCAATGTTTAGTATGATTCAAGGATATATACTAGATGCAATAATTGTTGATGTTTTTGCAGGAACTGGTAGTCTTGGTTTGGAGGCAGCAAGCAGAGGTGCAAAAGAAGTATATTTAGTTGATAAGAGTAATGTAACTTTTCCTATTCTAAAGAAAAATATAGAAAATTTAAGGTTTGAGGAATTTTGTACTCCTTTAAATATGGATGCCTATGATGCTCTTAGAAAATTACATAAGCTAGGTAAAGTTTTTGACATAATATTTATTGATCCACCTTATTGTAAGGATATGATACCTAACGCAATTAAAATTATTGAAGAAAATAATATGTTAGATAAGGATGGAATAATAGTTACTAAAATTGATTCTATAGAGGAAATATATGAAGGATATAATAAGATAAGATTATTAAAAAGTAGAAAATACGGAAATACAACAGTATGCTTGTATAAATATGAAGATTAATCAAGGAGAAAAAAATGAATATAGCAGTTTATCCAGGAAGTTTTGATCCAATAACAAATGGACATTTAGATATAATAACTAGAGCAGCTAAAATTTATGATAAACTTATAGTAGCAGTTTTAGTAAATGTAGATAAGAAATGTTTATTTACTATTGAAGAAAGAGTTAATTTAATAAAAAAAGTTACTAAGGATTTAAAAAATGTAGAAGTCTTAGGATTTGATGGTCTTTTAGTAGATTTTGCAAAGATGCATAATTCAAAGGTGATACTAAAGGGGTTACGAACAGTAGCAGATTTTGAGTATGAATTCCAAATGTCCCTTATGAATTCTAAACTTAACCCAGATATAGAAACTGTTTTTATGATGACTTCGTCTGCATATTCTTATGTTAGTTCATCAGCAGTAAAGCAGGTAGCTAAATTTGGTGGAAGTATTGAAGGACTTGTTCCTGAAGAATTAATTGATGAAATTAAAAATAAATTTTAAAAGGAGAATAAATCGAGGGGGAAAATATGGAGAAAGTAGAGGATAATATAATAGAATTATTAGAATATTTGGGAGAATTAATAGAAAGTTCACCAAAGGTACCTATTACAGGTAAAGCTATAGTAGATAAAAAAGAATTTTTAGAAGTAATTGATCAAATAATTAATACTTTACCGGATCAATTAAAAAAAGCAGAATGGGTAATGAATGAAAAAGATAGAATATTGCAAGATGCTCAGAAAGAATATGACAATATAAGAAGAGAAACATTAGAAATGATGAAGAAGAATGTTGAAAATCATGATATTGTTAAAGAAGCCAAAGCTAGAGCAAATGAAATAATTGCCTTAGCTCAAAGAGATGCTAAGGCAATCAGATTAGGTTCTAGAGAATATTCAACAGAAATACTATCACAAATAGATAGAGAAATAGAAGAACAAAGGGCTATTTTAATTAAAAATATGCAGGAAGCTTTTGAAATTGCAGCAAAAGAAATTGATAAAAATTTAAGTGCTACTGGTTCAAGAATTAAAGAAAATATAGCCGAGTTAAGAGAAATGTAATCTTTTATGTTTTTTATATAGTATTTGATATATTAAACTAAAAATAAGTAAAGCTAATAAAATGCCATTTAGTTTATAAATTTTCACTAGTATTTGCCCTCTTGAATAATATATTGAAGAAGTATTAATAGAGTTTAAAAAAATTGAGGCAAAGATAAAAGTAATAAAAAAGCTTAATATTCCTTGTAAAAATTTATAGAATACATATTTTTTAATATTAGGCTTGCAATGACTTGTTAGTGAAGACACTTGTCCAATTACTGATAAACCTGAAAAAGATAATATGGCACTTATCATGCTTAGCTTTAATATAATGGAAATTTCAGAATCAGCAATTAATTTAGCTCCGTTAGTAAACTCCATGGTTCCTAAAAATAAATTATAGAGAAACTGTGATGGTAAATTAAATAAATTTTCAATCCTACTAAAAGCAATACTTACTATGGTATTGCTTTTTATAATATTAATAATCACAGAAAAAATAATTACAAAGGCACCTACGTTTATAGTAGTAGCTACTGCGTTTTCAACTGCATTTTTTAAATTTGTTCCAAAGCTATTATTCGCAAAAACATTTTTGATTTTACGATTTTTTATATGGGTTGATTTTCTTCTTGTCAGTAAACCGATTAATATTACAGACAAATAGTTTGCAATTAGTAATAGGTATCCAAATTTAATATTATTTAAAATAGCAATTGAGATAGAGCCTAAGATGAAAATAGGTCCGGCATTGGAGGCTATATTTAATAATCTTTCATATTCTTTTTTATCTATGTAGTTAAGTTCATAAATTTCAGAGGCATACTTTGCGCCTAAAGGATATCCACAAATAAAGCTTGCAGCTAAGGGGAAGGAGCAATTATTTGAAAGTTTTAGTGGTCTGCATATTAGTGGACCTAGCAGTTTTGAGTAAAGTTCTATTCCATCATAATATATTAATAAATTGCATATTACAGAGAAAGGGAATATTGTTGGAACTATTGCAGTTATAACTAGTTTTACTCCATCAACTGCTGATTTTATATTTGAAGCTAAATTCATAACAAATAATATTATAAAAAAAGTAATAAAAATAGATATTATATAATTCTTCTTTACATTTAATAATTTTAGTAATAAAAAAATGAGACAAAAAATAAAAAGACAGAGAATATAAATACTAAACATAAAACAACCTCCTATATAGTATTTATATGCACATGTCTTTTTTATATTAATCTTTTATAATCGGAGAATTTAAAAAATCACTCAACGGATTTAAAGAGTTGTTTAAAATAGAGTATGCCTTTGTTGCATTAATATCTAAATTTAAAAGAGGATTGATATTTTTTTTAGAAATCTTTGTTATAATTGGTATTTGAGAATTCTTTTTCATTTCTTTAAGAATTTTTTTCCCTTTTCCATTAAAGGCAAGAACTCGGGCATAAAGATTTTTTTCGTCTAATAGTTCTTTATAATTGTAAGAATCAAAAGAAAGAAAAATTTGAGTTAACAACCTTGAAATTTTAGTATAAGTATATCTTTTGCTTTTTATTTTTAATATAAAATCCTCAAAAGAAATACTTGAATATATTTCTTTTAATATTTTATTATCTAATCCTTCTTTTATTTCTTGTAGATTATTAAAGTTTATATTATTACTTAATATCCTATATTTTATGTATTTATACATGTCTTTTTCAAATACAAAGTTATAATTACTATTTTTTAAATCTTTCAAATAATTTATAGTTGCAGCAGGAAGATAATTATTTAACTCATCCAGATTTTTATTATTTTTAAGAAATTCTCTGATGCTTGTTGCAGAAGAAAAATTAGAACTTAACTCTTTGTCATTGTAGTTAGAACCTTGTCTTTTTAAGGTTAAAGGAGTAATATTACTATTTAATCTAATCAATGCCTTAATATATTCTATTCCTAAAATATTATTAGAGCTTTTTAATATATCTTTTAAATTATCCTCTTTTAAAAATTTATTGATAGATAGTTCTCTTGCTTTTGCATAAGTTAGACCTGAATCTAAGTTATTCTTTATTTCAAGCTTAAATTCTTCACTTTCATTTGTTAAAAAATTAGCAATTAATTTCAACTTTTCTATATCTCCACATTCACTACCAAAGAAAATATTATTAACTACGCCAATAGAGTGAAGTATTGATACTGAACCCTTTGCAAAAAATTCTGCGGAAGATACGGAATAATAACATGGCAATTCGAGGACTAAATCAACTCCGTTTAAGATTGCAATTTCAGCCCTCTTATATTTATCTATAATTGCTGGACCACCCCTTTGAACGAAGTTGCCGCTCATAACACAAACGATAGCATCTGAATTTGTAGTTTTTATTGCACTTTTTAAGTGATATAAATGACCTTTATGAAAAGGATTATATTCAGTAATAATTCCAGTAATATTCATAAATTACCTCCTTTAGGGAATTATTAATATTATAGCATAAAATCTATTTAATATGAAAAAATATACAAAAGAATAGTATAAATTTTAACGTTGTCTGAAAATTAGAAATATAAAGAAATATAGAAATAGAGAACTTTAGGTTGAAAAGTATAGCTAGATAGGAGTATATTAGTATATGGAGTAAAGTTCGTATCTTTTTGAAAGGAGTTTTTATTATGGAACTTATGAATAAATTATGGGAGTCAGCAAAAGCTGACAAAAAAAGAATAGTTCTTCCAGAAGGCGATGAGGAAAGAACATTAAAAGCAGCGGAAAAAATTAACAATCTGGGTTTAGCTTATCCAGTTTTAGTTGGAAATATTGATGAGATAAAGAGAAAAGCTGAAAATTTAGGAGTGAATATAGAAGGAATTGAAATTATTGATTCTAATACTTCAGAAAAACTAGAAGAATATGTTAATAAGTTCTATGAGTTAAGAAAAAATAAGGGAATGACTCTAGAAAAAGCAAATCAAATAGTAAGAGACCCATTATATTTTGGAACAATGATGGTTAAATTAGATGATGCAGATGGAATGGTTTCAGGAGCGGTTCATACTACTGGTGATTTATTAAGACCAGGCTTACAAATAGTTAAAACAGCACCAGGAGTTTCAGTAGTTTCAAGTTTCTTCATTATGATGGTGCCTAATGCAAAATATGGAGAAGAAGGTATGTTATTATTCTCAGACTGTGCTGTAAATCCAAATCCAACAGCAGAACAATTAGCTGCTATTGCAATAGCAACAGCAGATACAGCAAAAAATCTATGCGGAATAGAACCAAGAGTAGCAATGTTGTCTTACTCAACAATGGGAAGTGCTAATGGAGAATTAGTAGAAAAAGTAAGAAAGGCAACAGAAATTGCTAAGGAATTAAGACCAGACTTACTAATTGATGGTGAATTACAATTAGATGCAGCTATTGTTGAAAGTGTAGCGGCACAAAAAGCACCAAACAGTAAAGTTGCTGGTAAAGCTAATGTTTTAATTTTCCCTGATTTACAAAGTGGAAATATAGGATATAAATTAGTTCAAAGATTTGCAAATGCAGAAGCTATTGGACCTATGTGTCAAGGTTTTGCTAAGCCGATAAATGATTTATCAAGAGGATGCAGTGTTGACGATATAGTTAATGTAGTTGCATTGACAGCTGTTCAAGCACAATCAATAAAATAATAAGCTTTGGAGGATTATAAATGAAGGTATTAGTTATTAATTGTGGAAGTTCATCACTTAAGTATCAATTAATCGATATGAATACTGAAGAAGCAATTGCTCAAGGATTAGTAGAAAGAATTGGAATTGAAGGTTCAGTATTAACTCAAAAGGTTGAAGGCAGAGAAAAATACATAATAAAACAACCTATGAAGGATCATAAAGCAGCTATTCAATTAGTATTAGGAGCTTTAATAGATAAAGAAAATGGTGTAATATCATCAATGGACGAAATATCAGCAGTTGGACATAGAGTAGTTCATGGTGGAGAAAAATTCAAATCATCTGTTGTAATAAACGAAGAAGTTAAAAACTATATAAGAGAATGCTTTAGATTAGCACCATTACACAATCCAGCAAATATGATTGGTATTGAAGCTTGTGAAGAGCTAATGCCAAATACTCCAATGGTAGCAGTATTCGATAATGCATTTCATTCAACAATGCCAGAAAAAGCATATTTATATGCATTGCCATATGAATTATATACTAAGCATGGAATAAGAAAATATGGTTTCCATGGAACTTCTCATAAATATGTTTCTCAAAAAGCAGCTGAATTAATGGGAAAAGACATTAAAGATTTAAAAATAATTACTTGTCATTTAGGAAATGGTTCAAGCATAACAGCTGTAAAGGGTGGAGTTTCTGTAGAGACATCAATGGGCTTCACACCTCTTGAAGGGTTAGCTATGGGAACAAGATCTGGTAATATAGATCCAGCTATAATACCATTTTTAATGAAAGAAGAAGGATTATCAATTGAAGAAATTGATAACTTATTAAATAAGAAGTCAGGAGTTTTAGGTATATCAGGAATCAGCTCAGACTTTAGGGATATAGAAGATGCTGCCTTTAAAGAAGGAGTTCATAGAGCACAACTTGCTTTAGATATATTTGAATATAAAGTAAAACAAACTATTGGTGCATATGCAGCTATTATGGGCGGTGTTGATGCAATTGTATTTACTGCTGGTGTAGGTGAAAATGGTCCAGAAACAAGAGAAGGAATTTTAAAGGGATTAGAATTTTTAGGTGTTGAAATAGATACAGAAAAAAATAAGGTAAGAGGAAAAGTTAGGGAAATATCAAAAGAAGGTTCAAAGGTAAAAGCTTTTGTTATTCCAACTAATGAAGAATTAGTTATAGCAAGAGATACTGTTGAATTAATAAGCAAGTAGAAGTAATTATAAAGTGCATTTTTATTAGTTTAAGCAATTTATAACAAATTGCTTGACTTTTAATCATGCGCTTTATATAATAAATTGTGTTTATTCAGCAAATTTTTATCTAAGGAGTGAAAAAAGCTCTGCTTTAAATTATGTTTTAATTTTTTATAAAGTTAAATCATAATAAACAAAATTTAGAGCTAATACATATGATTATAGAATTTTCAGATTTAGTCTCAGCTAAAAGCAGAAAAAAGGAAATTAACCTAGCATATGAATTATCATCATTTGTTTTTGATGGAGAAGAAATTAAGTTTGTTGATCCTGTAAATGTAGTTGGAGAAATTACTTCTGTTAGTGATGTTTTAACTCTTAAAGCTTCCATAAAAACAAAATTACAATTAAATTGTTCAAGATGCCTAGAGGCCTTTATCTATCCAATAGATATTGATATAGAAGAAAGGTTTACAAATAATGAGGAACTTCAAAAAGAAGACGAAATTATTTTTGTAGACAGCAATACATTAGATATTGCAGAAGTAGTTGAAAATATAATTGTTTCAACCTTACCTATTAAGAGACTTTGTACAGACAATTGTAAAGGACTTTGCCAAAAATGTGGTAAAAATCTTAACGAAGATTCTTGTCAATGTGAGTCAAATGATGTAGACTTAAGAATGGCAAAGTTACAAGAGTTGTTTGCTAATAAGGAGGTGTAGTAATGGGAAATCCTGCTAGAAAAACATATAGAGCAAAGAGAAATTCAAGAAGAGCTCAAACTTTCAAAGCGAGCTTACCTGGTATAGTTGAATGCCCACAATGTCATGAAATGAAATTAGCTCACAGAGTTTGCAAAAATTGTGGCTTCTATAATGGTAAAGAAGTAGTTGCTTCATCAGAAGAATAAAGAAAGTCATTAGACTTTCTTTTCTTTATATATAAGCAAAGGGGCGAATTTATATGAAAATAGCTATTGACGGCATGGGCGGAGATAATGCACCTCAAGCTGTGGTAGAGGGTGTTATAAGCGCTTTAAAAGAATACAAAGGAATAGAATACTATATAACAGGTCCTAAAGAAAAAATAGAAGAAGAACTAAATAAATATGAATACGATAAAAATTTAGTAAAAATTATAGACGCAAGAGAAGTAGTTTCTACTAATGAGCATCCTGTAATGGCATTAAAGAAAAAGAAAGATTCGAGCATATACAAAGCATTGAAATTAGTAAAAGATAAGGAATGTGATGCTATAATTTCTGCTGGAAGTACAGGAGCATTTTTAGCAGGCTGCACATTGGTTGTAGGAAGAATTAAAGGTATTGAGCGACCTGCTTTAGCACCTATTATGCCTGGAAAAAATGGGCATTTTATGATAATAGATGCTGGAGCTAATGTTGATTGCAAACCAAACTATCTGCTTCAATTTGCTAAGATGGGAAAGGTTTACTTTAAAGAAGTAATGAAAAAAGATAACCCATCTATTGGTCTTGTAAACATTGGAGAAGAAGAAGAAAAGGGAAATGAATTAACAAAAAACGTATATAAATTACTCAAGGAAGAAAAAAATCTTAATTTTGTGGGAAACATAGAACCTAGAGAAACTTCTAAAGGTGATGTTGACGTTTTAGTTTGTGATGGTTTTGTAGGCAATACTTTATTAAAAATGTACGAAGGTGTTGCTATGAATCTGCTAAAAATCATTAAAGAAGAAATTATGTCTTCAGGATTAAGTGGTAAACTTGGAGCTATATTATTAAAGCCTGTTTTTACTAGTATAAAAAAGAAATTTGATTATACTGAAGTAGGCGGGGCGCCTTTCCTAGGTGTTGATGGAATATGTATTAAAGCTCATGGAAGCTCTGATGGAAAAGCATTTAAAAATGCTATTAATCAAACAAAGAAATTTTACGATAACAATGTGTTAGAAAAGATTAAAATAGAGCTTCAAAATAATATGTAATAAATACAAATATTCATATTGACTAGATAAATATTATATAATATTATCTAAATGAAGTGTCTAGGAGGTGAATAATATGTTTGAGAAGGTTAGAGAAATAATAGCAGATAAATTAAGTATTAATGAAGATGATATAACTATGGAATCTTCTTTTGTTGATGATTTAAACGCTGATTCATTAGATCTTGTTGAGCTTATGATGGCTTTAGAAGACGAATTAAATACTGAAATCCCTGACGAAGATGCTGAAGGCTTTAAAACAGTTGGAGATGTAGTAGAATATTTAAGAAATCATGTTGAAGAATAGTGAAATCCCGCAAATATGCGGGATTTTTATTAAGAATATCAAAACTAGTTTATTCTTGAATTTGTTCAGATTATTAAAGCAAGTTGAAGAATAAACTTCAAGGAGTGTAACTGATGGGAAAATTTAATATTAAAGAAGTTGAGGAGGTTGTAGGGGTTACTTTTAATGAAAAGAATTTACTAAAAGCAGCCTTAACACATAGTTCTTATGCTAATCAGCATAAGGATCAAGAATATAATGAGAGATTAGAATTTTTGGGAGATGCAGTTTTACAATTATGTATTACAGAATATTTATTTTTAAATTATAAAGATAAAAGTGAAGGAGAATTAACTAAAATAAGAAGTCTTATAGTTTGTGAAAATTCTCTTTATGAAATTGGCAAAAAGCTGGATTTAGGATATTTTATAAGAATAAGCAGAGGAGAAGAACTTACTGGCGGCAGGGAAAGAGCTTCAATTACTGCAGATGCTGTTGAAGCATTGATTGCAGCAATATATTTAGATAAAGGGATAGAATATACTAAGGATTATATTATTGGACATTTTAAAGAAATAATTGAGAAGGCGATAAAAAATGATATTATATTAGATTATAAAACAAAGCTTCAAGAAGAACTTCAAAAATCGGGAGAAGTTTCAATAGTATATGAATTATTAAAATATGAAGGGCCTCCTCATAGGAGAAAATTTTATACTTCAGTTATTATTGAAAATAAAGAACTAGGAAGAGGAGAAGGATATAGCAAAAAAGAAGCAGAGCAGAATGCAGCAAAGGAAGCCTTAAGAATTTTGGAGGGAAGAAATGAGTAAAAAACATTATATTATTCCAATATTTATTTCTCATGTTGGCTGCCCTCATCAATGTGTTTTTTGCAATCAAGATAAAATTGCAAGAACTTTGCAAAAGGAAGTTACGGCAGAGGAAGTTGAAGAAACAATAAGAGAGTATTTAGATACTATTGATAAAAATAATGCAATAGTGGAAGTTTCATTTTTTGGAGGAACCTTTACTGCAATACCTGTAAATAAGCAAAAAGAACTCTTGAGGGTAGCAAAGGTTTATAAAGAAAAGGGCTTAATTGATAAGATTAGAATGTCTACTAGACCAGATGCTATTAATAGCTATATTTTAAATTACTTAAAGGAATATAAGGTTGATATAATAGAGTTAGGTGTACAATCTTTGGATAATGAAATTCTAAGGCTTTCTGGAAGGGGACATAGTGCTGAAGATGTAGAAAAATCATCAAAATTAATTAAGGAATATGGTTTTATCTTAGGGCATCAAATTATGCCAGGTTTGCCAGGAGATAATTTTGAAAGAGATATAGAAACGGCAAAAAAATCAATTGAAATGAAGCCTGATATTTGTAGAATATATCCTTCTCTTGTAATAAAGGATACGCCTATGGAAGAAATGTATTATAGAGGAATTTATAAACCATATACATTAGAGGAAGCGGTTGAAATTTCTAAAAAAATCTATCAACTTTATAAAGAGGCAAAGGTAAATATTATAAGAATTGGCCTTCAAGCAACGGATACTATAACCCTTGGTAAAGATGTAATAAGCGGCCCTTTTCATCCTTCCTTTAGAGAATTAGTAGAAGGCAGTTTAATGTGTGATAAAATAAAAAATTCTATTAAATCTGAAGAAGATATTATTATTGAGTTAAATTCTAGAGATTTAAGTAAACTTTATGCTAATAAAAAGTTTTATTTTAATAAGCTTAAAGAAAATCATAAAGGAAAAATCAGTGTTAGAACTAATGATAAGATAGCAAGAGATAATATAAATATAATTGTCCTAAAAAGATTAGAAAAGATAACAATTTAGTATTATTTTTTAGTGCAAATAAAATTGTTGTTTTATATAAGAAGATTGATTAAAAGTCTTTTAAGCCCAGTCCTTTTATTCTCAATTGTGAGCTGTGATTTGCAAAAAAGAAGATTGCTATCAATCTTCTTTTTTGCTAATTGATATTTTTTTTTCTTTAATATAAACTAAATAAGAGTAGGAGTGATGTTTATGAAGAAGAAAACAAGACAAAAAATGATTAATATTATAACTATAATTTTAATAATAATGGTTACCGCTAGTTTGCTGGTATCATTGATATAGGCGGGGAGTGTATCTATGTTTTTAAAATCCATAGAAATAAGGGGTTTTAAATCCTTTGCAGATAAAACTATATTAAATTTTAAAGAAGGGGTAACTGCTGTAGTTGGACCAAATGGAAGTGGGAAAAGTAATATTTCTGATGCTGTAAGATGGGTTCTTGGAGAACAAAGTGCTAAAACTCTAAGAGGCGGAAAGATGGAAGATATTATTTTTGCAGGGACCCAATATAGAAAGCCTGTTGGATTAGCTCAAGTTTCATTAACCTTAGATAATTCTGACAACTCTTTAGATACAGAATATTCTGAGATTACTGTTACAAGAAGAATTTTTAGATCAGGAGAAACAGAATATTTATTAAATAATCAAAAGTGCAGATTAAAAGATATTCAGAATCTATTTATGGATACCGGTATTGGTAAGGAAGGTTACTCTCTTATTGGACAAGGTAAAATTGAAGCTATATTAAGTGGAAAGGCTGAAGATAGAAGAGCTCTTTTAGAAGAAGCTGCTGGAATTGTTAAATATAAAACAAGAAAGGAAGAAGCTGAACGTAGATTAGAGAATACAGAAAATAATTTGATTAGAATAAGAGATATAATACATACATATGAAGAAAGAATAGAGCCTTTAAGGGAAGAAAGGGAGAAGGCTTTAAGGTATAAAGCTTTAGCTGATGAGTTAAAGATGAAAGAAGTATCTCTTTTGGTAGAAAATATTAAAAGGGTAGAAAAGGATTTAGAAGAAGTCAAAAGAGATATAGATAAAAGAATTACAGAAATTAATGAAAAAAGAGAAGAATTAGAAATTGAGAAAAAAGATTATATAAATTTTGAAAAAGAAATAGAAACTTTAGAAAATAAAAATCAAAGTGAAAAAGAAGAATATTATGCCAAGAAAGATAAGCTAAATGAAAATCATAGAAATATTGAAATATTTAAGGAAAGAATATCTAATCTAGAAGGAGTAATTAATAAAAGTTTATTGGAAATCAATGAGATAAATAATTATTTAGCTTCTTTAGAAACTGAAAGGAATATTTTACTTGAAAATCTTCAAGAAAAGATAAAAGAGCAATTAAAAAAAGATAATGAGATTAATATTATGGAAAATAATATTAAATCAATATCAAAACTTATTGAAGATTTTGAAAAAGAAGTATCTGCTATTAAAGATGAAGAATTTGATTTTTTAAGCAAAATTTCTGAAACTAAGAATAAAATTGCCTTATTAAGTAAAGAAATTTCAAATAAAGAACAAATATCTTTAAATTCTGAAAACTCTATTCAAATAATAAAAGATAATATAAAGATTAATTTAGCTACTATTGAAGGATTAAAAAGAAAAATTACTGAATGTAAAGAAGAAAAGCGAATCCTTGAAGAAAAAATATCAATAGATAAAAAGAAGTTAAGTTCTTTGATTAAAGATAGAACAAAAATTGAAAGTAAGATTAGAGAAATATCAAAAAATATAAATATGTTTGAGGGAAAACTCGGAACCTTAAAGGATTTAGAAAAAAATTATGAAGGCTACAATCTTTCTGTAAAGAGGCTTATGGAAAGAATACAAGAAGGAAAAATAAAGGATGCTAAAGATACAAAGGTTTTAGGAGAGATCTTTCAGGTTGATAAAAAATATGAAACTGCAATTGAAATTGCTTTAGGAGGAACTATTTCTAATATCATTACAAAAGATGAAGAAGTAGCAAAAAAATTAATTAATTATTTAAAGATGAATTCTTTAGGAAGAGCAACCTTTCTGCCTTTAAATATTATTAGAGGCAATAAGCTGAATATTTCGAAGGAAATCGAAAGGACAGAAGGTTTTTTAGGATTAGCCTCTGATCTTTTAATTTATAATCCAATATATAAAGAAATTATTGAATATGCCTTAGGAAAAACTATAGTCGCATCAGATATGGATGCTGCTTTTAAAATATCAAAAATTTACAGTCATAAAGTAAAAGTTGTTACTCTAGATGGAGAGGTAATTAATCCAGGGGGAGCTTTAACTGGTGGAAGTATTTATAATAAAAATAAAGCGAGTATTTTAGGAAGAAAAAGAGAACTTCAAGAACTAGAAGAAAGTATTGAGATTAATAAAAGGGAATATGCTAATGAATTAGAAAACTTAGATAAATTAAAGTTAGAAATAAAGGAATTAGATGAAAAAATTCTAAATTATAATGATGAACTTCACATTAAAAATATTGATATTGCTAAATTTGAAAGTGAAGAATTAGTTTTAGATAAAGAAAAGCATAAGCTTAAGAGTTCATTAGAAGTTGCTGAAAATGAAATTAATATTAATAAAGATAATTTAGAAAAGTTAAGAATAGAACTTGAGAAAAATAAAGGAATATTGATTGAGCTTGAAAAGAATAGTCTTGAAAGCAAGAACAGGACTTTAGATTTAGAAAAAACAATTAGTGAGAAAAGAAAGATTTATGAAGAAAAGAAAGAAGAGCTTGTAAAAATAAAAATTAATAAGGCATCTTTAGATGAAAGTATTTATGGTACACAAAGTGAAATAAAACGTAAAGAAAAAGAAATAATAGAAAGAAAAGAAAAAATAAATAAATTAAATAGAGAGATAAAGGAACAAAAAGAAGTTATAGAAAAACTTCATAAAGAGATAGAAGAAAAATTAAAATTAATAGAAATTATTAATAATAGATTAAAGGAATTAGAGGAAGTATTTAAAAGGGATGAAATTAATAGAATAAGTTTAAAGGATAAGTCAAAAATAAAAAGTGAAATTATTAATAAGTTAGTAGAAGAAATTCAACATAAAGAAAGTGAATTAAATAAAAGGGAAATTATATCTGCAAAGTTTGAAAATGAAAGGGAAAATTGCTATAAAAAACTTAATGAAGAACAAAATCTGACATTAGCAGAAGCTAGTGAAATTGCAGTTGAAATTAATAATATAGGAGAAGTTAAAGATAGTATTAGAAGTCTTAAAAATAAAATAGCAAGTATAGGTGTAGTTAACTTAAAAGCTATATCAGAATATGAAGAAGTTTGTGAAAAATATGAATTTATGTCAAAACAAGAAGAGGATTTAAATAAATCCAAAGAAGAGTTAATTACAGTAATTAATGAAATGACAGAAAAAATGAAGGAACTATTTGTTGAAAACTTTAAAATTATAAATAAAAACTTTAATGAAACCTTTAGGGAATTATTTAAAGGAGGAAATGCTGAGCTTATATTAGGGGAAGGGGACGAGCTTTCTGCTAGTATAGACATAAATGTTCAGCCTCCAGGCAAAAAACTTCAAAATATTAACTTGATGTCAGGAGGAGAAAAGGTTCTATCAGCTATAGCACTTTTATTTTCTATTCTTAAAATGAAGCCAACGCCTTTTTGTATATTAGATGAAATTGAGGCAGCCCTTGATGATGCCAATGTTATAAGATATGCCGAATTTCTAAAGAAATTCTCAGAAAAGATTCAATTTATTGTGATAACTCATAGAAAGGGAACCATGGAAGCAAGTGATATTTTATATGGTGTTACCATGGAGGAAAAAGGAGTATCTAAAGTTGTATCGGTAGACTTAAATAGTAGAAATTAGGAGGATAAATATGTTTGGAAAATTTTTTGAAAATTTAAAAACTGGATTAACAAAGACTAAGAATGCTTTAACAGATAAGATAAATGAAACTCTTAAGCTTGCAATTACAATAGATGATGATTTATATGAAGAACTAGAAGAAATTTTAGTTATGGCAGATATAGGTATGGATACAACTATTGATATAATTGAGAGATTAAAAAATAAAATAAGAAAAGAAAAAATAAATGATCCTAATAAAGTTTATGATGCCTTAAAAGAAGTGATTAAAGAAATGCTTCTAGAGGGAACAGAAAATATAAATAATGAAGATTACGATAAAAAAGTTATGTTGATTATAGGAGTAAATGGTGCTGGTAAAACAACTTCTATTGGTAAATTGGCTGCAAAAAATAAAAAGGATGGCAAGAGGGTCCTACTTGCTGCAGCCGATACCTTTAGAGCTGCTGCTATTGATCAACTAGAAGTATGGAGCAAAAGAGCGGGAGTAGATATTGTAAAACATTCTGAAGGATCAGATCCTGCAGCCGTAGTTTTTGATGCTATTTCTGCTTCAAAGGCAAGAAATATTGATTTATTAATTTGTGATACAGCTGGAAGGCTTCATAATAAGAAAAATTTAATGGATGAACTTGCAAAGATAGGCAGAATTTTAGACAGAGAATATAAAGAAGCTAAAAAGGAAACTTTATTAGTTTTAGACGGAACTACTGGCCAAAATGCTGTAAATCAAGCAAAACAATTTATGGAAGCTTGCCCAATCGATGGGATAATATTAACAAAACTTGATGGAACAGCAAAAGGCGGAGTTGTTATTTCAATTAAAAATACTTTAAATATTCCAGTAAGATATATTGGAGTAGGAGAAGGTATTGATGATCTTCAGGAATTTAATGCAGAAGAATTTGTTGAAGCATTATTTTAAAAAGATAAATAAAAAATATTATGGTGTTAAGTAAAAATACTTGACACCTCAGGATAGTTTTGTTAAAATCTTTTCTGTGGTAAGGTGAGAACAATGGAAGATAGAGTTGAAATTTCATTACTAATAGATCTATATGGTTCATTACTAACAGAAAAGCAACTTAAAATTATGGAGCTTTATTATAATGAGGATTTTTCCTTGGCTGAAATTGCTGAATTAAATAACACAAGCCGTCAAGCTATCCATGATTTAATAAAAAGATGTTATAAACAACTACTATCCTATGAAAGTAAACTTAATTTACTTGAAAAAAGTATAAAGAAAGAAAAAATAATTAATAATCTTTTAGAAAGATTACAAGAAAAATATTTCATTAGTTCTGAAGATTATGAAATATTTCGATCAATTCTAAAAGATTTGTAAATCATAGGAGGTTAATAAATGGCTTTTGAGGGTTTATCAGAAAAACTTCAGGAAGCTTTCAAAAAGCTTAGAGGTAAAGGAAAGCTTACTGAAAAAGATATAAAAGAAGTCATGAGAGAAGTAAAGCTTGCGTTGCTTGAAGCTGATGTAAACTTTAAAGTTGTTAAAAAGTTAATTTCAAATATCAGTGAAAAGTGTGTTGGTAGTGAAGTTCTTGAAAGCTTGACACCAGCTCAACAAGTTATTAAAATTGTTAACGACGAACTTACAGCTCTTATGGGAAGCAGCGAAAGCGGAATTAATTTTAACTCAGTAGGTCCAACAGTAATTATGATGGTTGGGCTTCAAGGGGCAGGTAAAACTACAATGAGTGGTAAACTTGCGCTAAAACTAAGAAAACAAAATAAGAAACCTTTATTGGTAGCTTGTGACGTTTATAGACCAGCAGCTATTAAGCAATTAGAAGTTGTTGGTAAACAAATTGATATTCCAGTTTTCCAAATGGGTGATAAGGTAAACCCTGTAGATATAGCCAAAGCAGGTATAGCTCATGGAAGACAAAATGGCAACAATGTAATAATAATTGATACAGCTGGTAGACTTCATATAGATGATAATCTAATGGAAGAGCTTAAAAATATTAAAGCTGAAGTAAAACCTAATGAAATATTACTTGTAGTTGATTCAATGACAGGTCAAGATGCAGTAAATGTTGCAGAAAGTTTCAATGAAGCATTAGATATTTCAGGAGTTATACTTACAAAACTTGATGGAGATACAAGAGGTGGAGCAGCTTTATCAATTAGACATATTATAGAAAAGCCAATAAAATTTATAGGTGTTGGCGAAAAGATGAGCGATATTGAAGTCTTCTATCCAGATAGAATGGCTTCAAGAATTCTAGGAATGGGAGATGTTCTTTCATTAATAGAAAAAGCTCAAGAAGCTATTGATGAAAAAGAAGCAAGAGAACTAAGTGTCAAAATGCTAGAAAATGATTTTACTTATGATGATTATTTAGTGGCAATGGATCAAATGAAAAAACTTGGTTCTTTGAGTAAAATAATTGACATGATACCGGGGATTCCTAAGGAAATAAAAAATATAGATTTTGATGCTAGTGAAAAACAATTAGCAAAGATAAGAGCTATTATTTATTCTATGACACCTAAAGAGAGAAGAAATCCAAAGCTCATAGCTGGATCTTCTTCAAGGAAAAAGAGAATAGCAAAGGGATCTGGTACAACATTACAGGATGTTAACAAACTTATTAAAGGTTTTGACATGATGAGAAAACAAATGAAGCAAATGAAATCTCTTCAGAAAAAATCTAAAAAAGGTTTTTTTGGTAAAATGCCTTTTTTAAGTTAATATATTAGTAAGTTTAATTAAAAGGAGGTGAATTATAATGGCAGTAAAAATCAGATTAAGAAGAATGGGTGCTCACAAGGCTCCTTTCTATAGAATAGTTGTTGCTGATTCAAGATCACCAAGAGATGGTAGATTTATTGAAGAAATAGGATATTACAATCCATTAACTGAACCAGCTACTATTAAAATTGATGAAGAAAAAGCTACTAAATGGGTTGCTAATGGAGCTCAACCAACAGACGTAGTTAAGAGACTTTTTGAAAAAGCAGGGTTAAATAAGTAATTTTTAGGAGGTGAACTCTGTAATTTCTTAATTACAGTTGTTTATGAAGGAATTAATTGAAATTATCGCTAAAGCTCTTGTGGAAAATCCAGATGAAGTTCATGTAAATGAAGTTAGAGGAGAGCAATCAATTATTCTGGAACTAAAGGTTGCTCCTGCAGATATGGGAAAAGTTATTGGAAAACAGGGAAGAATAGCTAAGGCTATTAGAACTGTTATTAAAGCAGCAGCAATAAAAGAAGATAAAAAAGTAGTAGTAGAAATTATTGATTCAAAGAGTTAGGATTTTCCTAACTCTTTTTATAAATGTAAAATATTAATTTGCTTACCTAGTACTTATAGAAATTTCAATAAATATTGAAATTTGTACAAATACTAGATAAGATCTTATAAAATAAATATTATTTCATGATAAAAAGAGGTGTGATATGAGAGATATTTTAAGAGTTGGAAAAATTCTAAATACTCATGGCTTAAAGGGTGAATTAAAAGTATTGCCTTTAACTGATAATCCAAGAAGGTATGATGATTTGGAATTTGTTTTATTAGATGGAAAAGAAGTTAAGCTAGAAGGCTGTAAATATCAAAAAGATAGAGTGATTTTAAAATTAGAAGGTATTAATACTATTGAAGAAGCTGAAAGATTAAAAAATAAATATCTAGAAATACCAAGAGAATACGCTGTTGAATTAGAAGAAGATACATATTTTATTGCTGATTTAATTGGCTGTACAGTTTATGATACAGAAGGAAGAAATTTAGGTAAAATTTATGATGTAATACAAACAAAAAATAATGATGTTTATTGGATAAGAGAGCCAAAAGAATTATTAATTCCTGTATTATTGGATATAGTTTTAGATATAAATATAGAGGAAGAAAAAATTATAATTAAACCTGTAGGAGAATGGCAAGATGAAGATTAATATACTAACATTGTTTCCAGAAATGTTTGATATATTTAGTCATAGCATAATTGGTAGAGCAAGGGAAAAGAAGATAGTTGAAATAGAGCCTATAAATATAAGAGATTTTTCTTTAAATAAACATAAAAAAGTTGATGACTATCCATATGGTGGAGGGGCTGGGATGGTTATGACTCCTCAGCCTTTGGCAGATTCAATAAAATATTGTAAAAAAAATAATAAAGGAAAGGTAATATTTTTAGGGCCTAGGGGGAAAACTTTTAATCAAGAATTAGCAAAGGAACTGGCGAAGGAAGAGGAATTAATTTTTGTCTGTGGACATTATGAGGGGATAGATGAAAGAGTTTATAAATATATTGATTTAGAAATTTCTTTAGGAGATTTCATTTTGACAGGTGGTGAAATGGCAGCTATCCCTATAATTGATTCTATTTTAAGATTAAAAGAGGGAGTTTTAGGCAAAAGTGAAAGCTTTGAAGAGGAATCTTTTAGTGATGGACTTTTAGAATATCCTCAGTATACTAGGCCAGAAATATTTGAAGGAGAGGCTGTACCAGAAGTTCTTTTGTCAGGGCATCATGAAAATATAAGAAAATGGAGAAGATTAAAATCTCTAGAAGTCACTAAGGAAAAAAGACCAGATTTATATAATAAAGTAAAATTAAGCAAGGAAGATTTAAAATTGCTAAAAAATAAAAAATAATGTTGAAATAGAATATAAATTATGTTAAAATAACCTTTGTGTTAGTACGAGCGGTCCTCTGTCAAGTAAAATTGTTAAGAACGCTTAATATTAATCAAGGAGGGACTACACAATGAATGAATTAATAAGACAAATAGAAGCAGAACAATTAAGAAATGATCTTCCACAATTTAATGTTGGAGACACTCTAAAAGTTTATGTTAAAATCAAGGAAGGTACTAGAGAAAGAGTACAAATGTTCGAAGGAACAGTAATTAAGAAGCAAAACGGCGGTTTAAGAGAAACTTTCACAGTAAGAAGAGTTTCTTATGGAATCGGTGTAGAAAGAACTTTCCCTTTAAATGCACCAACTATTGAAAAAATCGAAGTTGTAAGAAAGGGTAAAGTAAGAAGAGCTAAGTTATTCTACTTAAGAGACAGAGTAGGTAAGGCTGCAAAAGTTAAAGAATTAATGTAATGGATATATAATAATATCTATTGGCAGTTAAGGGACTTTTTAAAGTCCCTTTTTCTATATATAAAAAGGTTAAGATTAGATAATAATAACTCTAATGAAGTATAAGGAGGAGATATTATGCCGAGAATAAATTGGTTTCCAGGTCATATGAAAAAAACTCAAAGGGAAATAAAAGAGAATTTAAAAGTAGTAGATGCTGTTATTGAAATTAGAGATGCTAGAATTCCAAATAGTTCAGCAAATCCTGATATAGATAAAATTTGCGGGAAAAAGCCAAGAATAATCTTATTAAATAAAAGTGACTTATCAGAAGCAAAAGTAACAAAAATGTGGATTAATAAGTTATCATCTGAAAATATAAAAGCAATAGAAGTAAATTGTTTAACAGGAAAGGGATTAAATCAAATACGACCTACTTTAGATTTAATATTTAAAGAAAAACACGATAGATTAAAGGAAAAAGGCTTAGTGAAAATTCAAATGAGAGTAATGGTCGTAGGAATTCCCAATGTTGGTAAATCTACATTCATAAATAAAATGGCAAAAAATAATATAGCTAAAACAGGAGACAGACCCGGTGTTACAAAAAATAAGCAATGGATAAAAACAAAAATGGATATAGAAATGTTAGATACACCGGGAGTATTATGGCCAAAGTTTGAAGATGAAGAAACTGCATTAAATCTAGCTTTTACAGGAGCAATAAAGGATGAAATTATGGATAGGGAAAATCTTGCTTATAATTTAGTTAAGAGGCTTCAAGAACATTATCCAGAGAATTTAAAAGAAAGATATAAAATAGAAGAAATAAATGAAGATCCGTTAGAAACTTTAAATAATATTGCAAGAAAGAGAGGCTGTTTAATAAAAGGAGGAGAAATCGACTATGACAGAATTTCAACTGTAATTCTAGATGAATTTAGAGCAGGAAAAATAGGAAATATTTCCTTAGAAAGACCTTAAGTCATAGAAAACGAGGTAACAAAATGAGTTTATTAAATTTTAAAATAGAAGAAGAAAATTATAAGAAAGTGAAAGAATTTGTAGATAAAATAGACATAAGCAAAGAAAGAAAAAATCAAGAATTAGAAAAAATTATAGAATTACTACTAAATGATAAAAGAAAAAATATTAATTTATTAGGAAATAAATTAATAAAAGAAAAAGAAAAAATAGAAAAAGAAATATATAGAGTTAAGCAGATGTATGATTTTGATAAAACTCTAGGAAATTTTAAATATATTGCCGGAGTAGATGAAGTAGGTAGAGGGCCCCTTGCTGGACCTATAGTTGCATCTGCTGTAATTCTTGATTTGAATGTTTTAGAGGAAGATTTAATTCTTGAGCTTAAAGATTCTAAAAAGCTTTCAGCGAAAAAAAGAGAAGAACTTTCAAATATAATAAAAGAAAAGGCCTTAGCTTATTATATTGCAGAAAGTTCAAATGAAGAAATTGATGAAAAGGGAATTGCTTATTGTAATAATAAAGTTTTTTTAGAAGCATCTATGTCCATTAAAATAAAACCTGATTTAGTATTATCAGATGGTTACAAAGTTAAAGGTATTGATATCCCTAATAAGGAAGTAATAAAAGGAGATGCAAAATCAGCATCAATTGCAGCAGCATCGATTATAGCTAAAGTATATAGAGATAATTTAATGAAAGAATATGCTAAAAAATATCCTTACTATGATTTTGAAGAGAATGCTGGTTATGGCACACAAAAACATGTTGCTGCAATTAAAGAAAAAGGAATTTGTAAAATACATAGAAAGTCTTTTTTAAAAAACATACTTAATAATTTCTAAAGGCATCCTCAATATGAATTATATTACTTAAATCATTTTTTGTGTTAAAATATATTTCAATAACATCAAATCTACAATTATAATTAAATAACTTCTTTTTATATATGTAATATTTACATATGTTAATAATTTTCTTTTGTTTTGAGTAGGTTACAGCTTCTGAGGGTTTTCCAAAGGAGCTGTTATACCTGCTTTTTATTTCTACAAAAATAATCATATCTTTAAATTTACAAATCACATCTATTTCTCCATATTTATTTCTAAAATTTCTATCTAATATATAGTAACCTTTTTCTTTTAATAAAGTTATTCCTATATCTTCTCCGTAATCACCAATATTTTTATTGTAGTTTTTCATTTAAATCACCCATTAATAATATTGCCAAATAAAATAAAAGTTTAACATTTCTTAAAAAGATGATTAATAATTAAAGTTTATTGTCAATAATTTCAAAGAGATAAGAGAAATAAGGGGTGATGTATATGTCTATAGAAATAGTTAGTGCCAGTTATAGCGGCCTTGATGGAATATTAGTAAATGTAGAAGTAGATATTGCGAAGGGAATACCAAGTTTTAATATTGTTGGTTTACCTGATGCTCCAATAAAGGAGGCAAAAGAGAGAGTAAGAACTGCAATTACAAATAGCGGCTATGAATTTCCTTTGGGCAGAATTACTATAAATCTTGCTCCTGCAGATGTAAGAAAGATTGGTTCATTATTTGACTTACCTATAGCTATAGGAATTTTAATGGCATCAAAACAAATCACTCATAAAAATCTTAAAGATTTTATTATATTTGGAGAGCTTTCATTAGGAGGAGATTTAAAAGAAATAAAAGGAGTTCTTCCAATTATATTTGAAGGGAAAAAGAAAGAAAAGAATAATTTTATTTTTCCTTATAATAACTTAAATGAATTGAGGTATTTCAATATAGGTAATTTTTATCCTTTTAAAAATTTAAAAGAAGTAGTTTCTTTTATAGAGAACCAAGATCTATTACCATTTGAATTTGATAATAATGAAGAGATTAAAAAAAGTGATGATAAATATTTAGATTTTTCAGAAATAATTGGACAACAAACTTCTAAAAGGGCAATGGAGATAGCAGCAGCAGGAAGACATAATATTTTACTTTTTGGATCTCCGGGAGCAGGAAAAACCATGCTTGCAAAAGCATTGCCATCTATAATGCCTAATCTTACATATAAAGAAGAAATGGAAATAGCTAAAATATATAGTGCTTCAGGTATGTATTTAGAGGGCTATGGAATAAATAGACCTTTTCGTAATCCACATCATACAATAACAAAAGCAGCTTTAGCAGGTGGTGGGAAGGAATTAAAGGCTGGAGAAATAACGTTAGCTCATAATGGAGTCTTATTTTTAGATGAAATATTAGAGTTTAAGAGAGAAGTTTTAGAAGTATTAAGAGAACCATTAGAAGAAAAAGTTATAAGAATTAATAGATTAAATGGTTCTTATAATTTACCATCTAATTTTTTATTAGTAGGAGCTTTTAATCCGTGTCCCTGCGGGCTTTATTCAGGGAATTTTGGGGATAACAGCTGTACTTGTTCAGAAATAGAAATAAAAAGATACCAAAAAAGGCTGTCACGAGCTCTTTTAGATAGAATAGATATATTAAATTATGTTCCAAGAATAAAACTTGAAGATATCAATGATAAAAAAGATAGATTAGATTCAAAGACTATGAAGAAGCGTGTAATGAAGGCTGTAGAGATGCAAAGGGAAAGGTATAAAAATAGCAGTTATAATTATAACTCAGAAGTTAGGGGGAAAGATATGTATAAGTTTTTTAATATTACAAATGAAGCAGTAGATCTTGTCAAATTGTATTATGATAAATTTAATTTAACCATGAGATCCTATGATAAAATAATAAAAATAGCAAGAACTTTAGCTGACTTAGATGAAAGTGAAAAAGTTTATGAATATCATGTCTTTGAAGCTTTAGGCTATAGAAAAAATATTTTTGGAGAAATTATTTAGTTATAGGTGATAGAAATGAATAAAGATGAATTGTGGTTTATTTTATTAAATTTATCTAATAAAGAAAAGATATATTTAATAAATAAATATAAAAGCATTAATTATATTAGGAATAATATAAATAAAATCAGTGAATTATATAAATTAAATATAAAAGCAAATGAAATTGAAATAGAAGAACTTATAAAATATATGAAGGAAAAAGGAATTGGATACATTACAATTTTTTCAGAAGAGTATCCAGAGTCATTACTAAGTGCATATGATCCACCTTATGCTCTATTTTATATAGGAAATTTAGACTTATTAAAAACTAAGATGATAGCGGTAGTAGGCGCAAGAAACTGCAGTCAATATGGAATAGAGGTTTCAAAATTAATAGCTAAAGAATTAAGTGAAAATAATGTTACTTTAGTTAGTGGAATGGCTTTAGGTATAGATTCAGTTGCCCAAAGTTCAGCTATAGATAATTTTGGAAAAACTATTGCAGTATTAGGTTGTGGAGTGGATTATATTTATCCAAAGAGTAATAAAATTTTATATGAAAAGATAAAAAAAGAGGGCTTAATAATATCGGAATATCTTCCAAAGACTACACCAAGACCTTATTATTTCCCAATGAGAAATAGAATAATAAGTGGAATTTCGGAAGGGGTAATAGTTGTTGAAGCTTCAGAGAAAAGTGGATCCCTAATTACAGCGAATTATGCCCTTTATCAAGGAAAAACGGTAGTGGCAGTTCCAGGATCAATATTTCAGAAAAGTTTTTCTGGCTGTAATAAATTAATTAGAGATGGGGCTTATATATTTTCAAGCTTAGATGATTTTAGAAGTCTTTTTAATCTTAGGAAAAAAGAAAGGGAAAAGAGTGAAATTAGCCTTTTAAAAAAGTCTTTATTTAATATTATCAGTGATGAACCCAAACATTTAGATGAAATATTAGAAAGTGTAAATGTTGACAGGAAGGTATTATTTGGGTTATTATTTGAAATGCAAAAGAAAAACGAAATTATTTGCCTTCCAGGCAATTATTTTGTAAAATCATTATAAAAACTTAAGGGGGTGAAAACTCCAAATAAAAATGGAGTTTTATATATGGGACAAAATCTTGTAATAGTAGAATCACCTGCAAAAGCAAAGACTATAAGTAAATATCTTGGAAAAAACTATATAGTCGAAGCATCAATGGGACATGTAAGAGATTTGCCAAAAAGTAAATTAGGTGTAGATGTTGAGGATAATTTTAACCCCAAGTATATTACAATTAGAGGAAAAGGTGAATTACTTAATAAATTAAAAAAGGCTGCTAAAAAAGCCGATAAAATATATTTAGCTACAGACCCTGACCGTGAAGGTGAAGCAATATCATGGCATTTAGCAAATATATTAAAAATAGATGAAAATGAAAAATGTAGAATAGTCTTTAATGAAATAACTAAAAAAGCTGTTAAGGGATCAATAAAGGAAGCAAGGAAAATAGATATAAATTTAGTTGATGCTCAGCAGGCAAGAAGAATATTAGATAGACTAGTTGGGTATGAAATAAGTCCAATATTATGGAAGAATGTTAAATGGGGTTTAAGTGCTGGTAGAGTTCAGTCTGCAGCATTAAAATTAATTTGTGATAGGGAAGAAGAAATTAAAAACTTTGTGCCTAAAGAATATTGGACTGTAGATTGTACTGCTGTTAAAGATAGAAAGAAGTTTCCTATTAAGCTTGTTCAATATAAAAATAAGAAGTTAAAAATAAATACAGAAGAAGAAAGCAATAAAATAATTGAAGAACTAAAAAAGGGAGAATTTATTGTAACAAAGGTAAAAGATGGAACAAGAATTAAAAATCCATTGCCTCCTTTTACAACTAGTACTTTACAACAAGAAGCTTCTAAAAAGCTTAATTTTATTACAAAAAGAACCATGTCAATTGCTCAAGTATTATATGAGGGAGTAGAAGTTAAGGGCTATGGTACTGTAGGTCTTATAACTTATATGAGAACAGATTCTGTAAGGATTTCTGATGAGGCTCAAGAAAAAGCATTAGAGTTTATTGTTTCAAATTTTGGTAAAGAATATGCTCCTAAAAATAAGAGGGTATATAAAAGCAAGAAAAATACTCAAGATGCTCATGAGGCTATAAGACCTACAATAATAGAAATTACGCCAGAAATAGCAAAAGAATCTTTGACTGCTGAACAATATAAATTATACTCCTTGATATGGAATAGATTTATGGCAAGTCAAATGGAAGCTTGTGAATTAAAAACTAAGAGTATCGAAATAAATAACGGAGATTATAAGTTTAAAGCAAACGGTTCAATAATAAAATTTGATGGATTTATGAAGGTGTATGAATATTCTTCAGAAGAAGAGAAAGAAGATGTATCATTACCAGAGCTAGATGAAGGCAATAAGCTTACAAAGGTAGATATAGAAGGAAAACAGCATTTCACTCAGCCACCAGCAAGATATACTGAAGCTTCCTTCGTTAAACTTCTTGAAGAAAAGGGAATAGGAAGACCAAGTACCTATGTTCCAACAATAGCAACATTGTTAAGCAGGGATTATGTTAGAAGGGAAAAGAAAAATTTAGTAGCTACAGAGCTTGGTATTATAGTTAATAATATTTTAAGTGAATATTTTAAGGAAATTGTAGATGTTGATTTTACAGCAGATATGGAAAGAAATTTAGATTATATTGAAGAGGGAAAAGAAGATTGGAGAAAAATTGTTGGTGATTTTTATAAGCCATTAAAAGAAGCCATTGATAGAGCAGAAAAGGAAATCTCTAAGGTTGTAATTGAAGATGAAGTGAGTGACATTCCTTGTGATAAATGTGGTAGAATGATGGTTATTAAAAAAGGTAGATATGGAAAATTTTTAGCTTGTCCAGGTTATCCAGAATGTGAAAATGCAAAACCATTAGTAGAAGAATTAGACGTGCCTTGTCCAAAGTGCGGAAGAAAGGTAATTATTAAAAGAAGTAGGAAAGGCAAGAAATTTTTTGGATGCAGTAATTACCCAGAATGTGATTTTGTAAGCTGGAACGAACCTTTAAAAGAAAAATGTGAAAAATGTAATTCTTACATGGTATTGAAATATAGTAAGTCAAAAGGAAATTATGCAGAATGTGCTAATGAAGAATGTAAAAATGTAGTTATTTTAAACAAAGAAGATAAATCTAGCGATGTCTAATAAGATAAAAAATGTTGAAAACAGGGGATAGTTATGATATTCTTTAATAAAGGTTTATATTTTTTGAAAATTCAATTTATTTTAAAAATTCAAAAAATAGCTTTTAAATATAGGAGGAAGTGGAATGTCATCACTATTAGATAAAACTAGGAAGCTTAATAAAATATTGCAAAAATCTGGCACTGAACCTGTGGCTTTTGAAGATATTTGTTCTATCTTAAGTGAAGTTCTTGCATGTAATGTATATGTAACAAGTAGAAAAGGAAAAATATTAGGATATACATTTGTTAAAGATTTTGAATGTGATATTATGAAAAATTATGTAGTAAGGGAAAAAAGATTTCCTAAAAGCTATAATGATAGCTTGCTAAATATTAATGAAACAATTGCAAATTTAAAAAATAAAGGCGAATGTGTCTTTAAAGGTGAGGGTGCTTGTATTATAGACAATAAAATAACTACTATTGTTCCAATAATAGGAAATAGAGAAAGGCTTGGAACTTTAATACTTGCTAGATTTGATAGAGACTTTACTGATGAGGATCTTGTTTTAGCAGAATATAGTGCTACTGTAGTTGGCATGGAAATATTAAGATCAAAACAGGATGAAATAGAAGAAGAGGCAAGAAAAAAAGCAGTCGTAGAATTAGCAATTGGCACTCTTTCTTATTCTGAACGTGAAGCTATTTTACATATCTTTGAGGAATTAGATGGCAATGAAGGCTTATTAGTAGCTTCAAAAATAGCAGATAAAGTAGGTATTACTAGAAGTGTTATTGTAAATGCATTAAGGAAATTTGAAAGTGCTGGAGTTATAGAATCTAGATCTCTTGGAATGAAAGGAACTCATATTAAAATATTAAATGATAAACTTTTAGATGAATTAAAAAAATAAAATAACGTAAATTAAAGATGTCAACTTATATTGGCATCTTTTTGCATGAAAAATAAAATTGAAGTATTTTGGTAAAAAAAATGTTGCCACTATAATTAGCTTATGTTATACTAACAAAGGTAATAAAATACACACAATATCAGATTTATAAAGACGGTGCCTTATTTAAGGAAGCTTTATAAGAAGATATTGGAGGAAATAACCAGGAGGTAAGAAAATGTCAGTAATATCAATGAAACAATTATTAGAAGCAGGTGTACATTTTGGACACCAAACAAGAAGATGGAACCCTAAAATGGCTCCATATATATTCACAGAAAGAAATGGAATATATATAATTGACCTACAAAAAACTGTAAAGAAAATTGATGAAGCTTATAACTTTATTAAAGAAGTTGCAGCTGAAGGAAAGGATATCTTATTTGTAGGTACTAAAAAGCAAGCTCAAGAAGCTATTGAAGAAGAAGCTAAAAGATCTAACATGCATTATGTTAATAATAGATGGTTAGGCGGAATGCTAACAAACTTCTCTACTATAAAGACTAGAATCAATAGACTTGAAGCTTTAAAGAAGATGGAAGAAGACGGAACATTCGAAGTTCTTCCTAAGAAAGAAGTAGCTCAATTAAAGAATGAAATGGAAAAATTAGAAAAAAACTTAGGCGGAATAAAGAACTTAGATGCTAACAATATAGGAGCTATGTTCGTTGTTGATCCAAGAAAAGAAAAGATTGCAATTTCAGAAGCTAAGATTTTAGGTATTCCAGTTGTTGGTATAGTAGATACTAACTGTGATCCTGAAGAAGTTGATTATGTAATTCCAGGAAATGATGATGCTATAAGAGCTGTTAAATTAATAACTGCTAAAATAGCTGATGGAATTATCGAAGGAAGACAAGGAGAACAATTAGCAGAGTAATTATTAAAAGGTAGGTGAGAATTCTCATTTACCTTTTAACCTAAATAATAAGGTTTACAATAAGTTAGGAGGAATATACATTATGATAACTGCTCAATCAGTTAAAGAGCTAAGAGAAAAAACTGGTGCAGGAATGATGGACTGCAAAAAGGCTTTAACAGAAGCTAACGGAGATATGGAAAAGGCTATCGAAATATTAAGAGAAAAGGGATTAGCAGCTGCTGCTAAAAAGGCTGGAAGAATTGCAGCTGAAGGTCTTGTTAAAACTTATGTTTCTGAAGACGGAAAAACAGCTGGAATAATTGAATTAAACTGTGAAACAGATTTCGTTGCAGCAAACGAAGAATTCGTTGCTGTTGCTGATAGAATAGCTGAAATAGCTTCAAAGACTTCTGCAACAACAGTAGAAGAACTTGCTAACGAAAAGTATGATGATAACAGCACTATTCAAGAAACTTTAACAGCTTTAATTGCTAAATTAGGCGAAAACATGACATTAAGAAGATTTGAAAAATTCTCTGTTGAAAAGGGATTAGTAGAAAGCTATATCCATGGAGGCGGAAGAATAGGAGTTGTTGTTGAATTAGCTTCTGATTCTGATAATACTGCAGTATTAAAGGAAGTAGCAAAAGATCTTTGTATGCAAGTTGCTGCTGCAAATCCACTATTCTTAAGTGAAAATGATGTAGATCAAACTACTTTAGAAAAAGAAAAAGAAATATACAGAGTTCAAGCTTTAAATGAAGGAAAGCCAGAAAATATTGTAGAAAAAATGGTTAATGGAAGAATTCAAAAGTACTTCAAAGAAGTATGCCTTTTAAATCAAGCTTGGGTTAAAGATGGAGATAAGAGCATAAGCAAATACCTTCAAGAAAAATCAAAGGAAATTGGTTCTCCTATAACAGTTAACAGATTTGTAAGATTCGAAAGAGGAGAAGGTATCGAAAAGGCTGAAGATAACTTCGCGGAAGAAGTAGCTAAGATGACTAAGTAATACAAAGGAGGACACATTGTGTTCTCCTTTTTTTAGGAGATACCAAATAAATTTGTGGAGGTACTAAAAATGGGAAAAAGTGAATATAAAAGAGTGATACTAAAAATTTCAGGGGAAGCTTTAGCAGGAGAAAATGGATTTGGTTTCGATTTTGATGTTATAAGAAGAATAGCCCTTGAAATAAAAGAATTAGTAAATATGAATTTAGAAGTCGGAGTAGTAGTCGGTGGAGGAAATATTTGGAGAGGTAGAAGCGGAGAAGGCATGGATAGAGCTCAAGCTGATTATATGGGAATGCTAGCAACTTGTATAAATGCTTTAGCCCTTCAAGATTCTTTAGAGCAAAACGATGTAAAAACCAGGGTTCAAACAGCTATAGAGATGAGGGAAATTGCAGAACCATTTATTAGGAGAAGAGCTGTTAGACATTTTGAAAAAGGAAGAGTTGTTATTTTTGCAGCTGGTACTGGTAATCCATATTTTTCAACTGATACTACTGCAGCTTTGAGAGCAGCTGAAATCGAGGCAGATGTAATCTTATTAGCAAAAAAGGTAGATGGGGTTTATGATAAGGATCCAAATTTATATTCAGATGCTAAAAAGTATGATAGATTAACTTATATAGAAGTTTTAGAACAAGGATTACAAGTAATGGATTCTACTGCTACTTCATTATGTATGGATAATGATATTCCAATCCTAGTATTTGGATTAGATACTCCAGGAAATATTATAAAAGCTGTTTCTGGTGAAAAAATTGGTACATTAGTTTCAAGTACAAAATAGGGAGGTTTATATGATTAAAGAGATAATTCAAAAAGTGGAAGAGAAGATGAATAAAACAATTTCTGTATTAAAGAAGGATTTATCAACAATGAAAGCTGGTAGAGCAAATCCTACTATGCTTGATAGAATCCAAGTTAATTACTATGGAAGTCTTTGTCCAATTAATCAAGTTGCAAATGTATCTGCACCTGAACCAAGAGTTTTAGTAATTGCCCCATGGGAAAAATCAATGATTAAAGAAATAGAAAAAGCAATTTTAATATCAGATTTAGGAATAAACCCTTCAAATGATGGTAGTGTAATAAGATTAGTTGTACCTGAATTAACTGAAGAAACAAGAAAAAATTTAGTAAAGGTTGTTAAAAAAACTGGAGAAGAATCAAAAATTGCTTTAAGAGCTATTAGAAAAGAAGCGAATGATAAAATAAAAGCTCTTAAAAAGAATGGTGAAATTTCAGAAGATGAATTAAAAGCAGCTGAAGAAAAAGTACAAAAAATTACTGATACATTTGTAAAAGAAATAGATTCAATAGTTTCATCTAAGGAAAAAGAGATAATGTCAATATAAACCTGCTCTTTAGCGGGTTTTTTCCTTATATAATATTGGAGGTTGAAGGAAAAATGATAGGATCCTTTATAAAGAAAAATAAAAAAGAAATAGTTATAGATAAAGAAAACATTCCTGAACATATTGCTATAATAATGGATGGTAATGGTAGATGGGCAAAAAAAAGAAACCTTCCAAGAACTATGGGGCATAAAGCTGGAGTTGAAGCTATAAGAAAAATTCTTAAAGAGGCAGATAGACTTGGAGTTAAGTATTTAACTCTTTATGCTTTTTCAACGGAGAATTGGAAAAGACCAAAAGAGGAAGTATCAGCTTTGATGAAATTATTAGTAGAGTATTTAAAAAATGAAATTCGGGAATTGAATGAAAATGGAGTAGTTATTAGAATATCCGGAGATATTACAAAACTTCCTAAAGATGCACAAGAAGAGATAAAGAAGTCAGTTAGTTTGACTAAAAATAATAAAGGCTTAGTTTTGAATTTAGCCTTTAATTATGGTGGAAGAGATGAAATACTAAGGGCAGTAAGAAGCATAGCGGAAGAATATAAAAATAATGAATTAGAATTAGAGGAAATAACAGAAGAGAGATTCTCAAATTATCTATATACAAAAAATATGCCTGATCCAGATCTTATTATTAGGCCATCAGGGGAACAAAGAATCAGTAATTTTTTACTATGGCAATGTGCTTACTCAGAATTTTGGTATTCAGATATATGTTGGCCAGATTTCAATGAGGAACATTTACATAAGGCAATTTATGATTTCCAACATAGAAATAGAAGATATGGTGGAATATAATAGTTTAGAGGTGTGATAATGAAAAAAAATAGCAGATATTTTGGAGCTTTAGTTATGGCCCCTTTTATAATTTTTCTTTTCTTAGGAGGGGTTTGGTTAAAATATATTACTTTTATTATTTCAATTTTAGGATTATATGAAATTTATAATGCTTTAAAGGAAAAAGAATTTAATCCTATAGCTATAGCTGGATATATTTTATTGTTTATTTATTATATTATGAATAATAATATCGAAAAATTTGTATATGTATTATTATTTGTATCAATTATATTACTTATTATTCCTGTAATAAATTTAAAATATAATTTTGTTGATTCAGCTCTTACTATATTATGTTTTATTTATGTTGGAATTCTATTTAGCTTTATTCCTTTAATTACTTATAAGGAAAATGGTAATTATTTAATTTGGCTAATATTTATAGGTTCTTGGATTTCAGATACTCTTGCTTATTATTGCGGCAAATATTTTGGAAGAAAAAAATTATGTTCAGAAATTAGTCCGAATAAAACAATTGCAGGATCTATTGGAGGATTTTTAGGAAGTACTATTGCTTGTGGAATTTTTGGTATAATTATGCTTAATAAAATTGCAAATATAAATCTAATACATTTTTTCTTGATAGGTGCCTTATGTGGAATTATGGGACAATTTGGTGATTTAGCAGCCTCATCTATTAAGAGATATGTAGGCATAAAAGATTATGGTAACTTAATACCAGGTCATGGTGGGATACTTGATAGATTTGATTCAATCTTGTTAAATTCTTTTGTAGTTTATTATTATTTAAGTTTTATTATAGGAGTTTAAACTTATTAATAAATACTAATAAAATAACAGATGAAATAGTATTTATAAAAATCCTGTTTCAGCTGTTATTTTTTATTTTATATTTTATTACATAATTTAAATAATTAATAATTTTTATTTGTTAATAATTTAGTAATATATTTTTATATTTAGAATAATTGTTTTTATAAGAATAATAATATAAAATAATAAGGAAAAATAAATAAATTAAGGCAAGCTAATAATCTCAGGAAGAGATAGTTTATATAGGTATTTAATTTAGGAGGCAAGAATGAGTAATATTTCAATTTTAGGAGTAACAGGCTCTATAGGAACACAAACCTTAGATGTAATAAGAAAATCTAATAAAGAAATAAACTTAGTAGGAATTAGTGCAAATACATCTACAAATAAAATAAAAGAAATAATAAAAGAATTTATGCCTAAATATGTTGCTATGATGGATAGAAAAGCATCTGATGACATAAAATCTTATTGTATAGAAAATAATTTTAATATAGAAGTATATTCTGGAATTGAAGGTTTAGAAAAAATTGCTGTATTAGATGAGGTAGATATGGTTGTAACCTCTGTTGTAGGAATGATTGGTCTAAGGCCAACAATAAAGGCAATAGAGGCAAAAAAGGATATAGCTCTGGCTAATAAGGAAACACTAGTTGTTGCTGGGGAACTTATTATGAAAATGGCTAGAGAAAATAATATTAATATATATCCAGTTGATTCAGAGCATAGTGCAATATTTCAAGCTTTAAGTGGCTATAAAACTGAGGATATAAGTAAAATTATTTTAACAGCTTCAGGAGGACCTTTTAGGGGAAAGGATTCTGAATATTTAAAAAATGTTACAGTAGAAGAGGCTTTAAATCACCCTAAATGGAATATGGGTAAAAAAATTTCCATTGATTCAGCAACTTTAATGAATAAAGGTTTAGAAGTGATCGAAGCTCATTTTCTATTTGATTGTCCTTATGAAAAAATTGAGGTGGTTATTCATCCTCAGAGCATAATACATTCAATGGTTGAATATAATGATGCAAGTATTATTGCTCAGCTGGGATCAACTGATATGAGACTTCCAATCCAATATGCATTAAATAGAAAGGAAAGAAAAAATTCTATTGCTAAAAAGCTGAATTTTTATGAAATTAATGAACTAACCTTTGAAAAGCCAGATATAGAAACCTTCAAGTGCTTAACACTTGCTTATCAAGCAGGAAAAGAAGGAGGTCTTGCGCCTTGTATTTTAAATGGTGCTAATGAAGAAGCTGTTGCATTACTATTAGAAGAAAAAATAAAATTTATGGAAATTCCAACTATAATAGAGAAGACCTTAAATTACTTTAAGGAAGAAAAAACAAAGGAAATTACTTTGGAGAATATATTAAATATTGATAATAGGGTAAGAAAATATGTAAGGGAAAATTGGAATTAGGAGGAAGTATTTTGTATATAATTTATGCGTTAATAGGATTTGGGTTGCTTATTATTGTTCATGAACTTGGACATTTTATTATGGCTAAGGTTAACGGAATTAAAGTTGAAGAATTCTCTATAGGAATGGGACCAAAAATACTTTCTACTCAGGGAAAAGAAACAAAATATTCCTTAGGTTTGTTTCCTATTGGAGGATATGTTAAAATGCTAGGTGAGGAGGAAGAAGTACAGGATGAAAGAAGTTTTTCATCTAAGCCTCCTTTAAGGAGAATAAGTGTAATAGTAGCAGGAGCTGCTATGAACTTTTTATTTGCTGTACTAATGTACACATTAATTCTAAATAAATTTGGTTATAGCTTGCCAGTAGTAGATAGCCTTGTAGAAAATTCTCCTGCTATGGAAGCAGGACTACAAGAAGGAGACAAATTTCTAAAGGCTAATGGAAATAAAATTTATACATCAGATGATATTCAAATTGCTATAGGAATGGCAAAGGATAATCCGGTAGATTTTGTAATAGAAAGAAATGGGGAAAAGTATGAATATACAATAACTCCAGAATTAGTTAAAGATGTTGATGGTGAAAGATATATGATAGGTTTTGCATTTAAATATGTTCATGAACCTAACATCTTGGAAAGTTTTAAACATAGTTTTAATAAAACTATTTCTGCAGTAAATCAAACTTTTACTGGACTAAAAATGATGATTACGGGAAATATCAATTTAAAGACAGACGTTGGTGGTCCCTTATCTATTATTAGAATGTCCAGTGCAGCAGCTCAAAATGGAATTTGGAATTTAATCTATTTTTTAGCTTATATAAGCATAAATTTAGCAGTTATGAATATGCTGCCATTCCCTGCTTTAGATGGCGGTTGGACAGTTATATTATTAATTGAATTAATAACAAGAAGAAAGGTTCCAGAAAAAGTAGTTGCAGCAATAAATTATTTTGGAATTATGTTTTTATTTGGAGTTATGATTTTAGTTACTATAAAGGATATACTGTTCCCTATAAGTTTATAGGAGAGATAAGATATGGAAAGAAGAAAAACAAGGAAAATAAAAGTAGGAAATATTTATGTTGGTGGAGATGCAAAAATTACAATTCAATCAATGACTAATACTGATACTAGAGATGTAGAAGCAACTCTTGCTCAAATAAGAGAACTAAGTATTGCAGGTTGCGATATAATTAGATGTGCTGTTCCAGATATGAAAGCAGCAGAAGCATTAGAGGAAATTTGCAAACAGTCACCAATTCCAGTAGTTGCAGATATACATTTTGATTATAAATTAGCCCTTAAGGCAATAGAGAATGGAGTTTCAGCCCTTAGAATAAATCCTGGCAATATAGGAAGTGTAGAAAAGACAAGGGCTGTAGTTGAAGCTGCTAAGGCTAAAAATATTCCCATAAGAATTGGTGTTAATGCAGGTTCCTTAGAGAAAAGCATATTGGCAAGAGATGGTAAGCCAACAGCAAAAGGTTTGGTTGAATCAGCTTTAAAACATGTTAAAATTTTAGAAGAATTAGACTTTCAGGATATTGTTATTTCTATAAAATCTTCAGATGTTGTTATGATGATAGATGCTTATAGATTGATAGCAGATAAATGCGATTACCCACTGCATCTAGGAGTAACGGAATCTGGAACTCCTTTTAGAGGAACAATTAAGTCAAGTATAGGTCTTGGAACTTTATTGGCAGAAGGAATAGGAGATACAATAAGAGTTTCTTTAACAAGTGATCCAATAGAAGAAGTAAAGGTTGCAAAGGAAATATTAAAAGCCTTAAAATTAAAAGAAACAGGGCTAGAATTTGTTTCTTGCCCAACTTGCGGAAGAACTCAAATAAATTTAATTGAGATAGCTAAGGAAGTTGAAAAGAGATTAGAAAATATAAATAAAAATATTAAGGTTGCAGTAATGGGTTGTGCAGTTAATGGGCCTGGAGAAGCAAGAGAAGCTGACATAGGAATAGCTGGCGGTAATGGTGAAGGATTAATATTTAAAAAAGGTAAAATTATAAAAAAAGTCAAGGAAGAAGATTTAATTGAAGAATTAATGAAAGAAATTGAAAATTTATAAGGGAAATTTTCTATAAAAATCTTCAATTTAATTCCTTCTCTATCTTTATTTTAAATTTCACTTGTATTAATTTTTAAATTATGTTAGGATAAAAATATGAAGTAATTTACTAATAGCTAGAATTTGGGAGTGGGATATTAAATACCCGCTCTTTCTATTTAATTGCAACTAAAATAGTTGCTTTTTTTATAGAATATTGGGAAAACTTCTATTATAGCTTTTAATCTTCAAAATTATTATAAAGGAGGCTTAATATGAGGGTTGATTCTTTAATTAAAGAAATTGATCAATATGCAAGACCTATAGCAGAGGAATTAAATTTAGAAATTTATTACATCGAATATGTAAAAGAAGACGGAGAGTATTATTTAAGAATATATATCGATAAAGAAGGTGGTGGCATAACTTTATCAGATTGTGAAGCTATGTCTAGGAGAATAAGTGATATATTGGATGAAAAGGATCCAATTCCAGAAGCTTATTATTTAGAAGTATCTTCTCCAGGCTTAAATAGAAGACTATATACTGATAATCATTATATAAAACAAATAGGAAAAGAAATTCAAGTTAAGCTATCAAAGGGGCTTGAGGGAAGAAAAAATTTCAAAGGAATACTTAAAGAAGTAAAAGAAACTTCAGTTGTTTTAGAAGAAGCTGGAGAAACAATAGAAATTCCAAAAGAAAAAATAAAATCAGCTAATTTAGAAGGGGAAATATAATAAGGAGGATACTAAAATGAATGAAGCGTTTATAGCTGCTCTTAAAGAAATAGTAAAAGAAAAGGGGATTAGTGAAGAGCTTTTATTTACAACAATTGAAGATGCATTAGTTGCAGCATATAAGAAAAATTATGCTGGACCAACAACTTCTGCACAAAATGTAAAAGTAAGTATAAATAGAGATAATGGAGAAATTCGTGTATATTCACAAAAAGTAGTTGTTGAGGATGTATATGATCCGGTAACAGAAATAAGTATAGAAGAGGCAAAGGCTATTAGTCCTAGATATGATTTAGACGATATAGTAGATTTAGAAGTTACTCCTAAAAACTTTGGTAGAGTTGCTGCTCAGTTAGCTAAAGGTGTAGTAACTCAAAGAATAAGAGAAGCCGAAAGAAATGCTATTTATAATGAATTAAAGGAACTAGAATATGATATAATTACTGGTACAGTATTAAGAAAAGATAAAAATAATGTATTTATTAATCTTGGAAGAATTGAGACTACTATTGGACCTAATGAACAAATACCTGGAGAAGAATATAAGTTTAATGAAAAAATAAAACTATATGTAGTAGAAGTAAAAAATGGTTCAAAAGGTGCTCAAATTACAGTTTCAAGATCACATCCAGGACTTGTAAAAAGATTATTTGAATTAGAAGTTCCAGAAATATATAATGGCGTTGTGGAAATAAAAAGTATTTCAAGAGAAGCTGGTTCAAGAAGTAAAATTGCTGTTCATTCAAATGATGAAAATGTTGATCCAATGGGAGCTTGCGTTGGTCCAAAGGGTGCAAGAGTACAAAAGATTGTTGATGAACTTAAGGGAGAAAAAATTGACATTATAAAATGGAGTAAAAACCCAGAAGAATTTATAGCAGCAGCTTTAAGTCCAGCAAAGGTATTAGAAGTTACTGCTGACGAAGAAACAAAGTCAGCCAAAGTAATTGTTGATGATAATCAATTATCTTTAGCAATTGGTAAAGAAGGGCAAAATGTAAGACTTGCAGCAAAATTAACAAATTGGAAAATAGATATTAAAAGTAAATCACAAGCTGAGGCTTTAGAAGAAAATCCAGATATTGATGAAGCAGTTGAAGAATAAGGAGGGTTTTTCTATGAAAGTAAAGAAAATTCCTTTAAGAAAATGTACTGGATGTATGGAAATGAAACCTAAGAAAGAACTTATAAGGGTTGTAAAAAGTCCAGAATTAGAAGTTTCGGTTGATTTAACTGGAAAGAAATCTGGTAGAGGAGCCTATATATGTAGAAACATAGAGTGTCTAGAAAAAGCCTTCAATACCAAAAGACTTAGTAGAAGCTTAGATATTGCAATTGATGAAAGTGTTTATAATAGGTTAAAGGAAGAAATAATAAATGAATAAATTCTTTAATTTTTTAGGATTAGCAAAAAGATCAGGTAATTTGATTGAAGGCTATAGTAAATGTGATGAACAAAGAAATAGAAAAAATATTTCTTTATTTATAATTTCAAAGGACGCTTCAGAAAGTACTAAAAAGAAATTTATCAATCATTGTAAAATAAAAAATATAGATTTTATCGAAGATTTTACAAAAGAAGAGTTGGGTACTTCTATAGGTAGAGAAGAAGTAAAAATTTTAGCTGTCACAGATGAAAATATGGCTAAAAAACTCTATACCCTTTATGAAGAGGAAAAATAAAATTTAATCGGGGGTGTTTTTATTGTCAAAAATAAGAGTTTATGAATTGGCAAAAGAACTGAAAATTAGTTCAAAAGAACTTATTGAACTATTAATGAATGAATTTAGCATTGATGTTAAAAATCACATGAGTGTGATAGAAGAAGAGGACGCAGATTTAATTAAGGAATTACTTGCAGAGAAAGAAAAAGAAGAAAAAGAAGAAAAAACAAAAAATATTGTAGATGAATATGAGGAACAAATAGAAGAAGAAGTTAATACTAAAGTTAAAAAGAAAAAGAAAAAGAAGAATGAAAATAAAGAAGAAAAATCATCTGAAACTACTTCTGAAGTTATAGAAATTGGAGAAACTATAACTGTAAAAGAATTAGCAGAAAAGCTAGGAAAGCCAGCTGCTGATGTTATTAGAACTTTAATCTTCACAGGTGTTATGGCGGCAATTAATCAAGAAATAGACTTTGAAACTGCAGAAAAAGTTTGTGAAAAATATGAATGCCTAGCTGTTAGAAAAGAAGAAAGCGAAGAAATTAAAGAATTAGAAGTGGAAGGAATAGAAGAATTAGAAGAAGATATAAATGAAGAAAATTTAGTAAAAAGACCTCCAGTAATTACTGTAATGGGGCATGTTGACCACGGTAAAACTTCATTATTAGACTATATTAGAAAGACTCATGTTACATCAAGTGAAGCTGGTGGAATAACACAACATATTGGTGCTTATACAGCTAGTTTAAACGGAGAAAAAATTACTTTCCTTGATACACCAGGACATGAGGCATTTACTGCAATGAGAGCAAGGGGTGCTCAAATTACAGATATAGTTATTTTAGTTGTGGCAGCAGATGATGGATTAATGCCTCAAACAAAAGAAGCAATTAGCCACTGTAAAGCTGCTAACGTACCAATGATAGTTGCTATTAATAAAATTGATAGACCGGGTGCTAATGTTGATAGAGTTAAGCAAGAACTTGCTGAAGAGGAAGTGTTAGTAGAAGAATGGGGTGGAGATACTATAGCCGTTCCAGTATCAGCAAAGACTGGTGAAAATATTGATCAATTATTAGAAATGCTTCTATTAACAGCAGAAATGCAAGAACTTAAAGCAGATCCAAAGAGAAAGGCAAAAGGTACGGTTATTGAAGCTAAATTAGATAAGGGAAGAGGTCCAGTTGCTTCCTTACTTGTTCAAAATGGTACTTTAAATGTAGGAGATTCAATATTAGTAGGCTCAACCTATGGTAGAATAAGAGCTATGTTTGATGATAAAGGAAAGAAAATTAAATCTGCTGGTCCATCTATTCCAGTAGAAATATTAGGTCTTTCAGAAGTACCTGAAGCTGGAGATAGATTTATAGGAGTTAAGAATGAAAAAACTGCTAGAACTATGGCTGAAGCTAGAAAAGAAAAAATTAAGGATGAAAGCTTACGTGCAAGTACTAGAGTTTCATTAGAAGACTTATATAATCAAATAAAAGAAGGTAATGTAAAAGAATTAGATATAATAGTAAAAGCTGATGTGCAAGGATCTGTTCAAGCTTTAAAACAATCTTTAGAAAAACTGTCAACTGATGATGTAAAGGTTAGAGTTATTCATGGGGCAGTTGGAGGAATAACAGAAACTGATGTAAGTTTAGCAACAGCTTCAAATGCTTTACTTATTGGATTTAATGTAAGACCTGATTCTAATGCAACAGCAGCTGCTGAAAGAGAAAAGGTTGATATTAAGACTTATAGAGTTATATATGACGCTATTGAAGATGTTAAATCAGCTATGATAGGAATGCTTGATCCAGAATATAAGGAAGTTGTACATGGAAAGGCAGAAGTTAGGGCAACTTACAAGATTTCAAATGTAGGAACTATTGCAGGTGCTTATGTTCTTGAAGGTAAAATAATTAGAAATTCAGAAGTAAGGATAATAAGAGATGGAATAGTAATTTTTGAGTCTAAGCTTGCATCCCTTAAGAGATATAAAGATGACGTAAAAGAAGTTAGCGCTAATTATGAATGTGGATTAAGCATTGAAAAATTCAATGATATTAAAGAAGGGGATATAATAGAATCATTCACTATGCAGGCAGTCGAAAGAAAAAAGCTTTAAAAAGAGGTGATTTTAATGGCTAATTATAGAAGCGGAAGAATTAATGAAGAGGTCAAGAAGGAAATAAGCATCATAATAAGAGATGAAATAAAAGACCCTAGAATGACTGGAATGGTATCAATAACATCTGTTAAGGTAACTAAAGATTTAAGTTATGCTAAGGTATATGTAAGTATATTTGCCAAAGATGATGAAGAAAAGAATGAAACATTTCAGGCATTAAAAAGTGCAAGTGGATATGTTAGAAGGGAATTAGGCCATAGATTAAACTTAAGAAATACACCCCAAATACTTTTTGAATTAGATGATTCTATAAGCTATGGTATGAGAATAGAGGAACTTATAGAAAAAGGAAGGTCAAAGTAGTGAATTCCTTAGAAGAAATAAGCAGAACTTTGTTAAGAAGCAAAAAAATAGGCATTACCTACCATGTATCACCAGATGGTGATGCAGTAGGTAGTGCGCTTGCACTTTTAAATGGACTTAGGTTATTAAATAAAGATGCTTATTTAATTTCAAAGGATCTTATTTCTGAAAATCTTCAATTTTTAAAGAATTCTTCTGAAGCTGCTGGTAAAGTAGTTAAAGCAGAGGATGGGACAGAAGTTGTAGTTGTTTTAGACTGTGGTAATTTTGAAAGAATTTCTGCTGATCTTTGTGATTATAAAGGAGAAATAATAAATATCGATCATCATATTAGTAATGATAAATATGGAAATAAAAACTACATTGACATAAAAGCAGCTGCAACAGCAGAGATTGTTTTTATGCTTCTTGAAAAATTAGGAGTAAGTTTTGAAGAAGAAAATGATGATATTAAGGAAATTGCCACATGTCTTTACACATCTTTAGTAACAGATACGGGTGCTTTTAGACACTCAAATGTTACATCAAGAACTCATCTAATTGCTTCAAAGCTAAAAAATGTAGGAGTCAATAATACAAATATATATGAAAATCTTTTTGATAGTAATAGCTTTGAAAAGATGAAGCTAATAGGAAAAGCACTAAGTAATATTGAACTATTATTTAATGGAAAAGTGGCTTTAATAAGAATTCCAATCTCTTATGGAAAAGAATTAGGTATTGAAATCGGAGATACTTCTGATATTATTTCTTTTGCCTTACAAATAAAAGGAATAGAGCTAGCAGTTTTAATTAAGGAAATAGAAAATGGGTCTAAAGTAAGTCTTAGATCAAAAACTGCCTTCGATGTTAGAGAAATTGCTGAAAATTTAGGTGGTGGAGGACATGTTAAAGCTGCTGGAATAACATTTAAAAATATCAGCTTAGAAGAGGCTGAGGATAAAGTACTTAATGAAATAAGGAAAGTGTTGTAAAATGGATGGAGTAATTAATGTTTATAAAAATAAAGGTATGACCTCTTTTGATGTAGTAAGAAAAGTAAAAAAGATAGCAGCTACAGGAAAAGTAGGTCATACAGGTACTCTTGATCCAGAAGCTTGTGGAGTATTACCAATTTGTATTGGAAAAGCAACTAAAATAATAGATTATATTATGAATTCTGATAAGGTCTATGAAGTTGAGTTTAAACTAGGAATAAAAACAACAACTTATGATTTAGAGGGAGAAGTAATTGAAGAAAAAGATACATCAACTTTAGAAAATAAGAAAATAGAAGAAGTTATTAATTCTTTTATTGGGGAGTATTATCAAATTCCACCAATGTATTCTGCTCTAAAACAAAATGGAGTAAGGCTTTATGAATTAGCTAGACAGGGAATTGAAGTTCCTAGAGAAGGAAGGCTTGTAAATATCAAAGAAATTACTAACATTGTAATTAATAACCCCTATGTAAAAATGAAGGTAAGGTGTTCAAAGGGAACATATATAAGAAGTCTCTGCTATGATATTGGAGGAAAATTAGAAGTTGGAGCTACAATGACAGAGCTTAAAAGGACTAGAACTTCAAATTTTTCAGAGGAAGGAGCCATAAATATTGACTGTTTAACTTCCGAAAATATAAAAGACTATCTTATTAGTATAGATGAAGCTTTATCTTCTTATGATAAGCTTATTATATCAAATAAATTTTCAAAGCTATTGATAAATGGTGTTAAAGTTTTTGATAAAAGACTTACTAAGAGTAAGGTGGAAATTGGTAAGCTATATAGAGTATATGATGAAAATAAAAAATTTATTGGTCTTGGAAAGGCTGATGGTAAGGGGTTTAAAATTGAAAAATTACTTATTATTTAGGGGGATATTATGAAAATAGTTGATGATGATATTAATATAGAAGATAAGGAAAAGCCTAATTATGTTGCATTAGGAAGTTTTGATGGTCTTCATTATGGACATTTATCCCTTCTAAGGAAGACAGTTGAGATTTCTAAAAAAAATAATGGAAATAGTATAGTATTTACATATAAAAATCATCCAAAAACTTTAATTAATCCAGATAAGGTTCCAAAGTTAATTATGGATTTAGAAAGTAAGATAAAATGTTTGGAACAAGAAGGAATTGATATTGTAATATTAAAAGAATTTACAAAAGAATTTATGCATATTCAGCCTGAAGATTTTATTAGGATGCTTTGTGAAAGATATAATATTAAGGGAATTGTTGTTGGATTTAATTTTAGGTTTGGATATAAAAATCTAGGAGATATAAAGCTATTAGAAGCTCTAAAGGATAAATATGGTTATGAATTATTTGTTATGGAACCTTATACTTATAAAGATGATGTAATAAGCAGTAGTAGAATAAGAAAGGCAATATCTGAGGGAGAAGTTGATGAAGCTTCTAAAATGCTATCAAGATATTATTCAATTAAAGGGGAAATCATTCATGGCAAAAAGTTAGGAAGAACTATTGGTTTTCCTACTGCTAATTTAAAGGTAAATCATGAAAATATTATTCCTAAAAAGGGAGTATATTATACTAATGTAGAATTTAATAATAAAATTTATAAGGGAATAACTTCTGTTGGGAATAATCCTACAGTAAATGGGAAAGAATTAACTATAGAAACCTTTATTTTAGATTTTGAAGAAACAATATATGGTAAAGAAATTAGGTTATATTTTATTAATAGAATGAGAGATGAAATAAAATTTAATAGTTTAGATGAACTTATAAACCAGCTCAAAAAAGATGAAGCTTATGCTAAATCTAGGAATATAGAAATAAAAATTATGTAAATTTATAATTTACAATATAAATATCATTTGTTATAATATCAAATGGAGAACCTAATTCTAAGATATGAGGGTGCTGTCTCATTTCATGGATTTAGGGGATAATTATTATGGAGGTGCGATAAATGGACGCAATAAGAAAGCAAGAAATAATCAAAGAATTTGGAAGACATGAAGGAGATACTGGTTCACCAGAAGTACAAATTGCTTTATTAACTGAAAGAATCAATGCTTTAACTGAACACTTAAAGCAACATAAAAAAGACCACCACTCAAGAAGAGGTCTTTTAATGATGGTTGGACAAAGAAGAGGTCTTCTAAACTATTTAGCAGATCAAGATATCGAAAGATATAGATCTATAGTAAAAAGATTAGGCTTAAGAAGATAGTCTTTAGAGCGGTTTTTAAGCCGCTCTATTATTTTAATTATTTTAAAAACTGTAAGAGGACCGAAAGGAGGTTACTTAATGAAAAATGTATTAAAAACTAATATTGCTGGAAGAGAATTAAAATTAGAATTTGGTAATATTGGAATGTTATCAAATTTAGCAGCATTTATTAGCTATGGTGATACAGTTATTTTAACTAATGTTAATGCTTCAGAAAAACCAAGGGAAGGTATAGATTTTTTCCCATTAAGTGTTGAGTATGAAGAAAAACTTTATTCAGTAGGAAAAATTCCTGGAGGATTTATAAAAAGGGAAGGCAGGCCTTCCGAAAATGCAATATTGCACGGAAGAGCTGTAGACAGACCTTTAAGACCACTATTTCCAAAGGGATATAGAAATGATGTGCAAGTAGTTTGTACGGTGGTATCAGTAGAAAAAGATAATTTGCCAGAAATTTTAGCAATTAATGCAGCGTCTTTAGCATTATGCTTATCAAGTATTCCTTTCTCAACACCTGTAGGAGCAGTTCAAGTAGGATTAGTAAATGGAAAATTCATTATAAATCCAACCTCAAGCGAAAGAGAAGAAAGCGATCTTCATTTAACAGTTTGTGCAACAAAAGATAGAGTAATGATGATTGAGGCTGGTGGAAATGAAATTCCAGAAGATGTTATGATTGAAGCTATAAAATTTGGCTTTGATGCTTGTCAAGATATTATTAAATTCCAAGAAGAAGCAGTAGCTAAGTTTGGTAAAGAAAAAATAGTTCCAGAATTATATGAACCAAATAAAGATCTAGAAAAAGAAATTACTGAATTTGCTGGCGAAATGATAAAAGAAGCTATGTGGATTACAGATAAGGATGAAAGAAATAAGGCAGTAGATGAGTTAACTGAAAAGGTTTATGCTGAATTTGAAGAAAAATATCCAGATAATATAGCTGATATTAAAGAAATATTATATAATCTGCAAAAAGAAGTTGTTAGAGACATGCTTCTAAATCATCATAGAAGACCAGATGGAAGAGCTTTTGATGAAATAAGACCAATTAGCTGTGAAGTAGGAGTTTTACCAAGAACCCATGGAACTGGTATCTTTACAAGAGGATTAACTCAAGTAATGACTGTTGCAACTTTAGGTGCAGTTGGTGATATTCAAATAATTGATGGCATAGGTGAAGAAGAATCTAAGAGATATATGCATCATTATAACTTCCCTGGATATTCCGTAGGAGAAGTGAAGCCGCTAAGAGGACCAGGAAGAAGAGAAATAGGTCATGGTGCTTTAGCTGAAAGGGCATTAGAACCACTTATACCATCTGAAGAGGAATTCCCTTATACAATAAGATTAGTTTCAGAAGTTTTAAGTTCAAATGGATCAACATCACAAGCTGCAGTTTGTGGAAGTACTCTAGCGTTATTAGATGCAGGTGTTCCAATTAAAAGACCGGCAGCTGGTATTGCAATGGGACTTATAACTTCAGAAGATTTATCAAGAGAAGAAGTATTAACAGATATTCAAGGACTTGAAGATTTCTTTGCAGATATGGACTTTAAAGTAGCTGGTACAGAGGTCGGAATAACTTCAATACAAGTTGATACTAAAATTAAAGGCCTAAGCTTTAAAGTAATTCATGATGCTATATATGGTGCAAGAAAGGCAAGACTTCAAATAATTGAAAAAATTAAAGAATGTATTCCAGAACCAAGAAAAGAAATTTCTAAATATGCACCAAAGACATCCGTTATTAATATTAATCCTGAAAAGATTAGAGATGTTATTGGTACAGGTGGAAAAGTTATTAATAAGATTATTGAAGAAACTGGAGTTAAGATAGATATTAAAGAAGATGGAACAGTATTTGTTTCTTCAACAAATCATGAAGGTGTAAATAGAGCTATATCAATTATAGAAGGTTTAACTAAAGAAGTAAAATCAGGAGAAATTTATCTAGGTAAGGTTATAAAAACAACTCCTTTTGGAGCTTTTGTTGAAATACTTCCTAATAAAGAAGGCTTATGCCATATATCAAAATTAGATAAAGAAAGAGTAAATAAGGTTGAAGATGTAGTTTCTATTGGTGATGAAATCTTGGTTAAGGTAACTGATATAGACAGTCAAGGAAGAATAAATCTTTCTAGAAAAGATGCTTTATTAGAGCAGTTTAAGGATAATAAAGACAATCAATAAAAGTAGTATTAAAGGGCAATTTATTGCCTTTTTTTATTTTTTAGGATTATTAATAATATAGAATATAATTAATATTTAGGATATTTTGTTGTAAATTATTTAAAATATAACTATAATCATAAATAATCTTAATATAAAAACTTCAATAATAGTAAAATTAATTGAAGTTTATTATTAATGATATGAGGAGGTATTATGTATAACATCTATAAATTAAATAATGGACTTAGAATAGTCACAGAGTACATAGAACATGTAAATTCAATTAGCGTAGGCGTAATGGTTCAAAATGGTTCAAGAAATGAAGATTTAATAGTGAATGGCATTTCTCATTTTATTGAACATATGTTTTTTAAAGGAACAGAAAAAAGAAATTCAAAGGAAATAGTAGAGGAAATTGAAAATGTAGGAGGACAGATTAATGCTTATACAAGTAAAGAAGTAACTTGTTATTATATTAAAGCATTAAATACCCATGTAAATTTAGCGATTGATATATTAGCTGATATGCTTATAAATTCAAAGTTTGATGAGGAAGAAATAAGGAAAGAACAAGGAGTAGTAATAGAAGAAATTAATATGAGTGAAGATAGTCCAGAAGATGTCTTAAGTGATATTCAAGCAAAGGCAATGTTTGGAGATAATCCATTATCTTATCCAATTCTTGGAACTAGTGATAATATAAAATCTTTTAATCAAAATAAACTTAAAAGCTTTGTAAGAAGTCATTATGCACCTAATAATTCTGTCGTATCTATATGTGGAAAATTTGATGAAAAGGAATTAAAAAAAATCCTTGAAGAGAAATTTGGCGGATGGAAGTCTGAAGATGAGTATAGGCCATTTTATGAAGAACCAGAAATAATAAATGGAACTATGTATACAAATAAACCTATAGAGCAGCTTCATATAAATTTGGCATTAAAAGGATTGCCATATGCTGATGATAAATCCTATGCTTTATTGCTTTTAAATAATATTTTTGGTGGTGGAGCTTCTTCAAGACTATTTCAAAAGGTCAGAGAAGAATTAGGTCTTTGCTATTCAATTTATTCTTATGCTCAACCCTATTTAGGAGTAGGAGTAAATAATATTTATACTGGAGTAAGCAAGCAATATGCAGAAAAGGCTTTAGATGCAATAAATAAAGAACTTAATGATTTTGTAAAAAATGGAATAACGAAAGAACAATTAGAAATAAATAAGGAGAAAATTAAAGCCGGCTATATTTTAGGTTTAGAAAGTACATCTTCAAGAATGTTTGCAAATGCTAAATCCTTATTATTACAAAGTAAAATAAAAACTCAAGAAGAAGTTATAGAAAAAATTAACACTATAAATAATGACGACATAAATTATGTATTAGATACTTGCTTTAAACCAGGCATAATAAGCACAGCTTATGTAGGTCCTGATGTTGATTTTGAAAAGTTAAATAATAGTATAGAACCTAATATAAATGCTTTTAAAATCTTAAATTCACAAAAAGTATAATAATATTATGTAATAAAAGAACTCCTATTATCATAAGATTTACAATAAGAGTAAAGTGGAGGTGGATCTTATGTTAAGAGGAGATAGAAAAAAAAGTGATTATTATCATGAAGAATTTAATGAAGAAAATAAATATAGACTGCTTAGTGAATTAGAGACTTATGAGATTTTTAATACTGAAGAGGCAGAAAAATATGATACTCAGCATGATTTAGACTTTATTATAGATGAAAAAGGAAACTTGAGATATATTGTAGCTGCTGTTTATGGCAGTAAATTCGGATTCTTTGGTAGTAAAGAATATGTGGAAATACCATGGGATTTTGTAACTAAAATAGGAGCAAATGTTATAGTAGTTTCAGCGGATAGGAGTAAGATAAAAAGAACAAGAGCATAGAATTTTGTAGGGGGTTATTACTTGAAAATAATTATTCAAAAGTTTGGTGGTACTTCTGTATCTACTGAAGAAAGAAGAAATCAAGTAGTAGCTAAAGTTAAGAAAGCAATAAAAGAAGGCTATTCTCCTGTAGTGGTTGTTTCTGCCATAGGAAGAGCAGGAGATCCTTATGCTACTGATACTCTTCTTTCACTTATTGATGATAATTATAAAAAGGGTAACCTACAAGGAACTGATATGCTTATGTGCTGTGGAGAAATAATAAGTACAGTTATAATGAGCAATGCATTAATTAATGCAGGAATTAATGCTACTCCACTTACTGGTGGTCAAGCAGGTATAATAACAGATGATAAATTCACTGAAGCTAATGTAACTTATGTAAATACTCATAATTTAAGGGAACTTATAAAAGAGGGTATTGTTCCTGTTGTTGCAGGATTTCAAGGTATTACTGAAAAAGGCTATTTTACTACTCTTGGAAGAGGTGGAAGTGATACTTCAGCCTGCATATTAGGGGCTTATCTTAAAGCTGAAGGCATAGAAATATATACGGATGTAGATGGTATGATGACTGCTGATCCAAGAATAGTAGAAAAAGCTAATTTAATTCAAAACATTAGTTATGAAGAAGTATTTCAATTAGCTAATCAAGGAGCAAAAGTAATTCATCCTAAAGCAGTTAATTTTGCTAAAGAGTCTAATATTCCTATTTATATAAAAAATACAATGAAGGATTCAGAGGGAACTTTAATTAATAATAAAATATTTTCTACTAATGATAAACACATTACAGGAATTACTCATTTAAAGGATAGAGTTCAGATAACTGTAAAGCTAAATGAAAATAATAATAGAAATTATAGAACTTTATTAGATAAAATTGCGCAAAAAAATATAAGTTTGGACTTAATAAATATCTTTCCTACTGAACAGATTTTTACTATCGATTTAAAAGAAAAATTAATTTTAGAAGATTTATTAAGGGAATTAAATATAAAATATGAAGTAAAAGATAATTGTTGTAAAATTGCAATAGTTGGAATTGGAATGATTGGTGTTCCTGGAATAATGGCTAAAATAATTAATACTTTGAGAAAAGAAAATATAGAAATACTTCAAACAGCCGATTCTAATATGACAATTTGGATTTTAATTGATAATAGAAATTTAGAGAAGGCATTAAATTTACTTCATGAAGTTTTTCTGTTTAATGAATAAAATACATCCTCCTGTACAAAATAGAACTGTATAGGAGGATTTGCTATGAAAAGATTTGGGATTTTAAAACTTAAAAATAATAAAGAAAATGAAGTTTTAGGAATAAGCAAAAATAGTACAATATATGATAAAGATATTACTTTAATTAATGAAAATGGGAATAAAGATACAAAGGAAGAGAATGAGGAGCTAAAGGAAAAATTTCAAGAAATAAAGGAATTTGGTACTGCAAATGAAAGTGAAGACGAATCTATTCAAGTATTACCTATAATAGGACAAATAGAAGGACATCAAGTCCTTCCAGCTCAGGCTAAAGCTACAAAATATGAACATGTTATTCCTCAGTTAATTTCCTTTGAAAGAAATGAAAAAGTTAAAGGAGTATTAATTGTATTAAATACAGTTGGTGGTGATGTTGAAGCAGGTTTAGCTATTGCTGAGATGATAAATTCTTTATCAAAGCCAACAGTATCTATAGTAATTGGTGGAGGTCATTCAATAGGAGT
>Ga0134092_1000042_pt1 | contig 115246 bp, 111 predicted proteins | sample 3_6taG_FD_94454 | JGI IMG/M metagenome (GOLD analysis project Ga0134092, IMG submission 94454) | Switchgrass degrading microbial communities from high solid loading bioreactors in New Hampshire, USA - 3_6_20_6_A3 metaG | ecosystem: Engineered > Bioreactor > Semi-continuous > Anaerobic >... | reverse complement strand
GGGCCAATTGCTGCAAATGAAGCCCTGATTTTCCTGATATCAATTCCTTCGGCCAACAGCTTGTTAAAGAATATGCTGACCCCGTTTACGCTGGTAAATACTATGTAGTTGTACTGTTCCAAATACGGCAGATATGGTACCAGTTGCTCATCAGTGCTCTTTATCCTTATGCTGTTTATTTCCGTTACCTCAGCCCCCAGGTCAAGCAGTCTTTCCCGGAGCTGCCCGGACTGCTCTTTTGAACGGGTGATGCATATATTCTTGCCAAACAGGGGCTTTTTTTCGTACCAGGCAAACTGCCTGTGAAAATTCACCACATCTCCTATAACTATAATGCAGGGTGCTTGCAATCCCTCATTCCTGGCTTTCTCTGCGATATTTTCAAGAGTCCCCACAACCTTCCTTTGCTTTGCGGTGGTCCCCCGCATAATTACCGCACAGGGTCGATCCGCTTCCATACCGTTTTCCCTTAATTTTAAGGTAATATGGTGCAGGTTTCCAAACCCCATCAGGAAAACCAGGGTCCCTTTCAGTGTCGCGACGGACTTCCAGTCAACATCCAGATCTTCCGCGTTTTTTCCGGTAAACACATGAAAACTCCGGGCAATCCTGCGGTGGGTAACCGGTATTCCTGCATAGCTTAACACTGAAACGGCGGAGGTGATACCGGGAATAACCTCGAACTCAATATTTTCTTCATATAAACGGAGTATTTCTTCCCCGCCCCTGCCAAATACAAAAGGGTCCCCTCCCTTGATTCTCCCCACAATGTGGCCCTTCTTTGCAAGGGACACCAGCATTTCATTGATTTCTTCCTGGCTTTTGTAATGGCAGCCGGGTTCTTTGCCGCAGTAATAGATTTCGCAATCATCATTCAAATGCCGTAATATACTGCCGTTCACCAGCCTGTCATACAATACGGCAGTACATGTGGGTAGAATTCGTGCCGCTTTCAACGTAAGCAGCTCCTCGTCTCCGGGTCCTGCCCCAATTAAATATACCTTTCCCATCCTGCCTTTCTCCATCCTTTCACCGCCCTTTTATCCTATCTCTTGATTTATCCTATCCCTTAATTAATGTATCTTATCCTTTGATTAACGCTGCCTTTGTTTTTGATTAATGCTGTTTTCGTTTTATGCTGCCTTTGTTTTCTTCCAATATTGCTTCGGCTAACATCCTTCCGAGTTCCGGGTAATCTTCCTTGTTTCCCTCTATATCTTTCTTTATCAGGCGGCCGTTTATTTCGAACAAGCCTGTCATATACATGCGGTCCCCTTTTATATACGCATAAGCCCCAACAGCCTTATGGCAGTCCCCGTTGAGTTTGCGCATGAAGCTTCGTTCTGCCTCAACGCACTTTCTCACGTCATGTGAGTCAAGCTGCCTGAAGTACTCCCTGTAAGGGCTTGTGGCTAATATCTCTATTCCCAATGCGCCCTGTCCCACAGCCGGCACAAAGTCCTGCGGGTCAAAGTATTCTGTAATCAAATTCTCCAGTTTCAATCTCTTAAGCCCGGCCGCGGCAAGAACAAGTCCGTCAAGTTTTTTCTGTTCCATTTTCCTGATTCTCGTATCTACATTTCCTCTTACAAGAACAACTTCAATATCCGGTCTTTTCAGGAGAATCTGCTTTGCCCGGCGGATACTGCTTGACCCTATTCTTGCCCCGTGTGGAAGCTCGCTAAGTTTAAGTCCTCCGGCTGAAACCAATACATCCCTTGCGTCTTCCCTTTCAGGTATGGCTATGATTTCAAAACCCTCGGGCATTTCGTGGGGTACATCCTTCATGCTGTGTACTGCCATATGTGCCCTGCCTTCCAGTAAAGCTGTTTCAATATCTTTTACAAACAGGCCTTTTCCTCCGATTTTATCCACTGTAACATCCAAAACCCTGTCTCCCTCTGTCGTAATTAACACTTTTTCATAATCCATGTGCAGTTTTTCCTTCAGCATTTTCCCCACTATTTCAGCCTGGATTTGAGCCAATTGGCTCTTCCTGGTTGCAATTTTAATTTTCACCTAAATTCCCACCATTCTTAATGTTTCTATTTTTCCATTCTTAATGATTTTCCGTCAGCTTTTTCCGTCAGCTCAGGATAAAACATCTCCAAGACGAGAAGATGCTTGCCTGACAGGTAAAACTCGTAGAAATCGTCTGAATTCATAAAGTCCATGATTTCAGCAATATCCGGCCTGCCCTTGATCCCTCTTCTGAATGAAGAAATAAAAGCCGCGAACTCATCATACTGCTTTATTTCATTCCTTAGCCTGTTTATTAAAAACTTGGACGTTTTCGGGCTACCGAAAAGGGTATGTAAGGCAACCTGCAGATAATCCGTCCTTTGCTGCACAGGGGTGACAAACAACCCCTGCTTGAAATCATCGCAGTCAAGATAAATCTTGCAATTCCGTTCACAGTCCTCCCTAATCCTTTGATTAAGGGCTTGGTCGCCCGTAGCAATTAAAATTAAATGCTTATCCAGGATAAATCTGGTATCATAAGGTTCTTTAATTAGTTCCACATTCTTTAGCCCGCTTAATTGGCCAAATTCATCGCAAAATTCCTTTGATACCACAACCACATTGCAACCCCTGCCGGCATAGGATTTGGCCTTTAAGAAACCTGCCTTTCCTCCCCCAACCAACAACACCTTGATTTTACGGGAAATAAGGGAGATGATCATATATTCCGGTTCATTTTCAGGTTCAGGCATTTCAGCTTCTACTTCTGAAATATTTCTTCCAATATCCTCCGGCAATCTCTTCCCCTCCCTTCAAGATACTCTTTCTTTAGCACTTTAATGGCATTATTGACAAAAACGTTTACAGTACTTTTCAAAAGCATTTCCACCAGCTCTTCCGTGTTCTTTCCTTCCTTTTTATTTAAAAATGTACGGTATCTCTGCAGGTAAACAGCAGTACCCACCTCTTTTATTTCCTGGATAAAGGGGGACAGTTCTTTCACCTTACACCATTCTTCAAACTCCTCGGCATATCTTTGTATGATATCCCTGTTTTCCGTCATGATTTTTTTTCGCCTTTCATAATTCTCGTCCTGCAGCTTTCCAATCTGGTCAGTATCATACAAGGTCACATTGCCCATATTCCTGACCCGGACATCCACATCCCTCGGCACTGCCATGTCAAATATGAGCAGTTCATTGCCCGGCAGGTCTTCAGCTTTTATCACAACATGGGGGGCAGAGGTGCATGAAATGATGCAGTCCACCGTAGGGTAATAATTTTTTCTTTCTGGAAAAGGGATAACCAGCACCCTGTCAATGACCTGTGCCTTATCAGTCGGAATATTCACCCCTTCCGGATTCCTGGCGGCTATTATCAACTGTTGGAATTCTTCCTCCAGTATATACTTTGCCACGAGCTGCCCCACTTCGCCAAAGCCAAGAACCATAAACCTTTTTCTTCCTCTTCTTATTGCCTCCCTTACCACCATGGAAGCCAGTGATACAGGAACTTTGAATATTTCCGATTTGCACCTGAAATCCTTACCGCAGGTAATGGCCGTTTGGAACAATCTCTGCAACACGCCGCTGACCGCTTTCATTTTTAATGAGGTTTCATAGGCATTTCTTACCTGCCCAAGGATTTGATCCTCTCCCAGCAGCATGGAATCAAAGCCGCAAGCCACATCAAGCAAGTGTATTACAGCCTCCCTGCCCGATGCATAGAAAACATAGGCCTTATACTGCAAATCCCAGCCCAGGCAGTTAAAAACCTCATCTATAAATTGGTGATCGTGCCGTTCCGCACTGATATAAACCTCTGTCCGATTGCAGGTACTTAAGACGACTGCTTCCTCACATATTTCCAATAGTTGCTTTGTAACCCGTTCGCAGTGTTTTGGTATTACAGACAGTTTTTCCCTTATTTCCACCGGCACATTATGCTTAATACCAATTAGCCATATCAAGCTTATCATCCCCAATAACTCAAATTATGCGCCCAAATTATTCTCCCTTTTCAACAAAAACGGTATATGTTCCGTCCCCGTTATTAACAACGTCCAGTACCTTATGTCCCTCTTCTTTGAAGCTTCTTGGAACATTTAACAGGGGTTCGCCTTCATTTATTTTAATTTCGAGAATCTCCCCTTTTGCCAGCTCTTCCATTGCCACTTTTGCCTTTACGAAAGTCATGGGACAAACAACATCCGTAATATCCACAAAGCCACTTGCTTTGAAAATTCCCATACCAATTCCTCCTTACCGGCATCGTTCATTTTACCGGCATTGTTCGCTCTTCATCCAGCAGCTTTTCAATCCGCTTTTTTAACAAGTCCCAACCTACCCTGTCCAATGTGTTTCTGAACCTTTCGCCTTGCTTCCCGTATTCTTCGAAAAAGGAAAGGGTTGCTTCAATTACCTTATGCAGTACTTCTTTTGAGTAAATGATTGGTAATAACTGTTCCCCGATCGCTATCCTGTTGCCAAACATACCTCCGAAGTATACTATAAACCCGCTCTTTCCTTCCCATGCACCGGTAGGACAAGCCTTAACGCATTTGCCACAATAGATGCAGGTTTCTTCATTGAAGGAAAGGCTTTTTTCCTGCTTTTTTACCTGGATGGCCCCGACCGGGCAAACAGCTTCACACAAGCTGCAGTAAATGCATTTACTGTCCGTCCAGCCCGGCTTCATTCCGCCTTTAACCCCAATATCATTTTCTTCAGCCTTTAGGCAGTTATTTCTGCAGCCTGTAATGCCAAGCTTAAACTTATGGGGCAGTTCCCGGGCGTAATACCTTTCGTCAAACTCCTTCGCAAGCTCGCCGGTATTAATCAAGCCGCTCGGACAAATTGCACTGCCCTGACATGCGGTAATGGTTCTGACCCTTGGCCCGCACGCACCTGGCTGCAGTCCTGCCCTGGCAAGTTCCTCCTTAACAACTGGGATGTCCTGCAGTCTAATAAACGGGATTTCTATGCTTTGCCTTGCTGTCAGATGGATATACCCCGCCCCGTATTTTTGAGCTATTTCATTCACCTTTGCAAGCTGCTCTGATTTGATTTGCCCGCCGACAATTCTCAGGCGCAGGGAAAACCGGTCTTTATCCACCTGCTTCATAAAACCGCCTTTTTTAAGTTCTTTATAATCCACACTTGCCATTATGCCTTCCTCCCAGGATATTTATTTTCTTCTTCCACAATATTTTCTTCTTCCACAACACGCAGTTCTTCTTCAATAACCCAGCCCCCGATGATTCTGAAGCTTTTTAATACCGGAACCTCCATGTTTAATAAGGATAATATAAGGTAGCTTGCCCCCGGGTCAAAGGCAAGCCTTTTGTCCTCTTCCGAGGGCCGGGCCGGCGTTGCCGGATGGCTGTGAAAGTTGCCCAGAAGCTCCCAACCGTTGCTTCTCATGTCTTTCACCGCCGCAAACTGCTCCCTGGGATCCATGGTAAAATGTTCCGGGCTGTCATCCAAATTGGTAAGCAAATATACTTTCTCAACATGTTTTATACCGTCCTCAATTCTACCGCCCAGTAGCCCGCAGGCTTCATTTGGCAGGGCATTAACCGAATGGCTTATTATCTCCCTGTAATGCCTGGCTTTCAATACAATCATCACTTATTCCTCCAGCATTATCATGATAATTATTTTTAGCATTTCCAGTATATATTAGGTTTTCCATCATCTATTAGGTGTCACAGCATCTATTAGGTATCAGGATTTTAAATCACATGCCGCCTGTTCATAATCAATTAGTTCCCTTATGGTGGCGTTTTCGCCGCAGACCTGGCATTCTTTGTTTTTCAGAAGTTTGATTTTCCTGAACTCCATCATAAGTGCATCATAGGTCAGCAGGTATCCTGTCAGCAAATCCCCGATGCCAAGAATGTATTTTATGGCTTCGGTTGCCTGTATGGTTCCGATAATACCGCCCATTACGCCCAATACCCCTGCCTGTTTGCATGTAGGGACCTTGTCGGGGGGAGGAGGGTTCTTAAAAATACACCTGTAACACGGCCCCTGCCCCGGAACAAATGTCATGGTCTGCCCCTGGAACCTTATTATTCCTGCATGAGAAAAAGGTTTTCCTGTAAGGACGCAGGCGTCATTTATTAAAAACTTGGCCGGGAAATTATCCGTGCCGTCTATGATAAAATCGTAATCCCTGTCCCTAATAATATCTCTTATATTTGCCGCGCTTACCCATTCCCGGTATGTAACCACATCCACATCAGGGTTCATTTCATTGATGGTTTCCTTGGCGGACAAAACCTTCGCTTTGCCAATATCCTTTGTCAGATGAATAATTTGCCTCTGAAGATTTGAAAGCTCCACGGCGTCAAAATCCACAAGGCCTATTGTCCCAACCCCTGCAGCAGCCAAAAACATTGCTGCGGGGGCACCCAGCCCGCCTGTTCCGATAATCAGGACTTTGGACTGAAGAAGCTTTTTCTGGCCCCTAACACCTACATCTTTCAAGATAATATGCCGGGAATACCTTTCCATCTGTTCATTGGTGAGGTTCATCGTGCGCCCCCTCCCATAAAATAGAGGAACTCTATGGTATCCCCGTCCCTGACAATCGTTGTCTCAAAATCCTTCCTGTCCACAAGCAGGTCGTTCACCTGCACCGTAACATAATCCTGCATTTCCACCTTTTGTATGTCTAAAAGCTCTTTTACGGTAATCTCCTTTTCAAGAGTTAACTCTTTTCCGTTAACCTTAATCTTCATAGATAACCTCCTCCGGTCTTATATGATTTCATGTAGCATATTTCATGTAGCATAGTTCATAATTTGACACGGTCATCTAAATGTAATACTCAGGTATGATTTCCTGCTGTTTTAATAAGTTGCATACGGCTTCAATCGCCCTGTTTACTTCCGTATTTTCGTCAGAAATATTTACATCCGGGACAAACCTGTTAAAGGGCGTTTCGCCCACATTAACAATGATTATTTCATTGGGCTGGTTAAGAAGTTTTAGCTTTTCCGCCTCGTAATCATCCAGGTTGAAAACGGTTGTAATAAAGATCTGACCAGAATCGGTAAATATTCTTGCAAGCTCCCCGATCCGCTTTATATGCTCCTCCCTGTCCTCATAACCTGATGTGGAACCGGATGCAAGTCCGTACAGTATACTCGACACTCCAAGATAGTAAACCTTATATTTCATGTTGAAAAGCTTTTCTTCCAGCAGTTTTCCGATATCCTGGATTTCCTTTTCCTTTCCTTCGCTGCCGGAAGTAATAACGATGAACTTGGACTTATGCCCGTAGGCAGCTTGCCTCTGTTCAGCCGGAATCAGGCTTTTTTCCCATAAAAACTCCCTTTCCCTCACATGATTATGCAAACTGTTGTCTGTGTCAGGCACCTCTTCCAAAATAATCCCGCCGCCGGATATTTCATAGTTATCCACAATGACAAACCTTCCGGTCAGCGCAATCTCGGAGATCGGATCAAAGGCAATTGGCTTTGATGTTTCCAGGATGCATTCCGCAACATCGTGCCTTTCTACCTGGTCCTTAAAGGTATCAATTTTCAGTTCGGCCGCATCTATAATGCTGTTTATTTGTATCAGCTTTACCCCGATGCGCATGGTTCCGATTTTTAACTTGTAATTTTTGTTTTTAATAAGCGGAGCCTTGCCTACCCAAAATATGTTTGCCCTGAAACGTGAACTCACCCGCGGCAGCTTTTCGCACGCCTTTACCATGATTTCCCCCGGCTTGATATAAATCTGGGTGGTTAATGTCACTCCTATTGCCTCATCGGCATAGGCTGTATTTCTCGGTTCTACGTTAAATCCCTCAATGCTTTTTATTACAGACCTCTTATTTGAAGGGAGAAAAACAACCTCATCACCCACGCTGATTCCGCCGCTTAAGACTGTCCCTGCCACAATTCTCCTGTCATCCCCTTCCTCGGTAAATTTATATATGTCCTGAACAGGCATGCGGAAGGGCAGATCCCGGTTTTCTTTTTTATTTACAAAGGCGTCCAGTTGCTCCAATACGGTGGGCCCTTCGTACCACGGAGTATTTGGAGATCTGCTTGCCACATTGTCACCGTTAAACGCGCTGATGGGAATAAAGTTGAGGGGAGTTACATTAATCTTTCCAAGGAATTCATTAAATTCGGAAATAATGGACTGATAAACCTCCCTGTCAAAACCCACCAGGTCCATCTTGTTTACCAGGACCACCACTTGCTTAATACCAAGCATGGAAACCAGATACCCGTGTCGTTTTGAATTCTCCTGTATTCCTTCTTTTGCGTCTATTACCAGGAGCGCAGCTTCAGCCCTTGATGCCCCTGTAACCATGTTTTTCAGAAATTCAATGTGCCCGGGCGCGTCAATTATGATGTAATTCCTTTTTTTTGTCTTAAAAAAGCATCTTGCAGTATCAATGGTAATACCCTGGGCCTGTTCATCCTTGAGCGCATCCAATAAAAACGCATACTCAAAGGGTTTGGCGTTCTTTCTGCAGTATTCTTTCACCTGTTCCAGCTTTCCTTCCGGGAGGGAGCCGGTATCCGCAAGCAGCCTTCCTATGACGGTGCTCTTTCCGTGGTCCACGTGCCCCACAATTACAATGTTCATTTGTTCTCTGGATTCATGTTCCATTATATGCTCCATTAGGTTTTTTCCCCTTGTATCCATCCCGTTCCTTTGCTCCATATCACATATACCCCCCTCTCCTTAAGGTCTCAAGCCCGCCGCCGTCATCCTTATCCTGTGCCCGTCCCGACCTCTCGGCGATATTTGCAAATTTGCCGCTTTTCAGTTCCTCAATAATTTCACGGACATTCTTTGCCGTTGACTCCACAGGGAAAGTACACGGGTAGCATCCCAGGGACCTGTACCTTTTTCCGTCACCCTGGTCAAAATACAGTGAAGTAACCGGTATGTTTTCCCTCTCAATGTATTCCCAGATGTTCAATTCGGTCCAGTCAAGCAGGGGGTGTATCCTGATATGGGTACCCGGGGCAAAATCGGTCTTAAACTGGTTCCAGAACTCAGGGGGCTGGTCTCCTATGTCCCAGTCGCTGTCCTTATCCCTGGGTGAAAAATACCTTTCTTTTGAGCGGCTTCCCTCCTCATCGGCCCTTATGCCTACAATTACCCCCGTAAACCTTTGCCTGCCGGTATCGGGAACATATTTGCCTGTCTTATGGTCCAGGATATATCGTTCCCATTCGCCTGAAAGGGTATTTTTCAGGGCTTCGGTCTTTAATAGCCGGCAGCATGTCAGGCGGTCCACGTTTCCGTCCGGGAAGGTTTGCTTCTGTTCCAGGGCATTCCTGTTTTCCCCGTAAATCATGGTCAATTTCCACTTTAGCGCAAGCTCATCCCTATACCTTATCATTTCAGGTATTTTATAGTGGGTATCAATATGTATTAAGGGTATGGGCACATGCCCGAAAAAAGCTTTTCTTGCCAGCCACAGAAGTACCGTACTGTCCTTCCCTATAGACCAAAGCATGCAGATATTGTTTTTAAACTCCCTGTATGCTTCCCTGAGTATATAAATGCTCTGGGCTTCCAATCTATCTAATTGATTCATTCAATCCCCTCCTGATGTGCAGTCCGCATTCTTTCTTATCCGGGTCTTCCCACCACCATCTGCCGCTGCGAATATCCTCTCCGGGCAATACCGCCCTGGTACACGGTTCACAGCCAATGCTCGGGAAACCCTTGTCGTACAGGTAATTGTAAGGAATATTATGTTCTTTTATGTAATCCCAGACTTGTTTTTCCGACCAGAAAACAAGGGGATTTATCTTGTAAACGGAATGATTGCCGTCCCATTCAAAAATATTCACATCACGGCGTGTTACCGACTGTTCCCTCCTTAGCCCGCATATCCAGCCGTCCACGGTGCTCAGGACCCTTTTTAACGGGTTTACCTTTCTTATCTCGCAGCACTTTTTCCTCAATTCAACACTTTTATAGAAAAGATTGGGGCCGTGTTTTGAAACTGCTTCTTCCAGTTCACCGCTGTCAGGAACGTAAACTTCGTAACGGAAACGGTACCTATTCATTGTTTCTTCCATAAGGTCATAGGTTTTCTGGAAATGCCTTCCCGTATCAAGGAAGAATATCCGGGCATTGGGATTAATTTTTAGCAGGATATGAGTCAACACCTGGTCTTCAATGGAAAGACTTGAAGCCAATGCAATTCTTTCAATTCCTATGTTTTCGACTGTGAACCTGATGATATCTTCCGGGTTTTTGCCTGCATATTCTGCATTCAGCTTTTCTAAATCCAGTTGTACCACCTTTTTTCCCCCTTTACAAAGCCTATAACATTTTTTACGAAAATCTTTTATGAAAATCTTTGTATTACTACGTAGCTTTATATTACTCAGCTTTATATTACGAGGAATTTAAATGACATAATCTTCCGGAATAAATACCTTAAAGTCAGTAGGCCTTACGTATACCGTCTGTCTTACCTTCAAATCCAGCCTTTTGTATGTTTCCTTGCTTATTTCAGCCTCAATGTATTCCCCGTTATCCAGTCTTTTTAATTCAATTTTTACAACGGGTCCCACTGCCCTTATAAATGTAATTTCCGAACCCACAAATTCTGTTCCGCCGGGCTCAAGCCTGATTTCAATATCATGGGGACGGGTATAACTGATTACATTATTCCCGTAATCATCCCCACCTATCTCTAGTTTCCCGTTGCGCAGTCTTCCGTGAAACAGGTTTACATTGCCCAGGAAATTGTACACAAAGGGATTTGCCGGATTGTCATATACCTCTTCCGGTGTGCCTATTTGCTCGATCTTACCCTGATTAAGAATAACCACCCTGTCAGCCACATCAAGTGCCTCTTCCTGATCGTGTGTTACAAACACACTGGTAATGGGATATTCATCATGCAGCTTCCTAAGCCATTTACGCAAATCCTTCCTTACCTTGGCATCCAGAGCCCCAAAAGGTTCATCAAGCAACAGAACCTTCGGTTCAACGGCCAATGCCCTTGCAAGGGCCACTCTCTGGCGCTGACCGCCGGATAGCTGCGCAGGATACCGGTTTGCCAGTTCTTCCATCTTTATCAGGGCCAACAGTTCCTGCACCTTATTCTTAATGGCTTCCTTGCTCGGCCTTATTTTCGAAGGTTTTACCCTTAAGCCGAAAGCAATGTTTTCAAAAACCGTCATGTGCTTAAAAAGGGCATAATGTTGAAACACAAATCCGACCTTTCTTTCCTGGGTGCTCTTGTTTGTGTTATCCTCACCGTCAAAGATAATGCTGCCCTGATCAGGTGTTTCAAGGCCTGCGATAATCCTGAGCAATGTGGTTTTACCTGATCCGGAAGGACCCAGCAGGGCAACCAGCTCTCCTGTTTCAATACGGAGATTGATATCATCCAGTACTTTAAATGAATCAAAGGACTTTGAAATTCCTGATATTTCAATACTCATAACAAAGCCTCCTAAATTTACGCATAGCATTTCTGCATAAATTTCCATAACCGCTTACATTTTAGTTCTTTATAACAGCTTATATTTTGCTTTGCTGCCCAATCTTACCACGTGCTACGTTCTTTACTATTATGTTGATTAACGCAATAACTGTTAATAATGATGCCACGGCAAACGCGGCGGAAAACCTGTACTCGTTGTATAGTATTTCCACATGAAGGGAAAGGGTATTGGTAAGGCCCCTTATATGCCCCGATACGACAGAAACTGCGCCAAACTCACCTGCAGACCTTGCAGTTGTAAGCATAATTCCGTATATCAGAGCCCATTTTATATTGGGAAGGGTCACAAGCCGGAAAGTTTTCCAGCCGCTTGCCCCCAGAGTCAACGCCGCTTCTTCTTCCGCAGTTCCCTGGGCTTCCATCAACGGTATCAGTTCCCTTGCAACAAAAGGGAGAGTGACAAACAACGTTGCCAGGAAAATCCCGGGAGGAGCAAAAATAATCTTTATTCCCCATGCATTTAACAACGGGGCAAAAAGGCCATGGCTGGTACTGAAAAGCAACACAAATATCAAGCCTGCCACAACCGGTGATATGGAAAAAGGCAAATCAATAATTGTAATTAAGAGATTTTTGCCCCTGAATTTGAATTTGGCAACCGCCCAGGCAGCCATGAGGCCAAATACGGTATTAACAGGAACCGTAATTGCTATGGTAATAAGGGTAAGCCTGACGGCTTTCCAGGCTATTGGGTCAGCGATTGCTGAAAAATATAATTCCGTACCTTGCTCAAAAGCCTTTACGAACACCAGAATAAGCGGTATTAAGATTATAACCGTAAAAACTAACAGTGCTACCGATATCAGAATCCATTGAACAATTTTTGATTCCTTTACTGCTCTCTTTTCCATTTCGACCACTCCCAGCTTACTTGCTACCTATGCCTGTGACTTGACCACCACTGGAACATATTAATCATAAACAGCATGATAAACGAAATAATCAGCATAATTGCCGCCAGGGCAGTACCGCCGGCATAGTCATATTGTTCCAGTTTTGTTCTGATTAACAATGGAGTTATTTCCGTTTTCATGGGCATATTACCGGATATAAAAACCACCGAGCCATACTCACCCAAAGCCCTTGAAAAGGCAAGGGCAAAACCTGTTATTAGAGACGGAAGCAACTCGGGTAAAATAATCCTGTAAAAAGTTTGAAACCTGGTAGCGCCAAGGCAGGCCGCCGCTTCTTCAACCTCGGGATCAATGCTTTCCAATACAGGCTGTACCGTTCTAACCACAAAGGGAAAACCTATAAAGATTAAAGCAACGGTTATGCCCAAAGGGGTGTAGGAGACTTTTATTCCCAACGGTTTCAGCAACTTTCCAATCCAGCCGTTTTCGGCATACAGGGTTGTTAGTGAAATACCTGCAATAGCCGTAGGCAGGGCGAAAGGTAAGTCAATCAGGCCATCTACCAGTTTTTTGCCCGGGAAAGGGTACCTTTCCAGAACCCATGCAAGAAGAAGACCCAAAACAGCATTGATTAATGCCGCTATAAACGACGTACCGAATGATATTTTCAGGGAGGCTAATACCCTTTTCGAAGAAGCAATCCTCCAGAATTCCGCCGGGCCTATTTTGGCACTGTTTACGAATACCATGGACAAAGGAATCAAAACCAGCAGGGATATGTATAACAGGGAAATCCCCATAGTAATCCTGAAACCGGGTATAACGCTGTTCTGCTTAATTTTAAACGGCTTGACAGTTAGTTTCATAAATTCACCCCAAAACTATGAACTCAAGCTATAAGCTATTTGTTAGTATATATTTGATCAAAAATGCCACCGTCATCGAAATGTTCTTTTTGCGCCTTAGTCCATCCTCCAAAGACTTCATCAATTGAAAAGAGTTCTATTTTTGGAAACTGTGAAGCATATTTCTTTGCAATTGCTTCACTTCTAGGCCTGTAATAATTTTTTGCGGCTATTTCCTGCCCCACATCACTGTACAAATACTCCAGGTATGCTTCAGCAACCTCACGGGTCCCTTTTTTGTCAACTACCGAATCAACAACGGCAACCGGAGGTTCTGCCAATATGCTTATTGAGGGCACCACAATTTCAAACTTATCAGCACCCAGTTCATTGATAGCCAGGAATGCTTCGTTCTCCCACGCTATAAGTACATCGCCCAGGCCCCGTTCCACAAACGTGTTTGTTGCTCCCCGGGCGCCGGAATCAAGAACAGGCACATTGTTATATATTGCTTTTACAAATTCTTTCGCTTTCTCTTCATCATTACCGTATTTTTTCAGCGCATATCCCCATGCAGCCAGGTAATTCCAACGGGCCCCGCCTGATGTTTTGGGATTGGGTGTAATAACTTCAATACCCGGCTTTACCAGGTCATCCCAGTCTTTAATATTCTTCGGGTTACCCTTTCGAACCAGGAAAACAATGGTGGAGGTATAGGGCGTAGAATTATGGGGCAATTTTTTCTGCCATTCCTTATCCAAAATTTCTTTATTGGTATTTATTGAATCAATATCATAAGCCAGTGCTAAGGTTACTACATCAGCTTCGAGACCGTCAATTACAGCCCTTGCCTGACTTCCGGAACCTCCGTGTGACTGCTGTACAATAACATCCTGGCCTGTTTTTTCCTTCCAGTATTTGACGAAAGCTTCATTGTATTCCTGGTAAAGCTCCCTGGTAGGATCGTAGGATACATTAAGGATCGTAATGGGCTTTGATTCAGACCCTTGATCAGAGTTTTCCCGATCCGTACTTGCTGTTTTTTGGCACCCGGTGAATAAAACAAGATTGGCAATAATCAACAGTCCTGCAATACTCTTAGTTAAAATGGCGCCTCTTTTGTTCCTTCTCTTTTGAACATTGTCTTTTTTCTTAAGAATACTGTTTTCATTCTTGATTTTGTCCATCATCTCTTCTCATCCACCTCACAAAATTAATAATTATAAGTATTCATATCAGTTTAGTAGGTCTTAAGGTAAAATTTTTAAGGGTATTGTCCCCTAAAAAATAACCTTAAAAAGACCTTAAAAATAATACCGGCCTAATTCATACTATTCAGATATGAATTGTTGTATTAATTTTACAATCATTTTTTTCCATTGTCAATATATAAACAAAAAAAAATTATTATTCCTATTTGATTACTCGTATATTAATAAAAACTAATAGTGTTATTATCTAGATATTCCGGCAACGATGCTGCAAGTATGCTTATAATCATTACTGGGTCCTGCCCTCATCTATATCAAACATAGCAGGGAAAATAATAATTCCGGGCTTTAACAGTCCTGTTTCAACCTGTTCACAATATTTTGAAATAATGCTTTCCTTATTAAGGACCTTTATCATAAAAGCTTCATGGGCAACTTGTGTGTCAAATATCTCAAAATTTTCCGAATTACCAAGAGAAGCCCGTAATTTATCGGCAGATATGGCGATATGTATTTCACCCTGCGCTTTACCATACTCTTTCCATGCCAGATAAGCCAGCATATCCGGAATATCCTCATCACTTGCCAGCAGTTCTTTAATATTCAGATTACCTGAGTTTACATATCTTGCATATCCCAAAATCCTGTTATCTTTTATAACAACTGAGCAATAGCATTTTAGGCCATGATTACACCATTCGCTTATATTTTCACCCGGAAAAAGCGCCAGTGTATCCATGTTATGTTGTCTCTTCCATGCCTCCGGCAACCATGAAATGTCTCGCTCATTTACAGGCCTGTCAATAAACCCTTCATTACTAAAACTCTCCATATTAATAATCACTTTGCTCCCTGACAATGAAAACATTCTTGTCTTATAGCCAAATCTCGGATAATATCCCACATGACCGCAAAGTAACGAAAAATCATATCCTTTCTCCTTCGCGTTTTTGAGACCTTCTTCTATCAGCATTTTCCCTATGCCTTTACGCTGAAATTCCGGCTTTACGGCTACGGGAGCCAACACCACACCTAATTGCTCTACGCCAAGAACTATAAACTTAAACGGAGAAAAAAGAACATGCCCTACAACTCTGCCGTTAACTTCAGCAACTAAAGATAATTCAGGATCAAACATTGAATTGTGCCTAAGCATATCCACCAGTATTAATTCCGAAACAAAATGATTGTCCGGATGCCATCCGAGAAAAGCCTCGTAAGTAACATTAGCAATGTAGTTATAATCTGATATTCTCTCATTCCGTATTTTAATATCCACCCTCTGTTTCCTCCCCATAAAATTTCTCGGCTATCATATTGTATATCTATATTGTATATCTCCATTCAAATCCTCGTTTGCGCTTACTCCTAATACTTTATTGGTTTATTGGCTTTTAATAAATTTATCAGTCCTATTGTAAGTTTTATTACCATCTCAGCCATAAAGCGGGGAGATTTCTTCATGTCATCGTCAAGCCACTTCTGGACAATACCTACACAGCCGGTTATTGTAAATGAGTAAACATACTCAGCATCTTCTTTGCTGATATTGCTGTTTCCGGTCAATTCGTTTATGACTGTATCGTATACAAGCATCATTACCCTTTTTTGAAAGTTTAGGCCCCCACGCTCGCTCAGCAGCAATTTGCACAGTTTTGCGTTTTCCTTTATGTACTCAAAGATTTTTTCAGTCAGCAATACAGGATTTTCTTTATTATTTTTTTGTCCCAGTTCATCAAGATAGTCCCTGATACTATCAATAAATTCATCCTCTATTTTCCGAAGTAAATCATATTGGTCACTGTAGTGGGCATAGAAAGTGGCACGATTGATGTCAGCATTTTCACAGATTTCTTTGATGGTTATTTGGGATATGTCTTTTTTCTCAAGTAAGTCTATAAAACTCTCCTTTAATACCATCCTTGTATACTTGACCCTTCTGTCAATCTTGCTGCTTTTCAATACCAACACCCCATTTTTTTCAAAAATGTTGTATATTAATCACTTTGGTTATTTTTGTTTAACAACTAACATAAATAAGACATCTGTCTGTTGTATTACAGTCATATTGTTATTAAACTATATATATAGCTATTTGTCAACACGATGTATATTAAATAAGGAGGACCCAATGAATAACTTTTTACATTCAATAATTGCCCATAAAAAAACCGTATTATTAACGTTTCTAATAGCCGCAGCGGTATGTGCCGTTTTATCATCGCTGGTTTCCGTCAATTATGACATGGTGGACTACTTGCCAAAGGATGCGCAATCTACAACGGCAATAGAAATAATTAAGGATGAATTTGAAGGCGAGCTTCCCAATGCAAGGGTAATGATTACAAATGTGTCAATAATGGAAGCACTGGAATACAAAGAAAAATTATCGGCAATAGACGGAGTTTCATCCGTGACCTGGCTTGATGATATAATAGGTTTGGACACTCTTAAAACAACACCCCTTGAATTTTTAGACGTTTCTTTGATAAAAAATTACTATAGTAACAACAATGCTCTGATGACCTTATCTATTGAAAGCGGGAAAGAATCTGATGCAGTCAATGCAATTTATGAGCTTATAGGCGAAAACAACGCTGCCGCAGGAGAAGCTGTTAATATTGCAAAAACACAGGAAATGTCAGTTTCCGAAGTTTTAAATGCAATGGCAATACTGACACCGATTATTATAGTCATCCTGGTAATCTCAACCACCTCATGGATAGAACCCCTGCTGTTTCTATTTACTATTGGAATTGCAGTCATTATTAATATGGGAACAAATATTATATACAATAATATATCTTTCATAACCCAGACCGTCAGTCCTATTTTACAACTTGCAGTATCCATGGACTATGCTATATTTTTACTTCATAGTTTTAACGGCTATCGTTCTTCCCATGAACCAGAGGAAGCAATGATACTTGCCATGAAAGAATCCATTCCAACCGTTGCCGCCAGTGCCGCAACAACGGTGATCGGTTTTGCAGCATTAATCTTCATGCGTTTTGGCATCGGTGCAGACCTGGGACTTAACCTGTTTAAAGGCGTTGCCCTTAGTTTTATTTCGGTTATGGTATTCCTGCCTGTTCTCACCCTTATGTCGTATAAGGCTATTGACAAGACCAGGCATGGTAATCTTATGCCAAGCTTCGGAAAAGCAGGGAGCCTGTTAATGAAATTAAGAATTCCCTTTTTGATACTTGCTTTGATAGTTTTGGTACCCTGTTTCCTCGCCCAATCCAACACGGAGTTTTTATACGGAACGGGCAATATCGCAAGGGCATCCCGGGTCGGAAAGGATACTGCACTTATAAAGGAAAAGTTTGGAGAGGAAAATGCACTTGTATTACTGGTGCCAAAAGAAAATGCCGGCAAAGAAAAGGAGCTCTGCGATGAACTTTCTAAAATCCCTAGGGTGACAAGTGTTGTATCTTATGTTACATCCGTTGGGGCTGAAATACCCAGGGAATTCGTTCCTGATGACATTGTCAGGCAGTTTTATTCCGAAAACTACGTGAGAATCATTATTTATACAGATACGGAAGAAGAGGGCCAGGTTACCTTTAATACAATACAAGCCATTATTGATACGGCGGCAAAATATTATGACACCCGTTACCTAGCCGGCCAAAGCGCTACATTATTTGATATGAAAAATGTTGTTTCAAAAGATACCGGTATAGTTAATTTAATAGCCGTAATCGGCATATTTTTGGTCTTGTTCGTAACATTCCGTTCTCTGTCCCTTCCGTTGTTTTTACTGTTTACAATTGAAACCGCAATATGGATCAACCTGTCCATACCCTACTTTACAGGCAATGCTTTAAATTTTGTCGGTTATTTGATAATAAACACGGTTCAGCTTGGAGCAACGGTGGACTATGCAATATTGTTTACCAACACTTACTTAAGCAATCGGAAAACCCTTAACAAAATAGACGCCATGAGATTAACCATAGAAGATAACCTGCCGGCCGTCCTTATATCGGCGGGAATTCTTGCCACTGCAGGATTTGCTTTGGCATTCAGTTCAAGCAACCCTATTATTTCCGATCTTGGAACATTACTTGGGAGAGGAACATTGCTGTCCCTTGTAATGGTAGTCCTTGTACTGCCGGCTTTACTTATATTGTTCGATAGGATCATCCAAAAGACTACAATCAGTAAAAAGGAGTGGAATTAACTATGAAAAGGATTTTTTCCGTTATTTTGGTGATTATACTGTTAATAACATATACATTACAGGTATCGGCTGCAAATACCCCCTCACAGAAAGAAGAAGTTATCTACGGACTGCTTAACCTGGACGGTAGTGTAAAAAAACTCTATGTGGTGAATATCTTCGACGGAGGTGCGATTACTGATTATGGTGATTATTCCGAAATACGAAATTTGACCACATCTGAAAAAATCAATAAAAACGGCGATGAAATAACGATAAACACAAAGGCTGATAAGTTTTACTACCAGGGAACCTTAGAAAACAGGGAATTACCCTGGGATATTGCAATAAAATACTTTTTGGACGGTAAGGAGATCCCCGGACAAGAATTGAGAGGAAAAAGCGGCTCATTGAAAATTCTCATATCAGTAAAGCAAAATAATAAAGTAAGCAGCATCTTTTTCAATAATTATGCCCTGCAAATATCTCTTTCCCTGGACAGCAAGCTATGCTCAAATATAAGCGCCGATAATGCCACTATAGCCGAAGCCGGGAATAAAAAGCAGATTAATTACACTGTTTTGCCGGGTAAAGGTGCTAATATCACTGTTACAGCCGATGTTCATGATTTTGAAATGGAACCTATATCGATTAACGGTATCAAGCTTGTTTTTGATATAGACATCGACAGCAGTGAATTTACTGAACAGATTTCCGAACTTGCCAATGCCATAAAAGAACTTGATAATGGTGCTTCTGAGTTACTTGACGGCATTAACCGGCTATCGGACGGTATGCAAAGATACATTAACGGTATGAATGCATTTAGGGATGGCCTGGGACAACTTTCCGCCGGTGCGGATAAACTGAATGAGGGAGCAGCGCTAATAAAAAACGGTTTATCCGAGTTAGCAAGGCAAAATGACTCAATATTAAACGGTGCTCTGGCAATGCAGCAAGCTGCCTTTGACTCTGTCAATGCGCAACTTGGCGGCATGGGATTAAACATACCTGTTCTTACACCTGAAAATTACAATGAAATATTGTCTAATATTCCCTACCTTGCCGATGTTAAAAATCAGCTTGACGGTGTGGTCCTGTTTACACAGGGATTAAAAAGCTATCTGGACGGAGTATCTCAGCTTGGCAGCGGCGCTTCGGACCTAGCAACAGGTATAGCCGAATTTAAATCCTCATCCTCTGCAATAGCCGCATCAGCAAATGAACTATACAATGCCGGCGCAGAGTTAAATGACGCAATTAAGAAACTGCGGGACGGCCTTGCTTCTTATAAAGCAGGTACAAACGAATTGAGGAATGGCACATCCGGTATGGATTCAGAGATAGACAAAAAGGTTAATGAAATACTTGACGGTATTTCCGGCAATGATGAAGTAGTATCCTTTGTATCGGATAAAAACACAAGTGTATCCGCCGTGCAGTTCGTACTGAAAACAGATCCGATAAGTCTCCCGGAAATCGAGGAACCGGTAGTTTCTGAGCCTGCAAAGTTAACTTTCTGGCAAAGATTGCTGAAATTGTTCAGGCTGTATAATGAATAAAATATAATGAATAAAAGGGGATCTTTGCAGATCCCCTTAGCTTTTCAAATCTCCCTTTTTATATTTACTTTTTTTATTTCATATTCTAAATCTTTATTTCATATTTTAAATCTCGCCACCATTGCACTTAACTTCTCAGCCATTTCAGCCTGAGCCTGGGCATTCCTTGCTACCTCTTCCAGGGCTTTGGTTGATTCCGATGAACTGTTGCTGATTTCCTGGGTAGATGCGTTGGCTTCTTCTACAGTGGCAGCCACTCCCTCAATCGCGTTTCCGATTTCTTCTATGGAACGGGCAATCTGGTCTCTTCCGTATTGGATGTAAGCATATCCACAGCATGATTAACCTGCTTGATTACCTTCTGAATATTTCGGGCTGTGTCAGCCGAATGTTCTGCTAACTTCCTTACTTCTTCCGCAACTACTGCAAAACCTCTACCCTGTTCTCCTGCACGGGCTGCTTCGATGGAAGCATTTAAAGCCAGTAAATTGGTTTGTCCTGCTATTTCCGATATAAGATCAGCCATCTGGGTTATTTCCTCTACAACCACCACCTCTTCGATAGCCTGTTTAATTTCTTTCTCTTTATGTTTATATATATCAGTGGCTGTCTGCTTGGAAAGGCGGGCCAATTCTTTCATTTTTTCAGCCCTGTTTCTAATTTCATCCACTTTTTTCTCGCTATCTTTAGCTCTTCCTTCCATCTTCTGAATTCTGTCCCTGATTTCATAGCTGGCTGCTGCCACTTCTTCCACCGAAGCACTGATTTCTTCCATTCCTGCAGCAATTTGCTGTACAGAGTCGGAAACGCTTTCCCCTTGGGCACTGATTTCTTCTACGGTAGCGGAGAGTTCTTCGCTTGATGCACTGGTTTCCTCTACCGAAACGTACACTTCTTTAAGCATAGTCCTAATTTTATCATTCATTTCCGAAAAAGCTGAAGCAAGCACACCCAGTTCATCTTTACGTTTTTCAATTACATCCGGCAAATCATGGGTAAAATCGCCTTCAGCCATGAGTTTAGAATGTTCTACCAAAATTTTAACGGGCCTTGCAATCATTCTGGCCAGAAGTATGGTCAGCACTATACATAACAGAGATGCAATAACTATCAATATTACTGCTACGGTCCTTAAAGAATTGGATTTCGCCTTATGATCACCCATCATGTTAATAGCGGCCTGGTTGTTTTTCTCCTCCATTAGAGCCAAAATATTAGTTACTTCTTCTCTCAAAGTTCTTGCCTTCTGATCATTTAACTGAACAGCCAGGTTGAAATTACCGTTTTTGGCCGCTTTTATTACCTCTTCCCTGGCAGAGCGGTAGTCAAAGTTAACGGCTTTCAGCTTCTCTAAAAGTTCTTTTTCTTCAGCTATAAGATTAGCTGCCTCATATTCTTGTAGTAAACGGTCATTTTCCTCGATTAGCTTATTCAGAACCTCCACTGATTCATCAATAACGGCAGGATTATTCACAGCTTGTGCCTTATAAAGGATCCTCTGCATTTCCGTAGTCGCCTTTTCCTGGTTTAACTGGATTGTGCCCAATATCACGTTAGAAAGAAAGTTATTAACATAGAAGTTCTCAAATCCTCTATGAATATATCTAACAGTGTCTAATCCGTTCAACCCCCTATTACGAGAGTAATAATTAAGATTACGGAAAAAGATAGCAAAATCTTGGTTCTAACTTTCAAATTATCAACAAAACGCATCTTTTCATCTCCTTTCTTTGTTCTTGGCTTTTACCCCCGGCTTTGCCAGGCTTGCCCTTTTAATATTTATTAACATTGCAAATCATATCTTAATTATCGACAAAATTTTGTTATTCTTTTCTTTTTTCGACAAAATTTTCTCTTATTTTTATAAAAAAGTGTCCTGCAGGATATTAATCCCACAGGACACTTCCCACAAAACTATGATACTTTAATCTATGTCACTTGTTTATTATCTCAGCATAAACCAATGTTTGATTTAGCAATTGGTATGCTATTTCTCCGAAAGTCACCGGCCCTGTAAAGGGTGGTGTTGCTTTACCTTCAAGCCGGCCATAAAGGTAATTAAGAATACAGTTGCAGGAAAACATCGGCCTGACACCCTTTAACCCCTGCAAATGTTCATTAAAGCTTGCGGCATAATTACTGACAGAACGGGCAAACCTGTACTCCTTCCCAGCAAAAACGGGGGCATAGAAATCTACCGTTTTGTTTTCATAAGAAACAGACTTAATGGACACATTTATTAAAACACCGTTATAATCTGCCACCAGGGGCAATTGCGTATCAATATTATTTTCTGCTATATAATCCGCCAGCATAACTTCCTTTCCATTAACCAGGCATTTTGTAGCAGATAAGGAGTCCTCTGTAAATTCGATTTTCGAATCATTTTCATCAATGCTGAAAATGTTCACCAAGCTAATGGAAGCCATTTTATCATCAGGCAGGCTGATATGTAATGCAACTGCCTTGTCAGCATATGATACGCCGTTAAAACCATCATAAACCTTTGCCTTTGAACCGGTTGAGAGGTCGTAACCTGAAATCCAGCCAACTATAGGATTCATAAACAAATCATCCAGGTTTGGTGCTTCTTTAGCGTATAATACGGCAACATCACTGGCAAAAGGTATAATCAAAAACGTTACCCCGTTGGGATAAGCATCCTTTGTTATGTCAAGTATATTATTCCTGTCATATACAACGGTTTTGAAATTAACCGCGCAGGTAATTTCGTTTATAAACAGCCTGTCCTTGCATGTGATGCCACCCTGTTCCGTAATAAAATACGGAGTAGTTCCTGCAATCCACTTGCCTTTCGGTAATTGCTCCAGTAAAGACTCGTCAGCTGCAATATGTAGTATTCTACCTTCTTGTATTAATTTTATTGCTTCATCAAGATTAACAAACATGTTCCCTACCTCCTATAATCTTTTATAATCTTTGTAGTGCTTCCATATCTTTTTCCAAAATTGAAGCATACTTTGCAAAAAATGCTTTCATTTCATCCACGCATTTGCTAAGCTCCTCCGGCGACTCATTCAATGAATATTTTCTTTGTAACCTGGAAATTAAGAGATTCAAGCCTAAGATAGCTGATTCATACTTCACCTGTTTCCTGATTATTTTCTCAAACTGTAAATCCAGCTCCATGCTGCATCCTCCTTTCTCGTTCGATTTATACTTTTTGCTCGCTTGCTTTATTACCGTTTATTTTATTACTAGCAAACTCACGGATAATTCTACTCGAAGGTGGGTTCAGGTTTTCAGGCACATCTTCAAACCGGAACCACTTAAGTTCCGCAACCTCGTCATTATCTGCTTTCAATTCACCCTCAAAGTCATCGCATATATAAATGATATCAACAATATAAGCTTCGTCACCGTTTGGATAAACATATAAATGATCAGGGCCCGAAAAAACACCGTAAAGTTTCATGGTTCTCACCTTTAGACCCGTTTCTTCATATAGTTCTCTTTTAGCTGCATCTTCCACACTTTCACCCAGTTCTACGCATCCTCCGTGGATACCCCAGCACCCGTTGTCTTTTCGCTTCTGCAGCAGAATATATCCGTCCCTGAAAACAATTACTCCTGCCCCGCATAGAAGCAGCGTTTTTTTCCCAATCATTGACCTCATGGTCCTAACATAATCGTTCATAATTCGCCTTCTTCACCCCCTCCGTACTTTTCATACATTGCATTCGTTACATATATGTATTGAACAGTTCATATCAAACAGTCCATATCAAGTAAGCCTTTATCATTTTCTCTTTCAGCCCGGTGAAATCCTCTGCCCCTATATATTGGAAACTGCTAATATAGGCTTAATTATATCAGAATATCATCAATAATTCTATCGTTGCCTACCTTTATAAATTCTTGACACAATATCCAATACAGCTAAGCCCTACGAAAAATTTCTTCGAAATTTAGGGGCACTAATCCAGATTGGCATTGGATTATATAGAACAAAATCTGAAAACCCATATTACAGCTGAAGAATTGGCTCGAATGGCAAATTATTCAACCTACCATTACTACCCTTTATTTTCATCTGTGAAAATGTATGGCTGTTCTCCGAGAAAATACCTTAGTATTTGGTAAATATGTATACTGAAAAAGTTTCGCGAAAATTCCTGGAAAACTGGGATATTGAAGAAAACCTTCCCATAGTGGATATCTATATTATGAACGGAGCAAAGGTTTTCGGAAAGGCCTGGGCGGCGGGAAACGACTATATCCTGAAATCCGGGAGCCGCGAAAAAATAATGATGAAAATTTAACTTCCGATGCTGTCTTCTGACTAAGCAATCAGCCCTGCATATACAACAGCAGGGCTGATTATTTTAAATAATTTTAAGCAAAATTATAGTTTAAATTTACTGATTATTTCTTTCAAGCTATTGGCCAGTACTGTATTTTCACTAGCCATACTGTACGTTTTACCGGTCAAGGTTACGATATTTGTACTCTTCTCTGCTACATCATTAATACCCGCAGTTGCCTCGGCAATCATCATATTGATTTCGGATATTGAGCCTGCAATACTTAGAACATTGGCATTTAACTGGTCAACCTGCTTTTCAATACGTTCCATAGTTTGGCTCATTAATCCTGCATCATCGTTATACTGTTTACTGCTGCGAAGGAAAGTATCATAATCCGGTAGTACATTCTCCTCCAGAAAGCCGAGGATCTGTTCCAGACTCTTTGACATGGTATCAACCACCTCATATACCTCCTTGACCGTTTTTGTTATAAGGGATATGGTCTTTGCCGATTGGTTAGCCAGTTCCCCGATCTCATGGGCAACCACCGCAAATCCGCTTCCGGCTTCTCCGGCGCGTGCAGCCTCAATAGAAGCATTCAATGCAAGGATGTTGGTCTGGTTTGCAATTTCCTCTATTGTTCTTGAGAGGATATTTATCTTTTCCACGGCTTTTGATTGCTCAATTGCCGCGTCGGTTCTGGCCTTTATTTCCTCATATATTTTCTTGGTCTTCTGGGTGGCATTTGATGTAATAACCTCCATGTTCTGAGCCCGGCTTTTAATATCTTCGGATAGGTTGGTTCCAAGTACGATCTGGTTAGCAATATCTTTAGTATTTTCCTTCATCAATTCTATGGACGCATTAATCTGCTGTGTTGTTGAAGTGGTTTCCTCCATGCTAGCCGATAATTCTTCCGCTGTGGACGAGTTATCACGGGCATTTTTATTAACGGAGCTTGCGATGTTGTTTAAATTATCGGAGGATTCCAATATTTGGACCGATACATTACTCAAATGCAAAATTATATTTTTCAAGGTGCTTCGCATTTCTTCTATAGCTCTGCTCATTTTTCCTATCTCATCATTTTGTAAATATAAGCCTTCAAAAGTCTTATCATCCGTGAAGTCCAGTTCTGCCGTTTTATTTATTAATTTCGTAATTGTCTTAATGTACTTTGTAATTCTTCCTGAAATAATATTTGCCAATGCACTGATAAGCAAAACAAGTATGACAGTCGTTAAAAGAGTATTCGAGGCTAGTGCATTCAAGGATTTCAAAATCTCGGACTCATCTGCTCCTACAAACACAATCCATTTGTTATCCTCGTTAATTTTAAAGCCGGCATATTTTTTAATATTGTTATAGGAAAACTTAATGATACTGGATTCAGGAATTTCTCCTCTTTTTATTTGTGCCAAAAGACTATCAATTTCCGTTACATTTAGTTTTGTTCCAATAAGTGATTCATCGGGATGATAGATAACATTACCCTCCGAATCCAAAATGAAAGCATATCCTGTTTTATAATCGGCTACCTTAATATTTGAGAGAATTCTGTCAAAGGCAGAAACCTTTACTGATATTATGATTGCACCTATAAAGTTTTCCGGTGTATTAGGCAGACCCACATTTATATTAGGGTTTAGTGCATTTTCCATGGCAGGATTCCTTTTGTTCACAGCCGGGCTCTCTCTGTTCGGCGCCACTCCGACCATTACCATATCAGTACGCAGAGGGATTGCAAAAGTAATACAGGGCTCTCCCGAAGCGGAAGAAATATGTAATGCGCTCTGTGTGCTTAGACCGCTTGTTGCCATATTAACAAAATAGGATTCCCCTGATATGTCGGTTCCAATAAGATTACTGTTAGAACTGTATAAAACCTTACCATTTGCATCAACAATACTTATATCCTCATATGAACTTTGGGAGCCAAGGAACATGGTTGCCAAATTTGACACCTCATCCACGTATTCCGTTCCGCCTGATTTCACATAAGAATTAATTGCGATTATGGATTACAAAACCCATATTATGCAGGCGATAAATTTTATTGAAGACAATTTAAAAAATGATATAAAAATTTCTGACTGTGCGCGCGCATCCGGTTATTCCGATTACCACTTTATCCGCATATTCAAGGAAGCAACCGGACTAACACCGGCTGATTATATAAGGAAACGCAGGTTAACCGAAATTATCAAGCACATGCGGCAGGATGTACCGATTTGTGAAATAGCTTTTGAATATGGGTTTAATTCAAAGGAAAATTTCACCAGGGCGTTTGTTTCAGAACATCATATATTGCCGTCCGAATACAAGTCGGCACTGAACAGCCTAAAACTATATGAAGCGATTAGTTTTGACACGCCGCCATTTGAAATAGTACCGGAACTTACATACCTTGAGCCTTTTAGCGTAATAGCTTACAAAAGCGATGAAGATTATCCGCCCAACTTCTGGAACAAGTATAACAGTCGGAAATGGTCTAAAAAGCTATCGGGCGGAATGGTTTGTGAGGACTATGGCATAAGTGCTTGGAACGGAAAGGAAAAAAGGCTTGACTATTTTATCGGTATTCGAAAAGAAAACGCCCTCGGTGATACCAGCGGCACGGTGGAGCTTTTGATCCAAGGCGGCTTATATGCCGTTTTCACAACCCCCAGGACAACCCATTTTGACATTGTTAATACCATTCATCGCACATGGGACTACATAAACAACAAATGGCTGTCAAACAGCGGTTACAGGCGTAAAAGCGGCTATATGTTTGAATCATACATTGAAGATTCTCGCACTTTCAGCGAGAAAATTTATATACCACTGGAGGGATAAGTATGAAAAAACAACTTTGCATTTCATGGGACGGTATACAGGATGCGACCGGTTATCTGTTTTCTTTTGCTAAATCTTTGGCCTGTGCGGTAAAAAACAGTCCTTGGTCCGAGTATGCCGAAGATATTGTTGCAACAAGCGGTTTTGCTTTCCGCATGTGGGTCAATACGGATTTATGCCCGTCAGCCACAAGCATTTGGGACTTTGAATGTCAAAAACCTTGGGTGGAAAACGGTGGCCTGATATGCAACTATGTAGGCCGTTATTGGGACCAGGAACATATCGAAAAAGAAAAGCAGCTTGAAGCAATAAAGATTATCAAGTCATCCATTGACAACGGTATTCCCGCCATATCATGGGACATCGGCGTTCCGGAATGGGGTCTTATTACAGGTTATGACGACGATAAGCAAGTGTTTTATACCTTAGACATCATCTCAAAAAAGGCCGATCCGTCAAATCCTGCATATAACGTTGAAATGCCATATAATATGTTGGGTAAGCGCGAAATCCCCATTCTTTCCGTTCTGACCATAACAGGATGTTCCGGCAAAACAGAAGAAGAGATTTTGAATGATACGATGAAGTTGGCGGTAAATCATTTAAGAGGCAGAGAAAAGTGCGAAAACAAAACGGGCCTTGACGCTTATCCTGCTTTAATCGGGATATTTAATGAAAAACCCGATATTGCCGGTTCGTGGAACGCAGAGTATTTCCTTGGTACATACGGAGCTTTGAAGGAATACGCCTATAAGTACTTCCAAAAAGTCAGGAAGGCTGAACTTGCAGATTTATATAAGGCTGTTTTCAATGCCTGGATGGAGGCATTCAAAATTAAGAAAAATCAGGATGCCACATTGTCTGAAACCAGGTCAAGGATTGCTTCATTATTGGAATCTGCATATAAAAATGAAAGTGAAGCGGTTCAGATAATGGAAGCTCTTATAAAATAGGTGTACCTGGTTTCAGGTATACCTATTTTATATCCATATCCAATATTCTATTTTATATCCAATATTACCTTATATCCAATGTTAACTTAAGAATACTCCAGGGCCTTTTTGTACGGTGCAATCATACCCTCATTTATTTTATTTCCTATTTTAGCTTTCAATCTTGGAGAAGACATGATGGCTCCTACAAGATACATTTTTAATACTGTTCCTTTTTTCTTTTGGGGGAAGTCGTATGATCCATGCTTTTTGTAAAACTGATGATCAGCTTTCATCATTCCCCGCATGAGCTAGATAAGGTCCCTGAAAATTTTCATTCCGCCGACGCCGTAGAAATTCCTTGGCTGGATATACCTATGGCTGATTGCGTAGTCAAGCCTAGCAGCAAGCCTGTCTATTTCCGCATCCGGGTTTATTTCATCAGACGCAACTCCGGCAAGAAAATTTCCTCCAACCTCGCTTCGGGCTTCAATTATCATTTGAAGATTTGCTTCTGACGAATAATTCCCGCTAATCAGATACCCCGTCGGCTTACCCATGGTTACCGGCCTGTGGCCGTTACAAAACTGCCTGTCGTCATACATTTTAAAGATGGAACCCATGGAATGATCCTTAATGGAAAATGCATAAACTATGGCATCTGCTGTCTGGATATTGTTGCGCAGGAAATCATCAAACCCGTCCTTATAAACGCATTTTCCGCTGGCTGCACAATTAAAGCAACCTAAACATCCTCCCTGGAACGGATACTCGGATATGTTGACATCTCCGCCCCTTTTATCCTCATTTGGCAGGGCAGGGCTAACCGGAATATGAGCCGGAGCCGCCGCTTGCTTCGGGAGGGGTTCATACACATCATGCTCCACGCACCAGCATATATATTCAAAAAACTCCTTTGCATTTTTCCGTCCCTTTTCCGTCAGAAGATCATCCATGTCCGCAGACAGTCCCTTTATATATTTCATGCCGAGGTCTTGGCAATTCTCCTGTATGTACTTATGGGCAGTCACGTCATAAAAATGCTTTGATGTGGTAATCTGGGTAGCAAATTTTCCCGATACATCAATGCCGGATGTTTTTAAAAGTTCTATAAACCTGTGTAGCTGGCTTGGCGCAATAAAAGTATAAACCGGATATGAAAAAATAAGCAGGTCTGCGCCTGTCATTGCTTCAGCTGCGGTGGAAAAATCTTTCTCAAAGGATTTTATAAGCTGGCCCACATGAAGATATCGGAATTGATGCTCCGGAAACTTTTTTCCAAATACAATACTGTTTGTAATGTAATGCTGTATTTGCCCTTAGGGCTTCCGTTCAAAACAGTAATTTTCATATTTTGCTGCCTCCTTTTTTCAACACAAGGCATAATGTGTCCGCTTCACCGGTATAGGGGTTGCCGCAAACATCATCATAAATACCATCTTCCTGAAAGCCGAAGGGTTGCACCTCATTGAGCAATGTATGTTTGGTGTACACCGTATCCCAGATAAGATATTCACGCATACCATCCTCTGTAATTACAATGGTCTTATCCACCTTAACGGTATTATCCAGATAATAATACGAAGCTTCCAGGCATAAATGGGGCTTATCGCTCCAAAATCCGCCCTTTTCATGGTATGACCAAAATGTACAGTCTTTCTTGCCTTTAAAAGTCTGCTCAGTAAATACATCGAAAACAAACAGGCCATTGGGTTTAAGGGCCCGATGTATTTTTGACAGCAATATTTTTCTCTCATCAGGAATCAGAGCGGCATAATCACAGTAAATCAATGTGATTGCATCAAATGCCTCTGTGTAATCCATCGTCAAATAATCCTGGCATATATACTTTGTTTTCGCGTCGTGTTCTTTTGCATAAGCAATTGATCGTCTGGAATAATCAATACCGGTTACGTCATATCCTGCATCTGACAACTGCTTTGTGTAAAGTCCCGGGCCACAGCCCAGGTCAAGTATTTTACTGCCTACCGGTATGATGCCTGTAAGCCACCTTACCGAATTATCAATAAAACTGTGCCTGCGGCTTGCTGCATCCATATTAGGGTCAAGATGGGCTTCCAGCAATCCCTTTGAAATATGTTCATCATCCCAAAACGGTTCACTACTACGTTGCCAGAGGGCAGGCCTTTGTAAATGCAAAAACAGTTTGCTTATCAAGGGATTTGATTCCGGTATACTTTCTCTCACAAGCTTCTTCCTTTCATAAATTTCTCATTGCATCATCTCATTATATCATATAAATTCCCATTACATCATTTCATGATCAAATATACAGCTTTTTTTGGATGTCGTACATCTTTGAATACTCTTCATGTTTTGACAAGCGATGGGAAACAAAGAAGGAAATATTGTAGCCGACTGCTTATATATTGCCCTGGCAAAGGTTAATTTTTGCTGCTCTCCCCTGAATAATTTTCATACAATCTCAGAATTAGCTTTATCAATGTACTTTTTCCCGAGCCGTTCTCCCCCACAATCATGTAAGTATTGCCCTTCCCAAATTTAACAATCAGATTAGTACCCGGATAAAGTGAATTGCAATAACAAAGGCGAACACTGACGCCAAAAATTATGCCTAAGGATATGTAGGGTCGGACAAATACTCAACGGCATAACGGGATAAATAAACCGAAATAAAGGGGGATACCGCATTTACAACAAACACAATTCCGTTCAATATGTAATAACTTTTACTTAAAGAAAATGTTAATTTAATCCCTCTTATAATATATTTTAATTACCAACAAACCTCATTATCTCTTGCCTTCCTTTAATAGATACGGGACAGTACACTTCATATATACTGAACCAGCATCATGGCTTTGGCCGTAATTTCACTGTCATTTCTGTAACAATGGGATACAGATGCATCAAAGTACAGAGCATCATCTTTCCTTAGCAAAAAGCTTTCCCCATTTACGATGAGTGTCATTTCACCCTCTATCATCATTATATACTCAAAGCTGTTTGGGGAATGGCCGATAGAAGAATGTACACATCCGGGTTCTACTTCAATCTGATAAATTTCGAAATTGCGCTCCTGGTTTTTCGGATAGTAGCTGAAGATATGGAATTTACCTTCTGCAAGCTCAGTGATGTCACTCTTTTTTATATGTACCGCTTTAGTTCCGGGCATTTCTAATAGGCTTGTGTACGGCAAACCCAAAGCCCCTGTAATCTTCCAAATGGTATTGATAGTCGGATTGGAATCCCCTTTTTCTATCTGTGACAGAATAACCTTACTGACCCCTGCTATTTCCGCAAGCTGCCCAAGGCTTAGATTTCTTTCCCTCCGAAGCCTCTTTAAGTTATATGCGATTATATCTCCTATCTCCATTACAGCACCTCTTAATTATGGCTTTAGTTATGGTTTAAAATTATAAACATCCAATTATTACTTTTTCCCAATTATGGCTTTTTTCTTAATTAATTAACGGCTTGTAAATTATATTTTATGGTGTTATAATACTTTTTATGTAAATTTTATTTTACAATATGTTAAATATATTTTCAAGGAGTGCAAAATGAAACTCAAAGCATTAAAAGCGGCTTTTCCGTATACGATTCCGATTTTTACCGGATTCTGGTTCTTAGGGCTGGCATATGGCATTTACATGAATGCATCGGGTTTTTCCTTTGTGTACCCGATGGTCATGAGCTTTATTATTTTTGGCGGCTCCCTTGAGTTCCTGGCAGTTGAAATGCTGCTCAGCCCCTTTGCTCCGGTGCAGGTTATCATAATGACTTTGCTGATACAGGCCAGGCACTTGTTTTACGGAATCTCCATGCTTGAAAAATTTAAAGGGATGGGATGGAAAAAATATTACCTGATTTTTGGATTGTGCGATGAAACATTTTCCATAAACTATACAGCATCAATCCCTGAAGATGTTGACAGAGGATGGTTCATGTTCTTTGTAACTTTGCTTAACCATTTTTATTGGGTTTCCGCTGCAACAATCGGCGGACTTGTAGGCTCCCTTCTTAATTTTGACACGACAGGAATAAACTTTGTAATGACTGCAATGTTTGTGGTCATTTTCTTAGAACAGTGGCTGAAGGAAGAGAATCACATTTCGTCACTTATCGGCCTTGGGGTATCCGCTTCATGCCTTGTTTTATTTGGCAAAGACTCCTTTATGATTCCTACAATGGTATCTGTAATATTCTTACTTGCCTTTCTTAAGAAGCCTATTGAAAAAGGTGAGGTGGAAATATCATGACATTGCCCCAGCAAATCATAACCATCGGCCTGTGCGCTATCGGAACAATGGCAACCAGATTTCTGCCGTTTCTGTTTTTTTCAGAAAACAGAAAAACGCCGGCATTTATTCAATACATAGGAAAACATCTTCCCTCTGCGGTTTTCGGGATGCTTGTCATATATTGCTTGAAAAATGTGAACATTATACAGGGTAATCACGGCTTGCCTGAATTCATTTCCATTATCGTAACGGCAGCGCTCCATCTTTGGAAGCGGCAGATGCTTCTTTCCATTGCAGGCGGGACTGCCTGCTACATGCTACTGCTGCAAATCTAGCAATGGTACTTAATTCAATATTTGGCATATATATATTGACATTTTCAGTATAATAAAATAATATAGTATCAAATAGCTTTTATATTAATAAAATACAAGCGAACACGAACAAAATGGCGTTGAGAAGGAGGAGTACATGCGCACCTGATGCAAAGAGAGAAGATGGCCGGTGAAAATCTTCGTGACGGGAGCATGGAAGTGGCCTTTGAGCTGTGAGCTGAACGGATGATATATACATCCCAGTAGGTTTCACCGGAATTTCCACCGTTAAAAGGAAAGCAATATCGGATGATTTGTAATATTATCCCGTATTGGCAGAGTGCAGATATGGTCGCACATTCGGTCATATCTGAATTTAGGTGGTACCGCGGACGCATACAGTTCGCCCTAAGCTGTTGTAAAAGCTTAAGGCGAACTTTTTGTTTTGTGTTCGTAAAAAAAGGAGGTATTACCGTGTTGCAAAAATATGATTTCAGGCAAGTAGAAAAGGAGATGCAGAAATTTTGGGAAGATAACTCCGTTTATAGCTTTGACCCGGAAAGTAATGACGAAATATATTCAATTGACACTCCACCGCCCACCGTTAACGGCAGCCTGCATATTGGGCATATTTTTTCCTACACGCAGGCTGAAATGATAGCCCGTTTCAAACGAATGCAGGGTTATAACGTTTTTTATCCATTCGGTTTCGATGACAACGGTTTACCGACGGAAAGGCTTGTTGAAAAAGAAGAAGGGATTGCCGCCAAAGACATCCCAAGGAACGAATTTGTCAAAAAATGCCTAGCCACCACTAAAAAATATGAAAGGGAATTTAAAGATTTATGGCAGTCTTTAGGCTTCTCTGTTGATTGGTCCCTTCAATATGAAACTATCAATCCAATAGCACAGCGGATATCGCAGAAATCCTTTATCAGACTTTTAAAAGACGGTAAGGCATATATGAAAGAGTCGCCGGTCCTGTGGTGTACCGAATGTCAAACTTCAATAGCGCAGGCGGAATTAGAGTCCGTTGAGAAAGAAACCACGTTTAATTATATCAGATTCAAAACAGGCAACGGAGATTTGGTAGTTGCCACAACCAGACCTGAACTCCTCTATGGCTGCGTTTGCCTTTTTGTAAATCCTGAAGATGACAGATATAGGCAATATATCGGTAAAAATGCCACCGTTCCTTTGTATAACTATGAAATTCCCATATTAACAGATGACAAGGTCGATATTAATAAAGGTACAGGCGTTGTCATGTGCGCAACCTTTGGGGACGGCACAGACGTAGAGTGGTATATTTCCCATAAGCTTCCTTACAGGAAAGTCATTCTACCTGACGGCACAATAGATAAAAGCGTCCCGCTAATAGGAGGTTTAGAGGTTATAGCAGCCAGAAAAAAGATCATCAACTTGCTATCGGAAAACGGGCTTTTATCTGATTCGAAAAACATAACACATACTGTTGCGGTTCATGAACGTTGCGGCAAGGAGATAGAGATTATACCTTCAAAACAATGGTATATCGATATTCTCTCCAATAAAGAGCTGTTTTTAAAAGCAGCGGATAGAATTAATTGGTATCCGGAAAATATGAAAAACAGGTATATATCATGGGTGGAAAATCTCAAATGGGATTGGTGCATATCCCGCCAACGATATTTTGGTGTTCCTTTCCCCATATGGTATTGCAAGAACTGTGGAAAGGTTATAATCGCAAGGGATGATATGCTGCCCGTAAATCCGCTTGAAACCCTGCCAGATGAACCCTGTACCTGCGGATGTAATGAGTTTATCCCTGAAAGTGCCGTATTGGATACATGGGCTACATCATCACTCACTCCCCAAATAAATGCAAGATGGGATGAAGCAAATGATATCTCAGGCAGGCTTCTGCCAATGAGTATGAGAACACAAGCCCATGAAATTATTCGAACCTGGGCATTTTATACCATAGTTAAAAGCTTGTATCATACAGGTCTGGTTCCCTGGAAGGATATAATGATTTGCGGTTTTGTTCTTGCAAAAAAAGGAGAAAAAATAAGCAAATCAAGAGGTAACTCTGAATTATCTCCTAAAGAGCTTATAGAAAATCATTCCGCTGATGTTATTCGGTATTGGGCAGCCAATTCCAGGTTAGGTACGGACACATTTTTCTCGATTGATGAACTGGGAATAGGCAAAAGATTTATAACGAAGCTATGGAATGCGTCCAGATTTGCCCTGGCCCATTTACAGGATATTGACATCAATGCAAGTGTTGAGCTGATGCCTGTAGACAGGTGGATAATCGAACGTTGCAAGCAGACTACTATTGATGCCCATAACTTGCTTGAGCAATATGAAATAGGATTAGCCCGGCATAAAATTGATGATTTTTTCTGGAAGGATTTATGCGACTATTATCTTGAAATTGTCAAGGAACGTTTATATCAGCCTGAGAAACACGGATATAAACAGCGCCAATCAGCCCAGTATGCCTTGTATTACAGCATGCTCAACCTATTGAAACTGTATGCCATATATGTTCCTCACATTACCGAATATATTTACCAGGAGTTTTTCAGAAAATATGAGAAAGCCATTTCCCTACACAGGTTGCGCTGGGATATTGAAAAATCCGTTGATAATGAAATAATCCTTTTCGGCGAAAAGCTAAAGGATGTTATCTCAGAGGTAAGGAAATACAAAACCGAAAATGCCATGTCAAGGAAGGCGGAAATTGAAAAAGTCGTTATTACCACGGATGAAAGACTGGCAGAACTATTCCGGCAAACGATAAATGACATAAAAGCTTGCTGCCATGCAAAGACAGTTGAAATTGCAGTAAACTGCCAGCATATTGCTTCTGTGCCAAAACTATAATTCTTATTATAGAGACAGAGGCTATAGAGACAGAGGACGGTTTTGTGTCTCACAGTACAAAATTCAGAGCCATCCTCTGTCTATCAGTCCCCTGTCTACCTTCTGTCCTATCTGCCCTACTTTCTTACCCTGTCCTCAGTTTCCATGAATACTGCTTTACCCTTGATTTTAAAGCCACACTTTTTATATAGCTTTTGTGCCGCAATATTGTCATCTTGTGTATAGAGTCGTATACTGACCGCAACACATGATATCCAACCGATAAATCATTCTCCATACAAAGCTGCATACACCTTGAAACCCGGTTAGAGAAGTTCATAAGAAGCTTTTTCGTAAACTTTTTGTTTACTTGCCTCTTTTTCTTCTTTAGTCCTCTCCCTCCCATTAATTCTCCAGTACACCATGTCATCAAATAAATGATAGTTATCCTTTGTGACCTGTTCAATTGAAAAAGACATATTGTTCATTTATTATTCTCCTTTCTTTTTATTCAGAATATCAATAACTTTCTTCGCTGCATCTTCTACAGAAATTGATGAAACATCAATCACTTCTGCTCCAAGATGATAATATGGTTCCATCGAATCATCAGATTCAATCTGTTCTGTTCCTCGATTATCCAATATCATTCGTTTTATATGTGTCTCTCTGTCACAAACAAGAACGATTTTATAAAGTTCAAATTTAATATCTGAAAGAGGTGTTGTAATAATCTCAAACATTTGGGGTGTTTTCATGATCCAACTGAACAAAACAGTATTTAACAGTATTTATATTTTCATTATTGAGATATCCTCGCAAAATTCGCGTAAATGTACCTTCAACATACCTTTTTTGCTCCTATGTCTTAGGCTCCCACGGATTTATCATCCAGCACCAATCGGAATCAAGCCATGCGCAGCCTTTAATCTCTTTAAATAAATACCTGCACAGGGTTGTTTTTCCTACTCCGGCAGCCCCGCTTATCAGTACTAATTTCCTCATACCATTTCATCTCCCATCTTCCCTACTGATTGACATATCGATATTATCTTCTAATGGCTGGCATACCGAAACCTCCTTTTTTAAAAAAAACTGCAGGTGAATAGCAAAAGCTTTTTCGCCTGCAGTTTTGTGCACAATATACTAATAATATCTGTAATATCTTATTGTCATCATCAAGGCATGACATAAATTAAGTTGCAATGGGTACATCTATAAATTAGAGTAAAAATACCGTGCAGTTAAGTACAGTATCCATTTCGATAACATCACTATTATTTTGAATAATATGCGTTTAAATTATAGCATGTGTGTTAAATCTATTCAATATTGTTAAATCTATTCAATATTTCTGTGCTATAAAAACAAAGGACTTGAGCAATAGCAATAATACTCAAATCCTTCGCTTTTATTCTTATTTTCGGATTAACGTATCACATATTAACGTATCATGCTCTGGGCTATATTTAATAATTCATCTTTGGACATATCCTTTGATGATATTGTGTAATGAATGTAACTATTAGCTTTCCTACTCAGTCCCTTTCCGTCTATATAAATTCTACCCGTGCTTTGCTCATCAGAATATAATTCTCTCATAATTATTTCCCTAACGCCATCTTCCTTTTCTACATAAAGAACTTCCCTGCCATTGAGTGTTGTTTTTTCAACAAATGAGTTTTTATATCCATTAGTATACAGGTATTCTCCTTCAAAAACAGTAGCGCGCACCGTGAACTCTTTATCCGTATCTGCATTTTTATATACCAAGCTTACCTTCCTTGCCTTAGAAGAAGTTTCCCACTCTGCTGTCGCTATGTTTTTACCGCTATTTATAGTTTCCTCTATCAGTTTGTCGACTATATTATGATCAATAATAGGTAGAGGATCAAACGTGATATATCCTTTTGAAAATGCATAACCGGCCGGAATATTGTACGGAATTGCGAAATCAAGTCCGGATTTAGCAATTAGCACATCCATATCGGTATATTTAACCGGTTTGGAATATGTTATTATTATTATTTCTGATTTACCGGTATCGTTGGCTTTGGTCTGTCTTGCATCATAATAAAATATGGCTTTGCCGGGTTCCAGATTATCTATAAGACTTTTCAATTCCACATCTGCATCGATTTCAAGCGGTATTTGACTTTCTTCATTGAATTCCAGGTACTGAAGAACAATATTATTATTTTCGTCCCTTAATATCCATAAGTTCCTGGCTGCAAAGGCACTTGCCACAATAAACAGGGCGGCCGCTAATAAGCTAATAGCAAGGACCTTCTTCTTTTCAGGATTACGGAATCTGGCATTTTTAATTGAATTAATAACTGAATCAGACACATCTATTTCAGGCAAATTTATACTTTCAAAGGCCTGTTTTAAATCATCAGTTAACTGCAAATTCTCCATTTATCATTACCCCTTTCATTTTATCAATATTTTGCTTTACTTTCTTTCTTGCCCGTTCATATTTTTTCCGTACAGCAGGCGGACGTTTCCCAAGAATACCTGCAATTTCTTCATAACTTTTTTCCTCTAAAACCCTAAGCAGTAATACAGTTCTGTCTTCAGGAGACAACATTGATATTGCCTTTTGGAGCACCAGATTTAATTCATTCTTTTCAAAAGAATATACCGTCGTGTCGTAATTATTAATAGAATTGTCACAGAGCGGAACAAAGCTAAAATACTTCTTCCTTCTCAAATAATCTATGCAGTGATGATATGCAATTTTATACAACCAAGAAAAGAAGGATGTACCCGCTCTATAGGAGTCAAGTTTCCGGTATGCTTTTATAAACACTTCTTGGACTGCATCTTCAGCTTCTTCCACAGTTCCAAGCATATGGAAGCAATATTTAAATATAGGTTTTTGATATTTTTGGACGATATGCCTATATTCTTCTATAGAGCCCCGTTTTACTTCTTCAATTATCTTTTCTATTGAATCCAATCAAACACCTCCTTCCTCCTTATGTACTTTTTTATGTTTCATATATTTTCACCATATATAACGAGAAAGGTACGGACTTTGTGACATTTTTATGTCTTCTCTACCTGCCTCACTCTAAAAAACTTGTTTGCTTTTGCCAATCTGATATTACCTCTCTAGCAAGACGTGTATGGTATGTCAGGATTTCATTGTTTCCTATTTCATATACATCCTCATCAAACCATTTCATGGATATGTAAAGATTTTTCCGCACAAGTGCAAAATCCTTAACACAACCATATAACATGAGATGTTCCTGTTTCTCGGCCGGAATAAAATGCAGCTTGCTGGCACTACCTCCCCATGTAATTTTATTGTAAAGGAATAATAACAGTGATGTATGTGTATCCATCAAAATTCGTAAAATGTTCTCTAGTTTGAAAAAATCCCGGCGAATGAAATATTTTGCTGACATATGAACATGAAACCAATAGGTAGTAATTAGATGCCTTATATCCGCCTGCCACTGACTTCCGGTTACAGCTTTGTCAATTAAAGCCCGTACACTGCCATTCTTATCAAAAATTACATCACTGGGCTTTAAATCAGCATAATGTACGCGGCACATGAAATTGTCGACCTGTTCATGGTTTATAAGGAAAACGTCATATTGAAAGAGTTTGTCATTGCGTTTAACTAAATAACAGTAATTCTTAATTGCATCACTATTAAAGCTTTCATCCCAACGTAGAAGAATTTCATCGCATGCTTCCAAAAGCAGAGAATCCAGCCGGTCATCAATCAGACTGAATGAATTTTCCTTAATTAAAAATACGATGTCAATATCCGAATACTCATCGCTCGTGCCATGGGCAATAGACCCGAAATACCAGGCACCAAGCACACCTTTTTGCTCCTTCATTATTTCAATAAATCGGCTGTTTGTTTGGATTAACTCTCTAAGCATAATCCTGCCTCCTGATCTCTTCAAACAAATTATGGTTTTACATTACACCTTAACCCATGAAAGAATGACTTCAGTTTTAGCAGCAATTCTTTCTATTCTGAACTTAATCAAGCTAAATTTATTTAAAAACAGTATACCTGATGTTGCAAGCAGAGTTATGTTTAAATAATATTTACTTTGCAGAATGCTATTTGTGAATTCATTTATTGAACTTTTGCCATTATTAAACTCGCCGTATATAACAATATATATAACAATATAAGATATACAATATAAAATATACAATAAAATATGCAAAATATTAACATTTTCAATGCAGTCAAAATCATCATTCAACATACAGAGGAGGATTTTATGATTCGTTTGGCAACTGCTGAAGATGCGCATTTAGTTCATAGAATTATGTTGTCAGCTTTTGAGGAATATAGGTATGATAAAGTTCCATCGGCTGCACTTAATGAAACCGTAAGCTCAATTGAAGAGTCATTAAAAAACGGATCCGTAAAAGCTTTGCTTTGTTATATAGACGGAGTTCCCCTTGGTACTGTGAGATTTAAAACAGACAAAAATTCTCTTTATTTCTTCCGGCTTTCCGTTTGTCCCGAAGCAAGAAGAAGAGGATTAGCAAAGTCCATGCTGCTATGGCTTGAAAATTATGCCAAAGAGCATGGAATAACAGAAATATGGTGTAAAGTTCGAATGTCCGTTCCACAAAATATACAGTTGTATAAATCAGTCGGATATATTATATGTAATGAAGAAACAGTAACACATCAAAACGGTTTTTCAGTAAAAGTCGCAACTATGAAAAAAGAAATTCCTTTACTTTCTTAACAATAGGTATATCTGCCGGTGCAAAATCATAATTTTCCAGTTCCCTGGGCTTTACCCACTTAATTTGGCTATGGGCAGTCAGCTTATATACATCATCTTTGCCGCTTATACATCTTGCTTCATACGCAATAAGCTTGATTGTCCCGGTATCGTACCGGTATATGCTTTCAGTAAAGAATTTGTTCACTTCAATCTCAATGCCAAGTTCTTCTTTAATTTCACGTTTCAAACACTCTTCCGGTGTTTCATCAGGTTCAACTTTTCCACCCGGAAATTCCCATTTGCCGGCCAAGTTTTGGTTTTCAGCCCTTTGAGCTATTAAGACCTTCCCGTTATTTACAATAACCGCTGCGGTTACTAATTTCATATAAGTTTGTCCTTTCATCTTCATGTAAAATAGATATATACTTATTCAATGCACATGTTTCACATATTTACATTAATTATATTATACTAAATTATACTAATTTTTTATATATTTTAAGATAATTTAGGACTTTTCAATATCTTTTGCAATATTCTTCATTGAAAAGCAAAAATATAAGAAGACATTCTGAATGTTCAGAATGTCTTTATGTCTTTTTATATACAATTGCAAAAAGTTTGCCCTTACATTTCTTTTTGATATTTATCGAGATAATAAAGCATAGAAAATGTGATAAACAGATAAGCAGCTATAAATGCCAATATCACGTACAGTTCAACCTTCATTAATGCAAACACAATAATCAATGAGGCAAATACTATTTGCATAATGTCATAAGCTTTTGCCTTCGCTTTACTGAGGATAGCCACATTTCGTTCATCATTTAATTCAATTTGTATTTCCCTGGCAATTCTAGGCTCTCTCTTCAATATATTTTTTCTTATTGCTATGCCAAGATTTCCTCCAAATATACCGGCGCCAAATCCTATACAGATATAAGGCAATGTAAGCATAACGCCCTGGGCATCCGGCAGCAATACTGTAAGCATAATTCCCGCAATCAACACTATAAACCCAAATACCGAAAGAGTTATATTCTTCGCGATGCTTTCACTTCTCATTATTTTTCTCCTCCTCATAAATAAATATTTCTTCAATACTCATTCCGAAGAACCTGGCTATCTTAAAGGCAAGTATAATGGAAGGATTATAGCGGCCGTTTTCCAACGAACCTATTGTTTGTCTGGATACTTCCAATGCCGCAGCCAGTTCTTCCTGCGTCATGCCTCTTTGCTTGCGGATTTCTTCCAGACGATTTTTCAAACTCATCCCCTCATTTCCATATGAATTATGTATGGAAAGTTTGCTTTACATTTATATTATAGCAGGAAAATTTATGATGTCAAGTATACTTTCCATAATTTTTATTCGACAATTTATTAAATGTGGCCATATCTTTCATTGATATGCTTGGTCCAAATATTATGAGAGGCCTCCTCTAAAGGACGGCCCCTCATTTTTTGCTAATGTTTATTGCTTAATATATTTAATATATTTATAGTTAATATTTATTGTTTACACTTCTCCCATATTAATCCCATATTTATTGTTTAACATTTATCTCCTTTTATCTTTTTTATCTTTCATCTTTTTTTATCCTTCCTTTACTCATTTACGGGTATGCTTACCACCCTGAGCTTGCCGTTATCAACATAGGCCCAGTAAACAAAACCGTTGTGATATACCGGCATCTCGTATGAATTCAGTTTTAGCCTGCCAAGGGAAGTAGCCGGAGTAATGACCTCTCCGTCTGCTGCCAATACCATATAAAATGATTCTGGGGTATACTTATATACTTCAGTCCACAATATGATTATACGGTCCTCGCCGACAACAACCTGCGGTGCTATAACGTCCCTGTCCGTATGATTCGTAAGCCAAATTACCCCGTAATCGGTTACTTTAGTTAAGGGTGTATCACCTGTATCATAAATATTAAGAGATGTTTCACCGCTGCGCACGGTTCCCCCCACGAACATGGACGGAGATACTTCTGTGGCAAGGGGATCAAATATTTGGATAAACAGATTTTGCTTTTCTGTCTTTGCCGCTTCCCCAATGGATTTCGCGGAGGCCCCCACGAGCACAACCCCTTTGCTTGTTTCTGCCAGGCCACCAAGCTGTGCAAATGTCTTATTTACCACATACATATTGTAATTTGATTTTGGCTCAAGATAAAAATGGAAGATATTAAGCTGCGAATATATTGTTTCGTATAACGTTTTTGTATAGCCCCTAACTACTTTTTTGTTCAGTTTTTCCACAATAAATCCCCGATCGTATGCATCACCGTGATTGGCTAATACAAAGTCGTCTGCTATCTTTGAATATATAATAGACTGATTAAAGGAATGGCTGACATATGGAACCTCGGCCCTTTGCTCGTCCCAGTAATAAAGGTCAAAACTGTACGGAGACATGTCTTCCGTGTATACACCTATTACATTATTAGACTGGTGTCCGTTATACATCTCCCGGGCATAATTAACCATTAAGACACCTTCATGGATTGCGGAAACACAGTTTCCCGCGTCAAAAGGAATCTTGGTATTACCATCCGCCCCTAAGGGAGAAATGCCGACAAATCCCGTAGTTTTTATATGTTCACCCTTTGGAGAATATTTTGAAATAAAAATGGTTTTCTCCGTGTTTTTCGTCCCCACTTTTCCCCACACAACATAAAAATTACCCTCATCATCGGAAATCACATCACCCAGCAAGGGATACTTCATTTCTATGCTCAAGGTTTTACCAGGTGTTACAATCCTCAGCTGGTTATCGGCTGCATAAGCATATGCCAGTCCTTCATCCATGTATAAAAACTGCTGAACCGGAGAAACCTGTGCCCAGTTACTTATCGAATTTACCTGGGTGTTGCTCACATTGATATTGCGTATAAAGGAATAGCTGTCACCGGCGTTTTCAGGCACATAGCCAAATATTGTTTCAATTATGATGGTTCCATAATAACTATCCCATTCCACATAAAAATCAAAGACAGTTGCTAAATCCCTGAGTTTAAAATAGTTATAGCCGTCAATAGAATATGCCGTCAGCTTGATTTCCTTGCCGTCAAGCAGGATGCTTGAAGTGTTTGGAATAGCAGTTTTTTTGATGTTGTCATGTGTAACTGACAGCTCATTGCCCACGGCAGTATATGATTTTCCGCTTAAAAGGTTAATTGTTTTTTTACTGCCATCCCATGTAACATCAAATTGTTTTTCCGTACCTGAAAGTATGTAGGCGATATCACGCAGCTTAAAGTAGTTGTAATTGCCTATGTTATATGCATCTAATAAGTAATCAGACCCATCCACCGATATTATTATCGTATTTTTGCTTGCTGTCACGCCATTAGCATGGCCGGTTACGGGAATAAGCATGAATAGCAAAATGACTGCTGCCAAAACAGAAATATGTCTTTTTAATGAACTCTTTAATGAATATCTCATTAATAAGTGCTTCATTAAATTTTCCTCCTATTCCTTCCTCCATTTTGGGCTGCATAATTTTTCTTCGCATAATTTTCTACTGTATTATAGCATATGTTTATATAAGGTTGTCAACAATGAAAACCGTTTTTAATTTTTATATCTTCCTATAAACCGACGGCATAACGTACTGGAATTTTGATTCACTACGGGACAAGGATTCAGTATGTCCAATAAACAAATATCCTCCATATTCCATTATGTCATAGAACTTATTGACAAGTTCAGCTTTTGTATCCTGGCTGAAATAGATCATTACATTTCGGCAGAAAATAACGTGAAATTTCTTCCGAAAAGGGAAAACCTTGTCCATAAGGTTAAATCTTCTATATATAACCTCATTCTTAATCTCGTCAACTACCATGTAATTACCGTCATCCAGTTTCTTGAAATAATTCAACCTCCACAATGACGGCAGTGGCTCAATTTCCTCCTTGCTATAAATTCCTTTCATGGCTTCGTTAAGAACCTTACTTGAAATATCTGTTGCAAGTATTTTAGAATCCCATGACCTTTTATCATTTTTAAAATAATCATTAATTATCATTGCAAGAGTATAAGGCTCTTGCCCGGTTGAACATCCGGCGCTCCATATTCTTAAATCCCTGTCCTTTACAGTTGAAGCAAGATAGGGAAGCACCTTATCCCTAAAATAATAGAAATGGTCTGCTTCCCTCATAAAAAAACGTATGGTTGGTGGTTATTTTGTTAACCAGTGTTGTTACAGCCTCGCCGGTTTTATCGGAAATAATATACTCATAGTACTGGGTGAAATTTTTACAATTGCTGTTAATCAGTTCATTATATAACCTGTTGATTACAAGAGCCTTTTTTTCCTCTTTCAGATGAATACCATAGTTTTTCTCTATATATTCCGCCAGTTTCGCAAATTCTTTTCGCGTAATTGCAACCATAGTTCAGTCTCACCCATCCATGTAATAAATAAGCCGTATCCCATTAGTATTTTCCGAACTCACTATCACTCAGTACATTACTTGTTTTGTCATCCTCAGCCCGGTTATTGTCTTTATTGATATCCCTGTTATTCCTTACCATGGACTCAATCATCTCAAGGATTTCAGGATCTAACTTGTTGATATCATTCTTGCCTTTTTTGCTTTTTTTCAGTTTAAATCTGCTTATCATATCCTGCAGTAATTCTGCCTGGCTTGCTAGCTCTTCACTTGCAGCAGCAGTTTCTTCCGCAGTTGAAGAGTTGGTCTGAACAACATTGGATACCTGGACAATTCCCTGGCTAATCTGACTAATACCGGCAGCCTGCTCATTGGAAGCCACTGCTATATCATTGATTAGATTGTATATTTCATCGATTTCATTAACAATAACATTAAGGGAATCAGCCGTTTCGCTGGCTATCTTAGTTCCTTCGCTTACCTTGCTAATGGAATTCTCAATCAGCTCTGTGGTTTCTTTCGCAGCATCGGCTGATTTTGCCGCCAACGTTCTTACTTCCTCTGCCACCACGGCAAAACCTTTTCCGTATTGTCCTGCCCTGGCAGCCTCCACCGCAGCATTTAGCGCAAGTATATTAGTTTGAAATGCTATATCGTCAATAACCTTAATTATTCTATTAATGTTCTTTGACGACAGTTCAATTTCTTCCATAGCCTTAAGCATTTCCTTCATCTGCTTATTTCCTCGGTCAGCATTGGTTTTAACGGCCTTTGCCAGTTCATTGGCTTTATTTGCATTATTAGCATTCTTTTCTGTTTGTGATGAAATCTCCTCCAGAGAAGCAGTAAGCTGTTCTATGGAAGTAGCCTGTTCAGTAGAACCTTCCGAAAGTACCGCGCTGGAATCAGATATTTGCTTTGCCCCGTTAGCCACCTGCTCTGATGAATTTGCAATGTTTGCTATTAATTCATTTATCCTTTCAATCATTTCATTCAATGCTTTTCCAAATGTATCCTTTTCAGTTCGGAGTTCAACTTCTATTGAAAAATCTCCCTCAGCCATCCTTTGAACAAGATATGTCTGGTTCTGTATGCTCTTTACCAAAGCTCTAAAGGCATCAGCTAATCTTCCGGTTTCATCTTTATAGTTATCTTCAATAGCAACATTTATATCTCCTAATGCCAGCTTCTCTGCAATATCAACCATATGGTTGATGGGCACACTTATAACCCTTGAAATCATTATTCCTAAAAATATTGCGAAGGCCACACCCACAACTGACAGCACTACCATGGTCATTCTGGTGTTAGATGATACGGTAATAATATTGTCATACTCTGCTTGCCCGTTTTTTGCCCTTGTATTTATAAGTCCCTGCAATCCGTTCAGGGCATTATCTACAGCAACAAGCATCTCATCTCCAAATAGTACTGCCTGTGCCTCTTCTTTATTACCTTGCTGTATTAATTCAATTACATCATCCAGGATGGAAAGGTAGACATTATACGCAGAAACAAATTCCTGATAATATGATCTTCCGGTTTCTGTGGCTATGGTTTTTTCATATTCATTTAATATTGCCTGAATTTCATTTGCTCTCTTATTTATATCTTCGATTCTTTCATTAATGTCTTCCTCTGATGCTACAAGTAATAAGTTGCGGGTTTCAACACGGTTTTCCTGATACAAGCTTAAAGCACCGGTCACATTTCTAATTGGTTCTGTTGCATATTCATACAGGTACTTTGCATTATTACTTACAGTGTTTAGATTAAACACTCCAACTATTCCTATTGTTCCTGCTAGGGCAGCTACTACAAGAAAACCTATCGTAAGTTTCAGTGATATTTTTAAATTTTTATACCAGTTCATATGGTAAATCCCCTCCATTGTTACTTAGTATGATTTTTAGAATGGTATTTAGGTTGATTTTTAGAATGATTTATACAATAATTCATTTAAATAATATTTAATTAATTTTTATGTAATAATTTTTATTTATTTTATTATAGAATTTCATTTAAACTTTCTATGTCATCATCTGTCAATAATTTCTCACAATCCAGGAGCAGTCTTACTTCATTGCCAATTTTGCCGATGTTCTTCACATAACGGTTTTGATTTTTCTGATGCATCTTTGGAAATTCGGAAATATCCTCTTCATTTATGGTTATCACTTCCGATACAGCATCCACGATAAGGCCGACAGACATTCCCATAATATCAATAACAATAATACAGGTCCTGTCATTATATTCCTTGGCCATTTTCTTAAATCTAAGCCTGACATCCATAACGGGTATAATTTTTCCCCTTAAATTAATAATTCCTTTTACATAATCAGGAAGGCCGGCCACCTCTGTTATTGCTTGAATTCCGATTATTTCCACTACATATTGTATTTCAATACCGTAACTTTCATTGTCAATTGTGAATATTAAATATCTTCCCTTCTGAGTGTTTTCCTCTTCCAATATATCGGTTTGAACGTCAACCATATTTTAAGCTCCTTTCCTAGTAGTATATATATTCCGTTAATCTAACGTAAATTATTTGTCATTAATAATACCGGCAATATCAAGGATAAGACTTATGCTACCGTCACCAAGTAAAGTACATCCAGCAATCCCTTTAACCCTCCTGAATCTTTTAATATATTCGGGTAAAGATTTTACAACCACCTGCTGCTTACCTAATAGCCTATCGGCAAAGACACATATGGTTTTGCTATCATGTGAAACCATGGTTATAATGCCGTCAGATAGTTTCGTTATGTCTGTTTTCACCTTAAAATATTCATGAAGCCTTAGAACAGGATAGCATTGTCCTCTTACAAGAATCATTTCATTACCGTCAGGGTCTATAATTGCTTCTTCCTCCTTAAGCCTGAATGACTCCTGTATAGAAATGGTCGGTATGGTGAAGGTGGAATTTCCTACCTTAAGGTTCATGCCGTCAATAATAGCCAATGTGAGGGGTATTTTTAAAGTTATTTGGGTACCTTTATGTTTCTCACTGTCAATTGAAATACTCCCCCCGATGGATTCAATATTCTTTACTACAACATCCATCCCTACACCACGGCCGGAAAATTCGGTTATATCATCTTTTGTTGAAAAACCGGGTAGCAGTATCATTTTATATATTTCAGAATCCGGCAAATCAGCTTCATTCATGGTAATAAGCCCATTTTCCCTGGCTTTTTCCAGTATCTTATCCCTATCAAGTCCTCTGCCGTCATCTTTAACAATAATATGTACATCGCTGCCCACATTTTTTGCTTCCAGGGTTATGGTCCCATGTTTAGGCTTTCCCTTTAATTGCCTTTCCTCTGAAGCTTCTATTCCATGGTCCACTGCGTTTCTAACCAAATGCATCAACGGGTCAGTTATACGTTCTATTATGTTCTTATCAACTTCCGTCTCTTCGCCTATTATCTTTAACTGGATTTCTTTATGCAGCTTTCTGCTCATATCCCTGACAATACGATTCATTCTCTGGAAAGTTGCGGACAAAGGTACCATTCTTATTGACATTACTATATCCTGCAGTTCATTAGTTATTTTACTAAGTTGAACTGCCGATTTTTGGAAGTTGTCAAGTTCCAATCCTTCCAGATCAGGATTTTGCAGTACCATGGCCTCCGCTATAACCAGTTCCCCTACCAGATCCATGAGCTTGTCCATCTTTGCAACACTTACGCTTATTACACTTTGATTTTGCGATAAATTATGGGATTCGATACTAAGCTGCTTTTGTACCTCTTTTAATTTAGACTTCTTGCCACTGGAAGATAATTTTTCTTCCTTTAGGCTGCCATTCTTATTAACAAGCGGTTTTTCAGGATTTTCACCATCTTGTTGAGATGTTTTCAAAGATGAATCTGCAACCACTTCGTTAGCAAAAGCTTTACAGAACATCTCTTCATTTATCTCTGTTAATTTTAGTTCTTTTAAAGAAATGGTCTGCATTAAATAATTGTATATTTCTTCCTGTGTCTTGTATGTCTTTAAATAAATCTGAAATCCTTCACGCCGTATTAATTCAATACTTCCGTCATTATCCAGTATGTCCCCTGGATAATATATAAGCTCATTTGTTATACCTTTAAGGTTGTGAACTACTGCATAGGCTCTTATATTCTCCATTTCACAGCCATCTTCAAAGAATATAACAGCCTTAAAGATATTAATTTTTCCCTTGGCAATTTGCTCTTTTGCTATTTCTTCATTATCATATTCATTTGGTAAGCTTTCATTGTCTTTTTTCAATTCAAAGAGGAAATCCTTAAGCTTATTAACCAGTTCCGTCGCATCACCATCCACATTATCTCCGTCTCTGATTTTTTTCATCTCAACTTTAATAAAATCAATACATTCAAGAATTAAATCATTTAAAGAAGAGCAAAAGTCTTTCCTCGGCTTCTCTTCCCGTATATAAAAAATATGTCTTCTATAGTATGGGATAAGACAGATATTTCATTGTACATCATAATAGCCGAGGAACCTTTAATAGTATGCATGATTCTAAATATTTCATTCACGTCTTCTTCTGAATAGCAATTATTTATATCACTTGACAAGATAACCTGTTCAAGCTGCTCCAGCAATTGAGATGTTTCAAATAGAAACATCTCCACCATTGTTTCATTTGTATTCAAATCCGTCATATTTACCTCCTTTCGTATAATATGTCAAGTATATAAATATTTAATTATAACTTCACCATAAAGGCTAGTGCCATTAGAGTCAATAAGACGTAGTTATTTTATTATTAATTCATATTAATTAATATCTAATAAAAAAATATAATACGAAATTAGATATTCGTCATAATTCCGCATTATCATCTAAATTTCGATAAATTTCGACTTTGTATTTAAAAATATATCATTACTATTGTTTTTTTTCAATATGTTAATTGTAAAATTTTGTCCTTGAATAAAAGAATGTTCAACCGTCACCGTATTGTTACAACCATAATGCCTCGCTTAATACACTCTGGCCATGCAAATCTTCAACGCATACCATCTTGGCAAGAAGCCATGCCCGCTGTTCATCGGTAAGTTCCTGCAGTTTAGCTGCTTCCTTGGAGTTTTTAATTCGTTCGGTTATTTTATCAATAGCATCTATCTTATTCCTTGCAGAAGCTATGGTGTTCTGCCATGCTATACGTTTTCTAATAAGGGCTGCCACAAGCTCATTGTCATTTAACTCTCCCGAGATTATACTTTTAATCTCAGCCAAAGAAAATCCAAGGGTTTTAAGTTCAAGCAAAGCTGCAAGTGTCTGTATTTGATCAGCGGTATAATAGCGATATCCCGTAGCAGGATCGACTTTGGCCGGTACGATGATACCTTTCTTTTCATATATTCGTATGGCCTTCACGGATACATTAAAAAATGCCGCAATTTCGCCAATCTTCATTAACGGTCCTTCCATACTTACTCCTCCGTTTTAATACGCATTGTATCATTGACACGTTTTATACCTGCCATTGCAGTCCAAATATTCAATAAACTATTTACAAGCATCATCAGGCTTTTTAACAAACCTACCCTATATTGAAAAGCCGCCGTGAGTTTTCCAAAGGTCATTGTCCCGGCAGCAATCCAAATACCGCCGGCTGTCAGGATAACAAGGTAGCCACCCATGCCCATCAACACCAGTAGGCCGTTCCCTATGGCTCTCCGATGTTGTATTTTCATATTTTCTTTTCTGATTTCCAAACTGCTTTCCTCAAAACGTTTTAATAAAAATTCCTGAGAATCATAAAGAACAGCTATATGTGCGCATGTCACAAGCGCATTCATATCCGTGGCATTCCTTGCGGTTGCTTCCTGTACGTTCATTGCAAAACGGGTCATGGGTTTTGCGATAAAAAGCTGATTGATCAATATATGCGGAATTACGAATATTACAATTAACCCAAATATTCCCGGATTCATTAAAGCCAAAATCACGGATGACACGCAAATATTCACTGTTGCCACAACAGCGTGAGGCAAGTGTATAGACTGGTTCAATATAGCCGTAGCAGCCTGAACATCGCTGTTCAGGCGTGTTATCCATTCTCCGTACGGTTTTGCTTCAATCTGCTGCAAAGACAAGCCGGAAATATGCCCGAATAACTTTCTTCGTATTGTCCCAACCCATTTGATAACATATGTTGCGTATAACGTCCATACAACTCCATTATATAAAAAAAGAAATAAACTTCCAACACCAAATAAAGCACAAATGTAAAACAAGCCCTTTTGGTCTTTATTATTTACTGCCTCAAAAGCAAGTTTTAAAAAGTATGCCTGAATAAACGTATATAAAGCGTCAAAGGGGCAACGTAACAGTGTCAAAATGATAAAGCGTCTTATCCTGCCTGCAATTCTAAAAAAATCCCGTATATTCTTCCACATGTCCAATATATCATACACTATAAAGTTTACCTCCCTCCAGCCTGTATATTCGATTGCATCCTGCCAAAGCCTCAAGGCGGTGACTCACGCTGACAACCGTTTTGCCTTTTGTAAGGTTTTCAAGGGCTGACAAAACCGCATTGCTTGTATCTCTGTCGAGGGCACTTGTTGCTTCATCCAACAAAACAACCGGCGCACCCTTTGCAATGGCACGGGCAATGGCAATACGTTGTGCCTGTCCCCCCGAAACCTTTCCGCCTCGTTCTCCCACAAAAGTATCAATTCCATCCGGTAATGTGGCGATCCAATCCGAAAGTTGTGCTGCGTCACAAGCTTGCTTGATTACCTCATCACTCATAGGGTGTCCGCAGGTGATATTGTCTTTAATACTCGCCGGAAACAGCAATGCATTTTGCATTACCATTGCAACACGTTTGCGTATATCTTTTGGATTTCGCGCTCCCTCAACTTCCACAATGCCATTTTGAGCCGAATATAGACCGGCCAACAGCTTTAGAAGAGTACTTTTCCCGCAGCCGCTAACTCCAATAATTCCAATGCTTTCACCGGTTTCAACAGTTAGATTTATATCACACAGGACTTGGCGTTCGCCATAGGCAAAACTCAGGTTTTCAACGCGTATACCCATTTTCCCGCCTCCTTGCTTATTGTTTATATAATGCAAATTCTTTCCGTTAGTGCAAATCCTTATGCCCTCTTACCTATATCAATATATTTCTTGCTTATACTGACATATTTATCACTTATACAGATACAAAGGGTTCTATTCGCTTCATGTTGGCTGCAAATCTTCGGAACACGGCAATCCGCCCCGGCATGTTCATCATCACGCCAGATACATTTCCCGTAAGATTGATGAAAACATATAAAATGCCTATTGTTGTGGAACCATTAATCACTTGCTTTCCGCCGATTAATAAAAGCAATAATAAAGGGATGCAAGACAACAAGGCTGACAGTGACATAAGCCGTGCCCGTCCGCTTTCTTCAGTTATACCAGCGCTTTCCCATTGTTTAAGGGCTACATTGTATTTTTCCTGAATAAGGAGATATGCATCGAATAATTTAATTACAGGAAATATTGTGATAAACGTGTCTGTAAAACTGTTCATTTGTGCATTCGCCTGCTGGCTCTTTTGCGTTGCTTTACCGATGATCTTACTTGAATATACCGTATACCATATGATGATAACAGTTGGCCCGTTGGCAAGCAATGTCAACTTAGGATTGAGCCAAAGCATCCATGAAAAGGTTCCTGTAAATTTTATAAAATCGTCTACAATACCAAACAGGTTATTACGAAGAAAACCGGATACATCGCTTATTTCATTTTGGAGCCTGGAAAGCTGTTCTCCCGCATTAAGATTCTCAATTTCGCTTATCGGCAAAGCCGTGAAATGCTTTGCATATCCCATACGGAGGTCATGCACCAGAGTTTCACTCGTCCATCCTGAGCACATATTCAGACAATACGTTATTCCCATATTTATAACAATAGCAATTATCGAAATAATTATTGTCTTTACGGGAATAGAATTATTTGTGTTTATAATGTTGATAATTTCACTGAGTTGCATGTTCCACCATAAGGATATTACGATAGAAAATATGCTGATACAAACGGTAAGTATGGTTAACCCGATATGTTTATATAATAGCTTTCTGAGTAAACCCATATCCCCGCCCCCTTGAACTAGATTATAAACCATTCCCCAAGGGCAGAGTCAATAAACAGTTATGCCATCGTATATCAGCCATGGACGAAGACATTTCACGGTCTTTGCTTCTTCACCAATAGACTTTGCAGATGCTCTCACAAGAACAACACCTTTGCCGGTCTTGTTTTTGATGACTTGTTCATAAATATGATGACTTTAGATATTATAATGACTTTAAATATTATAGCTTGCTTATTGAATAGTATAAACATACCTGATTACGGTAAGCGGTTTCCCAATGTTCATTTCCTTTTTGATGCCGTCAAAAACACAGCCATACCTTTCATAAAATTTTCTCGCCCTTTTGTTATCTTCAAGAACCCATATAACAACCGTGTGATAATTCAGTATTATCTTCCTGGGATTTACCAATCACAAGCATCCCCATCGGTTGTCCGTTTAAATAAGCAATATAGTACTCAGCCTGACTGGTCGGAAATGTTTTTCTAAATTCTTCTGCCCGTTTTTCAGGAGTAAAATTATCAAGGTATTCTTCCGGAACAATTCCATGATATGCCTTCCTCCATGACATTGCATGTACATACCCGATATCTTCAGCCCTTTCTATTGTTGCTCTGATAATTTCCATATAGGCAGCTCCCCCTTCAGATATTATATTATATTTTTTACGGCCATTAGCTCCATGTAAATTCAACCAACCATATGCTTTCTCATGCATTATAAATATTTAGTTTTGCAGGAGTTTACATATTTGCCATACTGACAACAATAATATTCATAATAAGCCATATTATTGTAACCATATTATTACATTTTATAAAATTATATACTACAATTATAAATTCGTCTATAATTATTTATGCAGCCTTGTTTAATCATGCATGCCAATGATATATTAATATTAAATATTGAATATATTATAAGCCGCAAGAATATATGGTTCTTGCGGCTTATAGATGTGCCTACGTTTATACCATTCATTTCATTATTCCATATACTCAATAGCTCCTTTTAAACCGCGCGGCAAATATTATGGCAGCGATAAGCACAGCTGATAAAACACCCAAAATGATAAGATTATTAAGGACCAAACTTTGACCTGACAGAAAACCTGCCGGTATGTTCCCACCAAAAACAGGTGAAGCATTGTTTCCTCTACCCTGCTCTATTCTGCCAAAATTATTGGGAGGGGGCATCTGTCCACTATTTTGATCAATACCTCCGAATTGCCTGCCCATCATTCTACCAAAGAAATTCATGTCATTTCCTCCCCTTCCGCCCATCATGTTTCCCAGAACCGACAGGTTCAAATTTCCTGCCGATATGAGCTTGTCGGGATTTTCATATTGGCCTTTGGTGGTAGACGGTATGGTACCGTCAAGCTGACCCTGTACACTTTGGGCCCGGAGGTTCCCAAGGGTAATGAAGGCTGAAACGGCTTCCTTATACTGCTCATAGGTGCAGAATGCGGTAGCATCATTTTTTACATAATCGGAAATTAAAGCATCTAGCTCATTGACCTTTTTCTCAAACTTTCCGTTTGCAAAGTAATTATCAATCAACTGCTGTAAGTAGTTATGGTAACGTTCCAAATATTCCTCGTTTGCGAACAGCTTATCTATCAGCGGACGGCTTGACATTTCAACTCCGCTTACCGGAGTATCTATCGGGAAGTTAATAACAGAGGATGCGTTGCCGCTTTGGAAGCCACCCCATGCAAGATTATAGTCCCAGGGCAAGATAGTTATTTTTCCGTCCCGTTCATATATATAGTAATTTTGAGCCATGATGGAACTGTAGCTGTCAAGGTTTACAACTATAGTATGGGCTGCAAGGTAACGTAGAATCTTGTCAACATCAAAGTATGTTTCCAGGTCTTTACCTTCGGAGAGAGCCTTAAGGGCCTTTATAACACGTTTATAATCGCTTGTTGTCCCTTTCCCGATCACATTGTTAAAAATCGCACCATAGCTTTCCACATTATCATCAATATATTCAAGACTACCTCCCGAGTTGCCCCATCCCCCTCTTCCTCCGAAATTCCAGTTCATACGGTTGTTCTGAGGGTTGGTTTGATTACTTTCACGGTTTTGACCGGTATTCTGGGAACCTTGCTGAAAGCCACGATTTTGCCGGAACCGGCCATCAAAGAATATTTGTGTTCTGTCTCTCTGCATATTCTGGTCCTGACTGCCCATATCAGGATTCGGTATAGCTGTGTCAGGACTTTGCATACCTGGATTTTGCATGTTTGGTATAACGGGCATATTCGGGGCATTTCCTCTCTGCCCTTCAGGCCGGTTGCCACCGTCATTCATATCCATGCTTTTTACATTATAAAGCATTCCGGATGTATCGCCAAAAACCCGCTGTTCATAACTGTCATTGTACAGTTCCACCGCAAGGTACAGGCCCCAGTTTTCACCGTTCACCTTGACATCCGCAAAGCCGAAATACGGGGCGTCCACTCCTATTTCCCTCATCAGGTCATAGGAAATGTACTCTTTCATGTATGTATTGTCCCCAAGCATATTATTGAGTACAAAGCTCTCAAGACCAAAACATGTCTGTCCGTTTATATATTCGTCAAACTGCAGGCGAAAACTATACCGGTCGCTGCCTGATCTTGCTACCTGGGTTAAACTGGAGTTTCCCTTCGGACGAATGCCGATATTGCTAAATTTCTTTCCGTTTACAACCACGTCTGCCATTATATATTGCTCATTTATGGCATTATCTAGCATTTTTTGCCATTCGTCCTCATCTACGATAATATCAATAGATATAATATCAGCACCGAAAATTTTAGTGGCATATTCCGGCTCAGTCTTCAAACTGCCGTTTTTCGCTTGTATATTAGCAACAACTACAAGAGTACCGCTGACAATCAAGGCGAAAACCACAGCTACCGCAACAATTATATTTATCTTATTACTTTCTATCATACTTTCACCCCGTCTTGACCCCTTAGGCGGCATATTCGCCATTGTAGCTTACAAGGCAGGCATTATTTACCCCGTTTACCTCTAGCAGCTCATTAAGGAGTTTTGCTGACATATCCATAAGTCGTACTTCAACAGTTAGCTCTATGCCATTCTGGGAAACGGTTTTTGACTTGATTAAACATTTCTTGGTCTTCTTCTTTATTAACTCCATGCAATCACTTTCAGCCTTGTCGTTTTGCAGGTTCAACACAACGATATACGGCGTGTCGGTGCTTTTTCTATTAACAAAGATTAGAAGCATTACCCCAATGAAAACGGAGCCAATTATGGCAAGAGGAATCAGCCCGGCGCCTATAACTATACCTGCTGAAATTGCCCAGAACAAAAATGCAATATCAAGGGGTTCCTTAACAGCTGTTCTGAAGCGAACTATGGATAAGGCACCTACCATACCAAGTGACAAAACCAGGTTTGATGTTACTGCAAGGATAATAAGGGTTGTGATCATGGTCATGGCCATAATAGCAACACCAAATGCTGCAGAGTACATAACCCCTCTAAAAGTCTTTTTGTAAACATAAAATATAAATAGTCCTATGGCAAATGAAAGGAGCATTGCCAGTGCTACATCCAATAAAGAGAATTCAACTGCTTTTTCCAAGAAACTTGATTTAAAAACATCTCTAAATGATATCATAATTTACCTCCATTTTGTATAAAATTGTAAATTATTGTATGTAATTTTGTTTTCATATAATTCTTGTTGCTGCATATTTTGAAAATGACGTGCTCATTCTGCCGGAAAGAGCCACCACAGAGCGGATTATTTCAGGCAGAAAGCTGTCATATTTCACTTCGAGGATGTATAACCCGGGAATCGGTATGGGTGTCGGTTCTGCTTTTAAAAAATTATGAACACTTAGGCTTGTGCGAATATCATAGTCCAAAGTAACACGTACATTTCCTACCGGGTAAACATAAGCCTCCCGCATGTAATCCACAATATTTTTGGGCCGAAGCTGCTGATAATAGATTTTCGCATATAGCTCCAGGCTCAGTGGATCTCCCTTTTCCTTTAAAACTGCAAAATCACCATCCAACAACCGCCTACATTCCTCTTCCGATATGACAGTACTGTCCTTATAACAAATTCCGCTTTTCTTGCTCTTTTTTTCAAGTCGGATAAAGGATGTGTTGTTATTATACAAGCGCAATCGGAACTTCTCACGTCCATCCACGCCGTTAATTTTTTCCATTAAGTTCTTGTCATTATAGTTGTCAAAATAAAGGCTTTTAACTCGATAACCCTTTCCTCCCAAGGAATTTATATCAGGCTTGGCTATAAACGGAAGCCTTGATTTAATCTCAATCATGTCTGCATAGTTTATATAATGCTTCAGTTCATGCCTGCCGTTTGACTTACTCATTACCTCAACTCCTTTTGCTTTGAAACATCATTTACAATGCTAATTCCAAGGAACGGATTAATTTTAAAACATAAAAATGAAGAGCATATGAATAAATTTTGAATATTTTCTGAAGATTATGAAATATGCAATTAAGATATACAATTAGGGAATATACAATTAAAATAATTAAAATAGGGCCATATCAGTGATATCCCCTATTTTAATTATATAAAAATGATGGTTTATATGAAATGCTGAAAAATGCTTATCTACATGCCATTAACCGGGTTAATCGTATTATTCTTTAATTGTATTATTTTTTATTATTTCCAGCGCTTTTTTAAAATCCTCTTCTCCTTTTGCCCTAACCATCTCTAAAGTTATGTAACCATTATAACCTAACATGCAGAATTCAGATAGTTTACTGATAATATCCAGGTTTCCCACTTTGGGAGAAAGAGTATATTTGTTCTCTCCGTCAAAGGCCAGATATCCGTGGGCATGAACATGCAGTACTCTATCTTTATATCTTTTTAATTCATCAAAATTATTATACAAGGAACACCAGTTCAAATCCAACGTAAAACCGTAATCAGAAGGCATAATCGATTCCAATAATTCCCATACCTTTCCCTGTGTGAGCTTTTTATCACTTATGGGTAAGTTTTCAACCGCAATTTGAATCTTGTAATTCCCTGTTACTTCATATACCCGTTTGTATATTTTATACAAATCCAGGTTCTCGCTGTAAGTGTCCCACATATGAAGTACTGCGATTCTTGAGCCTAATTTCGATGCTCCCGATAGATTTTCGTCCAGGACCTTTTGCCCTTCCAGTATGGTTTCTTTGTTTTCAGAGGATAACATATTGCCCACGTCCCTATTAATGTGTACCACGGGAACTGACAATTCATTTCTGATACAAAAATCAACCAGCTCGCGAACCTCCACCTTAGGGACACTGTTCCAATCCACAGGAGTGGGAGTAAGGGGCGCATGATTACTGTCCCATTCAGGGAGGAAAACAAATTCAACTCCGTCAATATCCAGCTTCTTATAGGCTTCGGCAATAGCCGTATAATCATAAAAATTCTTACCGACACATAAAGGCAGCACGGCTGTAGATACTAAATATTTGTTCAATAATTATTCCTCCATTCATAAAGCGATCCTTTTATATACAATCATATTTATAATTGATTTATAATTCTTTATAATTCTATTCCCGTCCTTTCGGTGTTTTTGGCTTATACCATTGATGAGTAATAATTCTTCTCCTTTATTTTCTACATATTTATAAATATAAAAAAATCACCTCTATAGTATTTTATTACCATAGAGGCAATTTTGCGTCAACAGTTCTATCCTTATGGCCTTTATTAGAATTTACATCAGAATTTAATTACCTTTGGCTCTTCGGTAAATGAATAGAAAATGGCTGTTGCATCCTTAAAGTACAAAACTTCTGTATTGTCATCTTCGGGTGAATACATAGACTGAAGCTCCGGGTAATTATCAAGCATATGCTTTTTAGCCTCTACCCTGTCATCCCTAACAAGGGTGCCTGATAATCTGAGCCACTTCCCATCCATAAAAGCACAGATTTCCACTTTAGGATTTGCCTGGATCTGCTTTGATACTTCCTTAACCTTGCCTGTTTGGATGTAAAGTTTTCCCTCAAAAATATCCACCGTGCCAAAGGGTCTGACCCTTGGCTGATCTCCTTCAACAGTAGCTAAATAATATGTTCCGCATTTCTTTAAAAACTCGTATACTTCCTGCATTTTCTTCGCCTCCTGTTTGTCTTAGCCTAAGTAAATTATAGCAATTATTATTCCTTCAGTTCAACTTGTATAACGTTTTGCCTGATGCTATAATGTAAATATTCCGGTGTCTATGGCTAATTTTTAAAAAGGAGCAGAACTCATGATAAAAGAATGTACTGCGGAGCATTTGAAGCAGTGCGTGGAAATAGCGTTTTTACGGAACAATATTCCTGAAAGCAATTGTGCTTACTGCCCTTTGTCAAAAGAGTCAATAACGGAGGATTTGGAATATCTCCTAAATAACCCTAATTCTCTTTTGGTCGGATTTTTTAACAATGATATTTTAGTTGGTTTTTTAGGCTGTTTTGTTAACCCTGAAAACAATTGGGGTGACTGTATCGGACCGTTTTTCAAGGATGAATGGAATCAAAGTTTAGCCTAAGCTCTATTTCAATATATAAAAGATGCCCTTCCAAATGTGGAACGTTTTAATTTCTACTTCAACACGAAAAATCAAGACTATCACAACTTGATGGGTGCTATTTCCGCCGAACGAAATGACAATGAGTATATTCTTCTTTTTGGATGAAAACGGTGAATTCGTAGGATATGGCGTTTTAAAGCTTACAAACAATAACGAGCATTTCATAGCCGAGCTTTTGGCAGTGGATGAAAAAAAGCGCGGTTATGGTTACGGACGGGCGTTACTGAATTCAGTTCTAGATTCCGCATTTAACAAGCATAATGAAAAAACCGTGGAGTTAGTCGTTGACAAATTAAACACTCATGCCAGGAACCTGTATTACTCCTACGGTTTTAAATTAATAACCGAAAACGTATCATATTGCCTTAGAAATTGCTTTAATAAATAAATATTAGCTATATGTCTTATCACTTATTTGACTTTTTCAATGGGAATCCATATCTCCACAATTGAATCTTCACTATTGCCCTTGAACCTTTCATCGTAATACTCGACCACATATGGACTGCCATCAATCAAGCGCTGCTTATACTTCTCTTTATTTGCTTCCAGCCATTCATCCATGGCATTGTTTTCGCTGTCATAACCACGGGCGACATATACTTCGAAAGCAGCATAGGTTGAGCTTGGTAATTTCAATATAGTAAATGCACTGTTAACTTCACTGTCTGACACAGCCACACCCACATGACATGTACACCGATTACCGTTGTAAATGCGGATCTCATATGAATTATCTGACAGCTTGTTCCTAAAGCCAATCTTATCATAGAGCTCGCAAAACCGCTCCCATAACTCACGGGTTTTGCTTCCGTCTCCTGTAATACCGGCTATCAATAGTCCTTCTTTTTTTATTATTTTAGGATGCACAAGGATACCCCCTTTTAACTTTTTGGTAAAAATCTCGACAATCTCATCCACCGACATGATAACCGGAGTATAGCCCTGCCTCCTGTAATCGCTTGGCGATATTCCATAGCTGTTTTTAAAGGCACGGCAAAAAGCCTGGGGTGAATTAAATCCACATTCATAACATATAGAAGTAATGGTTTTATCCGGATCTGTCAGCAACATTGAAGCTTTTGCCAACCGGCGCTCGCGAATATATGTGGCAATAGGTTTCCCAACAACTGCAGAAAACAACCGGTGGAAATAATAGGGTGAAAAATAAAAGATATTGGCAACCTGCTCATAGTCTTTAATATAATCCAGATGATCTTCTATGTAATGCAAAACCTCACTTATTCTTTGTATCTTATCCATCATCTTCCTCCGCGGATACAATTGGTTGATGTGTATAGTGTACCAAATTTCATACAAAATGTCTTAACATTTCTTGCCCTGATATATTTTCCCAAGATGAGCACAGATGCCAATTAATGATTACAAATTAAACTCCTTATGCCAGAACAGGGCCTTTTCATTCTTATTGAAACTGTTACCATGCAGAATGGTTATTCTTTATTTTTTCTTTTTCTTACAAAGATCGAAACTATATTTTCAACCCATAAATCAAGAACGACTTCAAGAATACCGCCAATAAGTTCTATGAAAAACTCAGCCATACGTTTTCTCCTTCAAAATAAAATCTGCTATTAATTCCATAATTGCCCACATTAATATATTATATAGTACAATTATGCATTCGTCTACATACCTGTTCATGGATAAAAAGAACGACGTTATATCTTGCCGTTGCAAGCGGCAGATAATAACGTCGTTCCCTTTTTCAGCTCACATCATGCTTTGATCACATCATAACCAGGACATCACATACCGCACCGGCAGGTATGTTTATCTTTCCTTTGCTAATCCAATCTGCAGCCACCGCTTTAAACAATGCTACAAATACATGGAAACCGTTTCGCCCGGCCGCATCTTTAAGATGCTTCGGAAATAGTTTCATGTAGCCCTCCAAGTATTTTTTGACCTCTTTCGCGTAAAACGGCAGAAAATCAGCAAAGATGGTTTTCACTGAAGCAAGGAATAGGTCATATTGCTCTTTGGTAAACACCGGAATGGTACAAAGGATCTTGCCCGATTCATCCCTCGTTAGGTACCCCTCTGTAATTAGTTTTGTAGCAGTTTCTTTCTGCACCTCCGACAACTCATGCCCTTGTAAAATAGCCTGGCAGACATCAATCTCATGACTGAACATCATCTTGCGGTAAGCAAACGGAGCAAAATGGTATGAATAATGCGCAAGTTTGCCTTTTTCATAATTGTTCATGGATTTTTCCATACCGATATTTACATCAGTGACACATGAGCCCTCATTATAATACCCGACATATTCCCACTTGCTGCCGTCATACCGCGTTTCTATCCGTTTATATTCGGTGGGTCTGTATTCTGTCACGAATTTATCCAGCAACATGACCGAAAGCAGGCATTGAAACTCATCCATACTGCGATCTGAAATCTGCACCCCTGATGAAAGCATTTTTTCAGCAAGCCGGAGAGACAAACGGTAAAAATCTTCGGAAACTGCAGCGGCAAATTTCGCTGAATTGGTAAGGGCATAATCGTTAGTTTCCTTACTAAAAATAAGGAAATTGGTTTGCACTGTTTTCTTCGTAGGTTGGATAAGCGCTTCCCGTTTGATAAGGTTGCTTATCCTGTCCTCAATATAGAAAGCAGGTACGCCGGTAAGTGACGACAGCTCTTCTACTGTTTTTGGTTCACGATACGAGTACCACAAGATATTTTGCGACAGGGCATCATCAATATATTGCCATGGAAAAGGCCTGTCTTCACCATTATAGTTACCTTCTCCGTGAATCCGGATTATTAATTGTACAGGCTTTAATGCTGTTTCATTCATTTGACTGCACCTCTCTTTTAATCTTGATCGGGCCAGTGAGAGCCGGTATGTAACCGTGCCCTCAGGTATCCCCAGTTTTCGGGAGATATCTTTGCAAGATAAATTGTCATAGTAATACATGACAATAATATCCCGATAAGCGGCGGACATTTGAGCGATACTTCTACGTAAATTCTGATATTCTTCATCGCTTTCAAAGGAATAATCATCTTCAAAGGCAATGTCGGCAACTTCGTTAATTGACATGGCATTTTTCCTTCTTGCTTTGCCCCGTTTAAAAGCTTTCAAGGTTATACTGGCAAGACGCCAAAACCACGACTCAAATTTACTGTCATCCTTTAGTTCTCCAATGCTCTTAAGAGCTTGAAACATGATTTCCTGGGTCAATTCTTCCGCTTCCTCCCGGGAAAAGGTATGGGCAACTGACCAGGCGAAAGTTTTATCAAGCATCTTGCTTATTCGCTCATAGTCCACTTATCTCATCCCCCCTACTAATAAAGTGCAGTTCAAAGCCATTTCATTGGGATTTTTTTAGATTATGTAGCTAATCACACGTCTATATATTTGCCTTCCACATAGAATACGCCATTGGTAAGCGGCTTTTCTTCATCAGGCTTTTCAAGTACACTTCGTGCAATCAGCTCGTCCGTCACATAACCATATATCCTATGGACAAAGGAAGAAACCCATTGGTTGATTTGGCTTTCAAGACGTTTGGGAACAAAGCTCACAAAGCTTTTTTTGATGCTGAGGATTAGCTCAGTCAATGTCTTTTCAAGCTGCTGGTCGGAAATATTGAACAGTTCCGAAAATTTTGCAAACTGTTCCTGCGTGAAGCATGCAAAATTCAGTTTATATTCTTCATTCGTCCTGACAATGAGATTTAGCTTCAGAAGCCTTATGATATCATCTTCTAAAAGAATGCCATCGGGAATAACCCCATTCGTGCATTTCTGCGGTATCTGTTTTGCGGCAAACCATTTTAGTCCGCCGTTATGATAAATATCTTGGCTAATGTATTTGCTGATCCAGTACCAATAAATGAAGCCATTCTCTCCTCCGGCTGAATTGCATCCAGATGAATATTTGCTGCCCATATCCCTTTCATCTTCAGATTCTTCTACAATAAACCATCCGTAACCTCCGTCTTTACGGGGAGGATAGGGCCCGTCAGCAAGAGAGGGTATACTTTCCTTGATGGTTTTTACCTTCTTCCTGAGGGCCAGTGGTATGGCTATATATCCAAGGCGCTTTATTCCGAAATCATGCCCGTAGAAATCCATTTTTTCAACTTTATCGGCACATTCTGCAAACCGCTTTTCAAAATGTTCGGCAATTTCTCCAATCAGCAGTTTGAATTGTTTTTCCATTTGCTCCCTGTCCTTTAAACGAAGGATAATGAAATTCGTGGCATACTTATTGCTGTTTACTTGCTCTATTGCATCGCCGTATATCAGACGGGGCAGCGCATCTTCAATATATATGGTCGGAAGCCCCGTTTTTAGGCTAATCTCATCAATGGTAAGGGGTTTTTCATATGCAGCTTCGCAAATCGCACGTGCCACCTGATTCGAAAGATACGCACTGGGGTCCATAAAACCATTGCATGTACCTGTTTCCCAGTTAATACGTTTATAAATCCTATCCATTCCACATTCTCCTTTCGAATTTGATTTGATTCTGTCCCGAATCTTTTGACGGCCCACATTTAATCTCCACTTAATTGTGGTCTCCGTAAGGCCGTATTTGGCAGCAAGGGCCTTAACAGGTATCTCACCTATGTAATAATCCACCAGGATATTTCTGTACTCGGAGGAAAGTGTGTGAAGGTAACGAAATATTTCCTCATATTCACTGCTGATTGCTTCAGCGTCAATGAAATTTAAATTGCCTGCTATGCTTGTAGAATATTCTTCTAATTGAAGGATTTCTTCATGGCATATATTGCTCCTGCGTTTCTTATCCTCGCAGAAACGGGCATACCGGTTATGAGCAATCCGCCACACCCACCCATCAAGGGAATTGATTTCATATTTCCTGATACCGTCCAGCACATAAAGTATTATTTCACTTGCCAAGTCTTCCGCATCGGTTCTGTTGCTGACATGATTCAGGCAAAAGCGGAAGACCGGTTCGATGAATTGAATAATGTCTTCTTCCTTAACCTTCACATTGACCCTCCTTCCTCATTTGTTTCATCCTACTTTTTACTAATTAAGTTCATCCTCCTTTCTTTTTCAGATTCGCTTTTCATGAGTTGTTATTTAAGAATTACAACTGTTAAGATAATTACACCTATTTAGTGCCGGAAAATATAAAATGGATAGGTGATTTTTGCATGAGATTTTATTTCATTTCTAATTTCATTAAGTCTGAGTAAAGATGCATTACCCGAGCTTTTTTCTTCTTCTATTTTTTTGAAAATGTCCACTCCGTCCTTATATGGAATAAGCCCGTTTTCAATGCAGTACTCTATTGCATAAATTAAATCCTTGTAAGCTTTTTCATAATCGGAAAAAAATGAAGTCGTTAATATGTTATATACTTCTTCATAAACAGTTTTTCTTAATCTTTCCTCTTCTTTTTCTAAAACATAGTTTATTTCTTTCATGGTATCTTCATCTAAAGTCAAATTTAATGCTCGGCTGTTTTCCGCCAGATGTTCTGTTTTGGTAGGCCCCGTAAGTCCTGCAACCACTCCGTCATTTTGGATAGTCCACAAAATAGCTACTTGAGTTGGTGTCATATCGAATCTTTTGCCTATCTCTTTTAATTTCTCGGCTATTCTTATCCCGGAAATTAGGCGGGAATTTAAAAACAGCGGATCCTTGCTTCTTATATCATCATTTCCGAATCTCACACTTTTGTTAATCTTTCCGGACAGCAAACCTCTGCCTGTTATACTAAACGCAATGATATCAAATTTATATTTTTCCCGTAAAGGATATAATTCTTTATACCGATAAGCATTAACAGGGCTCATCTCAGCCAGAATAAAAGATATGTTCCCTGTATTTAAATACTTTTCTGTTTTGTCCAAAGGTAAGTGACCTATACCATAATATTTTATCTTTCCTTCTTTCTTTAGGAATTCCAAAGTTTCAATGGTTTCTTCTACAGGAGTATCTGGGTCATAATAATGAACCAGATATATATCAATATAATCTGTTTTTAATTTTTTTAGGCTGGATTCACAGGAAGATATGACAGATTCCTTAGAAAGGCTAATTTTATTATTTTCAGTAATTCCAACTTTAGAAGCTATAACAACATCATTTCTAAAAGGCTTAACTGCCCTGCCCAGTATCTCTTCCGTACCCGCATAACTTCCGGCTGTATCAAAAAATCTTATACCTAATTCATAAGCATATTGCAATATTCTAACCATGTCACGTTCTTCCAACCTTGTTCCATAAGCGCCGCTTAACCCATAGCAACCATAACCTAACGGGGAAATGGGCAGATTATATAAAGATTCCTTGTTAACCATTGCCATCACTCTTCTTGTAATCACTATCTTTGTCATCACTTTTCATGTCCATTATCTTGTTTATGATTATATTCAACTGATTTTTTACTTTTTTTAGCTCTCTTTCTTTCTCCAGTATTTCTGTTTGCTTTTTCCTCACTTCATTAAGTAGTATTTTGATATCCTCATGGTTTATAGTTCCGTTTTCCAAACCTTTATCTATTCTTTCATCAATCTCAAGGATTTTCTTTATCTCCTCCAGAGAAAAAGACATTTCTTTCATTGCCATAATGCTCTGCAACCTTTGAATATCTTTCTCCGAATAGTATCTTCGGTTGTTTTTTCTTTCAACGGTAAGTAATCCGATTTTATCATAGAATCTTAGGGTTTCTATACTAATATTATATTTCTTTGAAACCTCTCCAATTAACATAACCATCACCCCCTAAAAAGAGTATAAATGCTGGAGTTAGCTACATGTCAAGTAAGTAAATGCAAAATACCATTTTTGCCGCAATGTTTGAAATAAAAAATGGTATAATAGTGTTTATTATGCTAAAATAATAGCATTAATTTAACTTTTTTCTAATTTTAGCTTCATTATTTTCGGGAGGCATGATAAATAAAAAAAACACCCATAGCCAATATAATACCTGGAAAAAGGTATAAGATACAGGGTTTCGTTGAAAATATAAGAAATAAGAAAACCATAGCCTTCATTGTTATAAAGGATATAACCGGAAAAATACAGGTAACCATAGACAAGCAAAACAGTTCCAACAGCTCAAATTTAACCGAAATAGCAGACAAGCTTTCCCTGCAGTCCTTTGTGACGGTTACAGGTACCGTTGTGGCAAACGATTATGTTAAACTGAACGGCATGGAAATGATTCCTGATGAAATAATTATAGAATCTCTGGCTGATCCCCTGCCCATCCAGAGTGATTCTTCCATTGATTCAAAAATGGACTACCGCTGGCTGGACCTGAGGTCTGATAAAAACCAGATGATTTTCAAAATACAAACGTTAATGGTAGATGCCATGAGAAGATACCTGTTAAAGCGGGGATTTATTGAAATACACACGCCTAGGCTGATAGGAACTGCCAGCGAAAGCGGTGCAAATGTTTTTGAACTGACATATTTTGATACAAAGGCTTACCTGGCCCAAAGCCCGCAGTTTTACAAGCAAATGGCTATGGCAAGCGGTTTTGAGAATATATTTGAAATAGAGCCGGTATTCAGGGCTGAGAAATCATACACCAGCAGGCACGCAACCGAATTTACGGGCTTTGACGTGGAGACATCAAATATCAGCTCCTTCAAGGATATAATGAAATTGGAAGAAAACCTGCTCACTTATATGCTGAAGGAAGTGAAGGCCAAATACGGGGATGTAATTCGGGATATGTTCGGCCTTGAAGTCATAGTTCCCAGGAAACCCTTCCCGGTAATAAAACTGGCGGATTTATACTCCGAACTGGAAAAACGTTGTGGTTACCGCGTTCCGGAAGAACAAAAGGGAGATTTGACCACCGATGCGGAGAAATATTCTTTCCGTTTTGCCATGGAGGAATTTGGTCACGAGTTCCTCTTTGTCACTGATTTTGACGCCAAATACAGGCCTTTTTACCATATGAGGATAAAGGGTGTGCCCCAGGGCTATGATCTGATTTGGCGCGGTGTGGAAATCACCACCGGAGCGCAAAGGGAACACCGTTATGAGATACTAAAAAAGCAAGCGGTGGAAAAAGGCCTGGACGCAGACGTGCGTTTCTACCTGGAATTCTTCCGTTACGGATGCCCGCCCCACGGAGGTTTCGGAATAGGAATAGACCGATTGACCATGCTTTTACTGGGACTGCATATCAAAGATTCAATGTTCATCTTTAGAGGTCCCAACCGGCTTCATCCGTAAAGATGAAACAATATCAGCAGGGGAGAAAAACAACGTAAATAACTTCACCCTGCTGATATTATTACGACATTATTTTCAACAATAAGCTTATTTTATCTCCATGTTTTTCTTTTGATCTTTTGAAATTGTTATTTTGCTCATGGCCCGAAACAACTATCTACTCAGCGTATTCTACCCTGTTGCGTCCTAAAACCTTAGCTTTATACATTAATTTATCCGCTTTAGCTACGATTTCTTCAAGGGTGTTTTCTGACCAATGATGAACTGTCGTTACCCCAAAACTAGCAGTAACAAATTCAGAAACAGTGGATTTTTCATGTTGAGTTTTCAGATTCACTATTTCCTGCCGGATCTTTTCAGCTATTTCCACTGCAGAATCGATATCCGTATCGGGCAAAATACATGCAATTTCTTCTCCTCCGTAACGGGCTGCCAGATCAATGGTTTGGCTTAAACAGTCATCCAATATTCTGCCGATTTTTCGCAAGCACTCATCGCCCATAACATGTCCGTAATAATCATTATATTCTTTAAAACAGTCGATATCAAATAAGATGATTGACAATTTCGACTTTGAATGTTTCATCCTGGCATATTCCCGTTCCAAGACGGTATCAAAGCATCTCCTATTTGCTATTCCCGTAAGGCTGTCCTTGTTGCTCAGTTCTGTCAGCTGACGATTGGTTTCCTCCAGGTACAGCTCCATTTTCTTTCTTTCATTAATATCCGTCAGCATGGCAAAAGACCCTTCAAATTTCCCAAAGTCATCTAAAATAGCCTGTGCAGAAATCAAAAACCAATGATTATTTCCGTCCTTTCTTTTCAGGCAACATTCATAAACCGAATCCAGCCCTTTTTTACGAAGGGATTTCTGATAATAGTAAATGTTTAGCTTATCCTCCGGGAAAAAAGAAACATATGTCCTTCCTATCATCTCATCAACTGTATATCCAAGGATTGAGACCATATTCTTATTTGCAAAGGTTATTTTATAGTGTTTATCGAAAATAATAATACCGTCAATGGCTGTTTCCACGATCTGCTGACATAGTTAAGCCATCTAAGCCGTTTATCTTATAATAAAGCATTAAGGACCCGGCAGACTGAAGAAATTTTGCCGTAATCCAGTATGGAACTTTTTGAGGATTGCTTTTATTGTGTTTAAATACTATTAATAACAATCCAAACAAAAAAGACCCTATTGCCAACATTAATTACAGTTCTTAAATCCACAACTACCCCTCAGAATCTTATTTCCATTACCTAAATAACTATTTTATATTTGTATATTTTATATATCGGATATACTTAATATATCAGATTTAAATTATATGGTAAAAGATGCTTTAGTTTTTTACTGTTCATAGATGTACCATTTATATTTATTATAGGGTAAATTTGTTAAACATAGAATAGTAAGAATTTTGCTATAAACGATAATTTTTCATCATGTTTTACAATTTACGTAAACATCTCGACGCATTACGCCATTATTCCGGAAATCTATTGAAATTATCCCAAAAAAGCTATAAAATCTACTTAATGAATTATTTAAAGGGGGAGAGTTCCTATGGCAATAGAATGGACTCCTAACTTGTCAGTCGGCGTTGAATATATTGATGACCAGCATAAAGTATGGTTTGAAAAAGCAAACGGGCTGTTTGAAGCTGAAAAAGAACGTAGAGCGAAAGAGTACATCGATCAGATGATTGATTTCCTGGATGAATATACAAAGCAGCATTTCAGAGATGAAGAAGCCTATATGGAAAAAATCAACTACCCCGAAGCTGAACTTGAAGCCCAAAGGAAAGCACATGCCAGTTTTATAAATCGGCTTGCCAAGTTGAAAAGCGATTATGAAAAAGCCGGGGGCAATATTCTTGTTATACACGATGCAAACAAAATGATTATAGATTGGCTTATAAATCACATAAAATCTATGGACAAGAAAATCGGCGAATATATAAAAACACAAGAGTCAAAGTCCTAACTATCTCTTGTGTAAAAAACGGCCGCCATCAATGCGGCCATTTCCACACAAGGGCTCTAATACAATGACGGTTAATCGCTATTTTTATCCATGTACTGCGGGCTGCTCATGGTAAATATAACCTCACCATAAGGATCGTAAAGAGTTGCATCTTTGATACCGTTTGCCCTTAAATGTTTATATAAATTTTCCCAATGCAGGGTACATATGTCATCGTAATCTGTATAATGCTCAATAATTTTATCCGCAAGACCCGGTATTTTTTTTCCCGATACGGGCATTGTGCAGAATTCAATGATGGATGGCTTCCAGTGTGCACCGTCTTTTGATTGCTCATATTTTTCAAGCACATAATTGCCGCTGTTATCTTTTTTATATGTGATGGCTGACGGAACAACACTTCCGCCCTCTAATCCCAGTACATTGCCATAAAGCTTATAGGTTGCGCTATAGGTGGTTACAAATACTTTTAAAAAGTCCCCTTCTTCATATGTTCCGAAAATTTTTGGTGCAACTATCGTAAACCCATGTTGGGGGCGTGAATTCATTTTTATTTCAGTTTCATAGACCAGCTTTTCTATGGGATCGCTTCCTTCATATTTAAAGTCAGGCAGTTTTATTTCCTGCCTGATTGACAGGGCATTATACCATTCCTGGGGAGAAAGGTTATCGTCAGTTACATTGTTACGAACTCCCAGGAGTTCCTTGCACAGCCGCATCATAATATGCCCGCGAAGGCCTTCGGCATTGCCCTTTTCAAACTGGGACAACATATATTGAAGCGCTTCTTCTCCACCGTACTTGAGTATTTTTTCGTATTCTTCCTGATGAGCCAGAATATAATCGTTGGGGTTGGATGATTCCTTTGGTGAAGACATTATAACGGCAAGGTTTTCTTCTACAAGATTTGCAATCTCTTTTTTTGCAATATCTTTTGAAGTATCGCTGCTTTTTTCATCTTCCGTCTGTTCTTCCAAAAATCTCAATGTATCCCCGATTTGCTCTATATGTGCCTTGTCAGCCCATAATATTAAGAAATGATATGCAGAATCTCCGATTTTTACTGCCTTCGGGTATTTTACAATCAAGCCTGCCTGTTTATGCATTTCCTCTGCCTGGTCGGATGAAGGCAAAATTAACCTCCCTTCCTGCCCGTCTATCATTCGTTTTATAATCTGCGGCTGGGATCCGTAAGGACTCAACTTGTGAAAAGCATCATTTTCCGTTACCTCGTCGATAGACATGTTCTCGCCGTTAACCGCTCCGACCTGGAAGAAGCCATCCTCTCCCTCATACCTTACATCATAATAGCTGGGGTTTAATTTCCAATAAGCGGGATATCTTAAGGATATTTTATAATCATCGGATATGTATTCAGCCAGCTCTTCCTCATTACTCCGGGAGGATTCCCCATTTGAGGAAGGGTTAGCGGTAAAAGCAATAACCGCAGCGCAGACGGCTATAACAGCAAGGACTGTGACCCAAAATGCAGGTTTCTTAAAGCTGAGTACATTTTTTATCCTGGCCTTCACAGGGTTCTCCCCAAATGCCAAAGGATTAGCCGTCAGGATTCCTTTTCTTTTAACTGACAGTGACAGGAGCGAATTTGAATAGCCACCCTTTGCGCCGTCGCCCAGTTTACGAATCACGTTTTCATCGCAGGACATCTCCATATCCCTGCTCATGAGGGTAAAACACAACCACATTAGGGGATTGAACCAGTGAAGCACGAGCGCAAGAAAAGCAAGCAACTTTATGATGTAATCCTTCCTGCGGATGTGGGTATATTCATGTTCCAGTATGTAAGGCAGGTCTCCGGCCTCAATATTTACAGGTACATAGATTTTCGGGCGGATAAAGCCGCATACGAATGCCGTGCCAACAGCATCGGTAACAAACACATTGCCATCCAGGCGGATGGATGTCTGAAGCGCACCTTTTATTCTTGCATAAGATGCAACACTGTAAATCAGCAGCACAGTTACGCCAAAGAGCCAAATAAGGCTTAAAACGGTCACCCATATTTGTATGGCATTGACACTTGCCGTGGAGACCGCTGCATTCAAAGAAGCATTTACTGCTCTATCAACACTGCCAATTCCGGATTGGATCCCTTCATGCTGCAGCATCCCAAACTGAAGCGCACCGGGCTGGAGCGAACCGTGCCCGTTCATACTGGTTCGGCCCACAGGAGCAGCCAGAATTCTACGCACGAGCCCCGTATCCTTCCGTACGAGCCCACTTGCTCCGCTTCTCCCGTCGGCAATCAGATTTATCCGGTTTAGCAGATTTACCAGATTTAGCAAGCTGAATTTTGAATTAAAAGAAAATGGGCACACAAGGCGGAAAAGCACAGGAGCCCAAAGAACATAGGAGTATATTTTGGGTGCTTTTTTAAGTAAAAGTCGGACAAGAATTACACCAACAGCCACATATGATGCGGTAATGCTCATGTTAACTATAGTTATAAACAGATTCGTAACAAAATTCATTTCACAGCCTCCTCTATAATCCGCTTCAATTCCTCGGCTTCCTGTTCGGAAAGTTTCCGGTCGCTTAAGAAGGCAGCCAGGAATTTAGGCAGCGAACCGTCAAACGTTTTTTCCAGTAAGGCCCTGCTTTCATATTTTTGCACATCTTCACGTTTAACCAGTGAGGTGACGGTTGCATCCTTGTTTTGCAGGATACCGCGTTCGCAAAGCTTTTTCAATACCGTGTAAGTAGTTGACTTTTTCCATCCCAACTTATCCGCACATAACTTCGCAAGTTCGGTGGATTTGATTGGCTCGTTGTCCCATATAATGCTGACAAATTTGTACTCTGCATCAAACAGTTTGAATTTTTCCATGCAATTCCTCCTATGGTTTATTATAATAGACCTGTATAAAGTCTATCATAATAGACCTCCAGTGTCAATATTAATTAATGAAATTTATAATTTTTTGTTTACGGATGTAATATATAATTCGTAAATATGCTTCTTTATAGATATGCTTCTTTAAGCGGCACAAATTAAAAAGGCCGATTGAGGAAGTTCTATCTTCCCAATCGGCCGATCTATCAATCTTTATCCAATACCTTTATACCTTGCTTTAACTTTTCCCACTCTTTGAATTTTATGCTTCAAGCTTATCTCGATGTTTCAATGTTTCAAATGTTTCAATGTTTTAATCTCTATGTTTCAAACTGGCTGTTATACAATTTGGCATAGAATCCGCCCTTTTGCAGCAGCTCATTATGTGTTCCCTGCTCAATAATTCGGCCCTGGTTCATTACCAGAATGCAGTCCGCTTCCCTAATAGTAGAGAGCCTGTGGGCCACAATAAAGCTTGTACGGCCTTCCATCATTTTTGAAAAGGCTTTCTGAATATATATTTCAGTTCTTGTGTCAATTGAAGACGTAGCCTCATCCAGTATCAGCATCGGCGGTTTGATAAGCATAACCCTTGCTATACATAACAGCTGTTTTTCACCCTCCGAGATGTTCTCTCCCTGCTCGGACACCTGGGTATCGTAGCCATGAGGGAGACGTTCAATAAAACTGTGTGCATGGGCTGCTTTTGCGGCTTCCACAATCTCTTCAAAGGTAGCATCAGGCTTGCCGTAAGCAATATTTTCCCGGATGGTGTCTGTTTTCAGCCATGTATCCTGCAAAACCATCCCATACATTGAGCGAAGGCTGTCTCTTTTAACCTCTTTTATTGGATGACCGCTGACTATGATGTCTCCTGCGTCTACGTCATAAAACCTCATTAACAGGTTAATAATCGTTGTCTTACCACTGCCGGTCGGTCCTACAATGGCAATTCTCTGTCCGGGTTTAACTGACAGGTTTAAATCCCGTATTAACTCTACATCAGGATTATAGGAAAACTCCACATCTTTCAGGACTACACTCCCGTCAACTTCGGTTAACTGGACGGCATTTTGGGCATCAGGTGTCTCTGGCTCTTCATCGAGAATATCAAATACCCTTTTTGCAGATGCAAGGGCACTTTGAAATTCAGCAACTACACCGGATATTTCATTAAAGGGCTTTGTATACTGGTTTGCATAACTCAAAAAGGCTGACAGCTGACCAATGGATATATGCCCCTTTATAGCCAGCAAAGCGCCGGTAATTCCTACAGCGGCATATACAATTCCATTTACAAACCTGGTAACCGGATTTGTAATGGAGGAATAAAAGGTTGCCATAAGACCATGTTTCTGCAAGCGGGAATTAATCTCCTCAAATCTGGCATAGGCTTCTTTTTCATAACCAAAAGCCTTTACAACCTTTTGATTGCTTATCATTTCCTCCACCAATGAAGTCATTTCCCCCGTTGTCTCCGACTGCAGCTTGAACATATTATAAGTGTGTCTTGCAATAAAACTTGCCGCAAATAATGAAAGGGGAGTAATAATTACTACGATAACCGTAATTGTAAGGTTTATGGAAAGCATAAACCCGATTGTGCCTACAATGGTGATTACCCCGGAAAAAAGCTGGGTGAATCCCATAAGCAGTCCGTCGGAGATTTTATCCACATCGGTGATTTCCCTGCTTAGAATCTCCCCATGCTGTTTAGAATCAATAAATTTAAGTGGAACATTTTCCAAATGTTTAAAGACCTTTGTACGAATATCCCTTACCGTGTAATATGTAACCTTGTTGGTACACAAACCCATCAACCACTGGGAAACAGCCGTAACAGCAATTACAATACCTAAACGTATAATTACGGAAATAATGCCCTGAAAATCCACATTTTCTTTTGATACAATAAAATCCACGCCTTCCCCGATTAATACCGGAGTATAGAGAGTGCATGAAATACTTATAATAGCAAAAATAAAACCCAAAACCAGATAATGACCGTAGGGCTTTATAAATTCCAATATGCGCTTTAACGTGCCTTTGTTGCTCCCTTTCATTTTCTCATTATCTCCTCCTCGGAAAGCTGGGACAAACATATTTCCTTATAAACTTCACAGGATTCAAGTAATTCTTCATGTTTTCCCATACCAACCATTCTGCCGTTATCAAGAACGATAATCTTGTCCGCATTTTTTACAACCGATGCCCGTTGAGAAACTATGAAAATAGTGGTATCACCCATTTGTGTCGTAATGGCTTTTCTGACCCTTGCATCGGTAGCAAAATCCAGGGCGGAAGTACAGTCGTCCAAAATTAATATTTTAGGCTGCCCGACAAGAGCCCTTGCAATCGTTAATCTTTGTTTCTGACCTCCCGACAGGTTTTTACCGCCCTGCATAATTTCAGCATCAAGGCCGCCCGGCTTTGCGTCAACGAATTCCCTGGCCTGGGCAATTTCCAATGCCCTATAGATTTCCCCATCGGTTGCGTCTTTTTTGCCCCACTTCATATTTTCACGGATAGTTCCTCTAAAAAGGACTGCCTTCTGCGGTACAACTGCAATTTCCTTCCTGAGTTCGGAAAATGCATAATCTTTTACATTTCTCCCGTTAATGAGAACTTCCCCTTCAGTCACATCATAAAAGCGGGGAATCAGGTTCACCAGCGTCGACTTTCCTGAGCCGGTACCTCCGATAATCCCCACGGTTTCTCCCCTTTTTACCACAAAAGAAATATCTGAAAGGGCTTTTTTCTCAGAAGCATCATAAGAAAATGACACATTCCTGAATTCAACCTCTGGACAGTTAGCTGTCTTTTCATATACATCATCCGGTAAAATATCCTGTAAAGAAGCAGAACCTTCTTTCATCTTGGATGTTATTGAAAAGATTTCATTTATCCTTATGGCAGAAGCAGTTGCCCTGGTAATTGCAATGATTAGATTTGCCAGAGCCACCAACGCCAACAGGATCTGGGACATATAGTTAATCAGGGCTATTACCTCTCCCTGGGTAATGATTCCGTTGTATACCGTTTTTCCTCCGAACCACATTACTACAATAATACCTGTATTGAGAATTACATATGTAGCAGGGTTTAAAAGGGCTGATATTTTTCCGACCATAATCTGGGTCCTCATCAAATTATTACTTGCTTCCTCAAACCGGACTATTTCATCCTTTTGCCTTGAAAAAGCCCGAATCACCCTTACGCCAGTAAGGTTTTCCCTTGCTATCAAAGACACCCTGTCCAGTTTGCCCTGGGCTTCCTTGTATTTTGGAATGGAGCTTGACATTATCCGGTAAATTACCAGGGATATGAGAATTGTCACAACAACAAAAATAAATGCCAGCTTTACATTAATTAAAAAAGACATAATGATTGCCCCAATTACGATAAAGGGCGAACGTAAAAATAGCCTTAATACCAAATTTACACCGGTCTGTACCTGATTAATATCGCTGGTAATTCTTGTTATTAGTGTCGATGTCCCGATTTTATCTATTTCAGAAAAGGAAAGACTGTTTATATGAGAAAACATGGTGTTTCGAAGGGCAGTACCAAAGCCCCAGGCTGCTTTTGCCGAAAAATACTGGGCCGTAAGCGAACACACCAGGCCTAAAAAGCCCAGCAGTATCATAATGCCGCCCATTTTTAAAACATAACTCGTATCGTTGTTTTTTATTCCTATATCAATAATATTGGCCATCACTAATGGAATTATTAGTTCAAAACATGCCTCTATCAGTTTAAAAAGAGGTCCAATTATACTTTCCTTTACATAACCTTTCAGAAATATTACAAGCTTCCTCATTTATTATTTATCAAACCTCTCTTATACCTTTCAATATTTTCTGCTACAGCCTTTATTATTTTCATTGTTCAATGATTTTTTATTATAGCATGTATAACATTCTTCGACAAGCTATAACCGCAGCCTTTCCGGTGCTTCTTTTCCACCGAAAAAGCCGGTTTTTGTTACGTTACAAAGTAACTTGAAAATTATCCTTGCAAGTCTTACAGGCCTTTTTGTTCTGATACATCAGCATATCAACATGTTTGAGAAATTCTTCCGCGCTCTTGTGGGAATCATAGTCATACACCGCATAGCCCATGCTGAACTCAAGATTATAAACACTGGAACCGGAATGGTTATGTTCTTCAACACAGTTATTAATTCTGCAGACCAAGGATTCCAATTCGCTTTTATTTGATATATCCAAAACGATGCAAAATTCATCGCCTCCGTATCTTGCTATTAAACCACCGGTCTGAAGGCAGCTTTTAAGCAAATTCGCCGCTGTTTCCAATGCATTATCCCCTATATTATGTCCATAAGTATCATTAATAACTTTGAAGTTATTTATATCTATCAAGATAACGGAAAAAGCTTTTTCCCTGGAGCTTAGATGAATTTTTTCCTTTAAATATGCATCAAGTTTTTTTCGATTATTTACCCCCGTTAAATAATCGGTGTACACAGTGTTGTCCTGAATGTTTAAAAATACAATCAGTAAGGAAAAAACAATACTGTTCAGCATAAATGATATTCCGTAGAACATAATCTGAAAAATTATACTTATAAACGGAGGAACCGCAAAAAAGAATAGTGAGTAAAATCTCTTTTTCCCCAATTTCCTGCGGTTTACAACGATTATTATAAAAGCGGCAAGCATCAGCATAATTGTTATATATGCCGGAAGCAAAAAGAAAGGGCCCCTATGATATACATTATCCGAATCAATGTAGTAAAACCATCCGAATTTTTGAGATAGTATTAGAGTAATTACATTTATTACGCTAATTATGCTTAGAGGATAAAACACCCTCTTGATTCTTCTTTCATCACGGAATACCTGAAAATGAACATAAGCAACCCACAATGACGGTAAAACCGGACTCATCAGAAAAATTATAAAATTCCCGATATGATTGAATGCACGATAAATAATGGAGGTATTACCGTCAAATCTGCTTAATATATCCATGACAAGCATAAAAATAGTGGTATATAATATTAAAATGTATAATTTGTCTGACAGGGAATCCTTTTCTATCATTTTCAATCCATGGAAACAGATAGTCACGAGTATCACAATAGAATATATATTAAGTATAACATTAGTTTCTAAGCTCATTAATTTTCACTCCGCATTATAAATCAATAAGTCAACTTTCAAACGGATCCCGTAGATCTGCTCTCAATATGATCTATCAAGGGCTACAAAGATCATGGGATTGAGTATACTATATAATAATAAGTCATGGGAATGTGAGTGTCAACTTATTTATATCATTATATATTCCTGGCTTTAAAATTTAACTATACGTTTAACTATAATATAATTATATTATAAATTATATATAATCAAATATAAACCTTAATATAAACTTATATAATTATAATAAAATCTAATACTAAGTTGGTATAACCTGATTCTATTTCATTACCGGGGCAAATTAATACATCCGGAACAATAAACGCTAATAACGTAACATCACAGAAATAATATAGGAATACACGGTTGTGAAAGGATGAGCATAGATATGAAATGGTTACATAGAGCATCATCTACTACATGTCAGCCTTTTTCCTGCCAACGCGAAAATTTAACTATCAGGGGCCATGTCTATCGCAGGAAAACGGGTATACTGCCTGCCATAATTATTTGCCACGGTTTTATGGCTAATCAAAACAGCGTAAAACATTATGCAGAATTTATGGCTAATCTCGGTTGGGCAGCTTTTATCTTTGATTTCTGCGGAGGAGGTCTTGGGACTATAAGTAACGGTGAGCAGGTTAAGATGTCGGTTCTGACAGAAGTCGAAGATCTTATATCCGTTATAAATTACGTGAAGCAAAGGGATGACGTGGATGCTGAACATATTTCAATCATGGGTTGCAGCCAGGGCGGAGTCGTCTGTGCCTTAACCGCTGCCCGGTTGAAGGGCGATATTGAACGACTGATTCTTTTCTTCCCGGCATTTTGCATACCCGATGATGCCCGCCGCGGTAAAATGCTGTTTGCAAGGTTTGACCCCGAAAATATTCCGCCCGTGGTCAGCCATTTCCCGATGAAATTAGGCGATGTCTATGTAAAAGCCGTCAAGGATATGAATATCTATGACGAGATTCGCGGATATGAGGGGCCCGTTCTGCTGGTACACGGAACAAAAGATGAAATAGTAAATATTTCGTATTCACGGAAAGCCCGGGAAGTATATAAGCAGTGTGAATACCTGGAAATTGAAGGTGCCGGCCACATGTTCAAGAAAAAACACGACCGAAAAGCCATGGAGGCTTTGGAAAAATTTATGACCGGCAAGGTTCTTGACTAGGTAATTACATCTAAATAATATGCTGGGTAATGATACTAAATGATATACCGGATAATGATATAAAAAATAGGTAATGATATAAAAAAAGATGGATAATTGCAAACACAACTATCCATCTTTTTTTGCTTAGTACTTATCAAATTCGCTGTCACTTATAATTACTGCTTCTCTCTGTACTTTATCCTTTTTCTGCCCGTTTTCCGTTTTGGACTTATATGATATTTGTTCAAGCATTTTTAATATTTCCGGGCTAAGCTCTTCATAAGAATAAGAACTACTGCCGGTAGAAGTTTTATTAATTTTAAATTTTGCTATCATCTGTTTAAGGGCTTCAGCTTGACTTGAAAGCTCTTCGCTTGCAGTCGCGCTTTCCTCGGATGTGGCAGAATTCTTCTGAACTACTTCTGATACCTGCATAATACCTTGATTTATTTGAGCAATTGCAGTTGTCTGCTCATTTGACGCTCTCTTTATATCACTTACAAGATTTGATACTGATTCAACTCCATCAACAATTTTTTCCAGGGCTTCAGCCGTTTCTTTTGCAATTCTGGCTCCAACTTCTGACTTCTTAATAGAATCCTCAATTAAAGCCGTAGTTTCTTTGGCTGCGTTGGCAGATCTTCCTGCAAGGGATCTGACCTCCTCGGCAACAACGGCAAAACCTTTGCCGTGTTGGCCGGCCCTGGCGGCCTCTACTGCAGCGTTGAGCGCCAGTATATTGGTTTGGAAAGCTATGTCATCTATCACCTTAATTATTTTATTAATATTACTGGATGCTTCATTGATTTCATCCATTGCTTTCAGCATTTCAGTCATACTATTATTTCCGGTAAGGGCATAGGATTTTGCTTGTTCAACCAGCTCATTAGCCTTGTTTGCATTTTCCGCATTTATCTCCGTATTAGATGATACTTCTTCAATAGAAGCAGTTAGTTCTTCTATTGAGCTTGCCTGTTCTGCGGCTCCCTGAGAAAGCTCCATACTGGAGTCGGATATCTGCTTAGCCCCGGCTGAAACCTGTTCCGCCGCAGAAGCAATATTCATCACCAAATCGTTGATATTATACACCATTTCAGAGAGTTTTTTCCCAAGCAAATCCTTTTCAGACCGAATGGGAACTTCAACCGTTAGGTCCCCGTCGGCTATTTTCTCAATTATTCTTGCTTGCTCTTTTGTACTTTCAACCAAACTACTAAAAGCATTTATAAGCATTCCTGTTTCATCTTTTGACTTAATATCAAATGTTACATCCATGTCACCCTCCGCCAGCTTCCCGGCAGCAGCAACAACCTTATTAATAGGCACTGATATACCACGGGATATAACAATACTTAACACAACGGCGGAAATCACACCGATTATTAATACAATAATCATTACAGAAACTGAACTTTCTGCCTTTCCTGCATTTACCTCAATCTGTTGTTTTGCATAGTCAATATTATAGTCAATTAGCGCTTGAATGGCCTCTTCCGCCGCATCTGTCAAGTCATAGGCTTCTCCACCCTTTGAGAAATAAGCTATAAATTCATCTTTACTGATCGTTCCTGCCATGAACTTATCAATTATTTGCTTTCTTGTAGTATCAAATTGAGATATTGAAGCTTCAACATTGGAAAGTAGTCCTAATTCCGTTTCAATTTCACTTGCCTCATAATCTGCCAATACATTTTTATAGGAGTTTATGCCATCTGCGATATCTTTTTCATGCTGTGAAATTCTTCCGATATAATATTCCTTTTCTGCCTCTGAGTCGGAAAAGATAGCAAGACCGTATATATTTACCCTCATCTGCTGAAAATGTGAACTGATTTTTTCAATGTATTCCAAAGATTGGGTAGAGCTGTTATAATCCTGGGCATATGAGCCCTGAACGGAATTTAGATTCATAATTCCAACAATTCCTATGGCATTCCTATGGCAAATGATAGAACTATCATTAAGGAAAATCCTATAATTATTCTTGCACCAATCTTTAAATTGTTAAACCACTTAAACATCTTATTATCCTCCTATGTTCTCCTAGAATGTGAATTAAAATACTTCATTTATTTCCATAAGTTCATCTTCGCTTAACAGCTTTTCGCAGTCGAGCAATAGCTTAATATCGCTTCCCACTTTACCGATATTTTTTATGTATTTGTTGTAGGCACCTTTGTTTATCTGGGGCGGTTCAACGATATCCTGCTCGGGTATGGTAATGACTTCTGAAACTGTATCAACAATTAAGCCAATAGATATATTCTTTATATCGATTACTATAATACAGGTCCTGTCATTATAATCTTTGGGCTCTTTTTTAAAGAGCAGCCTAATATCTATTACAGGAATAATCTTTCCTCTTAAATTAATGATGCCTTTTACATACTCAGGAAACTCCGGTATCTCAGTGATTGGCTGAATACCCACGATTTCAATCACATATCTTACTTCTATACCGTATACTTCATGTCCAATTGAAAACATGAGATACCTGTCTTTCAGAGTATCTTCTTCTAATTCAATTGTGTTATCATCAATCATTTCGGCCACACAATCACCTCCTCTCATTGTATAATCAGTAATTTCTTTAATTTCTTCTAATAAGTTAAACCTCCAGCATCCAAAATCTGATGCTGATATTCCTAATAAAGGATTTTATAAATACTTAATAAGTCTGTAATGAATGACTACCCATTGTTGTTGACATGAATTCCTTAAATTGAACTTAGATGTTAAAAGTTTTCCAACGCAAACCAATCTGCTTGAACTAACAGCCAGATTGCATTGAGCTTTTACTATTGATGTCATTTAACTACAATATTCGACATTTTTTCGTAAGATTTTGCATCATCTAAAAAAATTGTTAAAAAATTTTAATAATATAATATTTTCCTATAGTTTCCAGGCCGGGAATTGTTGAGAAATGCCTTGTTTTAGAATTTGTATCAAATTGATATACTTATAAATGAAATTGGTAAGATATGTTAGATATTTCCAAACGGGCGAAATTTGTCTTTTTTAGTCGATTGATAGGAAAACGCTGATTTGATATGGCACAATGCAATGCCCATCTCTATACGGTTAAATTTGTTCTTGATAAACAGTTAAGCCTTTTCATATAAACAGTTAAGTCTGTTCTTTATAAAGTCTGAAATCAACAACCCTCATGAAGAAATCCAGCACACCCTTCACATCATTTTCATCCGGGTGTCCTTTTGCGATTCCTCCGATTATCTTAAAAGGACCAAATGTATCAAAACCTCTGCATCCGTAAATCCCAAGCAAGCGGCAGGACTTCTCTGCAAAAATCCGTTCCATTTCTTTTGTGTAATTTCCCTTAACTCCGTAGGTATTAATGAGAAACACTCTCTTTTGACTTGGCAGGTTTTTCTTTGCAAATTTTATAACCGCATCGCTGAATTTGCCAAAATACACACCTGATGCAAAACCTATTATATCGTACTCGGATAAGTCTGCTTCCTTACATTCAACCACATTAATTAATTTTATATCTTCCGGGTACTTAATGCTGTCTCCCCATTCCTTGATGGCATCCAAAAGCTTTTTCGTATTCCCATGATGCTGGGAATTGTATGCAATTGCAACTTTCACAGGAACACCTCCTATATCTCCTTTTTATTCGTTGTAATTGCTTCATCTTTCTGGTTACTTCCTCTTTCCCAGTAAAAGTTTATCACCTTAAATACCCTTTTTAAACGTCTTTTTTGATGCCTCCTGAATTAAGCATTGACTTCAGGAAAAGCAAACCAAGCAACATGACGGCAGGAAAGATTACCGCCGCCATAAGCCCCCAGTTCAAACTGCTACTGTCCGCAATAATTCCGGTAAGCTGCGGCCCGATTGAACAGCCCAGGTCCCCGCCCAGGGCCAATACTGCAAACATAGCCACTCCGCCTGAGGGATAACCAGCAGCGGTTATGCTTAACATGCCAGGCCACATCAGGCTCACACTTAGCCCGCACAAGGCACAGCCCAGCAACGATATTGCCGGTATCGGTGAAAGTCCTGTGATGATAAAAGATGCTATACATAAAACGGAGCAAACAGTTAATGTCTTTTGCATGTTAATTTTTTGACCTTTTATCCCGTACCATGTACGGCCGATTCCCATCATTACAGCAAATAAACAGGGACCTAATAAGTCCCCAAGAGTTTTTGAGATACCCAGGCCCTTCTCTGCAAAAAGGGAAGCCCATTGAGCCATAGACTGCTCACTGGCACCGGAGCAGACCATCAAAAGCAACGCAAGCAGAAAGACTTTGGACCTGAACAACGTTCTCAGCGACGTTCTCTCGCTTTCTTCCATAGGAGGCATAAGCGGAACCTTCGTAAATTTAAAAAGGGTAAACAAGGGTAACAGCGACCATGCAAGGGGAAGCAGGAACCATAAGTCATGACTGACAAAACGCAATGCCAGGGTTGATAAAATAATCACCAGGACCTGACCCCAACTGTAGAACGAATGCAGCAGGCTCATCGAAGAGGCCTTTGCGTCACCGGGCAGGCTATCCACAATAGGGCTGACAAGTACTTCTATAAGACCGCCGCCTATTGAAAACAATATGCATGATATGGCGAGCCCTATATATGGTGACGGCAGTATTCCGGGTAAAAAGGCCAGTACAATCATACCGGCAGCCGCAAACGCATGTGCCATTACCACTGACGTGCGCTGGCCGATTTTATCTACAAATTTTATAGAAAGGGCATCAACTATAAGTTGTGTTACAAAGTTAATCAAAACCAGGCTTCCGAGCATGGTATAGGAAAGCCCGAACTTTTCCATGAATACTACAAAAAGCAACGGGGGAAGATTTATAATCAAGGCCTGGGTTATATAGCCTAAATAACATGCATGAAGCGTGCTTTTGTAATTAGAGTTTATCATATTCAACCTCCATAATTGTATACAATACATTTTGCATCAAAACAAAACGGGCATAAAAGCGGCAATCACAGCAAACACAATTGCCGGAAGCATATTGGCAACCTTTATTTTTTTGCCCCATACAAGGTTCAGCCCCACGCAGAAAATAAGGATTGAGCCTACAAGGGAAAGGTAATTCAAAGCCAGATCCGTCATTATAGGCTTTAACAGTGATGCCAGGACCGTTATCAGGCCTTCAAATATTAGAACCGGAATGGCGGAAAAAATGCAGCCTTTCCCAAGGGAGCAGGTCATCACCATAATGATAATGAAGTCCAGTATAGCCTTAGTTGCAAGTATTGACCAGTTGCCTGTTATTCCGTCCTGGATGGCACCCACAACAGCCATGGCTCCGATACAAACAGTCAGCGAAGCTGTTACAAAAGCATTTACGAACATATTATCCTTTGAGTTTCCGGTTTTAAGCTTCAACCATTCTCCAAATCTCTCAATAGAACGTTCTATATCTATGATTTCACCTATCAACGTACCAAGGGCAAGGCAAAGAGTTACAAGCATCACCTGTCCGCTGCTGATTATTCCGTTATTGACGGTAAGCATTCCTTCCATAGCCCCGGCAATTCCTATAAACAGGACACTGATTCCACAGGCCGTTTTCAAGGATTCCTGATGTTGTTCCTTTAACAGTTTGCCGAAAAGCATTCCCGAGAAACCGCCTGCCACTATTCCTGCAGTATTTATTATTGTTCCAAACCCAATCATTTGCCACCTCATCAAAGCTTTATACTTTATTTCTTTTAAAACTTTACTGCTTCGCCGTTTTTTGACACAAATACAGGGGCGGAATTCAATATTCTGCAAATTGTTTGCAAATGAGCTCCTGTTAAATTATTTTACCAAATTAAGATTACCTGTCCAGTTGGATTAACAGGATAAAAGGCAAACGATAATGCAGAATTCCGCTTCTGCTTGTATTTTGTTAACAATATTGATTTACAATAATAAGGCTAGAAAGTAACTAAAAGTGAAAAAACTTTAAGGCATAATTATAAAAGGAGTTATATTTCAGTTATATTTATCCAATATCATAAAATGACAGCTGTTCATTTTGATTTTCAGCAATTTCCAGCCTTTTGTTCGCAATATTAATATATTCCATATTAATTTCAAATCCTATAAAATTCTTGCCCAGCATTTTTGCAGCCACTGCCGTTGTTCCACTGCCCATAAACGGATCCAAAACAACGCCTTCCTGATCAAATAATGTCAATTTTATAAGATGCTTACATATTTCTATTGGCTTGACAGTCTTATGGGTATTAAATTCTCCCTTTTCTTTTTTGGACGGTTTTTTGATTAAGAAGCACCTGTCTATTTCATCAATGATTTCATCAACTGAAATAACATTTGCCGGGAACATATTATCTCCCGTTGTTGCATTTGTGTTAACCAAACCAACTTTATATTTCATTATGTTTTCCAAATTATTTTCCTCAACCGGTTTTTGCCCTACCACAATAGGCTCATAACAAGACTTTAGCTGGAAAGTTTTCCAACCGTCCAGCAATTTTATAAGTTCCTGCTTTTGCTCTTCTGGTATTTTTTGCTTTTTTATAATATGATTCAAAGACATGGCTTTTGCTTGATTCTGAGTATATAACCAGATAAAGGAGTCTCTGATTTCAAAACCCGCATCATCCACCGCACAGGCAACTCTATGATATAGTCTTGGGCTGGAAAATGTGAAAAAAAATCCGCCCGGTTTCAAAACCCTGTAAATTTCTTTTGATATTTCATGATACCATTTATATAATTCAACACCCTGTTCCCTGCTAAACTTCATGCCTGCCGGTAATGATTTAATAACATACTGATTTTTCGTGCAATTAACAGTATCTACATTCCAATTTGCATCTAATTTGTCTAAAAAATAGGGTGGATCCGTTAAAACCAGATCGATGGAATTATCATCTAACTGCTTTAATAGCTCTTCAGCAGGTCCCTGAGTAATTTTATTTATGTATTTGTCATTCATTTAACTTAATCGCACCTCTACAAATCTCGCCATAAGCATCAATCACTTAGCAATCTGTCATTCAATAATTGTATTATAATATTTATTCCATAACTAGTCAATTTTAACGATAAAGTCAGGTTTCCATAAATAATCGATATTTTTTTAATTATTCATTTATCTTCTAAAATGAAATTATTTTAAATCCAAGTTATAATATATCTTATGTAAATCTTCATCTATTAGTTGGATTTTATATAAAAGTATATAAAAAGAAAAGTGTATAAAAAAGCATACATTTTTTATTTAGCAAATTTATCAGGAGGAATTATTTTGATAATAAAAGAGCTACTAAATAAACAAGTGATAGAGCAAAACTATAATAAAATAAAGACCCTTCACGAAAAACATTTGAAAAAATTTGGGGTAAAACTTCCTAATCTTCGTTATTACGGTAATTACACCAAAAAGGCTTTGGTCCTTGTATACTTGGCATATGGATATCCGAATACCAGGGTTGTAACTAAAGGAGAACTCACCGAATATATCGAGCATTTCTTTGGTAAAGTAAATGATGTGCAACACGCCAGGCATTTAGGGTGCCCAAGACGGCTGGTATATATTATCGGGAGGCAGAAAAGATATAAATGAAGAAGAAATACCTACCGGTTCCTATAAGTTAATCAGTTTGAAAAAACCATATCCCGGCTTCAACAAAAACAGAAGGACGACAAACTTCAGCTTGGATGAATTTGAAAAGTTAAAGGAAGAATATGGTTACAGATGTGCTACCTGTGGTTCAAAAGAAGGTGAGCCAAATTATCATTGGCCTAATACAATTACCGTTTTACAAGCCGGTCATATGGACCCTAATAAACCCTTAGAACTTGGCAATATAATACCGCAATGTGAGAAATGCAACCGGGCGGACAGAAACAGATGGGTATATGACAACAAAGGAAGAGTAATCAGCATTGCTAATCCAAATGTGGTTGAAACTAGTTCTGATGAAGTTCAGAAGGCTATTTACAAAATTTTGTATTCAAAATTTGACGGTAAAAATCCGGATGAATTATGATTTTGTGAATTGCTTTGCTTTCCGGCAAAATATATTATTGCCAATTTAATTAAGTTTTTTACACAAACTTAATTAAAATTGGCAATAATTGTTGTGCAATCACTATAGCGATTTCCCATTTATAATCTATTCCGCCAATTTACTGGTCTTACGTTGAGCCATAACCAGCCTGTAATATATACCCTTCTTCTTTAATAATTCAGTATGGGTACCTACCTCGGCTATTCTTCCTTTATCAAGGACAATCAAGCGATCAGCATTCCGCAGGGTTGACAAGCGGTGAGCAATAGCAATGGTAGTCCTTCCCTTTACAATCCGATTCAAACTGTCCTGTATGATAGACTCGGTTTCAACATCCAGAGAACTGGTGGCCTCATCTAATATTAATATGGAAGGATTCTTAATAATAGCTCTCGCTATGGCAATACGTTGCCTTTCACCGCCTGAAATTGTGTAGCCGTTTTCGCCGATTATAGTGTTGTAGCCATCAGCAGTCTGCATAATAAAATCATGGGCATTGGCAGCTTTGGCAGCCGCTATGACTTCTTCAACCGTCGCCCCCGGTTTCCCGTAAGCAATATTATCATATATAGTTCCTGCAAAAAGGAATGTGTCCTGGAAAACCACTCCAATACTTTCATGCAGATATTCCGGCGACATTTCCCTTATGTCAACCCCGTCAATACATATCCTGCCCTTATCAGGGTCATAAAGCCGCATAACAAGATTTATCAACGTTGATTTTCCTACCCCTGAACGGCCTACAATGCCAATCATTTCACCGGGCTTTATTTCCAAGCTAATATCCTTAAGCACAGGTTCATATGATTTATAGCCAAAAGAAACATCTTCAAAAGTAACTTTCCCTGATATAGGTATATTCTTAGGCTCAGGTATGGAAACAATTTCCGGTTCCTCATCGATTATCTCAAAAATTTTAACCATACTTGTCAGTGCGTCAGCCAACCACCTCGGGAAGGAAACAAGCCATCTCAAAGGTCCGTATATATACGTGATGTACATGGTAAACTGCACAAGAATTCCGAAACTCAGGTTACCATTCAAAATCTCCCGTCCTCCGAAATATAGCACAAGGAATTCGCCTATGCCGGTAAAAAATGTGAGAGACGGAAAGAGAAGAGCCCAGAGAACTTCGTTGTCAGATGACACCTGAGCCAGCTCACGGGTCGCGTTTGCAAACTTCTCAATTTCCATTTCCTCTTTGCCAAATGATTTAACAGTACGAATACCCTTGATGATATCATGAAGGATAGACTGGCATTTTGAGTTTTTCCTCCATTGCCTCTCATATCGTATTTGAATAAATCCCCAAAAGCGGGACAAAGCAATAGAAACCACCGGAACAGGCAAAAATACCAGGAGGGTCAGTTTGAAATCAGTAAAAAGCAGGATGGCAAGCACAATCACAAACATTATAATCTGTTCTACAGCCCATCGGCCACCATCCGATATAAAATTCTTAATGGTGTTTGTATCCTCCATTACACGTCGTATTAAATCCCCCGGAGTCCTCTTAGACAGTGAACTCATTGATAATTTCTGTATTTTTTCATAGGCAGCATTCCTTAAGTGGTTAGCATATAGGATACTTTCTTTATTAAATAACTTGGAACTCAGTATGAACACAATTTCGCCAAGAGTTCTGGCAAGCAGCATTCCCCCGGCCATCAGAAGAATCTGCTGAAAAGTCCCCGTCTTAGGACGCAAATAATCATCAATAATAATCCTGCTGAAAATCGGTACCAAAAGAAACAAGGCAGAGGATAGCGCCAGGAATATTTCCGAAATAATAATTGTTTTGGCAAAAGGCCGCATCAATTGAAAAGCCCGTTTTAAAACCCCTACTTTATTATAACAGAACAGGCAAACAGATATGCCTTCAATTAAGGGGCGGCCGCATTTCTCACATATCTGCCTTTCTTTTTCTTTCGGAGCAACAAACTGCTTGGTTTGTACATAGAAGTTAACTATTTTGCAAAACTCACCTGCAGCTTTCATTACGGACATGGTGAAACGGCAAAGGATTTGCTCCTCTTCATTTTTCTTCCTGACAAAAAGAAGGCCACAGCCAATCCCTGCCATTACCAAAACTTCCTCAATATCGTCAGCAGACAGCTTCAGTAATGTTTCATTATCTATACTCGATGTTATAAATCCTGCCTCATCAAAACTTAAAATCCCGTTAACAGGTTTCATGTCAAGGTCAAGATCATATTGGAATGAATATGTTTTCACAACAGTAATCCACCTTTCTCCGGCAAAATTTTAAGTGATAATTCCAAAGCTGACTTTAGAAAAGGTACGGTTCAAGCCTTTTTAGGCTCTTCTTATCAAGTCCGGAAAGCGATTCAACAATATACCGGTTACCATCCACATCAAATATGGCCAGCTTGTCATCGCCAAGCAGTCGTATATTTTTGCTTACATCCTTCACGGCGCAATTCTTCTTATATTTAACACCATTCCGGCCAATTATCAGTTCAAAGTATACATAGCCCAGCTTGTCTTTTACAGACTTTACTTCATATACAGCAGGGCAATAATAACGTTTATCAAGTTCGGCTTGCACTATGCTGCGCTGCTTTTCATCCAATTCCGAAAGGGAACGGATTATTCCTATCTCCTTATTCTCCTTATCCGCTACCGATATATACTCATCCGGATGCCCAATAGGGAGGGCCCTCCTTAATGTAATACGGTTATAATCTTTCCCGTCATACCTCAATCCGGTAAATCCTCCCGGTGTGACATAGAATTCGGCTTTGCTGAGATCAAGCAAACCAATATCGATAGCATCCGACAAATATGATGCAGATGCCTGTTCCGTTTTTATTCCGGTTTCTGTTGCCTGTGCAGATGTTAATATTGCTGATGTTGATTTTTCTTGCGCTGCAATTCCCATAATACCACTCCTCTTTTAATCTTTGTTTTCTTATTTCCTATTGAATTTTTATATCAATATACCGGTTTTTCAAGCGTCCATATTTATTACCTTAAGTCCTTCCAGCTGTATTGAATAAAGTTTGTAATATTCTCCCTTTTTTTGCATAAGATCTTTGTGGGTACCATATTCTACCACCTTACCATCGCTTATAACCGCAATTGCATCCGCGTCACGCAATGTTGACAATCTGTGGGCTATAGCAATGGTTGTTCTTCCTTTTTGCAAGTCGGCAAGAGCTTTTTGAATACTGGCTTCAGTTTCAGTATCCATGGCAGCCGTAGCTTCATCCAGTATTAAAATATCAGGGTCCTGTAAAATCGTACGGGCAATGGATAAACGTTGTTTTTCTCCACCGGAAAGATCATGTCCTCCTGCCCCAACTCTGGTTTCGTAGGCATCCGGGAGCATCATGATGAAATCATGTGCCGAAGCGGCTTTGGCAGCCCTGATTACATCTTCCATGGATGCGTCCGGCCTTGCATATCTGATATTATCAGCAATTGTACCTATAAACAAGTAAATATCCTGGGATACAACGCCGATGCTTTTCCTTAACTGAGCCAGTGATAACTGTTTTATATCAACACCGTCAATGGTAATGGAGCCTTCCGTCACATCATAAAGCCTTGCTATCAGGTTGGCAAGGGTAGACTTACCCGCTCCTGTTTTCCCGACAATACCAAGCATTGTACCGGCCTTTATGGATAAATCAAGGCCTTTTAGTACAGGTGTTGCAGGATCATATTCAAATTTTACACCTTTAATTTCAATATCTCCCCTGATACGGTCCAGAATAACAGGATTTTCAGGTTCGGTAATGTCAGGTTTCGCGTCTATAATTTCAAAAACTCTCTGTGCAGAGTCAACGCAACGGGCCCACCAGTTAGAAACCCAGGACATAAACTCAAGGGGTCCGTATAGCATGGAAAGATAAGAAATAAAAGTCAATAACGTACCTAAAGAAATTTCATCTTCCAGGACCATGTAACCGCCAATAACCGTTACAATAACCTGCCCGAAAAACATAAACAGGTATATAAGCGGAAAGGCAGTATAAGCTGTATTTATAGAACGTATATCTACCACAGCCTGCTTGTCGCTCACTTCCGAAAAACGGTGTGCTTCATCATCTTCCCTTGCAAATGCTTTGATAACCCTTTGACCGTTTACGGAATCGCTTACCATAGAGTTAAGCTGAGAGTTATAAATCCAGTTCTTATGATGATATTTGCGGAAAACACTCCATAGAATCCTAAATAAACCGATTGCTACAGGAATTATAGCTATGCATATCATGGCAAGCTTAATATTAAGTATACACATCAAAACAATTACACCTGTAAAAGTTAATACATTGACAATTACATAAGGCACGCCGTCAACAAAGAACCAATATATATTATTTGCATCCTGGTTTATACGATTCATCAAGGAACCGGTACGTTTTGATGTATAAAAACCGACAGACAAACGTTGCATTGCCTCAAATATTTTTAACTTCAAATCCTGTACAATCCATGGTACGGTTCTTGCCAGGACATAAGAATAAAGAATATTAAGGGCTACACCCACAGCCCTGACAAAAAATATCAGGCATACTGCGGCAAGAACGGCACCGTAATAACTACCTCCCTCTGTAAGCACTTCGTCAATGAAAAACTTTGAACCTACAAGAGGCGAAAAGATAGAAAATACTGACCCCGCCAGCATGGTGATAAGGATAATTGCAACTTTCTTCCGGTAATGGGCAAAAAAACCCAATAAGCGTCTGGTTATGGAAATTCTGTCCATGCATTTCGGACACAGCTTACGTTCCGGCTCCGGATATCTTGTACCGCATTTTGGACAAAAAAGCTCTTCATCAACAATAACATCATTAAAAGGCGGAACCCCCTGCCGGATATTTTTGATTACTTTTATGAGCTTTTCCACATCAGACAAATATCCTATTGAAAATACCAGTATTATTTTTGTATCTCCTTCTTTTTCACTGATTAGCCTGCTGGTTGACAATAATCGTTCACATGTAAGCTCTCCCAATTCCGAAAGAGAATATCTTTCTATTTTCGTAGCATCATAAACTGCAACAATTCTTCTGGCACCTGTAGTTTTTACTACCTTTTCCGCTCCGTAAAGAATGTACATATTTTCACCGTCAACAGCAGTATAAACATCTGTATCACCGCTATCAGAGCCTGAATCGGTGTGTATGGCATAGATTAGTTTGGAAGTATCAATACCCTGCGCAGCGAATGCGGAAATCATATATTCAGGCAAGTATTTTTTCACTTATTTTTCCCTCCAAAAGTTCAAATTTCATGTAATCATAATTTTTTGCTAGCATTGAGATAATGTTTCTTTAAATATCCGCATTTTCCAGGACACTATTTTAGTGCCAAATTATAGTATAAAATTATAGTACAAAGCAAGTACCAACCAAAGCAATATCAACACACATAAAGCGACGAGATCAAATACCCCGCCGCCAGTATAAGCATTATTAATCGATTATAAGGATCACCTGGACAATCGAAAAACGCGGTAAGCCCCGATACAAAAGTATAGGCCATATTGAGTTCGAATACAATATGGCTGCTAAACCATAATATCAGACTATTTATAAATATATGCTTTTGTTGTCAGATATATAAAGACTCCCTGATCATTAGGTACACTCCATTCATCTTTGGAACAAAATCTCAGTATTATTTAGCTTATCACCGGACTATAAAAAAGTCAAGTATTTAATTTCAATTAGATACATCTTTTCCTGTAATAACCTAAAATACGTTTTACACCCACCAATCCGCCCGTTCTGCATTCCACGTTTTTCTTTTGCGGGAAGCGGCTTGAATTTAATAAAACTCAAATCATAAGGTTCTTTTAGCTTTACCTCCAGTCCATTAAGCAGCCTGCTAAAGAAAATAAAAGGCTCTTTATACTTTTTTATTTAAATCAGCTTTAGACTTGATTATACCATTTGCTTCTAATAAAATAAAATAACCAATATTTATTATAATAAAAGTTTCCTTTTTATTGAGCTGCTCCCCTGCCAGGTGAATAATGAGAATTAATTTGATAACATATTATTTCAGGCTGAGTTGCCTGAAATAATGTATATAGACGGCAAATAAGATAATGTACTGGTTTGATGGTATGCGCAACCCGATGTTGAAGCTGTATTTTAGAGGGTATTCTTTGTGATTTCCATAATGCAGAGATATTCATAGAGTTATTTGCAACGCGTTAAGATAAAAAAAGGGACGGTTTTCCGTCCCTTTTCTTTCCCGGATGATTATTCTATTTTTTTTCATATTATATTCACCAAGACATAGAACCGTCATCTGTCTTCCCCCGTCTTCTCTGTCTTCTGTTAATCCAGTTCCACTGCACCGGTATATAGCTGATAATATCTACCGCCCAGCGCAAGCAGTTCTTCGTGGGTACCCTGCTCAATAATCTCTCCGTGTTCCAATACTATAATCTGATCCGCATTTCGGACGGTAGACAACCTATGGGCAATTATAAAGGTGGTCCTGTTCTTCATCAGCTGGTCCATACCCCGTTCAATATATTTCTCAGTTCTTGTATCAACAGAACTGGTAGCCTCGTCAAGTATCAGGATAGGAGCTTTGGATATGGCAGCACGGGCAATATTTAGAAGCTGACGCTCACCCTGGCTTAAGTTAGCACCGTCTCCCTCCAATACGGTATCATATCCCTGGGGCAACCTTTCTATAAAGGAATGGGCACATGCTATCTTGGCTGCTGCAATAACTTCTTCATCAGTTGCATCAAGGCGTCCATACCGGATATTTTCCCTGACCGTTCCGGAGAATAAATGGGTATCCTGGAGCACCATTGCTATATTGCTTCTCAATGAATCCTTTTTAATATTCTTAATATTGATGCCGTCAATCAATATCTCTCCCTCTTCAATTTCATAGAACCTGTTTATGAGATTCGTAATTGTTGTCTTTCCTGCACCTGTAGACCCTACAAAAGCAATTTTCTGTCCAGGTTTAGCCACTACATTGATATTCTTCAGTACCGTCTTGCCGGGAACATAACCGAAGGTCACGTTTTTCAGCACAACTTCCCCTTTAATCAAATTTGCACCTTCCACTTTATTCCCTTCTGCGCATATTTCTATTGCATCAGCAGAATCTGCTACCTCAGGCTCCTCATCCATAACTTCAAATACTCTTTCCGCACCGGCCAATGCAGCATAAATCGTATTCATCTGCATGGACAATTCATTAATCGGCCTTGAAAAGTGCCTTGAATAGTTCGTAAATATGGTAAGCCCGCCGATGTCAAAATTCGAAGTCAGGCACAGTATACCGCCAATTGTTGCTGATAAGGCATAGCACACTTGGCTTAAGTTACCCATAACAGGCCCCATAATACCACCGAAGAACTGGGCCTTCATCTGTTTTTGACGCAGATCATCGCTCAGGAATTCAAATTCCGCCATAGCCGTTTCTTCGTGGCAGAATACTTTGATTACCTTTTGCCCGGTAATGGTTTCCTCAATATATCCGTTGACAGCGCCAAGTGCCTGCTGCTGGCTTAGGAAGTACTTTCTGCTTTGCTTTCCGATCAGGCTTCCAACGTATGTTAATAAAGGTACAGTTATAATAGTTACGATTGCAAGTATCCAATTTGTTACAAACATTAATACAAGGGTGCCAATTAAGGAAATAATACCGGAAAAGATCTGCACCATAGTATGGTTTACCATTTCCCCCACTGTGTCAAGGTCATTTGTAAAACGGCTCATAATATCCCCATGGGTATGGGTATCGTGGTATTTCAACGGCAGCTTTTGAATTTTCCGGAACAAATCCTCCCTGATCTTAATCAAAGCATTTTGAGAAACGCCGATCATGATTCTCTGCTGGAGGTAAGAACATGCCAGGCCAATCACGTAAATGCCTGCCATTGTAAGGAGGCTAATTGCAAGATATCTTACCCTCTCCTCCACGGTCCGTTCCACGTCCACCAAATTGTTAATTACAGGACGTAAAACATAACTTCCTACCAGATTGGCCAATGTACCGACCAGTACACACGCAAAGACAAACAGTATTTTTATTCTGTCACGCCCGATATAAGCAAGTAGCCTGTTGATTGTGGCAGCCGCATTTTTTGGTTTACCTCCGCCAATACTACCCCGTGGTCCCCTTGGCCCGCCAAAAGCACCGGGTCCGCCCGGTCTTCTTCCCCTGGGTCCGCCTGGACCACCTGGACCCATTCCTCCAGGGCCTTCGGCTGTTTTTATATTTCCGTATCTGCGCAATAATACTTCTTTTCTTTCTTCGCTAATGCGATTCATTATGCCGTCACCTTCTTATCCATTTGTGAGTAGTAAATTTCAGAATATGTTTCGCAATTTTTAAGTAATTCTTCGTGAGAGCCCATTCCGACAATCTTTCCATCATCAAGAACCACAATCTTATCCGCATTTATTACCGATGATATTCTTTGGGCTATGATGATTTTAGTTGTTCCCTTCAACATATTATTGAAGTTTTCCCTGATTCTTCTCTCGGTTGCGGTGTCAACCGCACTCGTACTATCATCAAGAATAAGTATTTTTGGCTTTTTCAACAAAGCCCTTGCAATGCATAGCCTTTGCTTCTGCCCGCCGGATACGTTGACACCGCCCTGTCCCAGTTCGGTATTATATCCGGCCTCAAATGAAGTGATAAATCCATGGGCCTGTGCACTTTCCGCATATTTGTATACCTCTTCGTCACTGGCATTTTCGTCTCCCCATTTGAGATTCTCCATGATGGTACCGGAAAACAGTACATTTTTCTGAAGAACAATGCCTACTCCGTTACGAAGATTCTTTAATGAATAATCTTTAACATTTACATCATCCACCAATACTTCTCCCTCATCCACATCGTATAGTCTGGGAATCAACTGCACAAGGCTCGTTTTGCCGCATCCGGTTGAACCGATGATTCCCACTGTCTCTCCCGGGTTGATTACAAGATTGATATTCTCCAGAACCCATTTTTCATTGTTCTTATAATATTTGAAATAAACATTTCTGAATTCAATCTTACCCTGTTGAACAGTGAGATCTTTATACTGAGCGTTCTCATCAGTCAGGTCAATGTTCGTATCAAGGACCTCATTGATCCTCCTTGCTGACGCAATAGTCCTGGAACTGTTCAAGATAATCATGGAAACCATTATCAATGACATGAGAATCTGGATAACATAGTTTACAAAGGCAGTCAAAACTCCGGGAAGCATGCTGCCTACAATTACCTGGTTTCCGCCGAACCATACCACGGCCAAAGTTGTAATATTCATAGCCAGAGTCATAACCGGTATGGTGAAAATTACGACATTCATTGCCCTTAATGTGCTTTCTTTCAAATCCATGTTGGCTTTCTTGAACTTTTCTTCTTCATACCGTTCTCTGACAAATGACTTTACAACTCTGATATTTGTTAAATTTTCCTGGGTGGTAGTATTGAGGGCGTCCAACTTTTTCTGCATGTTGGCAAACCGGGGCAAGCCAATCTTCATAATGAAGTAAATTGCAGCAGACAGAAAGGGTATAACGCAAAAGATTGTCATTGCTAATCTCCAGTTTAATGCAAAAGCCATTATCAGCGCTCCGATAAGCATTCCCGGCGCTCTCAAGGCCATTCTTAGCATCATCTGGATCATGTTTTGGATCTGGGTTATATCATTGGTTAATCGTGTAACCAAGGAACCGGTGTTATATTGGTCAATATTCTTAAAGGAAAACTTCTGAATCTTATTAAACAAATCCTTCCTCAGATCGTTGGCAAAGCCTGTGGATGCCTTAATAGCAAAATAAGCTCCGCCTACACCGCCTGCCATCATGACCAGTGCTGTGATTACCATTATTATACCCATTGTTATTATATAAGAAATGCCCCTGCCTTCAACTACGCCCTTATCAATAATGTTGCTTAATAACAGAGGCATGACCACTTCACCTATAACTTCCACAATCATTAGAATCGGTCCTATAATAAATGCATGCAAGTATGGTTTTATATATTTCCAATACCGTTTCATCACATTATGTCCTTTCTTTTATAATTTTTTATTTACTTATTGATTTTATTTCTTCTTCCATCTTATCCAAATTGGCATTAAGTTTTTGCAGCAGATGAAGCAATGCAGACTTTTCATCTTCCGTAAATCCTTCCAAAACCTTTCGTTCCGTTGATTCAAAAATCTGTTTGCTTTGTTCTACAACTTTTCTTCCCTTCTCAGTAATGGTAATTTGATTTAATCTGTTATCGCCTTCATCCATTTCCTTATTGATGTAATTTCCTTTTTCCAATTTTTTTAAGGATACTGCTATTGTTGCAGGAGATATACCCATTATTCCGGCAATTTCTTTTTGCGAAACGTTTGGATTTCGTGAGATTTCCATCAGTAAGCGATGCTGGGCCTGATATACACCTGTTTCTTCCAGATAATACTGCATTATTTTTCTGTACTTCATAGCAAAGCTAATTAACTGATGGATAATTTCTTTATTGCTGTTTTTGTTTTTATTAACGTGATCATTATCCATTTTTTTAACTTCTCACCACCTTATAACAGATTAATCATTAACTTACTAATTATTAGCATCATAATAATTAATTAGCTAACTATTGCTCATTATATAATTTATTTCTGTTCATGTCAATTTTATGATGTAAAAAGGATTGAGCATTGGTGGAATATAGTGGACAGTTAAACTAGCATTGCATTTATATATAATTCGACAATATTTGTTTTTATGCTACATTTTTTTCCTTGATTCTACAATTTTATTGTAGTATAATTCGAGATATAACACATAAAAATCGCCCAAATAATGGGAATATTAACTGAACAAAACACATTTTGAAGAAGATTTCTTAGCATTTATCATAGCAGACTAGCCATAATAGTTAGGGGAAATAAACAACAAGTCCTTATTTTATATAAGGATTTGTTGTTTATTAAATTTTATATATAAATATATTATATTACTTAAATTACATAAATAAACATTATTAAAGCGAGGGATAAATTATGAAAAGTTTTAAAACAAAAATCGTTCTCCTTTTTACATCACTGTTTATAGTTGCGTTTTTAGGTCTTACTATTACAACATACAGCATATCAGCTAGAACTATAGAAGCTGAGGTAATGAGTTCAATAGAAAATGTTGCATATCAAGGAGCTAAAATCGTGCAAAGTCGTTTAAATGCCGAATTGGCTTCCCTTGAAACCTTGGCTGCATTGCCTGAGATATACGATTCAAGTGTGCCTATGGAAAAAAAGCTGGCAATACTAAAAAAAGAAGCGGAACATAAAGGGCACATCAGAATGGGTATAGCTGATGCCAACGGTATCATGGAGTGCACTGATGATACAACTATAGACGTTAAAAGCAGAGTCTATTACATTAAATCAATGGAAGGCAAAAGTTCAGTCTCTGATCCAATCGTAAGCATACATAACGGCTCGGTAATAATATGTTTTGGAGTTCCTATAAAAGAAAACGGTAAGGTTGTGGCATCTTTGATAGCTGTCAGGCAAGGTACTACTTTAAGTGATGTCGTTAATGATATCACCTTTGGACAGTCCGGCAGGGCTTTTGTTATTAACAAAGACGGTACTACAATAGCCCATTATGATTCGGAACAAGTCTTAAACATGGTAAATGCTATAGAAAGCTCCAAGGAAGATGCTTCGTATAAATCTATTGCAGAGTTTGAACAACAGATGCTGCAGGGCAATAAGGGAAGCGGAAGATATACATATGATGGAGTAAATTACATTGCAGGTTACGCACCTGTGGAAGGAATGGATTGGTACCTTGCCTTAAGCGCGCCTGAAGATTCGGTATTGTAGTTTCCTATGTTATCGCATCCGGCATATCAAAACCTATCGTACGTGCTTCCAAACTTCTCAGCATAACAGCAGAAGGTGATTTTACCCAGACAATTCTTGCAAAAGATTTAAACAGAAAAGATGAGATTGGATTATTGGCCAAATCCATAGAAAAAATGCAAAGTTCCATGAAGGAAGTTGTAAACGGCGTTGTCATGGAAGCAGGCAATGTTTTGGAAAATGTTAATATCACAACCAGCAGCATGGAAGAACTTAATGTGCAAATCGAGGATGTGTCTAACACAACTGAAGAACTTTCTGCCAACATGGAAGAAACAGCGGCATATACCCAGGAAATGAACGCTACCGCTCTGGAAATCGAATCTGCTATCGATTCCTTGGCAGCAAAAGCTCAGGATGGCGCAGGAGTTGCTGCTGAAATAAGCAAGAGAGCCAATAACCTCAAGTCAAGTGCCATAGAGTCACAGAAAAAGGCAACCGAAATTTATTCAAGCTCCTATGAGAAACTTAAAAACGCTATTGAAAAATCGAAGGCTGTTGAGCAAATTAATGTACTTCTAGATACCATTCTGGAGATTACCTCCAAAACCAACCTCCTGGCTCTTAATGCAGCCATAGAAGCATCCAGAGCCGGAGAAGCTGGCAGAGGTTTTGCCGTGGTAGCGGATGAGATCAGGACATTGGCTGAAAACTCGAAGAATGCCGTTAATGAGATACAGAAAGTCACCAAGGAAGTGTTACTGTCGGTGGAAAACCTGTCCGAAAGCTCACAGGAAATACTTAGCTTCATTGACAAAACAGTTATCGGCGACTATGCTTCAATGGTGAATATAAGTGACCAGTATAACAATGATGCGGAACTTGTAAACAACATTGTAGCCGATTTCAGTGCCACAACTGAGCAGCTTACAGCCTCCGTCCAGAATATGGTTAAAGCTATCAATGAAATTACGGTGGCAAACAGCGAAAGCGCTTCCGGAACATCCAACATTGCGCAAAAAACATCGGTTGTGGTTGAAAAAGCCGATGAAGTAATCAAGTGCTGCATGGTTACCAAGGAAAGCTCACAAAAACTTACCGAACTGGTATCCAGGTTTAAAGTATAATTGCTAAAGTATAATTGTTATAAAATTCTAGCATAAAAAGGCGGTTATAAGATACAGACCTGTTAATACCTTATAACCGTCTTTTTCTTTTTTATTATAACTGCAAATTATTATTACTGCAAAGTAAATATCCGTCTTGTATAACCAGCTTACTGCATGAGAATCCTTCTCTTTTCCTCGCTCAATTTTTCCAAGGCATAACGGAAAGATACTCTCGGCATAATATCTTTATTTTTCATCAGATAATCAAAAATAAGGTCCGGTTCCTTGACTGACAAGACTTTAAGCATCCATCCGTATCCCTTGAGTACCAAATCATGCTTGTCCTGCATAAGCATATCTGCAACCTGCAATGGATTGGTTTCTTTGTATTGATAACGTTTAATTGAAGGAATAAGCACTACGGCAGAGGCCCGGCGCATCCAGAACTCTTCACGTTGCGTCCACAACAGAGTTTTCTTGGATAGTTCGGTATATTGGCAAATTAAATTTCCGAACGCATGTGTGCAGAAATCGTCGCAATCACCCCATCCCCGAACATATTTTTCAAGCCAGTTTTCAAAAATAGTGAATGTTTCTTTGTCATACTGTTTTCTCATGCGATATGCAAAATCAAAGGCGATAACTCCCATAGGCCAATTACGTTGTTCCAAGAGTTCGTTACAAATCGAAAAAACAGTATCCTTGGACTTATCCCTTACACTTTTAAAAACTTTTGCGGAGATTTTGCGAATATCACCGGTTTTTATGTGATTTCCCGAAAATGTTTTGCCTGCATTTTCAAGCTCATTTTTTATGAGTGCAACAATATCATTCATCAAACCCACCCTCCATGGGGATAAATAAATACTTACAGCAAATACTTACAGCAATTAGTATTTACCAAGTTTTTGCAACAAACTGCTGGCCATCAAAAAGGTTATTAAAATTATTAATAATTAAATCTTAACTTAATTGCTAATTTATTGCAATTACATTTTTTTGTCTTCCTGGTCAACCTGTTCCTTGATTTGTCAGACCGGTAGAAATGTTCAAAAATATGGGGCAAATCATCCGGCGGAATTCCCTTTCCTTTATCTTTAACGGTTATTATTGTGACATCTTTCTAATCGCCTTTTATTCACGCCGAATCAATTATGTACATTGCCCATAACATCCTTCCCAATGCTTTCATCAACTATCCCTCACCCGGGTTTATATTATTAATATCATCAACAACGGTGATTGTACTCCTGATCATACCCATCCAGCAGCAATACACAAATGTCCCGGTTTCATTCGGAGTAAACTCTATTAAATTGTCCCCCACCTCAAGTTTTTGGCTTTTGTTGAATTTCGGTATCACAATTTCATTGTTGCAGCCATTTATATCGCCTTTTTGAGCCCTTATGATCCATTTGACGGGAATACCTTTTTGGACAATAATCGGTTCATAGCTGCCCGGTGACAGCCTCGTAGTAACTATTTGAATACCGTTATGCACTGTTGCTATACTGCCGCTTTGTGTCTCATTACTCACACTGAAGGGTAAGGAAGGGAGTGAAAAACCTGACAATGCAAGGCCTCTGTTTGCCATTACTATTCCAAGCGCAATTACTAAAACGGCACTGACTTTCATCATATTACGGGAAAATTTCCTGCTTAGCATTGAGCTTACCGCTCCAAATCCAAACATTAAAGGCACCGTGCCAATGCTAGACATGAACATGGATAATGCTCCCGTTACAAAGCTCCGGTACCTAAAGCGTAAATTTGCATGGACTGAAGCGGGCCACAGGGCATTAAACCATTGAGCAGTCCCACATAAAAAGGCCCGTACTTTCCACTGTTAGAGCGTACTTCGTGGATTTTGCCGCCAAATATTTTTTTGTGGATTTTGCCATTTGTTATTTTGCTAAAAATTTCAGATATCCCTGTATTTAATTTTCTGAGCCAGGGAAATATATTAAGCATATTTAATCCCATAATTACCATTAATACACCTGCAACAACAGCCACAATTCCTTTTGCTGGGCCGGAAAAACTTACAACTGAACCCAGGGCACCTGCCATACCTCCGATTATAGTATAGGATATAACTCTGCCGCTATTATAAAGTAAACTTGGTTTTATGTTTGAAAACTTGCCGGTATCCCCGTTATCAACCTTGTTTGAAATACTTTGTGATATATTTATCCCCCCGCACATACCGATACAATGCAGTGAAGTCAGTAATCCTACAAAAAACAGAATTCCATAGCCCATAGACTGATCAATCTCTGGCATAAAGTTAACCCCAACCGTATTGTTAACAACAACGTAGAGAGCAAATAATACTATCCCTATTCCCAGCAATTGGGTAACTGATATCTGAACAGCATCGGCATTCGGTTTGTTCCTGACCACATAACCCAGCTTTTCTATCTTTTGAATAATTTGTTCCGACCCAATAACATTTGCATCATAAGCAATATATACATTTGAACTGCTAAAACTTGCCTTAACTTCCACTACTCCGCCAAGCTTTTTCAGGGCATTTTCTATTCTTATTTCACAGCCCGTACATGTCATGCCATCAATATTAAGATTAAGATGAAGGATTTTTCGTGCTTTCCATATAGGGCGCTGCTCCATTCCATACCTCCTTTACCTTTATTAAATGCTGTCCTTACAGTTCCGTCACTTGCTTTAACGGCAAGGACCTCCATGGTTATCTTACCTGTCTCATAAGGATAGAATTTGACAGTATTAGATATTTCACTTTTTCGAATAATTAAATCTCCTGAAGTAATCCCTTTTGTACCTGCTCTCCCCGAACTAAATATGATTAATATAATACCTATGATAAGGGCTGTAGCAATACCTGCTGATACAAGTATTATGTTATTTGTTTTTTTTAATTCTCTGTTCCCTTTGGATCTTTCTGTTTGTCAGGCTTGTCTCATCCATTCTTTACCACCTTTTCTTTATTTTATATTATTTGTTTTTATTTTACCATATTGTTATGAAGATTTGATGAAGAAATGCATGCAAAATAAAATGCCACCGGCTGAGAATCCTTACTTTCCAACCGGTGACATCCTTAACAAGTTTAATTCCTTTATCTAATCTAGACTATAAAAATTACTCTACTAAATGCTAAATTACTCTACTACTTTCTCCTTCATCTTTTTAAGAAGCTGCATTACTCCGGCCTCCACCTTGGCAAGGTCTTCATTCCTTGGTGCCCCTTCAAACTCCACGGATTCGATTAAATCCCACTTCATATTATTTCTCTCAAATATTTCATGCAATTCCTTTTCAGCACCGCCGGACCATCCATATGACCCAAACCTGAAGGCCACCTTGCCTGTTATCTTCTTTCTGCCAAGCTCATTTAAAGCTGCCGCGACAGGCGGGAAAAGCTTGTACTCATAAGTAGGTGCTGCGATGATCACCCCTGCGGATTTAAAGACGGTTGCCACCATTTCACTGTCGCTTTCCAAGGGCATTTTTAGCTTGTTGTATTTGACACCTTCTCTTTTAAGTATGCCTTCAACGTAATCAACGGCCTTAGCAGTCATTCCGTACATTGAACCCCACAGTATGGCAACCTCATTCTTGCCTGCCCCATCAGCATACAGGGAAAACCTGTAATAATCATCTATGATTTTTTGGGGATTTTTTCTGTAAACCGGTCCATGTCCAGGTGCAATTGTATTTATTTCCAGTGTCTTTGCCTTCTCAATTGCTTTTCTTAAACTAGGGGTAAAAGTTGCCATTACATTAGAATAATACCTTATTCCTTCAGATTCAAAGAAATCAACTTCTTCAGGTGTCAGCTCATCATCAAAGCAATGGTCCCCCATCCTGCCAAATGCTCCGAACATATCACATGAGAAGAGAGTTTTCGTAGATTTTTCGTAGGTATACATTGTATCAGGCCAGTGAACGTTTGGAACCGGATGGAAACTCAGAACCTTGCCATTTCCGAGTTCTAAAGTGTCTCCTTCCTTCACAACCCTTATTTTGTCCTCATCATAAAAGGATTTTACTGTTTTTGCAGCTTTGTCGGTACATATTATCGTAAAATCATCCTTAATTCTCCGGAAGTTTGAAATCCACCCGGAATGATCCGGTTCCATATGATTAACAATCAAATAATCAATGTCTTTTGGTTCAATACCTATTTCTTCCAAGTTGTTATAAAGGGTTTCAGGTACCCCGTCCCAACCGATTACACCATCAATTATCGCCGTCTTTTCTCCCTGAACTATGTAGGAGTTAAGAGTGACTCCATTAGCAATCTCCCAGATTCCCTCAAATAGTATGTCCTCAACATTCATGGTAAGCATGTATATTCCGTCTGCAATTCTCAGTTTCTTCATATCTCATCTATCCTCCTGAGTATATGATTTTTAGTTTTGCTTATGTTTATAAAGCCTGTCAATCGTCATATCGCGCATAATTTCCTTTCCCTTATTCCTGCATGGTTATTTAATACTTGCTTAGTTATTTCTTACTTGCTTATGATTTATTACTTGCTTATGCACAATTGTAATCTTTAATATGAACATTTGCAAGTCTTATTGACGCAGGCTGAGACAGGGAACCGTCCCCTGTCTCACGGCATGGAATCGTCCACTGTCTAACCCCCGCTGTCTTAGTCACTTTTTTGTCACAAAACTATCATATTCTTAATACAACGTAACATATTTAAGACAACACTTATGAAAGGAGTATTGGTATGCCGATTTTGGAAACGCGAAATTTGACAAAAATTTATCCTGGGGCTGAACAAGTTGTTGCCTTAAATAAAGTAAATTTAACCATAGAAAAAGGCGAGCTCGTCGCTATTATGGGTGACAGCGGCTCCGGCAAATCCACCTTGCTGCATATGCTGGGAGGAGTGGACAAGCCAACCGGGGGGCAGGTTTTAATTCAGGATGTGGATATTACTTCCTTAAGCGAAAAAGATATGGCCATTTTTCGGCGTCGGAATATTGGGATTATATACCAGTCTTTTAACTTGATTCCGAACATAACGGTTGAGAAAAACATCTTGCTGCCTTTGCTTTTAGATCAAAGGAAGCCTGATCAGGCCTTCTTTGAAGAAATAATTCAAACATTGGGTATAGAGGATAAAATGAAACGTTTTCCCAGCCAATTGTCCGGAGGTGAACAACAGAGAGTGGCCATTGCCCGCAGTTTGGTTACCCGACCGGCAGTAATTTTAGCCGATGAGCCAACAGGCAATTTGGATCGAAAAAATACAGAGGAAATAACCTCCCTTTTCCGTCTGGTCAACCAACGTTTCCAGGCCACAATTTTATTGGTCACCCATGACGAAAAAGTGGCCCTCTCCTGTAAAAGAATCCTGTTCATGGTTGACGGTACGTTATATGAAAGGAGGGTTACGCAATGATCATCTCCGAACTGGCCACTAGTAGCGTTAAAAATTACAGACGTTCATTGGCTACATATTATTCAATCCTCATTGCAGTAATCATACTGGGCACATTGCTTTTTATCTACAGCGAATTGGAATTAAGCCAATGGAAATATAACCGGGAAATGTTCGGTGACTATCATGCCAGATTATATAGCATCAGTGAAGAGGAATACAAACAATTGCAAATCAACACAGATATTAAAAGGCTGGAACTTACAAAGATTGTTTTTATAGAAAACCTTCCCTTTCAGCGCCAAAACGTAGAACTCTACCTTCAAGCCCCTTACCTGCTGGACTCCTGTTTTGGCTTTTTTAAGTCCAGGTTATTGGAGGGAAGTTTACCAAAGCAAAGCAATGAGATCCTGGTTTCAGAAAGTTTTTTGCTGGAGAATACTCTTTACTCCTTAGGAGGAAAGATCAAGTTGGGAGATAAAGAGTATAAAATATGCGGCGTTTTTAAAGAGCAGCTCCTGAGCTTTGACAAGAACTATTTATTCTTCGGACAATTGACCGATGAATACTCAGGAAGCCTTTTTCAAGGCGGTGGCGAAGTTTTTGCCACTATTTGGTTTAAAAACGAAAGGGACACTTATTCTGCAATGCGTCAGATTTTAAAAGATCTGGGAAGAAAAAATGAAGACGACCTTCTGAAAGAAGGCGGCCTTGAATACAATACAGAATATTTGGAAGGTAAACTTATCTTCAAATCGGGCCTGATTCCTTCCCAAAAATTTATCGAGCGGTGGAGCTTGCGGGTTGGGCTATTAATTTGCATGCTGGCTCTTTTTTCGGTAATAATTTACAACTCCTTTAACGTTTGGAGCAGTCAAGATCTGCGCCAAATTGCCTTGTTAAAAAGCGCCGGTATGACACCGGGGCAAGTGCGACGTTTGGTGATTGAAAAAGCCTTACGTTTAAGTCTACAGCCTATATTGTTAGGACTTTTTTCTGCATATTTCTGCACCAATCTGCTGTTCTACCTCATGTGGCTTAACGAGAAAAACACTCATTTATCCGGTCAGACAAACCAATTCAAGCTGGTTAATCCTAACCCTGCGGTCTTCATTGCTTTATTTGTCCTGGCATTACTCTGTGTATTTTTGGCTGCCCTAAAACCTGCAAGGAAGAGCAGCAGGCTTTCCATTATCGAGTCACTGAGAGGTACCTATGCCCAGAGGAACATTTTACGTATACGAGAAAGCAAATATGACCGAAATGCTATCCGCGGCCTTGCAAGGGATAATGCGGTAAGCTATAAGCATACCTTTTGGGGGCTTGCTTTGGCTATGGCGTTAGCCGGTATGATCTTCAGCACTGTACTTATTATCCAGGCTCACCGGGACCTGGAAGATAAATATAATACACCTGATTCGCCTTATACCCTTACCGGTTATTTCTTTATGATTCAAAGGGCGCCAAAAGACTTGTTGGATGATTTAAAAGCAATTTATGGCAGAGAGGATGCCCATATTTATACTGTTTTTAATTTTGAATATTTACAGTCAGAAAACCAGGAATTCATATCTGATCAGCTCATGGACTCACTTAATGACAAAGTTACAAGGAGGAATTATCTCCCCAGGGTGACAATTTATGGACTGGAAGATGACGATTTTCAGGCTATCCTGAAAGAATACGGCTTAAGCGAAACAGGGCAGGAGGGTTTTCTGTTACTGGACAAGACAGCCCAAAACCCCAATATAGCTTATAAGTACCGCACTTATATCCCCATATTCCGGGATACTGCCACTAAAATTGCGGTCAAAGACAGTAAAAATAAGAAGCAATACGATTTGACCATTGCAGGCCGGATCGACAGATTTCCTTTTGAGCTTAATGCCCTCCGTCCGGATCAAATTGCCCTTTTTACATCTTTAACAAAGCTGGAGGATTTCCTTTTTAGCAATGACATGGTAAATGAAAACCATCCATTAGTGTACTACGTCAAAGTAGCGGCTGACCCGGATGTATTGCCCCAGGTGACGGAAGATGTGCGTAAAATAATAAGTAATTATATTCCCGAATCCGATATTTTTACAAGAAACCTGCTAACCGATTTAGCCGATAAAGAAGAACAATATCGCAATGAGCTGCTTTTAACTATAGGAACTCAAATACTTTTTATGATTATCGGGCTTTCTAATGCCTACAATAGTTTTCATATTAACCTGCAGGCTCGAACCAGGGATTTCGCTTTGCTGAGAAGTGCAGGGATGACAGAGGGCCAGATAAAAAAGATGCTTCACTATGAAAGCTGGTTTTTAATCCGACGGGTAATTATTTATTATTTTCTAATGTTGGCTGCAGGAATCCTGGCTTTGTCAGCCAAAAAGAAGTTTATGTTTTCACCGTGGCAGTTGGCTTTTAATCTAAACTACCCACTCTTGATTTTATTCTTCTTTATTAGTATTTCAGGTATTTGGGGAGCATTGGAGAGCGGGAAACGTAAAGTACTCGGACAGCCTATCATCGAAGTTTTGCGAGAAGAGTACTAAACCCGGTTAGGCAAACGGCTTGCCTAATTAGCAAGCCGTTCCCCTTTTCCCGCTTGCAAATAAAAACGCAATTCAAATTCGCAACCCTGGGCCGGGGAATGAATCAGAATTTCTCCCCCATGCTGCTTTACAATTGACTGGGCAAGAGACAGGCCGATACCGAATCCTGAAGACCTAGGATTACTTTTATAAAAACGTTCAAAAACTTTGAGCTGCTCTTCCCGGGTAAGCCCCGGGCCGTAATCTCTAACCTTAATGCTTTGAAAAATTGCATTTTGGTTCAGGAAAACAGAAACCTTACCTCCCCGTGAAGAAACTTCCAAAGCATTTTTCACCACATTAATCAAAGCCTGCAGGAGCCAGACCCGGTCAGCCGAAAGAATAAAATCATCACCTGAAACTTCAATGCTTATGTCTTTTTGCCTTATCAAATATTCCAGGCTTAACTCCGCATCAAGCACCAGTTCCTTTGCCGTGAAGGAAGTCTTATTCAGAACGACGGCACCCGCATCCAAAGATGAAAGTTTCAAAAGTAAATCACTAAATTCATAAAGACGTTCAACTTCCTGCCGCAGCCGCTCTTGGTATTCCTGAGAATGCTCCGGATCGGATTTTAGCAGTTCCAAAAACAGCAGTACCGCAGTCAAAGCAGTCTTAATTTGATGGGTAATATCCTCCATATTGCGTTTAAGCTGCTCTTTGGCCTTAATGGCTTCATCCCGAATCTGTCTTTGGCTGACCAGGATTTTATATATTTCATCCCTTAAAGCTCCAAATATATCATCTTTCAGCGGCAGAGACTCTTTATGCTCATCAAGGTTGTGCAACAAGGCAACTAACCGGTCAATGTCCTCAAGGATTTTTACTTCTTCTCGTTTATGTTCAAAATAATGAAAAAATCCTATAATTATGGTCATCACAAGAAGCCAAAGAACGGTAATCCAATCAAAGCGCGGGTTAAAATATAGAACTATACACGTGCCAAAGAAATAAGCTAAGGGCAAAATCAAAGTCTTTAAGGCCTTTGCCACTACTCTTCTCCCCCTGTCAGACGATATCCGATTCCTCGAACGGTATGAATATAGTTTTGGTATGGAGCAATTTTTTCCCTGAGACGTTTGACCGTGACAGTCAAGGTATTATCATAAACTTCTCCTCTCTCCCAACCCCATAGCTGGTCTAAAATTTTATTACGGGGCAAAATCAGTCCCTGGTTTTCCATAAAAAGCTCCAGAAGTTCATACTCTTTGGCACTTAACTCTAATACCCTGTTTTCCAGGTAAGCCGTCTTTGCTGATTTATCTAATTCCAGTTTTCCACATCTGAGCCTGTTCTCATGCCTGTCAAAATCAGCTCGCCTTAAGATCGCATCCATCCTGGCCTTTAGTACCTGCAGGGAAAAAGGCTTGGTCAAATAATCATCTGCTCCCATTTCCAAGCCTCGAATAATATCCCCTTCCTGGTCTCTAACGGTTAAAATCAGAAGCGGTATCTTTAATCCGTCAGACCGAATATAATTTAAGTACTCAAAACCGTCTCCGTCCGGAAGATTAAGATCGAGAATAATAAAATCCTGTCTGTTCGGATTATATTGATATGCCTCATCTAAAGTAAAGCAACACACAACTTCATGCCCGTGCCCGGAAAAGAATCGTTCAAGTACAAAAGAAATATTCCTATCATCTTCAATCACCAGTATCTTCATTATATCCTTCATTATATCCCCCTTCTGCTTAATCAACTTGCTTTTCACTTTGCCGTTTTTCTACCTTTGTATTGTCTAATTAAATTAGCAGCAGCCAAAATAGCAATATACAAGGGCATCATAACAAGTATTATTGCATACAAATCCCGTGTCGCATTATATGACGAAGCTGTAAATCCTTTAATAATCAAATGGCCCAATATATAGGATACCGGCAGAAAGAAAACTTTCGTTGAAAAATCAAACACTTTTTTATTCCGATGCGATATAAGCATTATTAACCCGCATATTACGGCAAATCCCACAGCAATTAGCAAGTAATAGGATAAAAATAATCTTGGTAATGTAATAACTCCCCCGCTCGGATTTATATCTTTGCCATATATTAATATATCTTCACTTCCGTCCGCCTGGTAATAATATACTGAAACAACATGCTCGCCATCCGGATTTAAAATAACATTATTTATATTAGATTTTTTTATGCTCCTGTTCCATATGCTGTTCCATGTGGTAATGTGATAGATATAACCGGATTTATCATCCGCCAAATACCTGTTGATGTCATATCCGGATACGGAATCTTCAAATTTTGCAAGCACTAACCCGTTTCCAAGCTCATGTATTGTTACACTTTTTTCATTATATGGAATGTACTCCGGTGAAGTCAGGAATGCAATTGCAGTAACAAGAAATATAATCGAAACCATTGCCGAAAGTATTATGGCCTGTATTCTTTTCCTTCGTAATGTGGATCTTATTTTCCTTAATGGAGAAATATCAGTATCCACAGGTATTTTTTCTTTATCAAATGTTTTCATTTCATTAAGATAATCCCTGCATTCCCGGCACTCGGCAATGTGTTCGTCAACAATGGAACATGAATCTTCACTAAGCATATTTTCTATATACAGAGACAAAATATCTTTAATTACATTGCATGTAATCTTCATCTATAATCCCCCATTTCTTTCCTTATTTTATTTTTCGCCCTGTGAAAAGTGACACAAGCCCAATTTTCCGTTTTACAAAACAAACTGCCAATCTGCTTGAAGCTAAGCTCGCCAAAAACCCGCAGAGTAAACACCTTCTTATATGGTTCAGGTAAATTGTGGAGAATTTTATGTATTTTCATGGACTCTTCTGAAGAAAACACCGATTTTTCCATGTCAAAATCATCTTCCTTTTCGGGCACTGAGTCCAAGTCCACCAAATTCTTATGTTTTCTTACATATGTATAGTACGAGTTTTTGGCTATTTGAAAGAGCCACACTTTTATATCGCAATTGCCCTTAAAGCTATCAATGGACTTAATCGCTTTTAAAAACGTTTCAGATGTTAAATCTTCCGCCACATGTTGGTCCTTTGCCAGGCTATATATAAAAAAGTAAACATCTTTAAAGTAGTTATTATAAATTTCCTCGAGCTCTGCCACTTTTTCACCTCCTGTCTGCACCTCCTACTTATAAGACACACGAAACCTAATAATCTTACAAAAAAAATAAAACATCTTCTTAGGCTCATTAAAGAAATGGGGTTCACCTATCTGCTACATGCAATGCTCATTCTGTTTTACAAAGTGTGAACTCTTTAATAAATAGCGTTGGGAAAAATTCATATAATCCTATGCTCTCGATACGTGCTATAAAAGGTCTGAAGTTTTTTGCTAAAATCGGAAGGGCCTTTAAAATCTTTTCCGGCTCATCAATCAGCAAAGTAGCATGCGCAGTCCAATTATATGCCCCACTTCCGCACCGGGGAAAGAGTTTCTGCTGAAGTGTCAGCAATTCAAAGTTCATGTCCGGAGCAATAAATAACACATTCAAGCCAAATAACCCGATATGGCTTAGATGGATGTCAATACAAGCCGTATTTGCACATATTTTATCAAGGTCTTCTATCAACTGTTTTTCACACTCAACATCTATTTTACCCAAGGTAAAATGGTAAGGTATGTCCTTGGTTTGATTTCCTGTAAAGCCATTTTGCCGGAGGATATCGTAATACCCTGTGAGTGTTTCCTGTGTTTTTTTATCAAACTGAGCAAGCAAGTAAAGATACTTGTCTTTCATATCCACCATTTCCTAGACACCTCCAAGGTTATTTATTCACCCATTCAGCATCCTGGTTAATAAACATATTATCATATTTTTGTCATAACTGTCAGCTTAAAATACAATATGCCCAAAACAGCAAAAGAGCCGGCTTGTCTTATTTTAAGCCAGCTCTTTAATCATTGGCCTTAAATCCTTAATCTTTATCCTTAAAATAGTCCCCTCTTGTTATTTCCCCTATACCTTAAATTTCGTAACCTGAACCAAAAGTTCCTGAGCGATATCTTTTAACTGACCGGCAGATTGGGCAACTGTTTCAATTAAAGCTAATTGTTCTTCTGAAGTGGCTGAGATTTCCTCCATACCTGCTGCCGCTTGTTCAACCACGGATGAGATATTCGTAGCCTGGTCGGTTATTTCCTTTGTCTGTCCATTTATCTCCTCTAGGGCTGCAGAAACCTCACGGGAGATTTTCGCAAGCTCATTAATTGAGACAAAAATCCTTGCATAGCTTTCCCTCGTATTTTCTGCAGAATCCTCCATTGCATGAACGCTTTCCCTGACCTGGGCCATATTTTTTACTGTTTCATTAACCCTGCCATTAATGTCTCTGACAATATCCTCAATCCTTTTAGTAGAATTCCTGGATTGATCAGCCAGTTTACGAATTTCCTCGGCGACGACGGCAAATCCCCTACCTGCCTCACCTGAGCGAGCTGCTTCAATTGAAGCATTTAAGGCAAGGAGATTGGTTTGTTCGGCAATATCGTTAATTACACCAATTATATCGCGAATCTCATCAGCCATAGTTGCCAGATGCTGTATTGATTCATCCACAGTATTGGTATACATGATGTTTTCTTTAATTTTCTGACTTTGCCGTTCAATGGCCTTTTGCCCTTCTCTGGCAAGTTCTAATGATTCATTGGCCTTATCTGCCGCAAATTCCGTTTTCGCGGTGGCTTGGGAGACAATGTCATTCACTCTGCTAATGGCTTCTGTTGAAGATTGAACCATTAAAGCCTGGTCACTGTTGCCCTGTGCCATTTCACTAATAGTTGTAACAACCTGGGTTAAACTATTTGTTGATTCTTCAGTTATGGAGGACAATTGGGAAGAATGGGATGCCAAGCTGGCTGCAACTGTTTGAATATTGCTTACAAGCCCCCTTAAATTTTGATTCATTATCTTAAGGTTATGATAAAGTTCACCGATTTCGTCCTTTGATTTGATTTTTACGTCAAAGTCTTTCAAATCCCCCATCGCGATTGTTTTTATTACGGATGATAATTCAACCAGCGGTTTAGTAAATCGTTTTGCGAAGTAAAAACCTAACAATCCCACAATGATAATAGCCACAATAAACATGAGGATAGTTATATTCAGAAGGCGATAGGTGGAAGCCATCGCGATCGTTACAGGTGTTTCCACGACAATTAACCATCCGGACAGCTCATCCAAATAATGGCTTACAATGACTTCTTGCCCTTCAATATTCTTGGTCCGTAGAGTCTCATTTTTTCCTCTAAGGCCGGCCTGAACAAATTCCAAGGAGCTAAAATCTTCTTGATTTTGTACATATTCGATATTTGGATGGGCCAATACGGTTCCCTGCCTGGAAAGAATATATACATTTGATCCGTCTCTTGAAAGCTCTGTGACGAATTCACTAAGTTGGTCCAGATAAACATTTGCCTGCAAAACACCGACAATATTGTTGCTCATATCACGAACCGGGGTAGCGATAACCACAATCAATTCATTATTGGTTAATGTTACAATGACATCGGATACATAGGATTCATTTCCGTTTATGGCTTGCTTAAAAAATTCCCGTTGTGCAACATTGACCAAATCTTCATCATTACTTCTGACAAGTTGGTCTCCTTTGGCATTATCAAGTGTAAACATAAGATCGGGATTTACCTTGGCTGCATCTACCAAAATACTTTTTACTTGCTCCAAATCATAATTGCGAACAGCCGGTTGTTTAGCGACAATATGTAGTGTAGCAAAATGCTTGTCAAGCATCCCTTTGACTTCAGCTTTAACAATTTCCAACTTGTCATGGTTTACCTGATAAATGCTATTCCGGGCATTTTTTCCGAAAATAGATGTGGATACCCCTGAAAAAGCCAATAACGGGACTAAACTGATGATTAATAGCATAATTAATAATCGTGTTCTAAGTTTCAAGTTATACCCTCCTTATTACTATTTTTGCAGGTTAGTTGCTGCTGCTACATACATAATTAATTCTTTTTTGGTTAGTTAAATCAAAACAACGTTAATTAGATAAACAAATGCATTTCAATTATTGTTAAAAAAATAACAATCCATCATACTTAGCCACATAAGAATAAAATTAAGGAAGTACGGAAGCCATCACCAAGATGCAAAAGGTTCAAACCTTTGCGTCCTTAATTTCGCTAAGTTTGACATTAGCATGTTATACTTAATCTTATTTAATATGTAATTTGTACCAAACACTAACTAATATTACGACAATTATCGACAATTTTCAATATGATTTGCCGAATTTTTTTATAAAATTTGGTATAACTTTATTATCTAGCCTGTTATTTTATCGAACCTTACTTTTTTGCATTATATTGTGGAATTTTGATAAAGGATTTGATAAAATTATTACGCATAAAAATTACCATTTATATGAAAGGAGTGAAGCATCAACTTAATATACAACCCAGATATCGTAACGAGCATTACAAAGGTAAACCCATCGAAAGATGGCGGCGCAAAACTAAAGGGGCTAAAGCATTATGCCATGCCAGCCAGTTGCATTGTATAATACTCGCCTCTTTAGATGAAAAAGGTGAGTATTTCTATTTTGCAGTAAATTTTGCACTAAATTGAAACCATGTTGATGTACATTAACTTACAAAAATTATGGCAAAGGAAGTGAAAAAGCATGAAGAAACACTTATTAAGCATATTATTAGCACTTATATCAGTACTGTCCGTAAGCAGTATCACAGTACTTGCAACAGAACCGGAAATTAAAAATCATACTTATTACGATGACGGGGAAGCATTTTCCGAAGGAATGGCCGTTGCAGTCAAAAATGGCAAGTATGGATTCATAGCTCATGATTACGTCAACGATTTCTGTAACGGATATGCCGCCACTTCAACCGCTCTTATTAACGGTTCTATCAACGGTGCTAAAGTTGATTTGACAGCCTACATAATTAATTCCGGGACGGCACTGCCGGTACAATCCGCATATACACATCCAACAGCTATACTGATGAATAAAACCAATATAGTTTATAACTCAAACTAATTTTTATATTCAAACATATTCAATAATATTCAATTATTATATATCAAAATTTTCATAATATATGTTATTAGATGATATATAACGTTATTTGTTAATTATTTAACACAGTAATATTACAGAAAAAAACAATTCATTACAATAAAACAAAAAAACAAAACACATATAAAACAATTAGACAGAAAGGATGAATTAACTATGAAAGTAAGTTTAAAAATAAAGTATGTAGCAGGTGTTGTTGCAATGTTGTTTTTTACTGGAATATTTATTGGTGTTTTTTCCATTGTCAGTGCAAGCAAAGCCACAAAAGAACAACTAATTGAGCGGCAAGAACTCTTAATTGATAGTTTTATGATCACAGTACAGGACTATATAAACTTTTACAAAAACGTAATAACTTTTACAGGTAATTCCGATCAGGTAAAAGATACCAGCGAATATGCACTAATATCAGAAGAATTCAGAGGCTTATCAGACAAGCAAGGGTTGGCTCAAAGAACTTATTTCAAGGAGATTCTGAAATATTACGAAGACTT